>OUNM010546386.1_pt1 | contig 34444 bp, 33 predicted proteins | sample 1769961 | NCBI WGS metagenome assembly OUNM01 (sample SAMEA3914820, study PRJEB12502) | metagenome | biome: forest; material: soil | place: USA | collected 2012-03-12 | depth 0.3 m | reverse complement strand
TTTACCCACCCCCTTGGGCGTCGAAGGGGTCCCCGCCACGACAGCGCCTCCGACCTCCTGCACCACAAACGAGCTCGTGGTGAGAGAAGTCACATCAATCTGGTCGCTCATGCTGAAGCCGACCCGCGAATTGACGTGCTGATTCACCGCATTGGGCGCGGGACTGGAAAAGAGTGCCATCGGGCCTTGGGTATCCGGCGCGGTCTGGATGGGGACGATGGCGCAGTGATTGGCTACCAAGTCACCACCCGTGATGATCATATTCCCGACCGGATAGGTGAAGTCAGCGGGGCCGGCCAGCGTGTATGTTTGCAAAATGGCGAGGGTTTGCGCGTCGAAAACGCAAAGCTTGGCGGCCCCGGGGCAACAGTAACCTTTGCCTTCTTTAAGCTGCACGTAGCGGGGATCGTTCGGCAAATCGATGAAGCCGACATTCACGATATTCGAAGGGTTTGATACGTCATAGACGCGGATGCCGCTGCCTTGTTCGCATTGATAGACACGGCTGCCATAAACCATCGAGGTATAGACGCTTCCTCCTGTGACCAACCGACCGAGCAAGTGCGGTGTGGATGGGTTGCTGATATCAAAGGTCGCGATGCCCTGCGTTTGCGAGGCGGAGCAGATGAGCAGATTGCCGATGGCGTGCAAAGACCCGACGGGAAAACCAATGGAAGTGCCCAAGTCAAAGTTTACCAGATCGGTGACGGTTGTTCCGCTGATCTTAGCTACTTCCATCTGGTTGGTTCCGGCGATGTAGCCATTCCTCGGAACATAGACATAGGGGAACTGCCCCATATACCAGACATCCGCAACTGGTCCCGAATATTGTTTCACGATGGTGTGGCTGTCAAAATTCCACCAACGAAAACCGGAGAGCTGCGTGCCATCAAGAAACTGATCGAGCCAGAAAGAAGCCATGTGCGGCTTGTTTCCGCGTCCCGTTACGTTCGCCACATTGAAAAGTAACGTGGGGTTGCGGGGATTGGAGAAGTTATACCAACTCGCCACCGTCCGCGTGGTGCCGCTGTCGGATCCGGCGCCTATATAGAGATAGCCGCGTTGATATTCGACAATCGTCGGCTGCTCGCCGACGGTGGCATTTGGGAAGGTGAAAACTTCCTTGCCGATTTCGGCAGAAGTAAAGGTGGCTTGAGTGAGGCCAGGACCAAGAGCGGCCTGTGACTGTGACAATAACGCAAAGGCTCCGACAGCGACAGCAACGGCGCGTAGGATGAGCGGTGACTTGTTGGTGGGTTTCATGGTTTTCCGGGGATTGCTGGGGAACTGAAAATGGGAGTTTCGGGCGAACGGCCGTGGCGCGTTCAATATCTCGACGCAGCGATCGAATAGATGCGCAGTTCATCGAGAAGACCTTTGAGGCGATAGTTGCCGTTTTCCATCATGCCGATGGTTAGCGGTGCGAGTGAGCCGAAGTCGCGATGAAGCTCATCGCCCGGGCGGGTCTGATCGTGGTCGTCGATGATAAAGCGGGCCTTGCCCATCGCGCGATCGATGCGCACGACTGCATGAATCCACTGATTGGGTGGCAAGCTTCCGGGAAGAGAACGCGAGGAGGTCCCGCGGTGTCCGTCGCCGGCTTCGAGCAGCAGCGAACCGGAATCGCTGCCATCTGCATAAGCCATGAGCCGAAAACCATCATCGGTATAGCCGCTTCGGCTATTGCAAACGATCGTCCGTTTCGAAACACCCTTTTCCAGCACCGGCGGCAAGGGAGGCAGGTAAGTCCAGAACTCGAGCTCGATTTGTTCAGGGAGCGCTACGAGGCCGGTGGTAAATCCGCCGGATTTGGAAAGATCGAGGGCCTTGCCACGATGCCCGGTAGTATAAACCGTGCCGAAGTCGATCGTTCGCAGCGCGCTGGCCTGGTCTTCGGTAGTTCCCTCAAAAGCCCAGTCATGCAGCAACCGTTTCCCTTGCAGAACATCGCCGGGCGCGAGGAGATCCATCACCGAATGCACCGTATCCACGGCCACGACCTGCAATGGAATATCCGTACCGACGACCGCCATGCGTTCATGAGAAACTTCGACGGCGACATTTCGCCGGGCATCAGCAAAACGCACTTCACCTGAAGTTACTTGAATCGCCGTGCGCTGGTTGCTTTCCGCGATGGAAAGGTGCGTGCCAAGCACGGTGGCCACTGCATACCTGGTATTGATGACCAAGGGCTGGCCTGCGGATTGGGGCGCCACATCGGCATCGAGTTGACCGGCATCCAATCGCAGATTCTTTTCTCCTTGAGAGTTGCGAGCCAGCCGTAGTTGAGCGCCTGCCCCGAGATGGAGCGAGGTAGCCTCGCCCAGAATTCGGATGGTGCAGAGCGAGTCTGCCGCGGTTTCCAATACGTCTCCGGAGCGAATCATCTTTCCGCTTTCCGCCGGCATGGCGGCCTTGTGGGGGCGGAGAAGCTGCACCTGCCCAGAGATCGCGGTGATTTGCCCGATGGAGCTCGGCTCAAGTAACAGAAACAAAACTCCCGCCAATGCGCCGGCGATGAGCAGCGCCGCGAGGGCCAGCCATCGGCGCGGCGATTGGGTTTGGGAGGAAAGTAGTACCGGCTGTGCCTGTTTCGTTTGTTTGATGCGCAAGGCTTTCGCCGGAAAGGCAATCACCTTTTGCGTGCCTGCCTCGGATTCGACCATGGCCGAATCTGCGTTCACGCCTGGCATCTTTTCCTCGAGAAGCAAATCCACTTGGGAAAGCTCAAGCAGACGCGCACCGGCTTCGGGGTTTTCCTGCAAAAGCGATTCGAGCTCTGCGCGTGCTTCATCGTCCAGATCACCGGTGAGGTAAGCGGAGATCAAACGATCCTCTTCGGGAGTCATCACAAAAGCCTCCTTTGCTCATAGTGACGGATGCAGTCGGCCAGACGGAGCCGAATGCGATTGAGCGTGACGGAGATGGTGTTGGGCGACCGGCCCAGCGTTCCGGCGATTTCGAGCACCGAAGAATGGTCCCAATACCGCAACCGAACGACATTTCGCCAGAAGTGCGGCATCTTTTGGAGGCAATGCTCGAGCGCCTCCATCGGTGGCTCTGGCGCGACATTTTCATCGAAGGCGGCATCGATGGCGTCAAGCGCTTCCTCGGAAAGGAGCAGGGGAGCGCGCTGGCTTTTGCGCAGAGCGCTCAGGGCTTGGCGTCGAGCGATCTCTCGTGCAAGCGCGACGAAACTGTGAACGGTCTCGTACGAATTCCACTGCCGGGCCAGCACGAGCATGGTCTCCTGGTACACGTCCTCCGCGAGGTGATAGTTCCGCACAACGGCATAGATATACCCGAGCAATGCGCGTCGATAACGCGCCACGAACTCCGGCAGGGAGTCACTGGTCTGGGGGAGAGCCATGCAGGTACGAGAGGGAGTGCTTAGAGAGTGTCCCGCACTGCGGAAATCTTAACGAGAATTTTCAAAAAAGGCGACGCTGCAAGTCACCGATCCACGCACCGCATCCTTTCTATTTCGCGAGATCCAGAAAAACGATCACTGAAGGATTGCCGACAGGAGTAAATTGGCCAGTGAAGGTGAGTCCGCCGGATTTTTGATCGACCTGAAAAGTGGTGATATTGTCGCCGCGCTGGTTGCAGCAATAGAGAAACTTCCTAGTGGGATCGAAATTGAAGCTGCGTGGATAATCGCCGCGCGTCGCTTCTTCTCCCATGAAGGTCAGGGCGCCCGTCTCTCCCACCGAGAAGAAAGCGATGCTATCATGCAGTCGATTCGCCACATAGACAACGCGGCCATCGGCCGATACTAAAATCTCGGAGGTAAAGTTGCTCCCGGTGAACCCCGGCGGCAGGCTGGAAAGTGTCTGTCGCGATGCGAGCCGGCCCGCGGTGGAATCGTAGTCGAAGAGGACGATATTCGAGCCTTCTTCCTGCAATGAATAGAGCCAGCGGCCATTTGGGTGAAAGGCAAAATGCCGTGGCCCATCTCCGGCGGGCAGCGACACCGCAGCGGGTTCATTGGGGGATAGAGTTCCTTTCTGGTCGTCAAACTTCCAGATGAGCAGTTGATCCAATCCTAAATCAGCCGAAATCACGAAGCGTCCCGTGGGATCGGATTGAACCATATGGGCATGCGGCAAATCGTGTCCACTGACGGCGAAGCTTCCCCGTGGCGCGTTTGTGGCCACTTTTGGGCCGATCGTTCCGGCGTCTTGCTTGAAATCACTTGCTGGTTCCAGCTTGCCATCCGGCAAAATGGGGATCACCGCGAGCGAGCCGCCAAAATAGTTAGCAACGAACAGGAAACGTCCGGAAGGATGGAGGCTAATATACGTGGGGCCGGCGCCTCCGGAGCTGACGGTGTTGAGCAGCGTCAACTGCCCATCAGTGCGATTGATGGCAAAGGCGCTGATAGTGCCCGCGTCATTCTCCTTCAGGTGTTCGGTTTCATTTGCCGAATAGAGGCGGGTTCCTGAAGAGTTGATCGCCAGGCAGTCCGGGCTTGTGGCCTGCTCGTGCAGACCGCAGGGAGACAGGGCTCCGGTCGTGCGATCGACTTGAAAAAGGTGAATGCCACGCCCATTTCCCGAAGGCAAATCCACCTGTCCCGGTCGAACTACGGGAAGGCGTGAACTGAAAGTGCCCACGTATGCGATAAGTGGTTTGTCGGGTGCGGCGGATTGGGCTTTCAGCAATGGCGCGCCGGCGAAACCGAGGGCGGCGACGAAAGCATTAAGAAAAAAGCATCGAGAGAGTGCGGAGCCGGTCATAGGTGAAGGTACTTCGTAAATAGCATTCGCCGTCGCTATTCCTTATCTCTTTTGTTTCCCGGCTTCGGCAAAACCTGCGTACGCTTGGCCCACTCTTCCCATTTCGCTGCTAGTTCCTGGACCTTTTCCGCGTGCTTCGCGGCGACGTTGTGCGACTCCGTGCGATCGTGAGCCAGATCGTACAACTCCCACGGCTGTCCTGCGACCGCGACAATCTTCCAATCGGCTTCCCTGAGCGCGCGATTCCCTTCATGCTCCCAAGCCAGGAAATCGCGATCCAGCGATTTCCCCTCAAATGCAGGTAAAAGACTGCGCCCTTCCGGCGGCAGAATCTTTTTTCCATCGATTTCTCCGGGGTACTTGGCGCCCGCCACATCGATGCATGTTGCCATGATATCAATGACATGGCTTACTTGTGACCGCAGTTCTCCCGCGGCTTTCACCCGCGCAGGCCAGTGCACGATAAAAGGCGCGCTGATTCCGCCTTCGTGATCATAATGCTTATAGTATCGCCAAGGGGTGTTACTTGCATTGGCCCAGGCGCTCCCGTAGCTAAAGAGCGAGCCAGGGCCGCCCATTTTCCCGAGATCTTCTCCTTGGTGCAGCACGTTGGGCGCGCCAGGCGTGCCCATATTGATGCCGGTGCCGGGTTGAGGATTGGCTGCCGCTTTGAGATCAAAGCCAAACGGCTCCCACTCTGCGCATGCGCCGTTGTCACTCATGAAAAGGATGAGCGTGTTTTCCATTTCACCATGCGCGCGCAGATCGTCAAGGAGCCGGCCAATATTGCGATCCATGCCGCTGAGCATGCCGGCATAGACAGCCATCCGCTGCGCGAGATCGGCGCGCCGATCTTCGGGCAGCGACTCCCACGCCGGATTATTGCCATCGCTAGTGAGCGATCCGTGGTTCTCCGCGACTTTTTTCAGTGGAATCGGACTGCGTGGCGTGAGTTCAAGATCAACAGGCAACAAACCGAGCTGCTTTTGTTTGGCTAAACGTTGCTCGCGGATTTTGTCCCAACCTTGCGCATAGAGCGCGGGATAGGCGGCCATGTCTTCCGGTCGCGATTGCAACGGGAAATGCGCGGCTTGATAGGCAACGTAGAAAAACCACGGCTTGGTGGTCTGCCGCGCCGTGGCGAGAAAATCGAGCGCGTAGTCGGTAATCGCGTCCGTCGCGAAATACTCGCCCTTTTTGTAAGTACGTTCCGGCTTTCCTTCCGGCAGTCGAAGCATCATGCGCGGCTCCCACGAGCCCACCGCATACCCACGCACAAAGCCAAAGAAATCATCAAATCCTCGCTCTGTCGGGATGACGTGATCTCCCACGTGCCACTTCCCCACCGCGGCGGTGTAATATCCCGCGCCTTGCAGGACCTGCCCAATCGTCACGCAATGATCCTGCAGCGATCCGCGATAGCCAGGCAGCCCTTCGTCGGCTGTCATCGAGCCGATGCCCGCCTGTTGCGGATAAAGACCCGTGAGCAGCGAAGCTCGTGACGGACAACAGCGCGCGCAGTTATAGAATTGCGTGAAGCGCAATCCTTCTGCAGCGAGCCGATCGATGTTGGGCGTGCGAATCTCTCCGCCGTAGCAACCAACATCCGACCAGCCGACATCATCAGCAAGAATGAGGAGAATATTGGGCTTTTTAGGAGCGGCTTCTTGAGCTACTGAAGGGGTGTAAGGGAAAAGCGCGGTGAGACTGGCGACAAACGAGTAAGATAGGAATCGCATGGGGATCTGGCCCGCGACTAGGCGGATTGAAACGTGAAGATGGAATCCCTGTTGGCGCTTTTTGACGAGGCATTTGCCTCGAGACAAAAAGATTTGAGAGATTGAGAAGATCGCCACTCTGTGGAGATACGAGAGTTTTCGTGGACCCACTTTGTTGGGACGAGGATTATGAGGAAGAGGATGAGGAGGATTGAAGGAGATTCCACGCTTGACGACACAAGCCGTTGTGGTAAACGCTTTATTCAGCGCGCTTTCCCCACAACAAAATGTATTGCACTAAATGCGCCAGCCTTGAGGACAAGGTGGTGGATTCCCGGCTTTCGAAAGATGGCCGGAGCATTCGTCGGCGGCGCGAGTGTGTGACGTGCGGGCATCGATTCACGACCTACGAGGAAATCGAGCGCGCGGAAATTCGTGTGCTCAAGCGGGATGGTTCCAGTGAGCCTTTCGACAAGCGAAAGCTGCTCGGAGGCATGTCCAAAGCCTGTGAGAAAAGACCCGTGAGCATGCACATGCTCGAGCGCGCTGCGGATGAAATTTTGCAGGAACTCGAAGCCACCTTTGAGCGCGAGATTCCATCGCACCTCGTCGGCGCGAAAGTAATGGAGCACCTCCATGCGCTCGATGAGATCGCCTATGTGCGATATGCGTCGGTGTACCGCCATTTTCAGGACATCGGGGAATTCATCGAAGAAATTCAATCGCTCGAGCATCGCCCGAAGCGCAGCCAGTTGCAGCAGGAACTCTTTCAAAGCAGCGCCGCGACCTCCCCGGCAATGCGCAAAACGCCCGCGCCGGAAGAACCCAACCATACTAGCGTTCCACACACCCCATGATTGCGTTTATCGACGATCTCCCGCTGATTCGCCTAGCCAACGACCAGGCTGTCGCCTTCGAACGCGATTGGTTGATCGAATGCTTGCACCGGGCCGCGCGCAAGGCGGGCTATGCGCAATGGTGGCTTGCCGAGCACGTCGCGCAAAGTGTCACGCAATATCTGAGAGATCAGCGCGAATGGAACGTGATCCCGGTGGGCCAGCTTTCTCGCGCGGTGCAGTCGGCGGTGGAGGTGATCGGCTATGGGGATGTGGCGCGGCATTTTGAAATGGTGAAACCGCCGGTGAGAGTCTCACTCATGGAATTGGCGCGGGAAGCCGGTGATTGTTATGAGCTCGCTTTCTTTGAGAAGCTGGGCCGCCGGATTTGGGAACTGGTGCGCGAGCAGCATTGTGATTTTGCCCTTCTCGATTTGGAGCCTTGCGTGAAATGGCTGCGCGGCAGGAAAGTCTGGAGCCGCGATTGCGATGCACTTCAGGCCGAAATCGTCTCTTTTACCCGGCAGCAAACAGCACTTGCAGCCGCGGAAAATGATACCACATTCGCGCTCGCATGAGCGCCTGACTCGTGAACGCCGTGTCGTGCGCCGAGAAATCTCGACGCTCAGCTGCAAAGGCTGGGCGAGGGGAGGGCCACCACGGTATGAGCTCGTGCCAGCCCGTACTTTCTGATTAACCCAAAAGGCCGCGGGTTACGGTTTTCGCCGTAACTCCACCCCAGCGTGTCCCTGGGAACTGCCGGTATTCGATACCCGGCAAAACGCCATCGTTCACGTTTCTTGTGAGTGGAAACGTATTGTATTGGCGCTGAGTTTCTTACAATAGCTGAAATAATGACAATTTTTGAAAAAATCGCCGCACGCGAAATTCCGGCCCGAATCGTGCATGAGACGGATGATTTTATGGTCATTCAGGACGTAAATCCACAAGCGCCCGTGCACGTGCTTATCGTGCCGAAACGGGTAATTTCCCGAGTGGGTGAAGCCGTGGACAGCGATGCCGGCCTTCTGGGGAAAATGCTCATCGCCTCCGGAGAGATCGCCCGGAAGCTGGGAGTTTTTGAATCCGGATATCGGTTGGTGATCAACAATGGGAAGGACGCCGGCGAATCGGTGCCTCATTTGCATATCCACCTATTGGGAGGACGGGGACTGCAGTGGCCGCCCGGCTAAATGAAGATGGTCGCGGAAAACTCCAGCTTTGGACGAACGGACATTCGGCGGGTGGTCATCACCGGCATGGGGGTGGTTGCCCCGAGCGGGAGTAATCTCGACCAATTCTGGCGTTCCATTGTGGGAGGCATCAGCGCCGCTGGACCACTCACCCGGTTTGACCGCGCAGGCGGGCCCTGCCAGGTAGCCTGCGAAGTCCAGGGCTTTGATCCCGTGGATTACATGGAAGCGAAGACGGCGAAGCGGTTGGAAAGATCGCTGCAATTTGGACTCGCAGCAGCCTGCATGGCGAAGGAGGACGCGGGAATTGACTTCGAGCAGATTGATCCAGACCGCACGGGGGTAGTGGAAGCGACGTCGCTGAGCAATGTGGACGCCGCCTATAAAGGCAGGCGGGCATTTGACGAGCGTGGGGTCAAGGCGATCAATCCGTCGTTAATGATCAGCGGCTATGTTGGGAGTGGCAGTGCGGAGATCGCCACGCGAATCGGATGCAAAGGGCATGCGATCACGTGCAGCTCGAGCAGTGCGTCGGGCAATGATGTGCTTGGTTACGCGCTGAGCATGATCCGCTATGAAGATGTCGATATCATGCTCGCGGGCGGTGCGGAAGCACCCATTATCGACACCGTATTTTCAGGCTTCGCGCAAGCGCGTGCAATGACGCGATGGACCGGTGAGCCGGCGCAGGCCATGAAGCCGTTTGATGAACAGGGAGATGGTTTCGTGATGGGAGAGGGGGGCGCTTATCTAGTGTTGGAAGAATTGGGGCATGCGCTTTCGCGGGGCGCGAAGATTTATGCGGAAGTGCTGGCGCAGGGCCGCAGTTGTGAAGCCTATCATCCCATGGCGCCCGAACCCAATGGCAAAGGCCCCGCGCGAGCGATGGAAAAGGCCATGCGCACGGCGGGTATCGCTCCGTCGATGGTTGACTATATCAACGTCCACGGCACGGCGAATTCCGCGAATGACATCGCCGAGACGCGTGCGATTAAATCATTTTTCGGCGCGCATGCGCGCCAGCTTTCGATCAGTTCCACGAAGCCGATTACCGGACATTTGCTCGCGGCGGCGGGAGCCTTGGAGACGGTGATTTGTGCGCTGGCACTGAAGCATCAAGTCATCCCGCCCACGCTCAATCTGCGCAAGCCCTGGCCGGATTGTGATCTCGACTATGTGCGGGACCGGGCGCGGCCTTATCCGCTTGAGGTGTTGATGAACCTGAATAGCGGATTTGGGGGAAAAGTATCCTGCCTCGTCCTGGGGCGTGCACCCAAATGAATCTCGCCGCCTACATCCCGCTGGCAGGTTCGCTCTGCAATGTTTTCTTTGCGCTCTTCGTGTGCGCGCAGGCGCCGCGGGCTCTGGCAAATCGCGTCTATCTGTTACTTGGCACGTCCATCGCCATTTGGAACTTTGGAAGCTATAAGCTTTTCGTGGTGACCAGCCACGATGAAGCGTTGTTATGGGGACGCGTGGTCTTTATCGGGGTGATTTTTGCCATTGCCGCCTTTGTGCATCTCTCGCTGATCATCGCGGACTATCGTGCAAAGTGGATTGGAGCGCTGTACGCTTTTGAAGTTTTCCTCGGAATTGTCGATTGCACGCCATATTTCATCCGCGATGTCGTCTATCTCGGCACATCAGGCTGGTACTCTCAAGCGGGCCCGGCGTTCCATCTGCTCAATGTGCCGTACGCGCTCAGCTTTGTTTCCGTCACGATTCTTTGGCGCAAGCGAAAGCGCCTGCCTCCGAGCCAGCGTTTTCGGCTTGGTTCGATCATTGGCGCTCAAGTGCTGATTTTTGCGCTCGGTCTCAACGACCTGCTGCCCATTGTTGGCATTCGTAACTATCCTTTCACGGGCATTCCGGTGTATCCCTACGGCAGCCTGGCAGCGGTATTCTATGGGATGATCGTCGCACACAGTGTGCTGCATCACCAGTTGCTGGATATGCACGTGACGCTGAGCCGGTATGCGGCGCACTTCATTCGATTTGCATTTCTTTTCTTCGCCGCCACCGGCCTGTTGCTTGTGGTGCATCTGGCCACGGGACTCTTTGAGGGGCCGACGTTTCTTGCTTCGGTTGCGGTGTTTCTTGTGACCTCAGGCTTGACCGCGGCCTTTTTCCCGCGGCTCTTTGGCCGCGGGGGCATTGAAACCTGGGAGCGCCGGATTCTCGGCGACCGCTTCGAATATCAGGATCAGGTGCGCAATTTCGTTGCCAAGATGATGTGGCATGACGATCTCACGGAATTGCTTGACGAACTTGACGAGGTTTTGACGAAGGCATTTCGTTTCGGCAGCTACCAGATTATTTTGCGCGATGAAAATACGCGGACGTTTTCGCTGGTGCGCGCATTTCCCGATGAGTCGCTGCGGGTCATCGCGGAACTGACTGCACAATCGCCCGTGTTTCAATATTTCGAGAGGAGCAAAGGGGAATACCTCACGCTGAGGGAAAGTGGATTGCGGGCGGGTGGCACCGTCCTGGAAAGGGACGCACGGGAGCAGGTAGATCAATTCAAAGGCGAGATTTGTTTTCCGCTATCGTCACAAAATGAGCCCTTTGGCCTTTTACTTGTGGGGCCAAAAGCAACCGGAGAGCCGGTGACGGCGACAGACATCAATTTACTTGTAGCGGTAGTGAAATCCCTGGGCCTGATGGTCAACCAGATCCGCCTGAAAACACAGATTCTTCAAGCACAGGAACTGGATTTGCTGGGACGCATGTCTCGCGGAATGGCGCACGATCTCAATAATCTCCTGACTCCGGTATCCACCCTTCTGCAATTACGAGAAGAGACGGGCATGTTCGACGATGAACTGCTCCCAGTGGCGGCGCGCAATGTGAGCACCATGCGGGCATACATCCGCGAGGCGCTTTTCTTTTCGGAAAATTTGCGGCCCGATATTCAGGCGACATCCCTCGATTTACTCGTGCGGCAGGCCGTGGAGGTGGCCAGAGGTGCGCGGCAACGGCTGGTCGAGATTGTCACCACTCTGCCCACGAATATGATGGCCGACATCGACGGCGTCCTGATTCAGCGCCTGATTGCCAATCTTATTACCAATGCCATCGATGCTTCTCCGGAAGGGGGGCAGGTGGATATCGTGCTCGAGCGGCTGGCCAAGACCGGCGAAAATCGGGACTGGTTGCGCCTGCGCGTAATCGATCATGGAGAAGGCATTTCTCGGGAAAATCTGGGTCGCGTGCTCACCCCGTATTTCTCAACCAAAAACCGCGGAGACGAAAATCGCGGATTCGGCCTTGGTCTGGCGATTTGCCGGAAGATTGCCGCCCTCCATGGCGGCAATCTAACCATCGAAAGCCAGCTCCGGAAAGGCACCACCGTCCAGCTCGATCTGCCCAGCCACCAGATTAAAGCCGTAGCTCCACCCGTGGCTTCGCAAGCCGCCTGATGCGTACGTTACTTGTTGTCACCAAACAGCCCTCCATGGCGTCCGCCATCGGGTCGGTGCTTGATCCAGGCAAGTTCCAGTTGATCACAAAGGAGGACGTCGTGGACGCGGAATTTCTTCTGGCGCGTGGAGCGATCGACGGCGCGATTCTGGATGTGGAACTAACGGATACTCGCGCTTTGCGGGCCGTGGAGGAACTGAAGGGATTTGCGCCGAATTGCCCGATCATCCTCTATGCCGGTTCCAACAAACAATGGGAATGGGAGGAGGATGCGTACGTGCACGGCGTTCAGCAGGTGCTGACCAAGCCGGTCCGCGGCCGCCTGCTTAACACGTTGCTGGAGCGCTTGTTTCCCGACCGGGATCCAGTCGCTGCTGCCGCGCCAGCGGAGCCATCGCCGGATTTTTCCCGGTCGCGTACCGTGAATGAGCCGGTGCGGGCCCTCGAAGCTTTGCGGCGTTTCTCCGGCGTCCTTTCGCACAGCCTCGATCCCGCGGCGCTGCTCACGCAGTTTTTGCTGCTGCTGCGCGAGGTCATTGGCGTCAATCGTGCGATCATTTTTCTCCGCAAGCCCAGCGGTTTGCTGAGCGATAGCCCGCTCTCCAGCGAAGATCGCTGGCTGCGCTCAGCCTGTGCCATCGGGCTCGACCAAAATGTACTCCAGCATTTTGCGTTGTCGCTGGGGGCAGGGATCGGCGGTTACTTGCATCGGCAGGGACGAATCCTGCGGGCAAGCAATCCGGAAGCCCAGGCCAGCCGTGAAATCACCAAAGAATTTCAGCTTCTCGGGGCACAAGTGGCCATTCCCATTCTCGATCGGCAGTCTCTGCTGGGAGTTGCGGTATTCGATGAGCGGCTTACCGGCGAACCGTATGCCAACGAAGAATTGGCGCTGATTTTCCACATGCTGGAAGAGGTGGGCCTCGCGATCCGCAATTCGTGGCTGCACGGGCAATTGCAAGCGAATCACGCGATGATCTCGGACATCCTCGGGCATCTGGGGAGCGGCTGTATGGTTATCGCCGGCAATCTGTCCGTACTGCACGCTAACAGTGCGGCCATGCGCATTCTGCTCGGCGGCGAAATGCGCAAGGCGCCGCTGGAGTTTGCCGATCTTCCGCAACAGATCGGAAGCCTCGTTTTTACGGTTGTAAAAACGGGAGTGCCGGTGCCGGCGTTTAAGCATCAGTTCGTGAAATTGCCCGAGCATTGGTATCGCGTGGCGATCATGCCTTTTGTCACCCATACGGTTGGTCACGCCAGCGCGGCGCTGCTCATCATGGAAGACATCACCGAGCACGAACGCGCCGTGCGCCTGGAAATGGAGGCCTCGAATCTGCGGCTGGTCAAAGCCATGGCCGAACATCTCGCGCACGAAATTGGCAACGCGCTCGTTCCGTTATCTACCCATCAGCAATTGATGAAAGATTCGATCAACGACGCTGAATTCCAGGAATCGCTCTCGGCTGCTCTCGCCAATGGGGTGAAGCGCATTGCGCGGCTGGCGAATCAGATGAGTTTTCTGGGGCGCGAATGGACCGGCGACTTTCCTGAGACCGTGCAAGTTTCCGATCTCATCGTCGAAGCCTTTCACGAGGCGCATACCTATCAACCCGGCAAGAAAGTGGCGCAGCTTTCGTTTAACAAGAATGTGGCGCCGTGGAAAATTGCGGGCGATCCAAAGGCGCTGCGTCATGCATTTTCCGAGATCATTCTCAATGCCTTGCAGGCCAACCCGGAAGCGCCGTCGGTCGCGGTCGATCTCCAGGAAACCAAGGATGGCGGGCGTGAATTGCAAGTGGAGGTCCGCGACACCGGCGCAGGCTTCACTTTGGAATCGGCGCGCCGCGCGGCGGAACCCTTTTTCTCCACGCGCAACGTGGGGCTGGGCATCGGGCTCACGGTTTCGCGGAAAATCATCGAAAGCCATCGCGGGCGTTTGGAGATTCCACCGTCGGAAACAGGCCAGGCGGGAGTCGTGCGCATTTCGCTTCCCATTCCTAATTGATTTCCGCGAGGTGCTCGCACATAACGTGCTAAACCCCCTCCGCGAATGAATAAGAGATTCACCCTGTTGTGTTGTGCGGTGTTAGCGTCGGCTGGCACGAGTTTTGGCCTTGGCATCCGTATTATGGATCAAAATCCAGAGGCTACGGGCCGCGGAAATGCCTTTACGGCGACGGCGGATAATCCATCCGCCGTCTATTACAATCCGGCAGGGATTACCCAACTGGATGGACTAAATGTCCTGGACGGCGCCTACGGTGTCATTTTTGACACGCGCGTTCACCTCAAGCTCGATCATCCGGGTTTTGACAATAGTTACGATCCGCAGGCCGCCCCGCAATTTTTTGCCACGTGGAAACCGAAGAAGGATTTTCCGGTGACCTTTGGCCTCGGTTTTTATGCACCGTTTGGCTTTGAAATTAAATACGGCGACAACGTGCCGTTTCGGACGATCGGTGTGGAAGGCGCGATCAAATTCTTGACGCTCAACCCGGTGGTGGCGTGGCAGGTGACGAAGACGCTCTCCATCGGTGTAGGGCCTACCATCAATTACGCCACGGCTGAGCTGCAGCGTGGCATCATCAAGCCTGGCGATGAATTCCGCCTGGGCGGCAGCGATGTGGCCGGCGGATTCGACGCTGGCATCATGTGGCACCCGAGCCCGATGCACAGCTTTGGCCTCACCTATCACAGCCCCGTGGGCATGACCTTCCAAGGTCATACCGACGTGCATTTTGATGACGTCGTCGTTCCGGTGCAAGTCGCCCCGGGTGTGGTGGTGCCTTTCCGGGCGGTGAAGGGGATGACGAAGACGCTCCCAGCGGAGGCGGCTTTTCATTTTCCGCAGCACGTGATGGGTGGCTATTCGTTCCGGCCCACGCCTGACTGGAATTTCGAAGCAGACATCGACTGGACCGATTGGGACAGCCTGAACAACGTCATCATCAAACAAAAAACGGGCAACCTCGTGCTGCCCTTCAACTGGCGCTCCAGCTTCACCTACGATTTTGGCGTCACGCGTTACTTTGGCACATACCATCTGAGCCTCGGCTACATGTATGCGGAGAACTCGGTGCCCAACGAAAGCTTCAATCCGCTCATCCCAGATGGAGATCACCACGTTTTTTCCATTGGCTTTGGGCGGAAGCTCAGGCATTGGAATTGGGACATCGCCTACCAGTTCACCTACGGGCCCACCCGCAGCATCAGCCAGGGAACTCTTGCCGATGGCGAGTACAAATTTGAAAGTCATGCAGTTACTCTCTCGCTCGGATACGCCTTCTAACCCGACAACTGAGGAAATCCCGGAGAAGCTGACCCTCCTCATCGTCGATGATGAAGAGGGCCCGAGGCAGTCGCTTCGCATCGTCTTTAAAAATGATTACAACGTGGTGGTTGCGAGCAGTGGACCGGAAGCCATCGACCTCGCGCGGCGAGAGACAATCCACGTGGCGGTGCTGGATATCCTCATGCAGGGCATGTCCGGCGTGGAATTGCTCCGCGAACTGAAAGAGATCGAGCCGAGCGTCGAAGTGGTGATGCTCACCGCTTACGAGACGCTGGAAACTGCGCGGCAGGCGCTGCGCCACGGAGCCAGTGATTATCTCAACAAGCCTTTCGACATTCCCACCATGCGCGCCGCTGTCTCCCGGGCGGCGCAAAAATATCAAACGACCACTTTCTTCCGCCAAAGCAGCGAGCAGTTGCAAACGCTGAAGCACGAGATCGACAATCAAAAGGTCAAGGAAGAGCTGGAGCGGACCAAGGGCGAAATTTACGCCAGCGTGCTGCACGATTTGAACAGCCCGCTCACCGTGATTTCAGGCTTTGTGGAGCTGATCAATCGCGCCATGGAAAGCTCTGCCCGGGTCGAAGGAGAGCAGCTCGAGAATCTTAAAGGAGACCTGAAGCATCTCACGGGACAGGTCGATCGCTGCTTCCAGATTTCGCGGCGCTATCTCTCTTTTCTTAAAAGTAACAATCCCGACGACGCCCGGCACACCGGTGTGCGTCAGATGCTCGTCGATCTGCGCGACCTGCTGGCCCGCCATCCCTGTGCCAAAGGGCATCAACTCATCGTCCACGATTTGGAGCCGGATGTAACCGCGGAAATCAATGGTACAGACCTGCTCCAGATATTGCTGAATCTAACCATCAACGCTTTGCAGGCGACGGACAAGCCGCACTGCGTGGAAGTAGGCGCAAAAATCATTGATCACCCGATCGATCTTGCTTCCCTCACTGACGGCCAGCACGAACGATTCATCAATCGCCAAGGTTTCCGCAATCGCCCTCCGCTCGTGGCAATCTCGGTCAGTGACACGGGTCCCGGCATTCCGCTGGATGTCTTCCAGCGGCTGTTTGAAGAGCAATTCACCACCAAATCTCCGGACAAAGGAACCGGGCTCGGCTTGTCGATCGTTAAACGCCTCGTGCGCGGCGCAAACGGCGCGATTCAGTTCCGGACCATGCCAGCGGAAGGCGCGGAGTTTGTGGTGATTTTGCAGATCGGGTGACCGGCATCGAAACCTCGCGGGAATTGAAATGGATGCGCCGGGGCGGCCCCGTGGAGAAGGCTGCGTACGGGATCCCTAAGGCTTTAGCCACCGCGAATCATTGTCAGTGTCGAGGCTCCGAGGAGAACTACCGGCACGAAGAGGGGGACGTATCCGACAAGTCCGCTGACAAGAGCGAGGAGAATCGCGGTGAGGATCATGACCGTGTGGAGGTTGAAATTCATAGGAGGAACTCTAAGCGCAAGCAGGGTCCGGCGAAAGGAATCGTTCTGACCGCGCTGGAGCTCCCGTATCTGGCGTTTATTCATGCCAAATGTTAACGACAAAGAATGGGAACGTTTGTTCGCCCCGCATATCGTTTTACTTTACTGTGTTAAGGCAGATTCGGCCTGAGCTGCGGATGGGAGGCCGGGCCAGAAGTGCAGCTAGATTGGTCCAGCAGGCTCCGAGAAAGTATCCAACTCTCTACGAGTGGCGGCTCCGAAACAGACGGGGAGATAGGCCTGTTGCTTGTTTGAATGCTGAGGAAAAGCTAAATTGGTCCGCGTAACCGATTTGTTGTGCGATGACTTGGATCGGATACTTCGTCTTTGTCAGCAAGTGCTGGGCAATCTCAGTTCGGATGCGGATGACCATCTGGCGTGGGGAAATTCCTTCGTAACGTTTCACCAAACGCTGAAGAGTGGCGGGCGCCACGTGCAAATGGCCGCACAACTCCGGGACACGCCAGGGTTGTTCCGGATGAGCATGAATGGAGCGCCAAAGCTCGTCGAGGCGATAGCGCCATTCGTCTTCCGCGGTGATCTCGTTGGCTAGTGTTTGTTCGAGGTAATGCCGGATCAGGTCGCACCATAGCCGGCCAGCAAGCAGAGGTGCGGGTGCGAGAATCCGTTTCGCTCTTTTAGCTCGGACCGCCGGCCGGTTCACGTTTCCAATCGTGCCGAAGATCTCGGAAGGAGTGTTACTCCATCCGATCTCGTGCAGTAATCCATCCAGTGAGGTTTGCAATCGCCGCGCCAGAGGCGTGTGAAATCGCCTCGGGCCGCATCTCCTCAACGCCGCCCAACGCGGCAGGTCGCGCAAGTAAAACCACACGATTTCCCACTCCTCTCCCGTGACGCCGAAGGCGAGCGGCTCTCCGGCGGGCGCAAGGAGCAATGAGTGGGGCTTGAGTTGCCAAGTAACAGGCCCGCAGCGAAACCACCCCGTGCCCGCGACTGTGCCGATGATCATATGGGAAAGGGGCGGTGCGTAGCCAATTTCGTAACCGGATTTCAGGCGGCTTAGGCCGCTCAGGCAGACTCCCATCTGCGCAAGCGCCGAGACCGCCGGATGATCCAGAGGCAGGAAGCGCTCATGGCAGCCCGGAGGGAGAATGATTCGATTTCGAATGTTTTTGATCGGTTGACCCATTCCAGAGAAGCCTTCTTACGATACGCTGGCTGCAAATGACATACACATCAAAAATCGCCACAGCGATCCCGCTCTCCGTCCCTTCGGTAAACACGGCGCCGGACCGTTATCCTCATGAGGGCTATTGTTTCTTCCCGAATGCGGTTCCCGCGTCGGATATCGATGCGATGCGCGTCGAGGTTGATCGCGCAATTGCCAGCCTGCCAACGAAACAATCTGTGATGAAGGATGGAGTGGAACAGGAAGTGGACGCTCGGCCGGAGTATATGACGGAGCCCCACACGAAGAATGCTTTTTGGTTGAACGTCTGCCGGCATCCCAAAGTGCTGGAATGTGTGCAGTCAGTCCTGGGACCGGACTTGGTACTGATCATGTCCCATCTCATCGTCAAGCGCGCGGAGGACGGGTTGCCGGTGGCCTGGCATCAGGACAACACCTACTGGCCGTCCGTGCAGGGTACCGACGTGGGAACCGTTTGGATGGCGATCGATAACACCGATAGGGAGAACGGTTGCATGCAGGTAATCCCTTGCACACACGAAGGGTATCCCGACATGGAAAAAATCCTGACTGACGGCAAGGATCTCCTGGGCCTCAGCGTACAAGTAACCAACGAAATGAAAGCCGCCGCCGTTGCCTTGGAAATGCATGCGGGCAGCCTTTCAATCCACGATTCCTTCGTGCTCCACGGCAGTGACGCAAATACCAGCGGCCGTCGCCGGGCAGCCTACACCATGCGCTATGCAAATCCCAAAACCGTGACCGTGGATCCCGCGCAGCATTGGGTTCCCGTGTATCTTGTATCCGGCGATGGCGGCGCAAATGCATCGCAATTTGTGGATATTCGCCCGGGAAAGCCTCTCCCGACTTACAGCGTATAGCTTCGGCGTACCCGCGAAGAAAAGCGCACCCGTGAGGACTCGAACCTCAAACCTTCTGATCCGTAGTCAGATGCTCTATCCAATTGAGCTACGGGTGCTTTCCCGGAATGATCGGGAGCGGGATAAAAGCATGGATGCGGGGGGAGAGCAAGTGGTTCGGAAGGATTTTTTTGGGAAAATTACGGGCTTTCGGGAGAGGGGAAACTCTCAGATTTCATCCGGCTTCGCTGAGGCTACGCCGGGACAAGACTCTCAACTCCCAACATCTAAGTTCGCTCCTTCGCAGATCCAAAACTCGCATGTGAACGGCGACGAAGTGCGCCACGAAAAAGGCGATATTCAGAGAACAAGCCTCTGAGCGGGCGGTGCTGCGCCGCTTAGAGCCCTTCAATCCTTCCCAGCACCCACGAGTACTCACGCGAGATGCTGCGGACCATGTCGCCGGGATGGACCTGCGGCGGGAGGACGCTGAAGGTGTAGGTCTCAATCTCCAGGTGCGGGCAGATACCGCCACGGAGCTCGTGGAGGAAATCGGGCGTGAGCGTGCCCGCGGTGGAATTGACCACGCCAGTGCCCGGGAAAAAGAGAGGCACGTGGAAATGCACGCGGAGTTCCTGCACATCCGGGAAGTCAGGCAATTCATGCAAGGCTTCCGGCAAGTCGTACCAGGAAAAGCGCGCGCCAGAGCGAGCGAGGCCTTTTACTTGATGCAGATAGACCGGTTCCGTGAAGGCATCGAGCGCATCGCGCGCTGCGTCATTCGCCGCGGTGCGGATCGCCGCACTGATCTGAATCTTGGAAATGCGGATGCCTTCCTTTTTGTAGGCAAGGAGCGATTCGCGCAGGTCCTCATACTGGATCGCGACGTGACATGTGTCGAAGCAGACACCGAGATGACGCCGCAGGAGTTCCTCCGCGTGCGCGCGATCCGAGCCAAGGATACGGGCAATTTCATCTATGCCGGCCCCAAGGAGGTAGTCCTTGAAATACGCAATGGTTTCGTCGGTCGTTTCCAGGAAACAATCCGGCTCCGGCTCAAGACCGAGATGAATGGTACGCCCGGTATCATCTCGCAAAGCATCGAGATACGCGACGCAGGCGGCGAGATTGTGGGCCATCACCGTCTTTTCATTGTCGGTGGTGATCCACGGCTTGAAAGAGCAGGGGACGGTGCTGATGCTTCCTTCGATCCCTTCCGGCAGCATGCTGGCCAATACGTCTGCGAGCTGGATGGTGTAATCGCGCCGCTCCGGCGTGCGCCAATCGGGAGCATAGACGGCTTCCTTTACCCGCTCCTTGTGGAAACGGCCATAGGGGAAGCCGTTGATGGTAAACGGGTAGAGATGATTGCCTGCAAAGAAATCGAGCGCTTCGGCACGGGTTTCCGGATTCGCTAATTCGCTGGCAGCCTGTGCGCTCAGACGCAGGCCGAGGCCAAACCATTGATCCGGGCAGACTCGTTGCTTGACGGCGACGGTGTTTTCCTTGATCGCCGCGAAATTTTCCTCCCAAGTCTCGCCTGGGTGGATATTCTGGCAGTAGGTGAGATGAAGCTGCGGTTTATGCTGGACGATCATGCGATCTGGGCGAAGCGAGCGTGCTGAGTTCCTGAATAGAGCTCTCCATTAAGGCAAGATCAATTTCGTGAACTTCAAATCTTGCCCCAATGCCTTGAGGGTAGGTGACACACAATTCGCCCCCGAGGTGTTCCTGAAAATCGCGCAGCCCGGCGAAGACGACCCGTTTACCGTCGGCGTCCCGATCATCCAGTTCGTCAAACCACAGGCGGAAGCCGCTACGGACGAGTCCCGTCCGGATTTGCTCCAGCTCAGCGGCGCTGATCCAACCTTGGCGTGCGGCATAGATCGAATCAAGAAGCACCCCGGATGCCACTGCTTCTCCATGGGAAATGCGGAAGCTGGACATCAATTCCAGCTTGTGGGCTGACCAATGGCCGAAATCGAGCGGACGCGCCCGGCCGTACTCGAAGGGATCGCCATTGGTGCGGATATGCTCAAGGTGCATTTCCGCACAGCGCTTTACGAGCACTTGCATGGCGGCGAAATCGCGTGCCGGATAGCGGTCGGCATGAGCGAGGAGATATTCGAAAAAGGCCCGATCCCGAATGATGGCTACCTTGAAGGCTTCAGCCACGCCATTCAGCCAGTCTCGCTCCGGGAGGGTGAGCAGGAAATCGTAGTCGTTTAAGACCGCAAAAGGCGGAGCGAAGGTGCCGATGGCATTCTTGCCGCCGAGGAAATTGACGCCATTTTTGACTCCCACCCCGGCATCATTCTGCGCCAGGACCGTCGTAGGCACGCGCACGATGCGCAGGCCGCGATGCACCAGTGCGGTAGCGAATCCGACGGCGTCGAGCACCGCGCCGCCCCCGATGGCGACGACGAATGCGTGGCGATCCAGACGGTTTTCCAGCATCCGCCGGATGAGCCCTTCGATAAAGGGAAAGTCGTTTTTGATCGGCTCGCCTCCAGGGACGATCTCCGGTTTCGCTGCGAGTTCGAGTTGGGCCGGATGACAGTCGAAATAGGCCGTGACCTTGTCCGCCAGACCCGGATTGCACTCTGCCACGCTGGAATCGATGAAAACCATGACTCGGTGGCGGCGGTCTTCGCCGAGGCGGTTCAGAGACTGAAGCAGTACCGGATTTGCAGGATTGAAAAGCCCGTGGGTAAAGACGACCGGGAATTCCCAGGAAACGGTAATCTGCTGGCGGACAGTCTGTTCTGAAAGCATGTCAGGCTGCACTGGGGTGGAAGAGCGGGGCGGGCGGGAAGTGGCGGATCGTATGGCTGGAGTTGGGGTCGGTGCAACAGGCGTCATGCTCATTGCGGGATAATCCCGCCGGGGAACATTCCCTTGATTTTCAGTTTTGTCACCTCTGGGACTCCATCCAGCGGCTCACTTCGCCCGCGAGATCGAGGAGGAAACGGGGCTTGGACGGGAAAGTAAGCGAGCTATTCCAGGCAATTTCGTATCCGTCGCCGATATTTCCATGCGATCCGCGGATTTTTCCGGTATCCAAGCTCACCGAACCCGGCGGCCAGCCAAAAAAGAGCTCGCAGGGATCGTAGCCGGGTTTGTTGTGGATATCGACGTGTCCGGCGTAATCCGGGGCTTCGCTGCGGTCGGTAAACCAGGGATAGGCGAACCAGGCGCCGGCCTCCGCGATCAGGACGAGTTCGCCGCTATTGGGGTGATCGATGCCGTACCTGGCCTGAGCCGAACGGTCGAGCACTTCGGCCACTCCGGACAGATCTTGAAGGGCGGTACGGGCCTTTTCGATCGATGCAGCATCCCGGCAGTAAATGTGTGCCACCTGGTGATCGGCGACGGCAAACGCATTACTTGTAAAGAAATCGGTGTAGGCCATGTCGCGAATGTCGCGCACAGCGAAGAGCCCCGCCTCCCGCAGGCGGCGATTGGGGAATACCGCGCCGCGTTTCACTGGTTCGATGGCGTAGTCGCCAAGGAAGATCCAATCGTAGCCGTAATCGGCGCACGCTGCCTTCAATCGCGTCAGGTATCCAAAAAGAAGATCGAGGGCTTTCTTGGCGGGGTCGCTTCCGGGACCGAATCGCTGCAAATCGTAGTCGAGATGCGGGATGTAGGTGAGCAAAAGATCGGGCGCGAATTCCGGCATGCCCATCACGGCGACGATGGAATCGACGATCCAGTTGCTTGATTTGTGATTCGCCAGCGGTCCCCAATAGTTCATGAGGTTGAACGGATGGCCGACGGCTTCATTGAGCCGGTCGCGGAGCGCAGCGGGCTGCGTGTAGCAATCCTGGATCATCCCACCGCGATGCTTGTGGATCGGCGCCAGTGTCACCACCAGATCGACGTTTTCTCCCATGCTCTGCTGCCAGAACATCATGCCCACAGTTTTGCCCCGCGCGCGAAAACCCTCCCAAATGCGCTGGCCCTGCACGAGCGACGACGATTGCTCCCAGAAAAGCACCTTGCGCAGGTCGCGGAAGAAGAGGCCATTGTCGATCATCCCATGTGACTGAGGCGGCTTTCCCGTGCGCAGGCTGGCCTGCACGGTACAAGTCACGGCTGGGAAGACGCTTTGCGCCGGCTGAAAATCGGGCAGGTGCGAAACGAGGTTCCAGCCGAGGGCGGCGATATCGACAACGAGGAGCTTTTTTTGCGGAGGCACAGGGAGGGAATGGTGGCGGCGGCCGCGGGAGCGGTCAAATGAGGAAAACGCTCGGAGGAAAATTGTCGCGAAAACTGATAGTTACGGCGTGGGATGTTCCCCGCTCGTGGCGCGCTTATCGTCACGGGAATGGATATAAATAGTACCGATCCGAACATCGCTTTCGGAGTTTAATCCCTTTGCGGGCTCGAGCGAGGCAGCGCCAAGGTTGCTCGCGTGTGGCGTTGAGCTCTTCGGATTTGCCCGTCTCTGTGCGATTACGCTCTCTTGGTCTTGCAGGGTTGGTAAGCCGGCAAGTTTTCGGCGGCCATCCAGGCCAGCGGGATCCTCTACGGGAAATTGGACCAACCGTCCGTCTGCGCTGTTTACATATTGGGTGCCGTAAAGTTGCATCTTGCCCTCACCGACGCGCATGGCGTCGATGAGTTCCGCGAGCAAACTCTTCTTCGAAAGATTTTGGCTCACGGCAGCGTTCATCAACTGCGAAGCGCGCTCCAGCAGGGGCACATCCTTGTATTCGGCTTCGAGCAGATCGAGCATGGCACGCTCGCCGTCCTCTCCCACTTTGTCTGCGGTGGGCCAGCCGATATCGTTGAGGATGCGCGCCAATTTCTCGCGGTGCTGGTGGTGCAATTCATCGGAGCTGATGACAGTTGCTGCGGCAGCGGATTCTTTGCTAACACCGGAACTCTGGCGGCTTTCTTCCAGCATGGTCAGCAAGAGGTTATGAATTACAGGGCGGGTAAGTTTGGACGTGGCGTTACTTTGTTGAGCCGGTGGATTGAGCAGGACATTTAGTCGTGGACGAAGGTCTGTCGTCTTAAATAGTTCATCTTGGTGCGCGGCAACATCGTAGGGAATGAGCTCAAACGAAATTTCGTCGTGTTCCCCACCAAAGTCGATTTCTTCGCTAACCGGGAACCCTGTTTTTGCATCCACGATGAAGATGGCCGCGTGAGTGTTGAAGATAGATGATTTTGCATCCTGCTGGAAATAACGTGTGAGCTGCCTGCCATCTTTTTCAAATGTTTCCGCCTTCGTCGCACGGAGAAGGTCTCGCGGGAGGGATAATAAATGCGAATTCGGATCGGTGATTTCTTTGGAAACCCCTCGTACGCTGCATGCGAATCCCTGCCCGTCGAAAACGGCGACCGCATTTTTGTGGTCGAATTCGCCCTCTGTCCGCCACTTGCTTCCCATTCTCGCGTAAATTGTGACGAAAGGGCCCGTGACGAAAGAGCTTGTGCGTATGTGAGCGGTCTCCTTCCAAACGCAAGCTTCGGGAATGATCACTGGGTCCTCCTTTGCAGAATCTAAGCCGCTACAGGAGCCAGTGCCGTTAAAGATGACTATGCCACCGAGAATGATAAATACCGCTGCCCGGAGACCAGAGTCGACGATTGTGGGATTTCGGGGGCGAAACATGCACTGCAAGTTAGTAAATCCGATGCGATAGCGCAACGGATATAGGAAGCTTGGTTAGCTCGCGTAAAAGCGTTTGGAAACGACCCTGCTGATCGGCCAGAAAACAAGTAACGTGAAGGCGGCAATTCGGCCTACGCACCACGGATCTCCGGTAAAGGGCCCTTCCGGTGAATCGCCCGTATAGCACAGAGCTGCTTGCAGAGGCAGGAGCAGGCGGATGTGGGCGCCGATGAGCGGAGGTAAGGGTGTGCCAGGCTTTTTGAAAAGCTTGATGACTAACCAAACGGCCATGAGAGCAGCGAGCGCGTAAATCGCAACAGCTGGTGTGGTGGCAGGCCCGGTGAGATCATAGAGAGTTCCTCCGATGCAGGCGAAAAGCATGGCAACTACGGGCAGCACACGCGCGATCACCGGCACACGGTCGCGTGTTTCGTGCCGTGCCAGGTTTGTGACTGCGGCGATATAGAGTCCCAGGATCGCTGCGGGAATCATCGCCAGCTTGTAGTTGAAATCCGCCATCGGGCCGACCACTGCGCCCGTGATGACACTCAGGGTCCGGCAAACGCCCATATTGAGCGCGCCGATCACCGGAATGTGTTTTGTCCAAAAGTTGTAGAATGTGATAGCGAGCACCAGAGCAAGTCCGATGAGGATCGCCGGCAGTTTCTGCGTCGAGGCAAGAGCACCCAGGCCCGCAGCGCATAACACGATGAGAGCAATCCAGACGCTGCCGCGACTCGCAGCGCCGCTTGGCAACGGGCGATTGGGACGCTCAAGCCGGTCTTCCTTTTCATCGGCGAGATCGTTCATGAGGAGACCCGCGGAATAGAAGCAAAGGCTTGCGGCGATGGCGGCGCCCAGCGTCCAGTCGAGTTGGAAGCTATTCGAGATCAGATAGCCGGCGGTGGGGTCACCGGGCACGGTGAAAAGATTGGGGGCGCGAAGAAGTTGCAGCCAGGTGCGAAGACGGAAAGGTTTCACGCGTCAACACAGCGGGGATTGCGCTTCGTTGTCAACGAATCTGCGTCTGGAGTGAGCGCGGGATACGAGACCGTAAATGGTAGATAGTGCGGCTGAATCGGTCCGTCTGCCCCATACCAGATCAGATAAATGCAAAAATATGAAACTTGCCGGCAAGGATGCCAGCGCTCCCAGGGGGCGCGTTCTTCGATCAAACCGCGCAGTGCTTTACCAAATCGTCGAGATTGAAAATGCGACGATGGCCTGTCGTGGTGTTCCGAAAGACGACTTCGTACCAGCCGTGCATGCGCTCGGGACTGTACGCATACGCGCCGACCTGAATGGGGCGATGGGTGATGATGCGCTGGATGACTTTTTCGTACTTCGAGCGCGGGACTTCATGGTGATCGCGCCGACCCCAATCAACGACGCGGCCCACATCTTCATACCGGCGCGGGCGATCCGGAAAATCGAGCAAAGAACGGGCGCGCCCCAGCAGCACTGCGAAGACGTGATCCACGGTGGATGCGTCGCTTACTTGCCGCATCGACCGCCGGAAAGGACGCGCGATTTCGTGGGCGATCTGGCGCAGACTGGAAGTACGGCCATTCAGGAGATGCCAGTCGTTGGCGTTTGGGTCGGCGACAAACGGATTTCGCGGAAAGCAATTGAAACGCGCCAGAAAGCCTTTGCGCGAAGTGTGCTTTTGCGGGCAGAAACCATCGATCACCGGGAATTTTCGGCGGACAAGTTGCGCGAGCGCGAAATCCGGCCACTCGAGAACAGACTGAATCACTCCGACGATGAGCGTGGTCGTAGCGACCATCAGTTCTGGATCGGGCGTAAAATCGACGGTCACTTCCAGCCGGTGATCGCGCGGACGCACGCCCACGCCGGTGCTCAATTTATTCGCGGCGAGCAGCATCACCGGTGCATGCAGCAGGTAGGTGAGCAGTTTGGCCAGGCGCTTCATATCCGCCGCGTCGAATCCGTAGCGGTGCGGGACGGAAATATTGTAGTGCGTGGAAAACCCTTCGAGGCGCACACTCGATTGATTGGCTTTTTCCCACTCATCGAGTTCTCCGCGCACAAAAGCGATCTGTTCCCACAGCGAACGCACGGCGCGCACGCAGCAGCCCTGCTCGAGCTCGATGATCGGCGTGGCGACCTCAATCACGCCCGTATCAAAGTAAATCGCACCTCCCGAGGGCAGATGATACGAGCGGCCCTGCCGGGGAATCATCTTTTGCCGCACAATCTGCTGCGGATTCCGGAAGATGTGCTCGGGTAGTTGCTTTTCTTCCTGCACGTACAGAGAGAATTCGGCTTCGAGGCCGATTACGGGCTGGCGACCATGGCGCACGGTAATCCGTTTGCTCCCGCGCGAGCGGTGCAGGGACGAGGAAGGGATGTCGTGCGTTTTGACCATCGGAGCTCAGGAAGAGAGAGCCCGAGACGGCGGGCGAAAAGTTAAAATCAGATGACAAGAAGCACCATCACACAGCGGAAACGCCTGTTTGCCAGAGCTGGAATGGGTTTTCGTCATCTCCACAAGGGATTCGGATTTCAGCGGTAACCGGCCTTGAAGGAGCTAATTCCCACATCTCGCCGGATGGTGAGGATGCCCTAAAGGAAGGATGACAGGCAAGAAAATCGAAATGAAAGGGAGATGTGGCTGGGGGTTGCGGCACGCGCCGAACCGGTAAGATGCAAATGGCGGCCAGAAAGGTGCCGGGCTTCGATACTTTTGGAGCGAGAAAGCGGCCGGAAGGGCACAAAAAGGGAGCAATTTGGTACGGAGGAAGGGGGGCGCTGGGGTGAGGAGCGCGCTTTTGCCTTATCTGAAAGCAGAAGGGGGAATTGCATAAATGTATTGACTTTAAATATATATATTTGTGATGGATCACCCATGATCACCTGGCTTCGTTCCTTGTTTTCCTCCCACCCTGCTACTCCTTCCACTCCGCCTTCACCGGTCCGCCCGTTCGCCGGAATCGAAGTGCTGGAGGATCGCGCCGTGCCCGCGGGCGTCCTCGCCATCAGCAGCGCCGGATACGTGGAGCTATTCCACGACCCGAACAATAATGGCATGCCCACCGGTGTTCCTTACGCCATACTGGGGGGCGGCGAGCACGTCGCTGTCGGGCATTTTACCAGTACGGCCACGCTGCAAGTCGCGGTGGGACACGCAGCCGGTTCTTCAGTCGTGAGTATCTATCAACTCGATGCCAACGATTTTCCCACTGGCAAAGTCGAAACATTCACCGCCTTCACCGGTAGCAAGCTCGGCGTGAATCTGGCCCGCTTCCATTCAAATGGCGCCACGCTTGACTCACTCATTGTGGCTGCCGCTGCCGGCGGAAAATCGACTGTTAACGTATATAACGACGGCACGGCGCTCAACGGCGCCACACCGAACGATCAATTGCTAGGTAACAGCAAGATCGATAGTTTCCTGGCCTTCAGTCCGAAATTCAAGGGCGGGGTGAATGTTGCGGCCAGCCGGAATCTGGCTGCCGCCGCTGGTGATTTTCTCGTGCTGGCACCCGCGCACGGCAAAGCATCCTGTGAGATCGCCAAGGACACGACTAATAACCTGCTTTTGTCCGACGATATCGCTAGCGCGGAAAAACTGGATCCTTTTGGCAAGAACTGGGCGGGGGGTATCTCTGTCGCAGTGGGAGATGTCGGCTCGCCCTCCACGAACCCGGAACTCATTTTTGGAATGGGACCGGGCGGCCCGCCACGGGTTAGCATCTTTAGTGACAAAAACCTGAACGGAACATATGGCGACGACGGCGGCCCCGCATCTACCTTCCTGGCGTATAGTAGCAAGTATCACGGAGGTGTGCGTGTGGCCTACAGCCGGCTGTCGTCCGCAAATGTGGGCCAATCCGGCGAAGTCGTCGTGGCGCCGGGAGGGGGCAGCGCACTGCCGGTGGAGATATTCAAGACCCTATCGAACACGGGAGAAATCATGGATGGCGATGTGCCCCATGCGATGTTATTCCCCTTTGGGTTTACGTATAACAAAGGGCAATTGGTGGCCTTCGGCGGCAATGGGACTTGAGTGCGGGCGGACGAGGCTGATGGCCGGCGCCCTCCATAGATTACTCGATCACCACTATGGATAGGCCGCCAATTCTTTCGTCATGTATGCGACGGCAAAGTCGATGAAAGCGCTCACGCGGGCGGGCAGGAGGCGTTGTCCGGCGTACACGACGTGAAGCGGAAGATCGTTTGTTTTCCATTGGGGCAGCAGGCGCATCAATCGTTTGGACCGCAGATCTTCGTCAACTAACCAATCCGGAAGAATCGCAACGCCCAGGCCGGCTCGCGCCGCTTCACGCACACTTGTTAATCCTTCAGAAATGAGGATTGGCGAGATGCGCAGAGTCTGCTCGGCGCCATTACGAGCGAAGAGCTTGATTTCTTCCGCACTCCAAAATTGAAAACCACCAAGCGAAATCCATGGCCAGGATTTCAAGTCGGCGAGTTCTTTAGCAGCGGGATGTTTTTTGATCAACGAAGGTGCCGCCGCGAGGTGGAGGGTGATCATGCCCGCGGGCCGGGCGACGACGCTTTGATCGGTAATTTTTCCGGGAAGAATTCCAATATCGCAACCCTCCCGCAACATATGTAATGGACGATTAGTGAGAGCGAGTTCCACGGTCACCGCGGGATGGATTTGCAAGAAACGGCTGATCATCCGCGTAGCCACGGACTGGCCCCAGTCGATGGTGGCAAACAAACGCAGGTGGCCGCTCAATTCCATTTGATCCTCGCGCAAACGCTCCTGCGCTTCCTCCGCGTGAGCAAGCAGGGTCCGGGCATCCGCTAGCAAACGCTGGCCGGTGGGCGTCACGCACATGGCGTGGGTATCGCGTCGCAAAAGCGCCGCGCCGCACTGCTCCTCCAGCACACGCAACTGACGGCTCAGCGTCGGTTGGGAAATCTTCAAGCGCCGTGCGCCGGCGGAGATGCTGCCACACTCGACGATGCAAACGAAAGCCCGGAGTAGAGTAAGATCCTCAAACGCGGTCATGCGGTTTTTGCATAGCTGATATTGGCAGGCAACGGCTACACGGAAAGCGGCGTTGGACGAACAATGGCGCTCCTATGAATGCGAATTCTTCCATCAACCAAGGCAGAGAGAACAGCATGAAAATCGTCGTCATCGGCGGCACCGGGCTGATCGGCAAAAAGGTCGTGAAGAACCTGCGGGAGCAAGGCTACGAAGTACTGGCGGCATCACCCTCCACGGGCGTCAATACGGTAACTGGAGAGGGATTGGCTGAGGCGCTGGTCGGCGCTCGGGTCGTCGTCGATGTGGCCAATGCTCCCGTGTGGGAGGATGCGGCCGTGCTGGAGTTCTTCGAGAAATCGGGCCGGAATCTTCTGGCCGCAGAGGCCATTGCGGGTGTGGAACATCACGTGGCACTGTCGGTCGTCGGCACGGATCGTCTGCTAGCCAGCGGTTACTTTCGCGCGAAGATGGCCCAGGAAAATCTGATCAAGGCTTCGCCGATTCCCTACACGATCGTTCGCGCCACGCAGTTCTTCGAGTTCGTGAGCGGCATCGCTCAGTCGGCCACGGAAGGGCAGACCGTTCGGCTGCCGTCGGCCATGATGCAGCCGATCGTATCGGATGACGTGGCCGCCGTAGTGGCGGACGTCGCAGTCGAGGAGCCTTTGAATGGCACGATTGATCTGGCGGGTCCTGAACCGATCCGCATGGATGAACTCGTCCGGAAATACCTGAGCGCCCATCACGACGCGCGGGCGGTCGTCACGGACGCCCACGCCCGCTACTATGGCATCGAGGTGAACGATGGGAGCCTCACGCCCGGGGCCCACCCGCGCCTCGGTACGACGCGTTTTGAGAATTGGCTCCAGCACTCAAACTAACTCGCAAAAAGCTGCTCCACGGATCGGTGCGGGCGGATCGAGTCACGCGCGAAACGGCTGGTGCCGCGCGCATCATCGTGGGAGAACAAGTAACAATAAAGGAATCAAACTCATGAACGCTAAAATAATGCCCCAAAGTGCCCTCAAGGCTCCTGGTAGTCGCGGGAGAATCTTTGCAATTCTCAATCTTTTTCTTCTGCTTTCGTGCCTGATCACAAGGGCGCCAGCAGCCGAGCAGGCCCGAGTGACCCAGCTAATGACCAAGTCTCTGGTCAATATCCCGGGCAAGGAAGCGACGATGCTCACAGTGCAATATCCTCCGGGCAGCAAAGACCCTGTCCATCGCCATAATGCGAGTGTCTTTGTCTATGTGCTCGAAGGCTCCGTCGTCATGCAGATGAAAGGTGGCAAGAAGGTGACTCTTCACCCGGGGCAGACATTCTACGAAGATCCTAGGGGCATTCATCAGGTCGGGCAAAACGCCAGCAGTACGACTCCGGCAAAGTTTTTGGTGTTCCTCGTCAAGGATAAGGGAGCGCCGATTCTTGTGCCTGTGACGAAGTAGGATTGCGGAAGATTCGTTGCAATCAAAGTGACCATAACGATCGCTGGCGCCGGTCAACTAACCCACGATCTGTATTTGCTACAGCACGTGCTTAGGCAGCGTGATCACATTCTGCTGCTGGTCTCCTTCCCAGCATTGCATCGAGGGATCCCGCCTTGGTGAGAGCCCGATAGGCGGAAGCGGCAAAGTTGCTCAGGCTCTCGAGCAATCGCCTGTCTTCCGCATCGAACCGGCGATCCGGTTCGTGGATGACGGCCCAGATTGTGCCGACGGGCTTGCCGTCCATATGGAAGGGAATAAGGAGAACTTCTTCCAAGGGTGGAGTGATCGGCTTTAAATAGGTAAAGTGCCTCTCAGGATGCGAAAAGAGGATAGGTGCATCGCGATCCAGTACCGTGCCGCAGGGTCCAAAATCCCGCGGGGTGCCGCCACCGATATACGATGTTAACTTTCCTGCCACCGCCGGCCAGACGAACTTCCGTTCTTCCTCGTCCAGTAAACTAATGCCGGTGGAATCCGCGCCGGAGATTTCCAGAGCCACCGTTACTAACCTGGAGAAAAAATCGTGCGGAGTTTCCGCCAAATCGCGGAGGAGTTCGAGGGTGGCGCGCATCTCCCGCGCGGGCTCCGGCGCGCGAGCCGTTCGCTGGTCGAGCAAGTCCGTCACGATTACCGATTCCAGGGTGCATGAGTCTTCTGTGTGCATGAGTGGGTGGTCACCCGGCTGACAAGGAGAGGCTTAATGAGCGCTCAAGGAGTAGCAAGAGCTAAAATTGCGCGCCGGCTTCTCCCTATCGAAAGAAATTCACTGCAACAGTTTGTTAAACGTCGGCTGATCGGAGTTAGGTGAGCATTTCATCTGAGTTTTGCTCAAGATAGGCCTCGAGGAGGGAAAACGGCCTCTTGCGGCCGTTTTCATAAATGTCGTAACGATAATCGCCGAAAGACTTTCGCTGTTCGCTTGCATGCCTGATTTCAAAGCGCATGCGAACTGGTCCTTTGAACGCCGCTACTGCTGGTCGTACACGATGCCGTCGATGGTTAGCTTGCGTCCGTTGATTTGAAAGGTGGAATCCCGTTCACTTGGGGTGTGCTGCTTCAGGTTGAGATGCAACTTTCCTTCGCGAACTTGGTAGGTGCCCTGGAGTGTCTCAGTCTTCGGCACTGCCAAGCCGGACGGGTTTGCCTGGATGGTGGTCCCGCCCATGAACCAGAAGGTTCCATTGGACTGGAAACGCCAGGTGCCGTTGATGTTTCTCCATTGTCCGACCAGCGCCGATGTCGCTGCCGAGGTGGGTGGAGGAGTAATGGGCGGGCCTTCGTCTGGATTGTGCGACCGGTGGCAGGCAGAGGTGCCGAGCAGCAGCGCGAGAAGCGCGATGGGAAGAAGTTTGTCAGGCAACATTGGTTCGATTGGAAATCGGCATGCCAAACATGATCCTGTGACCATCCACAGTGACGACACTAAATTCCCGCATCTGCCACGGCTCGTCGCAAATAGTTTTGCCAATCTTGGCGCCTGCCGCGCGAACCGATTCGTATAGCGTGTCAATGTCCTCAATCTGCAGATAGGCAAAGTAGGAATGGTCTCCAAGCTTCGAAGGAGGAAGGGCATTGGGGCACTCGCCAGCCATGATCGTGCAGGCGCCCAACCGATAGAAGAGCCAGCCGGGATCGGGGATGGTGTCAATGTGGAATCCCAGAACGTCCCGGTAAAATGCCGCGGAATTCTGTAGATTTGGGACTGCGATAACAAAGCTATGACTCGCGATCGTGAGCATGGGTGGATAAGTTACTTGTTGTCTCCAAGATCAGCCCCAAAAGGTCTTCGACTAGCTGCAGCCGTTCAGCCCGGCTCAACCGAAACAGCGGTGCAAATCCGGCGTTCATGCTCATAGCATATGGAGTTGCTGGCTTCATTCAAGAATTGAGCATACCCATCCGCAACGAGGTAAACTCAGCGACGGAAGCGAGGTTCATTGCAAGCGACGGATTCGGCTGCTGCCGGGCGACCTCCGCTGCCGGATGAACCCAGGGCGAAGGACGGTGATGATCTGCTGGAACGGGTTAGTTAGGCCAGTCACGGCCGACGCCATACAATTTCTCGGATAAGATGCACTCCCGCGACGTCGCAAACGGTGACGGAGACCGCTTCTACAAAGTCTTTGCCCATGATGCCCACATATGCCCAGCCGACGTCGCCCGGCTGCTTCGATGGCCACTCGAGAAGCGAGAACTCGTCGTCGAATTGAATTTCGGTCGGCAGCCCATCCGTGTAGCTGCGAAACATTCGGAAGAAGCATTCGCGCAGTGATTCCCGAGAGAACTCCGTTTGGAGGTCGGGTGCGAGGAACGTGTGCGCGAGTTCGAAGTTGCCGTCTACGAGAGCCGACGCGAAACTAACTGCGGTTTCTTCAAAGGGGCGCATCGAGTGTATCTAGGAAACGCGCTTGGTTGTTCGTGAAGACGCCATGGCAATTGATCGGGTTGACCCTTCCATATTTCGATTTGGCTCAGTCACCGTCGTAGGCTCCGTCACTCACGGTGGTCATCGTGAAACCCACGGTCGCATCGCCGCTGGCGAAGAGACGCGTTTCACTGATCCGGACTGTTTTCATTGGTATTGTCCGCAGGGGGATTACCGTGGTACAACGCTGAGATATCCGATATCAACATGCAGATGATCATCGGTCTCACCCGTGCCGCACCCATACGGCATGGCAAAGACTTCCTGGCCGATGGATTCGGCGATGCGGGCGTAGCGGTCGATGGATTTTTCGCTATCCAGCCAGGTGTCGCCGATGCGGTAGATATCCGCGGCCGTGGCCCAGAGGTGTGGGGAGATGGTGCCGGAATAGCGGTGGGCGGGGGAGCGGTAGCCGCCGTTGACGGAGATCATCATGGGAGCTTCGGCGCGTTCGCGAAATTCTTCCAAGTAACGCGCGAGCACCGAGACGGCGCAGGGGATGTAGTGTGGGAATTGGCGCAGGAGCAGGTCGGCTTCGCGGCAATCGACGGCCATTAGTTCGGCGAGAGTGAAGTGAACAGTGAGCTTGGTGGCGCGGGCTTGTTCCCAACTCGTCACTTCATAGAAATAGCGGGGCAGGCGGTGGCTGCGGCCTTGGGGGTCGATGACAGGCTCATCCGGACGCAACAGTTTGCGATGCTTTTCCGGCAGAGCGAGGCCATCGACGACTTTGAGGAGGTGGATCAAGAGTGGTGAGGAACGAAACTAAGATAGAGTCCACGAAATACACGAAAAAGCATGAAAGGCAGGCGATGATTTTGGCGCCGAAGGACGCTCACCCAAATACATGGATTTGCGAGACGATCCAAAAAACTCATTCCGTGTTATTTAGTGTATTTCGTGGACCTCTCATATTCGGCTATGGGGTCGCAGCTTTGGTATCACGAATGAATTCCGTGGCGGCCTGACGGATGGCCTGGCCGACCACGGCTTTCGGAGAAACGAATTTCGGCGTGAACCAGGGAAACAATCCGATGAGATCGTGGGAGACGAGCACCTGGCCGTCGCAACCGAGGCCGGAGCCGATGCCGATGGTGGGGATGCGAATCTTTCGAGAAATCTCTGCTGCCACTTCGGCTCGGACTAGTTCGAGCACAATGGCGAAAGCCCCCGCTTGCTCCAAAGCAATCGCATCGGCGAGGAGGTGCTCGGC
>OUNM010402863.1_pt1 | contig 34536 bp, 21 predicted proteins | sample 1769961 | NCBI WGS metagenome assembly OUNM01 (sample SAMEA3914820, study PRJEB12502) | metagenome | biome: forest; material: soil | place: USA | collected 2012-03-12 | depth 0.3 m | reverse complement strand
GGGGACGGTATCGCGTGGTTGGCGGGGGGAATGTGGTCGAGGGGAGGCGGGTGTCGCCTGCTAGTGGGGTTGGGCTCGGGGAGGAGTCGCTGAGGGTCAGGTTTGGGGGTGGAGAGAGGGTGAATGGGCGGGTGCTGGTGCCTGGGCAAGCGCAAGGGCAGGCCAGGAGGAGGAGTGAGAGCTATGAGAAGGGCGGGAAGCCGAGGAAGGGTGTGAGTCCTGCAGCAATGGGGAGGGCTGTTTCGTGAGTTTTATTTCTGGTGTCTCTTTTGACACCTCTTTTCCAGGGTGCCACCGTGGAGAATCTAACAGCAGCAGCAAATACCGCGGCGTCAAGCCACAGTACAACCAGGTGCACGCGCTCATCCTCACCTGGTCGTTCCACGACCTGCGCACCGAGGACTACACGGCGCCGGCGGCGGCCGATTACGTGTCGCTCGAGGAGGAGACGGCGCGGCTGCGGCACACGCTCCAAGGCTACGGGTACACGGTGCACGAGTTCCTGATCCCGATGCACCGCTCCGCCGAGTCGCTCAAGTCCAAGCTGAAGCAGTTCTGCCGGTACGCGGCCGACGACACGCTGCTGCTCATCTACTACCACGGCCACGGCGCCATGGACGAGAACAACGAGCTGGTATTCAGCAGCCACGATCACCCGGAGAGCCCCGAATGGGGTAAGGCCGCGGCGGCCGAGCTCTACGCGGCCCTCCTCAGCGGGGACATCTGCTCCTCGCACGGCCGACGCGACAAGTACCAAGAGCTCCTCAAGAAATAGTCCGTCTCCCTTCCTCTCCCTCCCTTCCTAATTACTAACAGAAAGACCACAGCGAACGCTACCGCCCTGTATCCTCCGTCCCCTGGGCGTCCCTCCGCACACCCATCCTCTCAGCCCCATGCGACGTGCTGCTCGTGCTCGACTGCTGCGCGGCAGGCGGCGCAGGCCTCGGCCACCTCAACTGGCAGCCTCCCGCGGGAGCGGCGGCCTACACCAAGCACCTGTTCGCCGCGTGTGGTTTCGAGTCGAGCACCAGCGACGACATGACCGCTGCGATGTGCGAGGTCCTTGATGGGTGGGTCCCTTCTGCGACCGCCGGTAACGGCGGCAGGTCCAGGTCAAACTCGGCGGATCCTGCCACGGCAGCAGCAGCGGCTGCGGCTGCGGGCGGAAAGAAAGGCGGTATCAGCGTCGGGGGAGGCGCGGCAGGGCCGGTGGGCGGTGGGCAGTTCTTGACGACCAAGCGGCTGCACCAGCTGATGGAAGATAAACTGCAGAAGCGGTCGGTAGGGTCACAGCCCATCTTCAAGCAGCTGCTGCCGCAGGATCCGGAGCAGTACATCACGCTGCCAAACCTGAGGCGGCGAGAGAGGGAGCGGGACGGAGGGAGGGAAAGGGAGGGCGAGAAGAGGGGGCGGAGGGGGTATATACTTGCTTAATTGAGACCACGGGACGCTGGTGTCGGAGTTATATCGTCGTTGTTGGCCTGTAGATAGGATACGGGACGCACATGGAGTTTGGATGGATATTTCAGGCCCACTGAAGCCGTGAGTGCAGGCCCTGGAGTGGTCTGGCACCACACGCCGCAGATTCGTTGTTTTATTTCCCGTCAGTGCTTGTCCTCGTCCCGAAGCCATCTAAGGGTAGCCAACGAAGAAGGAAGAAGAGCGAGTTCACCTGAAGCAGAGTTGTCAAGGTGTGGTCAAAAAGCGTGAAGAACCGGCGAAGGAGTTTTCCATCTTCGTCAAGAGGTAAGCCCAGTCCAAATATGCAGGCTCTTCCGTCTGCTCAATTATCCGTGAAATCCATCACATGAGCAGACAAAGTACGTACATCGGAGAGCAAGCGGGAGCCCAACACCAGACAGAACACACCAACGAAGGCTGAGACAGAAGTCAGCAATGCAGGTTCGATTCTTGCTGCTAGCAAAGAACGAGACAGTATACTGCATGTCCGTTGTGCATGCCGACATATAAACATCAAAAGACCATTACTCCGCCACCCATATGTTCCCTGCATTCTGCCACCTTCCCTCGTGCTCAAGCCCGACCCGATCCACGGAGATGCGGTGCCATATGCGGACCCAACTTACCTCCAAGAAACAACAGGTCAGACAACAAAGAGGCCAAGTCCTAGCCAGGACGAGGCAGAGAAGAGGAGAAATGAAAATAAAAAGCACGACCAAGTGAAAACACAACGCCTCTACCCGCCCGCACCCATGCTCATCCCGTTGTCATCGAGATGTACCGACCAAGCACCAACCAGACGCCCAGCTATGCCTCTGCCGTGTTCCGGATGCGCCCCCATGCCGAAGATCGCAGCCGCGAAAAGAAACCAGATCCCATATGTCCACCCATGTAAAGAAATGCATGTCCACCTCCACTGAGACGCCGATTATGTCCAAATGCCGAAATGCGCCCCAGCGCGCTGCCGTCCAAGTTGGTCGGTAAGAGAAGACCAGGGCAGAATGGGATGGGACTCAAACAAAGAGGCCGACCCAGTTGATCTTGGAATTGACTTCAGTGGGGCAGTCGTCGACAGCGCAGAGCACGACGGCGGGCTTGCGGCCCTGTCTTGCCTCGCGGCGGAAGTGGGTAGTATGCGCGTTCTTGGCATTGGCGCCGCGATTCTCGTAGCAGTCCCTGCAGTAGACCTTTGCAGAGGAAGACGGGCATTAGCAACAGTACCATAGACAACATGGCAAGGCAACGCCAGCCAACTCACATGTCCGCAATCCTTGAGCGCCCAAAAGTGGTGCTCTGCCTGGTCCCTCCTGGTCATTCGTTTCTTGGTCGGCGGCGGCGCCTCCTTCTCCTCGTCGGGATCGTAGACTAAGTCCCGCTCGCAGCCGGGACACACAAACTCGTCGTCGCCGCCGGTATCGCGGGTGAAGCCCTCACGGGCGGGCGGGACGGGGATGCGAGGTTCTTTGGGAACGGCGGCGGCAGGATCCTGGGCGTTGCCGTAGTTGAGGTCGGGGATGTTGTCGGCGATGGGGTTGTCCATGTTGAGGCCGCGACCACCCAGAAACTGAACATCGAGGTCGTGGCGAGGAATGCCAAGTCGGTGCTGGAGCAGATCGATGCTCCTAAAAAGGCCTGCAGCAATTCTAGCGCCGATGCCTGGACCGTCCTCCAGGTGAGACAAGTCGGGATGGTGTTGCTGGCGGTGGGGGTTGAGGTGGTGGTGGTGATTGTGGCGATGGTGGTGGTGGTGGGGATTTGGGAGAAGGTGATTGTTGCGGCGGGGGAGTTGTTGCGGGAGTGGGGGCGGGGGTACCAGCGCCGCCGGAGAATCATCCAGAGTCAGATCAATGACATTCTGGTTGTTTCCAAGAATGCTGCCGTCGCTGCGTGCAAGAGAGGGCGTGCGCCGGTTGAGCGACATTTGGCGTCGCGGGTTCCTTCCCGGGCTTTGAGGGGCGGCGTTCTGCACGCGGGGCGGTCGCGGGGGTCGGGGAGCGACAATGACGCTGGGCTCACCCGGTGAATCGGGCTCGCCTGTCAGGTCGATGACCTCTGGTTGCGGCCGAGGAGAGGGCCCGTTGCGACGCGCTGCCGCTCGGGCTGGTAGCACTTCCATAGCTACCAGTTCGTCTCGGAGTCGCTCAGCGTTTATGAAACCTCTATGGTCGACCAGGTCGTCGCCACCACGCCTTCGAAGGTAATCCTGCGGCATGGCGTACGGGTGGTGGCGGTTGTTTTGACGCTGGTTCTCGCGCGGCATGACTGCCGAAGGCCTCCCAAACGAGCCGAGAGGCGAGTGCGCTCTGTGGACTTCTGGCTGGAGCAGCTCGATGAAGTGCGCGCTACGCCGGACGCTCGAGAGAATGGACTCGAGAGGCGGGAGCAGCTGGCGCCCTTGGTCGGCGAAAAGAGGACCGGACCGTGGTTCTGCCGGCCGAGGTCGGAACTGTGGGTCGTGGTGTTCGGCGAGAAAGCCCTGGAAGCCGCCGGGGACCGCGTCGTCGGGGCGGGGAGATTCGGGAGAGAGGGAAATCTCTGGGAGATTTGGATCGTAGGCCGGGTCGTCTTGCAGTGACCTCGAGCCCGCCCAGCGAGGGGCGTCTTCCTCGTCGTCTTCTGCCTCGGAGTCCCCCCAGGGATTAGCGTCGGCGTCGTCGTCTGCCTCGTAGTGGTCGGTGTCCGCCTCGTCCTCCTGAATGTGTCCTTGGTTGTAGTCTTGTTCGGCGACTTCCAGGTCGGAGTCCAGGTCGGAATAGTCCACCCCTTGCGCCAGCCGCGCCTGGTGCTGTAGTTCTTGCTCTTCCAGGCCCACGTCCTCCCAGCCCGCGTAATCGATCACAGATTCGGGTTCGTCGAAGCCGAGTTCGGGGTCGAGTTCGGGGTCGAGATCGGGGTCGAGATCGAGGTCGAGGTCGTTGTCGTCCGTCTCGAAAGCATCGGAGGGGAGTTCCTGGTCCAGGTCGATGTAGTTGTTGTTGTTGTTGTTGTTGTTGTTGTTGTAGTACTCCATTTGGATCCCTCCCCTTGTGCTGCAATGTTTCGCTCAAGGCCGTGGGGTGCGCCGCATTCCACAGCCTGCGCCGCGACGGGTCAACGTTAGTGACTGCAGGTCGTGAACGGGAATCACAGCAAGGCACAAGGCAGCAGCAGCCAGCCTGCTAGCCCTGGTTGTTGGGGTGTCGGAGGGGTGTTGGAGTGGTGATGCGTGACAGGGTTTGTGTCTTGTTTGGGAATCGGAGCCCGGGTCGGGGGGATTTACGTACCGGTCGGTGGGGTTTTGGGTTCAGCTTGCAGCCAACAGAGGCAGCGGAGCTTCGAAGTCGGCAAGGCACGGAGTGCTGTAACGAACGTCAAGGGTCAAAAGATTAGGTAGGGAGCGGGGCAAATATTGATTATCGAAGCGCCGAGTCTGTCGGTTGCCTTGTGAGTTGAGCTGCCTGCAAGTGAAGAGAGAGAAAAAGAGGGAAAAGGTTCAGGGGCGACGGAGTCTTTTTTGTTCCCGGGCGCCTAAAGCAGCAGCTGCTGCAAAGAACGGCTGTTCTGTTTTTTTGGGGGGTTTTCTTTGTTTGCAGGGGCGAAGCGAGAGTCTGTGTCTGTTTGGCGCTGTGGCCCTCGGAGACGGATGTTCGGTGGTTGACTGCAGCAATTCGCCGCCTCGGCCCTTCCAAACGCACCCACCAAGCACAAAGCACCCATTGGAACTTTGGAAGCAGCAAACGCCCATTCGCCATCACGTCAGCAGAGCAGCCTGGCTCGGCCACAGCAGCAAAACAAATTCGGACGGCCAATGATGACCCACTTTTCACGCCATTAATTTTGACCCGACGGCTGCCGGCCCCACCACGCCCAGAAAATCGGTCCGCTCATCTTCACAGCTGCCTCCTCTGCCGGGTGGTTGAGCTGCTCATCACGGCAGCGAACATAATCAGAATCAGACAGAAATGACCGCTGCACAAGCAAACGGCCGAGCCGAGGGCTGAAACCATGCCCGATGTCTGTCAGGGCTCTCGAAGAACTCGAGGGACGAGTGAGTGACTTGACTCGAGTGACTTCCATCGTCTTTAGGTATCGCGTTTTCAGGCTCCCTCCCGCACACCACATCCATGTATGTTACAAGTCCCTCCCCGATCTCCCTCATTCCTTGACCCCCAGCACCGAAACAACCCCCTCCTTGCTCACCGTCACCAACGACCGGGCCTCGGCGCCCCACCGGACAGCCGTGGCCGGCGAGCTGGTGCGCAGCGGCTCGGACCACGCCTTGGCGCTCTTCTGATACATTTGCACCGTGACCCCCGTCGATCCCGCCGTCGCCAGGAACTGGCCCGTGTAGTCCCACGCCAGCGCCTGCGCGTCGCCCGTTTGCAGCTCCTTGACCTGCGCCGCGGGGCCCGACTTGCGGAGATCGAAGATGGTCGTCGTCGACTGGCCCTTGCCGGCCGCCGCGAACCAGAACCCGTTCTCCGAGAAGACGACGGCCTGTACCGGCGACCCGAGGCTGAAGCTCTCGGCCTGCTCACCCGTGTCCGTCTTGAAGACTTTGATGTCGCCTGTCTGTGTGCCGGCGCCAAAGAGGTTGCCGTCGGGGTGAAACGCACAGGCAGTCAGCGCTGTAAAAGTGTTAGTTGGCAGCAGCGAGAGCTGAAGAGGAGAAGAACGTACAAGCATCCGCGTATGCTCGCGAGACATAGGCCAGGGCCTCGAGGTCGTAAAACACAAAGCTCTTGTCCACGCCGACGGACGCGAGGATGCGGCCGCCGGGATGTACCGCGAGCCCCGTGACAGCGCCGGCGTGCACGCGGAACGCAGCCACCTCGCTGCCGCTGTCAAACACCTTGACGGAGCCCTTGGACGTGGCCAGGACGACCTTGCTGCCCGTCCACACGGTGGCCGTCACCGGCTCGCCAATCTCGAGCGTCCTCTCCACGTTGTTCGCCTGGATCGAGTAGATGTCGGCCTTGCCGTCCAGCCCTCCAATGGCCGCGAAGCCGGACTCGATGTCGAGCGACGAGGCTTGCGAGACGGCGAGGTCTGCGTAGGCGACTTGCTCCAGGGCGGCCACGTCGTCGACGCTGGCCCAGCCCTTCGGGACTGGGCGCTTCTTGCGGCCCTTCATCAGCTGTTGTTGCAGCTCGTGCACATGCTGCACCAGGTTGTCGGGGAGACTCTCGTTGTCTATCGCCATGGCGTCGCCGTTGGCGGCACCAGCGCCTGTCGGCGCCACGGTGACCTTGGACAGGGCATCGCGCGCCTCGTCCCGCTCGCTGGTCAGGCGCGCAATGACGCGCACGGCAGCATCGTGCTGGTAGAGGGCGGTGGCCAGCTCCTCCCTCGTGCGGGCGAGCTGCTCGCGGGTGTTGTAGGTCTCGAGCACCAGGGCGTCCCACTCGTCCTGGAAGGCCTTGAGAAGCGACGGCAGCGACGTGAAGTTTGGCGGGCGCGGGCGCACCACGCGGCTCGTCTTGACGGGGAGGAGGTCTTCGGGGTCGAGTTCGTCGTCGGTGCCGGGCTCCTTGCCGTTCTCTTCGATGTACTTGAGGATGAGGCGCTTCTCAAAGACGGTGCCTGCCAGAGATGCAGTCAGTCAGCTTTGTTGAATCCCCTTGCGACGCTGTCTACGCTGTTTGTTGGACCGAGACGGACCTGTCTTCTTGGACACCACGGGCTCCTCGGGCACCTCGCCAGAGACTGTATCCATCAATTGTCAGCGGAACTCCCATCGAATAAAAGGTCAAGGTGTTGGGATCTGGCATACGTGCGCACAGCATCTTGACTGTCGATGTGCTGCTCGGAAAGGTGGTTGGTGCTGGTACTCGGGAGACTGTTTAGAAGGAAGCTCCCAACTTTTTGGCGCCTCGCAGCCTGCATGCAGCCTGTCGCGGCGCGCAGCTGTCAAGACGTGCACGAGCCACAGCCGCCTCTCGCTCATCGTCTCTGGACGACCCCTGCGCTCAGTGCCTCACAGCCTGGAACGGCCCGGGGCTTCAAGAGGTTCTAACTTCCATCCTCCAGCCATCAGAGGAGGAAAACTGCAACATCCAGCCAAGACTGCGTCGATTGCATTCTCTTTGTCTTTTGTCATTTTGGATTTTATTTTGTTATTTGTTATGCTTTTCTCCCTCGCATTTTCTTGTCGTGTAATTTTCCTGTCCACTCCCGCTGCCTCCAAGACTCGCCTCGACGCTTTCATCTTCCTCCAGCCCACGTTCTACAGTCTGCCACGCTGCTATTTCCAATAAAATACCTTGAATTCCTCTCATTTTTCTCTCACACATCACAAGTCCCGGCCACGCACTTGAGCTCGACCAGCGTCGGCGTCACCACCACCGGCGCGGCCTCGGCCTTCAACCCCCAGTTACACACGCCACTTCCGCCGCAAGACCCCCCCATGTTCCCGTCCGCCCCAACCCTGAACAACCCCGTCCCCTCAAACTTGGCCCTCACCACCCCGCCATTCGCCAGGATCACCGCCTGCTCCCGCGCAACCACCACCCCGAAGTCCGTCGTCAGTCCCCCTCCCGTGCCGTTCACCACCCGGAACGTCCATCTGCCCTGCGCGCCGCCCACCCCGTCCAGCGTGCCCCCGCCGCAGGGCGTCGTCCATCCGCCGTCGCGCGGGTTGTCCCCAACGCCGGAATACCCCAGCCACGCGACGGAGCAGTTGACGCTCGCGGCGGGGAAGGAGGCGTCGCCGAAGCGGGTGGTGCCCAGCGTAATGGTGTTGGGGTCCGTCACGGTGAAGGCGAGGGTCGAGTACGGGTGGTTGGCGGGGTAGCCTGAGGGGGAGTGCGTGCCGAGGTGCGGGATGGTCCAGGGGAGGAGGGCGGTGGTGTTGATCGCGGGGAGGGCCGCGTGGGTGGCTGGAAGGAGGAGGAGAGGGAGGAAAGTTGCGAGAGGGCGGAGCATGTTGGCTGTGAGGATGATGGTTGCGGTGGTAAGTATGGTTTTGGGGTGGTGGTAAGTATGGCTCTGCCGGGGTAGAGGATAGTGGGCGCCTGTCTGTCCTGGTAGTCGGTGTCCACACGTTTAAGTACCGCCGATTGTCTTCCAGCCACAGATCGCTGCCTAGCTATTGACTTCGTAAGTAATTAGGAACGTTCCGAGATCAGCACCACGGCCACGCGTTGCGGGCGTCCACAGCGCCGGCCGGCTAAAGAATAAATGACAGGAATACCACCTCGTGTCTGCCACGCAACGGCGCCGTTGTATTGACATCTACAACGGGAAGGAATTCCTCATTTACCGCGTCTTTTGCTCCTCCGAGCTGTCAATATCAAAATGGGCGGCGTAACGTTACGAGCCTTGACATCCTGCCAGGTCGAGTTGTCCCCCAGGATCTCCCCTCTGCTTCAATACCGACATTCTGGCCCCTCGCTTTTCAATGAACCCCCTCAGTACGTGGTAGCGAGGCTGTGGTTTGTATCCAGAGCCTCTCTAGAAGCAACTGGGGTTATTGACTTGGAAACAAACAGCCAAGACTCGGTCGAATGCTCAATGACATCTTGCACAGGCAAGCCTCCGCCCCTCGGGCAGATGTATCACAGAAAAGCCAAGTTATCCGTTGCTTAGGATAATCGCCGTCTTGTGGCCTCGCATTCTTACCCTTCTATAATCGGAAATGGACACGCGAAACAGTCGGCGCATGGTTGACCGTTCTACTTATCATCAACATGGCAGACAATTGAAACCTTGGATGAGGCTCATAACCCGAGTCAACAAACCGACACCACAGCCGTTAACGTTAAAGAGCGGCCTGGCGAAAAAAAACGGACCAAATATCTGCAAAGTTCAAATCTCTACGCACTGGAGAACCATGGTCAAGCACAGGATGTCTCTACTGCAGTGATATGTTGAGGGCGGCGTTGGGCTTTCGTCTCGAAACGGTGATTTGTTGATCTCGTGCTCCGGCTCTTGGTCTGGCAAACCCCTGGCACAAGTTCCAGCGGCCGGGGACTGCACAGGGATAACACAAAGCTTAGCTGGAAACGGAGAGTTTGCGCCGCGCCACGTGTTTTTACAAGCGCCGCCGAGCTGCTTGACGACATGGCACTGATGGCACGGAGGCTGTATGTAACGTTTTTCTTTCAGCTTCTGTTCCATGGGTGATCCATCGGCCTCGGCGATGGGGCCAAACGGCCCTGATTGCCCGGCCCAGCGCGCCGCAGACGCTGTGCGCCTCGAGGGGCAGTCTGAACCTGTCGTGAGGGCCCGAGACGGTCTGAGGATTGAGGATTCGGCCCCCTGTCCGGACCGGGCAGCATCCGCGGCTGCCATTGGTGCTTGTATTAGACGACGAGGGGCATGCAAGGTCCTCGACTGCGGCACAGGCCGTCAGCCCATCTCGTTAAAGGGTCTTTGGACGGGCCACCACCCTGGCACCCCGATCTTCTCTTGCAACTCCGCTCCCGACGGCCGACATCACCATCCGGCTTGCAGGATGGTATCCGTACCGTGAAGGCTCACATCTACGGAGCACTCCTCCAGCCGACTGCGCGTGTCAACCGTGTCACGGTCCGTTTTCATGGACCCCCATTACTCCCACGGCCCTCCAGGGCAGCCCGGGCTGGAAGTGGTGGACCACCACGGCCTCGAGGTGGCAACACAAGAGCATCTGGGTCATTCGCTGCCCGAAGTACGCGGCGACGAGTACGTCCGCGGCGGCAAGGAGAGCATCATCTACAAGTATCCCGGTCCCCAGTACTCCGAGTACCCGGAGCATTACTACACGCATCCGCTGCCTCCGGAGCCGGTCGAGCTCGCTGCAGAGCACACAGGACGGAAGAGGCGGTTATGGTGGATCATCGGCGGCGCCATTGCTGTCATTGTTGTTCTCGGCGCCGTGTTGGGGGGCGTGCTGGGAAGCAGAGCAGCGAGGTCGTCAGGCGACGTATCGTCGTCAGGCGACGTATCGTCGTCAGGAGCCTCGTCGTCCTCCGACACAGGAGGGGGCCCGGCCCCTTCCGCCTCGAGCACCACCTCGGCCAGCACGCCGTCTAGCACGGCAACCCGGCCGCAGTCCATACGACAAGGCTCGGGCTTGAGCATCACAGGGTGGCGGAAGCCGGACGGCAATGTCGAGACGTACCTCTTCTACCAGGACCCGCAGGACGGCCTCCGGTTCTCGCGGTGCGACGCCGCCCGCCGCTCGGCGGGCAACGATTCGACGTGCTGGGCCTCGCCCGTGGGCTTCAACTCGTACGCCAAAGCCGGCACCCATCTGGCGGCCTCGACGGTTCTCTGGGGTGACAAGTACCAGCCCCAGATCGAGATCTTCTACGCGGGCTTCAACACGCGCCTCCTGGCCGTCGCCTTCAACGAGGCGTCCGTACCCAACACCACCGACGAGAGCGTCAACCAGGTCAATATCAACACGGGCCTCGACAGCGGGCTGACGGCGTACTGGCCGTGGACCATCTACCAGGACGCCACGGGCGTGCTCTACCACGTACGCAACCAGCTGCTGAGCCTCTGGAACCCATCCACCACGACCTGGGACAACAACCGGCTCAACACGACGGCTCTGACGGCCTCGCGCTTGGCCATCGTGCCCATGTCGTCCAACTTTACCCGCATCGCCCTCAAGGGCGGCTACGCCGTCTTCTACCAGGCCGCCAACGCGAAGCTCGCCGTCGCCATCACCGACCTCGACTCCCCGGAGCTGGCCCGTGACTACCCCCTCTCCTGGCCGCCGACCGGCCTGCCCGACATCACCCTCCCCAAGCTCGCGCCCATGGCCGCCTTCTCGGTTGCCCGCCCCGCCGACGCCTTCCAGCGCGTCGACACCTACCTGCTGTACCGCGACGCGAACTCCAACATCAACATGGTGTATGCCGCAGGCGCCGCCAGCTCGTCGTCGTCGTCGACAACGTCGTCGATCCAGTGGAAGACGGCACAGCCTGCCGCGCTCAAGGGCGTCGATCCGGACTCAGACATTGCCTGTCTGAACCTGGCCACGTCGTTTTACAACGCCGCCCAGGTGCCCGTGCTGCTGGAGGAGGCATCCGAGGAGACGAGGTGTTATTTCCAAAAGGGGGGGAAGATCGTCGAGGTGAGGCTGGACGCGGCCAAAGCGGATTGGGTCGTGGTCGGGGCTGTGCCGATGCCCTAATCCACGGAGGTTGTCTTTGTTTAGCGGTTTGGTGGTTTAGTATTGTGGCATTTGCAGGGACCGGTAACGGCGTTGGGAGAAACAAGGGCATCTCTATTGGACGGCTTTTCTTCTGGTACATACTTCTTATGAGAGCACTATAATCAAGGCAGAAGAGAAGTTTCTGGATTGGAGCGAAGACCAACCAAGGACAAGGAGAGACTGTCATGTGGTGGTGAATCCCTGAATGCGCCTGTGCCCATAACGGAACAATGCGCTTGTCTGCGATTTTCCACCACCACGACAAAGAAGAACAGGGTCCTGGAACCAGTAGGGTAGCAGTACGCTGAACAATGCGTTGTGACTCAAGAAGAAGGATGTTCTCATATAATAAGAACGCTGCCACTAGCAGCCAAAGCTCAGCCTTCAACATCGTCTCGTCTCCTGAGATCTCCTCAGCCAATCCAACCCTCTCAAAGACTTCATCGCGACAGAACGTCTTGTCTCAACTTCAAACCAAGCTTCTTCCCAGCTGAAGTTATGACTACCACAACCACCAACATCCTCCACTCCGCCGCCCACCTCCCCGTCATAAACCACGCCCTCACCCTGCTCACCACCCTCCTCCTCACCCTCCTCACCACCCTCGCTAGCACTCCAGCACCCACAGACCCAACACTGAACCCCTACCACCTCCTCAACGTAACCCCCCAGACCACACCCAAGGCCCTCGCAACAGCCTACCACCACCTCCTAAACACAACCACCGCCGGCTGGCTCAACACCCTCATGCACACCCTCACCACCACCAACAACGACATGGCCAACAACAACAGCCCGCACTTTGCCGTGCTAGCAAAAACGTACCGTCTTGCCTACGAATCGCTGACCGATCCGCTCAAGCGGTGTGTCTACCACCGCACCAGCAACACAGCCGAGTGGTACGGGTTTGTGCCACCCTTTTGCTGGGGCGAGGGCGGGGTGGGGAGGTTGATGCAGGCCAAAGAGGCCGTGGGGGTTTGGGGCGCTGCTGCTGTCGCCGCTGCTGCTCAGGCTGGCGGTGGGAGTGGTGAGAGAAATGGGGTTGGGAGGTGGATCGGAGAGTTGTGGCGGAGGGTTGTGGCTTGGGTTTTTGCTTGGATTTGGGGTCGTTCTCCTGCTTCTACTCCGACTCCTCCGCAGGTGGTGACGACGCCGGCGAGGGTGACTGGGATGTGGGGGTATTACTCGGCCTTGCTGGGCCGGCTCTCGGCGTGGCCTCGTTCTACTTCGGCGGCGTTGGCTTTTCTCATTTTTGTTATATCCGTTGCTGGGATCGTTTTTCTCTTTCGCGGCAGACTCAGGAACGCCAGTGAGACGCTCGGCTGGAAGACCGCCATTGTCTTTCTCGAGCTTATGCCCGCCCTCCTCAGGGCCATTCTCTCCCGCTGCGACGAAGGGTTGAGAGCTGGACGACAGGCCTTGGAGCTTTCGCTAGTGCAGGTGATGGGGCGGTTTCTGTACGACAGCGTGGGATCGGGAGAGGAGATGACAAATGATGTGCGAGTTTGAGGGTGTTTTTGTTGTTCATTTTCTTAGACGTTAGACGTGTGTGGTTATGGACCCAGGATTGGACAGGAGTATCTAAGTTAACTTGGTTCAGGGCCCTTCTTTTATCACAATGCGGCTTCAGATGTCCTGATGTTAGTTAGGTACTCACCACAGAGCTTCTTTGATCGAATCATAGATTGGCGTTGAATGCATCCTCGGCTTACGCACTATAAACGGATTCACCTTTCGCCTCCTGGAAACATACATCTTCCGTACTCATAGACCTTTCAAACATAAATATAACACATGGCCCCTCCCAGCCCCCCCAGCACCTCATTCAGATCCAGTAACTTGACGGCGGGCGCGGTCCATCCCAGATCGACGACGGCGTCCTTGAGATCGGCCCGCTTCTTCATGCCAAACATATTCATGGCGCCCGAGCCCGGGACCAGGTTGGCGCGGGTGTCCGGGTCCTGCATCTGCCAAATCCACCAGACGCGGTCCAGCATGCCGTGGTGGAAGTAGAAGGCCGGGTCGCCGGGGGAGCAGTAGAAATCCTGTCAACCGAGGTCAGTTCATGTCCAAGGGAGAGAGAAGGAGGAAAGGGGCGTCTTACACCACCAGGGTCGCCGCCGATGATGTAGTGTCCTGCGCTGTGAAGCTACAGAGAAACTCAAAGTTAGCATCGTGGAATACATGGGAAGAGACCAGAGAAAAGAGCATTGCGCACCCCCCACGGATGGGTATCGCCCTTGAGCTGCGGCATGCCCAGGTAGCGGTTGTAGAAGGCGTCAATCTCCTTGTTGTCCATGATGGCGCTGTATGTGTAGTTGGCCCTCGCGCCGGCCGCCGAGAACTTGTTGACGTCGCGGCGCAGGCAGCGGGGGTTGGAGCCCAGGCCGTCGGCGCGCGGGTTGTTGGGGATGCCGCGGACGATGGTGGACTTTGGGCCGAGGGAGACGACCATGCTGGTGCGTACGTCAGTATGGATAGTGGGAGAGATAGAGAGAGAGAGAGAGAGAGAGAGAGAGAGAGAGACTAACTTCTTGAAGGGACCCGTGGTGACACACCCGCCTCCGCCGGCCGAGGGAATCATGTCGTACGGGCGAGGAAACGGCTGCGGGATGCCGGAGTAGGTGCTCTTGGCGCCGTTGCCGCCCATGCTGGAGTCGCTGCCGTCGAACATGGGCGAGTTGATGGGGTCGTTGGCATAGCGGTCGTAGTTCATGTACTGAAATGGGTCAGACAAGTATAAAAGCAAGACAAGAGCAAGCAGTCTTACCGGCTGGTACCCCTGGTACCCGCACTCCTCACGGAGCGCCTTCTCGTAGGTGTAGATGAAATACCGGTGGGCGGCGAACAGGTTGGTCGAGCTGTGAAGCGCGGGGGCCATGGTCATGTGTGTGGCGACAAAGTCGTCGAAGCGGCTGAGAGACCCGGGGACCTTGTCCTTGGGTGCCTTGGGCGGTTTGGACTGCAGGCAGAGGACGGCGCGGATATATTCCTTGCGCTCATCGACCGAGAGGTCGCTCCTGATAGTTGTCAGTTTCCTATCCTGAGTGGTTGTCGAGGCCACAGCATTACCACTCCCTCCTGATGGCGGCATTCTCGAGCGTGCAGTTGTTGGTCTTTCCTGTACGCTTGGTCATCCAAGCCTGAACCTTGGCCATGGTGGCATCCTGGAGCTTGTCGACGACATCGAGGGGGTAGGCCGGGTTGCGGGGCCTAGGGACGGTTGTCAGACAGAGAGACCTTTGGGACGGCGTAGCTAAGGGGAATCCTCACGCAGCCGGCACTGCTCTCTTCTCTACTGGCCCTGCCCAAGCTCCTGCGAGCAGGGACAAGGCCACAATGGTTTGAATTCCTCGCATATTGCAGGAGGAAGTAGCAAGAGATGGGGTGGTCGGGTAACAGAGGCCCAAGGAAGAGGGTTCCGGGACACGTTGATCAAAGATGCAAACTCAAAACACAGGTCAGGATTGCGGTTTTCTACTTGAACAGGCCCTCTTTGAGACGTAATTGCCAGTGGTCATGGTTTCCAACGAGCAACTAAGAGAGGCCTGCCCATTAGCAGTCCATTTGCCGGAGAAGTTGCAGTGTAAGCTGCTTGATATTGAGCACACGACGGACGGGCCAATCGTAAGCGTTCCGTGCTTCACGGCACTCTATGGATGCCTCGTCTTAACTCGGTCGAAGGCTGTTGCGTCTACCCGCGTTTCCTCTCCGTGGATGGTTCCTCTGGGGGACGGCCAATCGCCATGGACACGGATAGTCGAAGAGGAATGTGCTGTCATCGACCAACTTGAGTCGATATAGGGGTGTAAGATGGATATTAATGGCAGTTGGCCTGGGGGTCCAATGGCGTCCAATGGCGTCCAATGGTGACACAGGCTTGTTCGGCCATTGAGCCGAGAAGAAGGGCATCCTGGCCCGGTGACTTGGACCCTGTCACCGTTCCAGGCCACGGCATGTATGGTCCCGTTTCGGGATGCCGGCAATTGTTATTCGTGCCAAGCGGGCGGCGTGCGGTTCGGCTCCGCTGGGCCGGACTGCGGTTGTCGTCGTCGTCGTCCTTGTCTTGGAGTTGTCTTGGGAGCTGTCTTTGGCTCCAGCTCGCTGATCACTCCCACTGCTGGCCACGGATGGCGACGGAAGATATTGTGACATCCAGCAATATCCTGCTTGTCCACCTTAAAAAAAAGGGAAAAGAGAAAAAGGAAACAAAGCCAAAAGAATTGGTTGGTCTTCGACGTGGGCCTGATTCGAACAGACGCTCCCGAAGGAACAAGATTTCTAGTCTTGCGCATTAGACCACTCTGCCACCACGCCTCATGCTGATGTGGCTGGGATCTGGCAACTATCTGTCGGAGGCTCGGAGGGAGAGATGCCGCCACCGTTTCCCATTGCGGTGCAAGTCACGGCCCTAAAATCATGCGTGGAGAGATGGTGGCGGTCGTGCGCTGGGGCCTCTGCCAGGTGGCAAGTCTGGGCTGTCACGCAATTGCAGCGATGCAGCAAGTGCTTGGTGGAGCCGCAGGAAAGGGGCGATTGAACGGGAGACGGCTCGACGGGCACCGCAAGGCACAAATCCACACTAAGTTCCGCCGCGACTGCCAGATCCCGAAAAAGGAAAGCGGCGGCTCCCTGTGAGTGGCCGTGTCAGTGGCTGCCTGAGGCTGCATAACCCGCCGAAATCAAGAATTCGAGAAGGCTGCACTGCAAGGGTCCCCGCCAGCTGGAGGACTGCCCGTGCAGCTGCCAAGCCTGTTGCCGGTTTTTTGAAGCTCCCTTGCCAAGGCGGTCCAGAGCAGCCCCAAGCCAAGCTGCGGACCGCCTGCGGGCGCCTGGGAGGGCTTTAATCTCTGGGTCGGGACGTCCAGCAGTACCAACTGCAGCACTTGCAGCACTGCAGCTAATTACTGGCGAACCGAGACGAGAGCGACGGATCCTGGATTTGTGCACATTCTTTTGTTCTGTGTTGTCTTGTGTTGTTTTTGTTTTTCGTCATTTTATTTTATTTTATTTGATTTCCTTCTTCTCCCTCTCTCGTCCAGCTGGCTCTGCCCCGATCGACGCCCCCCAATCCCGGCCCACAGCACCCACAGCACCCACAGCACCGCTGCCCTGCACCCACTGGCTGCTGGCCGCTGCAGCCACTCACGTCCAGGCTCGCCAGGCTCTCCAGGTCACGGCAATTCTCGTCGAATCGCCCCGAGTCGCCCCCGTCTCCGTGTCGAAGCTTCGGACGCGTACAGAACACTTGGCAACGGAAGGCCCGCTCGCTCCTTGGTCCTGCATCGAGCCGGACCGGCCTCTTCGTCTCGTCTCGTGTCCTGTGCTGTCCCTGCCTGACGCCGTGCCCTGCCTCAACCTCGCTGCACCGCTGCACGCCCTCTTCTCCCTGCCGCTCGCTTGCTGCATCCTGCATCCACGCCCTGCCTCGCGGTCAATTGCCTTCTTCGGAACCGGGATTTATCTCCTAGAGCCTCTCCAATCGACCACCGAGCGAGCAACCTGTCATTTTCCAGCCTGGTCGAACACACCACACAGCGCGACACTCCGAGCGACCACCACCGACCGACCGCCATCGACCGACGACCAGCGAGCGACGAGGGCGGCCACGCCGCGCCGCACAGCGACACACAGCGACACACACAGCGAATGGTTTCCCATTCTGCATGAGCAACACCGGCATCCGCCCCACACGAGACCACACAACCCCCGTGCTGGTCTATTCCACACTCCGTCGCCGGCTCCCCCGCCGGAACCCGCCGCCATCGCCATGGATCTCCTCCGCCGAGCCGGGAAGTACATCCCGGCGCGGACTTCTCCCCTTCCACTCACAGACGAAAAGGGCAAGCTGCGCCCGAGGAGGACCCTGGCGTCACGCTTCGCCTACCTCCGCCGTCCGCTGAGGATAAGGGGCAACTCGGCCATCTCAGTCCCGCTGGGCGTGGTCCTCCTCTTCCCCCTCATCGTCGTCATCCTCATCCTGGTGCTGTTTGTGCGCCACCCCAGCTCGTCGGGGAGGATATTACTGCCCGCAGGCGCGCCGCCAGCCATCCGGTGAGTCTCTCCGCAACCCTCGCCGCCGCTGATAAGGAACCCACCTAACCTTCCTGCCTCCCTCTGCAGAAAAATCAGCGAGAAGCATGACAAGGTGTTCGTCACGGGCTGCCTCGAGCCAGACACCACCCAGCCCCGCGCCAATGCTGCCTTCGTCGTGCTCGCCCGGAACAAGGAGCTCGAGGGCGTCATCGAGTCCATCAAGTCGATCGAGCGCCACTTCAACCGCTGGTACCACTACCCCTACGTCTTCCTCAACGACGGGGAGTTCAACCAGACCTTCCGGGACACGGTCAAGAACTACACCTCGGGCACCGTCGAGTTTGGCAAAGTCGGGCCGGATATGTGGGGCTATCCCGACTGGATCGACCCCAAGGTGGCCAAGGAGGGCGTCAACAAGCAGGGCGACAATGCCATCATGTACGGTGGCATGGAGAGCTACCATTTCATGTGCCGCTTCTACTCGGGGTGCGTTCCAATCCCGTATAACGCAGGCCAGCATGCTAACTGACCGGCCACAGCTTCTTCTTCAAGCACGAGCTCCTGGCCAAGTACGAGTGGTACTGGCGTCTGGAGCCCGAGATCAAGTACTTTTGCGACATCACCTAGTACGTCCTCTTCTGTCCACCCCCTCCGACACTTGCTAACAACGTCCAGCGACCCCTTCCTCAAGATGATCGAGAGCAACAAGACGTACGGCTTCACCATCGCCGTCAAGGAACTCCGCGAGACCGTCCCCAACATCTTCCGCTACGCCTCGGCCTACAAGCGCCTCAAGGGCCTCAAGTCCAAGGGCCTGTGGGAGATGTTTGTCGAGCCACAGCCCGACAAGGGGCCCGAGCTGTCCGAGGGCCACCCCGACTACAAGCCGCCCGGGACCGACATCGACCCGGAAGCCATGGAGGGGGAAAAGTACAACATGTGCCACTTCTGGTCCAACTTTGAGATTGCCCGCCTAGATTTCTTCCGAAGCAAGGAGTATGAGGACTTCTTCCAGATGATGGACCGCAGCGGCGGCTTCTGGATGGAGCGGGTATGTTCTGCCTCTATACCACACATTATTGCAACCGGTACTAACAACTCCACACAGTGGGGAGACGCCCCGATCCACTCCCTCGCGGCCGGCGCCCTCCTCGCGCCCAGCGACATCCACTACTTCCGCGACTTCGGCTACCGCCACACCACCATCCAGCACTGCCCCGCCAATGCACCGACCCGCCAGCTGCCGCGCCAGCCCTACCTCGAGATGACCACCCTCGACGAGCGCAAGCGCCGTGAGGAGGACCAGTACTGGGAGGACTTTGACGCTCCCAAGGAGAACGGCGTCGGCTGCCGCTGCCGCTGCGATACCGACATTGTCGACGTCGAGGGCAAGGAGGGGAGCTGCCTGGCCGAGTGGGTCGATGTCGCGGGCGGCTGGGCGAGCCCTTGAGTTTGAACTCGCTCTTGTTGATGTTGCTGTGTTGTTGTTGTTGTTGTTGCTGTGTTGTTGTTGTTGTTGTTGCTGTACATGTACTTTTTGCATGGCGAGGGGTGTCGGTCGGTGGGCAGGACAAAAAAGAAAGACAGACAGACAGACGGATAGTTGGGTAATGTTTTTTTTTTTGCCAATTGGTGTGCTGTCGAGAGCGTGGCGTGGCGTGGCATGGCATGGTGTGTGAGTGTGTCCTGATGAAGAGGGTGGGGTGTAGGATAAGGGGTTGTGCGTAGGGAGGGGATATTAGTTCATGACTTTGACGGGGAGGTTAGAAAGCATAGTACCGACTAGAATCCCCTCGGGCTCTCGGCTGTTCTTTTGGTTTGTCGAAACCTGCCTTTTTTGGTTTCCTGTGGCTTCGTCCGGGTTTGCTGGGTACGGGATTCTTCTGGTGGTGTATAAATCTACAGGCAGGGCGTATGTATTTGGCTGCTTGGAACTGAGGAGACTCTGATGTCATCCATTGACCGCCCATCATCTATTTGTTTCCCATTCTATATGTCATGACCACCTGCTGCTCGCTCCGTTTCAGTACACACAAAACATGATCCGTTATATCTCTTCCCCCTACCCGGCTTGAACTGCTCGCCAGTCCTACCACGCCGACCCGCCAACGTCCGTCACCGCCCCGTGACTCGCATCCCCAACCAGCCTCGCATATTTCGCCAGCACGCCGCGCAGCGGCTTCATCTTGGGCGGGCTCCACTCCCTCCTCCGCCTCTCAAACTCCTTCTCGACCGCCTCCAGCCCAGTGGCCTGCAGCCCGGGAATCTCCACGACATCGATCCGATTCGCCACGGCATCAATGGTGATCACATCCCCGTCCTTCACCAGCGCCACGGGCCCGCCAACCGCCGCCTCGGGCACGACATGCCCGACGATGAACCCGTGGCTGGCCCCGCTGTACCTCCCGTCGGTGACCAGCGCGACGTTAGTCAGGCCGGCGCCCATGATGGCCGCGCTCGCGGTCAGCTGCTCGGGCATGCCAGGCCCGCCCTTGGGGCCCTCGTACCGCACGATCAAGACGAGGTTGCCCTCGTCCGCACGGATCGCGCCGCGCGCCAGGGCGTCGTTGAGTTCGTGCTCCTTGTTGAAGACGCGCGCCGCGCCCGTGAATGAGAGGCCTTCTTTGCCCGTGATTTTGGCGACCGCGCCGCCCGGGGAGAGGTTTCCGCGCAGCACGCGCAGGTGGCCCGTCTTTTTGATGGGGTCGGAGAGCGGGCGGAGGATCTTTTGCCCTGCGGGGAGCGAGGGCCAGTCGCGAACGTTTTCGGCCAGGGTTTTACCCGTGACGGTCGGGAGCGAGCCGTCGATGAGGTTGTTCGCAATGAGCATCTTGAGCACGGCCGGGGTGCCGCCGACGGTGTAGAGGTCCTCCATGTAGTAGCGACCCGAGGGCGCGAGGTCGGCGAGGAATGGGGTGCGGTTGGAGGCGCGGTCGACGTCGTCGAGGGTGAGAGGCACGTCGGCCGAGTTGGCCATCGCAAGGAAGTGCAGCACCGCGTTGGTGCTGCCGCCGAGAACGATGGTGACCACGAGGGCGTTCTCGAACGCCGCGCGCGTCATGAGGTCGCGCGCGCGTATGTCCTTCTCCATGCACGTGCGGATCGCCTCGGCGGCGCGCTCGCACTCGCGCCGCTTTTCGGGCGACGTGGCCGGGTACGACGAGGAGCCGGGAAGCGTGAGTCCCATGGCCTCGATGGCCGTCGCCATGGTGTTGGCCGTGTACATACCGCCGCAGGCGCCCGCGCCGGGGCAGGCGTGCTGCTGGATGTCCTCCAGCACATCGCTCGGGGTGGCTTCCTCGCCCGACGGCTTCTTGCACTTGGCTTGCAACCGGCCATAGTTGAGGGCGCCCACGGCTTCGTAACATGTCGAGATGTTGATCTCCTTGTCGAGGAGCGTAGAATGGCCCTTGCGGATGGAGCCGCCATAAATCATGAGGAAAGGCCGGTTGTGGCGAGCCGCTGCCATGACAACGCCCGGCATGTTCTTGTCGCACCCGGGGATGCTGATGTTGGCGTCATGGCGCTGGGCGCATGTTACCGTTTCGATGCTGTCGGCAATGATCTCTCTCGACTGGAGCGAGAATCTCATACCTAAAGACATGTGAGTACTGATGCCGACCGAGCTAGCCTCTGTGTTTTGTGTCGCACGTGGCTCAGGGGTCAGGGGCAGGGGTTAACTCACCCTCTCCGCCCATTGTGATGCCGTCTGAGACGCCGATGGTGCTGTACTGCCATGCCAGCATTTTTTGCTGCTCGACCGACCTTTTGACGATATTTCCGAGATCAAGCACTGGCGTCTTGTGTCAACGGTTGCCCCTCAAGCGAATCTGAACAAACGCAGTCACTCACGGTGTGTACTGAGCACTTTGTTAGCACGTGATTTCCCCTTGACGTCGCAACAGTACGGAGGGCACTCACTTGCACGGATTCCCCTCCCACCAGACTGTCGCGATTCCCACGTGGGGCGCATTCTTCATCATGTTCCTGTCTGGGACGCCGGCGGCGTAGAGCATGGCCTAGACGACCGGGACGGCGTTCTCGTCAGCCCATCGTCTGCGACTTGTCCAAGGCCATGGTGAATAAGCTGGCCAGCCTAGTCTGGTCCCAACCCGCTCAACATGGTTCCCACAGCCGCACAACCGGCAGCTCCGGGAAGCTTAGGGCGCGGCACCGGTGGGCTCGACTCGACATGGAAAGTGCGTATCATCCCCAGATGGATGGATAGATGCGTACCTGAGCGCCGGGGAAGTCATGGTCTCTCGTCATGACCTGAGACCAGCGGTTGAGGGGCCCGTTGGGTGGAAGAGACTCCCATTGGATGTAGTCGCCGGGCTTGGGAGCGTTCCTCTCGCCGTGCCCATTGCCTTGGCCACTCTGGCCACCTTGGCCGCCATGGCCCGACTGTGCCTCGTCTGCATGAGGCGCCATGGACGGTGATGGAGTTGTGGTTTCCGGCGTGTGTGTGTTTCTGTTATGGGAGCTTGGCGAGACCGAGGCAAGCCTGCTGCCAGCGGTTGATGATCTTGATATTGGTGTGTTGGGAAAGGGAACGAGTTCCGCGGCTACCTCGCGAGATGGGGAGTCGGGGAGCACATATACACAGCACTGCGACCGGAGATGTCACAGGAATTTCGTCAAGGCGGCGCCGAAGTGTGTGAGCTTCCGCAGGTTTCATTTCACATGGCAGGAGGGTGGAGGGCAGCACAACGCTTGACCAGGAACTGCTAGGCGGGTGTGTGCTAGCCTCCCAACCGAACCCCAGATGATGACGAGCTCCATCAGTTGCTTGGGTCCATCTTTCGGTGAACAAACCCTGACGACACTCGAACCTTGACCGCTGTCCGGTCTGTCACCGCAAATGTTTCGCGAGGATTGGCTGTCGACCTTGTGGAGGCCGCTAGAAGCCGGCTCGGAAGCAGTGGAATCCCTGTGGGAGGTCCCACTTTCGGGCCAGCGCGGTGATCAATGATGGGTCGTCGCCGGTAACGGTCCGATCAGGTGAGCAGCGGCACGGAGTAACGTTGACGTTATTGGTAACTGCCGCGAGGAAGGGAAAGCCGCTAACGTTGCCTGATTGCAGGGTCTCGCAGGGTGAGAGAGAGATGCGAGACAGACGTGAGGGGGCAGACGGGGACGGCGGGTCCCGGGAACATGTGTCGTGAGAGTCCATCGGCTCACTCAGGCAGGACCGGCGGCGGGAAATCCGCCGGGCAGCCGGCTTCGGCCATGCTGCAGTCGCAGCAGCAGCAGCAGCAGCAGCAGCAGCGTGGCCCAGCAGCCCAGAGCCATCCATGACTGCGTCCAAGCGAGAGCAGGCCAAGGGTGAAGCGCGGATGAGATGCAGCGGAAGCCGAGCGGGCGACGGATGCGAAGCCAGAATGCGCCGCACGTGGTGGTCACGGCCCACGGCTGGCTTGCGGGGAGCCGGGGAGTCGGGGAGCCAGTGTATCAAAGGTGGAGTTGATGCTTGGACGTCCAAAACTCTCACTCACCACCCGGCCCTCAGCTGGAGGTGTTGTGGAGCGAACGCTATCACCGCAGAGGGTGGTGTGGCCCTCGCCTGGGGAAGCGAGACTCGAGATCCGGAGCCGACAAAAACCATGCTGTGCAGCAACCAATCCGAATCGCCAATCGCCAATTGCCAATTGCCCAATGGCCAAACGGCGGGCCAAACCCGGCGTTGCGGGGTCGAAAGAACCTTTCTGGAGATGCCGCCAGTCCGCAGCCCGAAGGCGTATGAGAGGAGAGAGATAACCGTTATTGTTTGGTGGGTGCTGCTGGGTGCCAGGTGCTGGGCGGCAGGGTGCTACAGTAGGCTGCTGGGCGCTGTGGTGTGATGGGCGGCATGGTGAGACGGGAAAGCCGGAATGAAGTTCGGTTAAACTCACGGCAACGCAGCGAGGCGGTCACCGCGGGCTGGCCTGGCCCAGGGGACGGGAGCCGAGCGGCGTTGCATCCAGCAGCGCTGCAACTGTCCCGCGGTAGTGCCGTATCTGGGCCGAGCGTTGACCTCTGGTGTTTCCAGGATTTGCGGAACTGGGAGTCAATGGCAGACCACTTCCAGGTTGTACATTCCACAGCTCGGCATGGAGATTTGGGATGGAGGGCATTCTGTCTGCGATTGCAGCAGTGGTCGGGGAGGCCGAGCTCGAGCTTCGGCGTGCTCGGTTGCACGGTAGGGCAAGGCAGCGCGCCAAAGCAGCAGCCACATCCAACCTGAGCTGGAAGATGCTCCCAATGGCTCCTGGGCAGCGCATGGAGGCCAATGCAGGGAAAGGGCCGGGCAGGGAAGCCCTTGTGAAGGCAGGACCGGCCCGCGCCCTTGACCAAAGTGGACACTGGATTGCGAGACTGCCTGAGAGACTGCTGCGAGACAGTGCAATGCGGTGGAAGCTGCCGTCTGCAATCTGCGCTCAGCCTGCAGCATCTGGTTCTCGACCGGGGATGGCACCTTTGACTGCAGGGCAGGAGGGAATGCGTCATAGGTGCATGCAGGGCGATGCAACCCTCAGATAAGACAGAAGGTAGTAGCTCTCCCTGCCTGCATCTGCAGCCCAGTGCTTCCGCACCTCTCGATCTCGCACGGGCAGTGCCCACCTGCAGCCAGCCACCACCACGGCACCCCCCCAAAACAACCTACTCAGACCCGAGATCGCGCGTCTTCCGAGGCCCGGATGTGGACCGCTTCCCACCCCGGCAAGGGCACCACCAGTTCGCCAAGCCTGTGATGTACATGATACGGTAGCACAACACCAATGGAACACAGCACGACAGCACGATGCATGGGAAATGGTATTGCTGCTCAAGTCTAGCACACGACCCCCCTTGCCCGTCACCCGCCATCCACCACCACAACACCACACCCCCTCACACGTAGTCGAGACACACCCGCCGCCCAGACCCTGTCAACCACCAAAAAGATGAAGTCCCGGCCCTCCGAGACCCAACCCTTCCATTGCTGAAAACCATGTGATGAGAGACCTTGATGAGAGGAAGAGAGGGGGAGAAAGAGAGAGAGAGAGAGAAAGGGGGTATACACCATCAGTTGCCTCGACGTGCTCATCCGTGGTCATGATTCCCGGGAGTTGTTGGTGTCGTCACTTCGTCCATCCATCCGTCCGTCCGTCCAAGAAAGTAGCAAGGGTAAAACAAAACAGCACTCGACAACATCGTGTGGGAGGGTCAACGTGCATACAGTGAAGGGTGAGCACAGCAGCAGGGGTTGACAAGAAAGATGAAAAAGAAGACATCGAAACGAGAAAGCCAAGACGCGGAAAAAAACAAAATCATCGCGACACAGAAAAAGGGGGAAAAGGAACCAACCCGCCACCCTTTTGAACCTCCCATCCCAACAAGCGTCGAGGACGGGAAGCCCCAAAGTCCTAAACCCCAAACCCCAAGCCATCAAAGTTCGAGTAAACAAACCACCCCAAACGATTGACAAGAAGAGTAAACCCAACCCGACCCAGCATACAAACACAACACAGCACAGGGGGTAATCCAGTCCAACCACACACACGCAAACAACCAAAATAAAACAAAACGACACACCACGCTCAGACAACAACCCCCATCATACCACCGCCCCTCTCCTCCTCAATCCGCCTCACCATTTCCCTCTCGCTCGGACTCCTCGGGTTGGCATCAATTCCCAAGATGGCACTGATCCTCGTCTTGTCCGGCTTTTGATGGTAGTGCCCCGCACCACACCCGCCCGGGTGGGCGCTGTACACCTGATCATCGGGGCTGCCGACCGGCGTGATGGGCGTCTGCGCCGCGATGCCGACGTTCATGCTCATGGCCGTCCCGCTGGCACCGCCAATAACTGCAGCAGAGGTGGTGAGAGTGGCCGCGGTAGCAGAGGAGGAGGTGCTGCGCCAGGCCTGCTCGAGCACGTGCGGGTTGGCGCCCGGCCCGTAGTCGGTAGCGACAGCAGCCCAAAAGGAGGCGCGGTGGGCGTTGTACACCGCGCTCAGGCGTCCCATGTCGACGGGGTGGCTGGCGCCGAAGCCCGGCGGGGCCGGCGGCCCGCCCGAGGAAGGCGGCGGCGGGAGCGCCGAGCAGTCGAGGCGGAGGGCCATGGGCGCGGGGGCGTGGTGGTGGTGGTGCGGGCCGTTGGTGGGGTTGCTGTTGGCGCTGCGTGCTGCGAGGTTGGCGGGGCCGCGGTACCCGGACGAGGTCATGGGAGCCATGTTGTGCGGGTGGGTGTCGTGGAGAGGCGTGGGGTAGCCGCGGGACGCGGTCGGGGAGGCGGTGCCGGTCGAGCACGACCCGCTGATTGATGCTAGGGCGAGGGTTATGGAAGCGGGCTTGGGCAGAATCGTGGGGAGCCGCGGTGAGGTATTGTGGGAAGCCGTTGCCGACATGATGCTCGGCAGCTGGATCCCGACCGGACTTGTTGAGCCATAAGATCCGGCTGACATGGGAGGCGAGACGGACCGGCTGGGCGCACCGCCGTGTTCGTGAATTGGCGAGCCTAGCGAGGTCTGGAGAACCGGAGAGTGCCCGCTGTTCGAGGATCCTGACGACATGGACGTGGTGCGCTTGCGGCGGTTGCTGCCGTGGCTGAGTTGGTGGTAGTGGAGGCGGCACGCGAGCTCCGTCTTCTTCAGGTAGGCGGCGATATGCTTGTATGGCATCTTCTGCATGCGCGTTTGGAGGAGATAAGCTTCCTACAAGGGGGAGGGTTTGTCAACGTCCCCAGTCCTTCTGACACAGAGCAAACATCTCAGGGATCCCTACCTCATCCTCGCTCCACGCTCGCCCGCCTCCCGTCGAAGCCGGCTTCCGGTTCTTCGTGATGCCATAGTCGTGGCGATCCATGGCGTCCGATCTAGGGGCGTATGGAGGGGCGTGATGCCCTGTCATCTGCAGAGCCGGGGACATTGTGACCTAGTTTCCAGGTGTCGGATGTCCTGGCGTCTTCTCCAAAAGTCGAACCGGGTGGTTCAGCTGTTATACCAGGCGGTATGTTCCCAAGGTTGAAGGCCGCAACAAAAAAGGTGTTCGTAAAAAGAACAAGCAGAACTAGCTGCTGAAGAATCGAAGTCGTCTCGTTTCGGTAGAGACCGCGGAGGAGGTAGAACACGTCGAGGGCGGTGATGAGCCTTCGTCGAGAGAAGTGAGCGGAGGAGTCGTCGATCAACGGACCCAGGGACGCGAAACGAGTCGAGATGTGACGAAGAGTTACTGCAAGATAAAAAGTTCGGTCCGGCGAAGAAGAAGAAGACAAGTATAATAGACCAGATTATACCGCTCAAGAATCAAAATATCTCTCCCCTGAAAAGAGTGTGGGCAGCCAAGCTAGTTGGGTTGAATGAAAGAGTGACAACGTCAGCTGCGAGAAGAGAGATAAAAGAAAGAAAGGGAACACACACGCAACAGCGTAGTGATGGCTAAAGAATATCCACGGACGGATGGCCCTTGGTGGGTTAAGAAGATAGAGAGAAGAAGAGGCAGAAAAGAGCCCTGGCGGGGGAGGAGAGGAAGACATCGGATAATAATGCACGTTATTGTTGCATGACGTCCGGCTGAGGCTCATCCAGTCCCGCAGGGCGGACCAGGGGGCCGGCACACCCCAGGCCTGAGGCCTGTTACAGACCTCTGTGGAGACGACTTGGGAAGGGGTGGGGGAGGGGTGTGGCCGGCATGGCGGTTACACCGTGGTGGAGGGTTGCCGTCCAGGGGGGGGTGTCCGTCCACGGCCCGCGGGACGGCCCCCGTCAGGCCAGGCCAGCACCAACGGGCAAGTCACTCGCCAGACAAAGAGAAGCCAGCATGATGCCGGGCTGATCAGCGAGGCAACTTGTGAGTCTTGTCATTGCTCAGCGGCGTGAACTGACGAGGAAGACGCACCCGCGATCATCCCAACCAGAGACCCGAGTTCTGGACTGCGGAAACGGACGTGCACGACGGCGCTCGGCCCTGGGACTCGACAGCCAAGACAAAAGGTGCCCGGTTGAGACCGATTCCGAGCGAGAGGGGCCTGGCACAAGTCATGCTGGTTGCCCAAAACGGATGGAACAAAACTTTTGGCCATCTCCCGCGGTGGCACAACGTTTGTTGTTGCCAGGAACTGGGCTTCTTTTCCCGTCGAGATGGAGTCCCCCAGTCTCCGCTCCGGAGCACGTCTGGCACGTCTGGCGCCTCTCAATGGCGTGGCCCGAAGACGAAGGCGAGGACGAGGGACGAGAACAACAAGAAGCAGGCAGAAGAGCCCAGGTACCGTATGTACCAGGAAAACTTGTCGCCGCTGGCCCATGCCCACTCCCATGACCAGCCGAGGTCCGTTGTTGTCGTTGTTGTTGTTGCTGCTGCTGCACGTCACCCTATCCGGCCAGATGCGAGGCCATCTGGAGCGGTCGAAGACGGTGATCGAGGAGAGCCCGGGGCCAGCGATGAAAGGCTTGCCGCTTTGGGGGATCCATCAACAAATCGGTCGCAGGGCGGCGCGAGAGAGGCCAAAGAGAAAGAGGGGATCGAGACGGGCCGAGGCGAAGCTTTTGGAACGCGCGGGCAACCTGCAGCGACTTCAAGGTACGCATGATCGGGCTGGGCATGGCAGAGCGTCTCGAGAAAATTGCTCCAATCTGGGTTGCCGCCGAGTCGATCCAAAGTCGAGTCCAAGTCGTTTCAAGGTATCGCCAAAGTAGACTTTTGGCGGTGTTTGTTGCGAGAAGGAGGTCTGTGTCTGAGTCTGACACGGGGGTCCATCGCCGGTCAGTCCCTGCCAAGTTGTCACAGAACGGCCCTGGTGCCTGCAGGCCCCCCGCGATTGGCGGCAGCAGCCCTGGGCCGGACTCGCGAGACCCTGGGGGCGGCTCTTGCGGGCAGTGGATTGGAGTGGGGCTCTGAACCGTTACAGCGGGCACACCACACCGCTGGACTCGCCACTGGTTCCAGGTGCCATCCAGTTGCATCGCTCCACTTCCGTTTGTTTGGTTTGACATCTCTCGGCTTTGAAACACGAGATCGTTTCTACTTTGCACCAATTGTCGAGACGTCAACCTCAACACCACCTAAAAAAGAAAAAAATGCATCCCGGCCCGCGCCCCACGAGACCGGCTCGGGCTGCCGCAGCGGCAAACGGCCGCGATATGTGGCCGGCGGCTCGCCGCCCTCTCGCACGCGACCACGGACATTGTCCGCTTGTCGTCCTCGGCAAGGAACCTTGAAGCCGTTGAGGCACAGCAGCACGAGAACGCCACTCCGTCCCAGCATGAACTGCACAGTCAAGCACCCGGCCACCCAAAACGACCAGCGGCCCCAGACCCGACATCCAAATATTCTGCACAAGCCCGCTTTCCATCCCGCGGGATAAAGATTCTGCCTTCCACAGCACAATCTCAGGCCCGCAGCCGGGGTCTTGAGTTCACCATCAATCGCCGCGCCAGCAACACGACGTCAGTTGACAACCTGAGTCTTGCTCAATGCGAAGGTGACCGTTGCAGGGAACACGCCCCCTGCACGCCCCTGCCGCAAGGCTCAGATCAGTTCCGGCCATGGGTCCAGAGTCCCTAAAACTCGCTAACCGTTGGCGCATCCTCAGCCGTGTCTCAGACCTTACCGATTCGGGTCGCACCACACACGGGCCCAGACCTCCCCGCAACCACACACGAACCGACCGCAGACAACACCAGACGATGCTGTGCCTTGCGGACCGCATTTCTCACCACCACTTGACTCAACCCGTTGACAAGGCCCGGCCAATACAGCGCTGGCCCGGCAAACACTGGCCGAAACATTGCTGCCTTGAAAGATTGGCTGGCGAGGCTGAGACGAGCACGTCTTAAGGTTATTCCTCGAGCATCGGACGACCCGGGCCCAGGGCGCCAGACCCCGCCACTTGATCAGCAAGTTCAATTCGCGTCTGCTGCCGCTGGTTTTTGGCGAAAAGCAGCCCGTCGAATCCGAAACTCTTTCACCCCGCCGCCGCCGCATATGTTTGGTTTGAAGATGTGCCTCGTCCGATCCTCCTCGAGGAGGACCACTTGCTCAGACAGCCTGGGGAACGGGACGATGGGCGGGAATCAGGCACGCAAAATAGCCCCCATCCAAACGTCCAAACAGCGATCAGAAACGGCGTTGATTTCGATCGCTCTCTCTCTCTCTCTTGCTGCCAGTGACAGATGCCGTTGGGGACAGTATCGGTGTCGCCACCCTCCTCGCATGCCATTGTTCGACCCATGGCCAGGGTCTCGGAGTCCTCTCGTTCGCAGTCACGGCGCGTGATGATACCCGTGGCCCATCCGACCGCAAGCTGTGACCGTCCGACAAAGTTCGCCGCGCGGGTACCGACACCACACAGTCTTGTCACATACCAATAGCACCTCAGCTAAGCCTGCCCGTCGCATGGAGCTTCATCAATGCAGCCTTCCTTGAGCTTCTGAATGGCGGGGGCGGCCCCTTGCGTCTCAGTCACCGCAGCCGCTCCCCGGCCGGAGGCTTTCTCAGCAGCCACAGCTGTTGCTTGTCATTTCGATTCCTGTATTCGTTGCCTTGATAATGTTGAGATCCCTGGGGCGCCCTGAGCAAGCAGCGCCGCATTCTGCATTGACTCGGGCCGAGCTGTGGATCATGGCGCCGAGCAGCTGGCCGTCCGGAAACCCGTCCCTCGTTCCCGGGAGAAGGCTTCTAGGCGGACATCATAAGTCCATCTTTTTGGTCTCTAGATCCACCGTCTGAGCAGAATACGCGTTTGCGCTTTGACTGGGGAGGATCACTGCCTGGAATCTCAGGGGCACCGCCCGAACGCGCTCGCCTCAGCATAAACGCGATCGCTGGATCGATCGCTGATGATTTTCGACGTGATACTCACCGGCTTAGATCTTTAGCCTGAAGGAAAGTGAGGAGGATTCGCCATGGCAACCGCAGCTCGATGGTCACTGGTTCCCTCCCGTGGTGGAGGTGTTTACGGTGCTCAACGTCTTGATCTCAGAACCGGGTTTCCGGCATGACCGAATCTCCACACTCAAGAGTTGCCAGCCGCGATGAACTGCCGAGGGACTGCTTCCACTTCTTGGTTCCATATCTTCTCTTGATATTGACACTGCAAGAAGGTTCGCACATGGGGTGTGGGCTTGGTGGCATTTGTGTACGCTCCACTGGTGAGACAGAACTGGACCTCGTTGGAAATCTCCCTCGAGGCAATCAATGACGGATCTCGGTGGTGTACCTTTCTCCTTGTCCTCTCCCAAGCTCTGTTTTTCCATTTGGCAGTTGATCAAGACAAGTGCCATCTGGACGTTTTTGTCTGTTCGTTTCCCGTTTCGATCACCTACATACGGGCGAGGAAAATCCCGGAACAGGGTGTTCAGTTGACCGGGCAAAAGGATGCACGGCCGCCTTGCCATCGGGTTACACGACGGGTCGATGCAAAGTTTCAACCCCCGAGGGAAGTTCTCAGGTCCTGCCACGGACATCACTGCGCAGAAATGCGCCGTCTCCCAACCCAGGCTTCTTGCATATCGAGACCCAGAGATCCAGATCAACAAACCGGGCTTGACTTACGACCTAGGGAGTCGGATCCGAATGCAACCCCTAAACCCCGGCCTGAGTATATCGGAAGAGCTAGGTCATAACGGCCAGAAAAGCCTTCGCGGCTTCCAGAAGACCCAGACAGCTGTTGTGGCGGATTGGCCCCAAGATCGGAACCACCGATCACGGAGTGCCATCAGTAGTTCTGGCCCATTCTGCATGACATTCCGTCGTCCGATCGAGTTGACACCGGTTCGCACCAGCCCATGATCGCCATATCATCCCTTCAATTCTCACCAAGGTGCAAGGTCTCGAGGCGGAGCTGGACACCTCCCTGCCCACTTGCCTGTTGACGACTTACACGCAGGCATGAGAGGGGCAGATACACTCTTCACGGTCCAAACACGCGGTCTCTATCCGAGATAGCACACCAATGCGAGACCTCTCAAGAAGGATTCATGTTCTTCACAGATCAATCATACTGCACTGCCAACAGATGTGGTCTCCATCCGGGAGCCGCCAAGCCGGAGAGCCCCCCCTCCCCCTCCACCAGATCTGGGGAAGCACAAGGACCAGGGTTGCAAACAAGACGTCGATAAGCGAGCCAGCCACAGCACCCACACCACACCACCCCCCGGACCGGCGCTGGCTGGGTGAGCCGCAAAACACACAGACGCAGACCACACCACCTCGTCCTGCAAGAGCCGCCGGAGCGCCCGTCTCAGACTTGGTGTCGACAGACTGGAACCGGTGCCGTTTCAGGCAAATCCCCCGCCCCAAACCTGGGGTCCTCTCTCCACCTCCACAGGCAGGACAGCATGGAGAAGCTCGCCCCGCCGTGGGAGAGTGAAAACGGGTGTCAGTCGTGTCGACAGTGGACCGACCCTGCCTTTGCCCGCCAGTCAGTCAGAGATGGTCAGCTCCCAACACAGACTGCAGGGAGCTCAATGCTCAAGTCATTGCGAGTCCGCATCGCGCACGAAATAAAGAAGAGGACAATCTCGCTCTGCCTCCTCCCAGGACCGCGCAGGGTCACGGATGGATAAGCGCAACGTCCAACGTTCTGCGCCACTGCCGTCCTCGCCCGGACCACACCACTCACCCACCCACCCACCCACACACACACACCAACTTCGACGAGACGAGACGACACCCCCTTCACCTGTCACTTGCGATGATAATCCTCCGGATTTACGCACCAGCATGGAAAGTTACGGTCCCATCTTTTCCCATCCCAGCATGTACTTGTAGTGCATACCTGCCCGATTCTGCACTCTCGACCTGCAAATGAACCACCCTGCAGCCCGGCACCGCCTTTTGCCGGGCCGGGCGCATGCAGCTCAGTTTTGCAGCTCCCGAAGCAAGAAGATGATGTGCCTTTGCCTTGCATGCGTGCTAAAACGACCGGCCGGGCCTTTTTTGGTGACCTGGTTTTTGGTGCGGATGGATGGGCAGGACGGGTCAGGACGGCCCGCTGTTTTGGAGGTTTGGGGTTTGTTGTTTGCGCCTTGTGTGTTCGAGTGTGTGTCTGTGTTTTCTTCGTCTTTTGGTCCAAATCCGATAACCAAGCTCGTATCGACGTCAATCCTCCGCAACGCGGGTTGCAGCTCGCTGCCTTGTCTGTGCTGCGCTGTCTATGCCTGTGTCTGCCCGGCCCCGGGCTAGGAGCCAGCCGCGCGGGAGGCAACACAGAGTGGCGTCCTCGGTGAGGTCGACTGGACTGGGGGTGCCGGGTCGTCGAATTTCGGCACTGAATGCCTGCCGGCGGGTGCGGGCCGAAGAAGATGCAGGTCCGCGGCAGTGAGCGCGTTGGGTATTACCCTAGGGGGATGGAGGCCCCTTGTATCACTGTGGTAGTCCGAGAAGGTGATGACGGGGATGTTGCGAGGTGTCGGCCGGCCACTCGACCCGATTAGGTGCGGCTCAGCGGATGCCGACAACCGATGCAGACGGTCTCTGATGAAAAGGTGAGTCCTCCGAGTCCTCCCCTAACCCCTGGGTCTGATGCTTCCATCCCATCACCTCCGGACCCACATCCATCTGGCCCCGGACCGGGCGGCGGCATTGTTAAGCCCCCGACCGAGGCCGGTGTCAGATGTGATGGCATGCGGCTACCCCGTCGTCGAGAATGTCTGCGGGAGCGACCGTGGTTTGGTGATGCGGGTTTGTCGCTGGGGCCGCGGGTCCAGACAGAATACTGCATCATCCACACCATCCACACCATCCACACCATCCTCCATCCACAACACAATCCAGGCCGAGCTCTTTTTAGGCCCACATATCGTCATCGGGACGGGAGGGCATGGCATGAGCCGGCCCGTCCTAATCCCTTTCCTAGCCGTCGGCGGCCGAGTGGAGGTGATTTTGGGAAACTCAGGGAAGAGGGCCCCCAAACCACCTCGACCACCACCAGTCACAAATGATGGGCATACCTCGAGCATTTGATTGTGTTTGCCGCTGCCATGTTGCACCGACCAATGGCCGGGCCCCTTGGCGCCGTCTCATGTGTCACGCATCACCAACAGCTCGATGCTGGGGTTCGTCGAGAACTCGCACCGTCATGGCCATTTGGACCAGTCGTGCAGCCGCCTTGCGCAGCATTCCGTATGGTCGCCTGCATCGATCCGGCGGGTGGCAGGCACGGAAGCAAGCCTCGCTGAGTGGTTTTTTGGTTTGTTTTCCCGCCCTGGAAACTCGACCGGCAGACGGCGAGAGGTCGGGTTGTTTGATGAATCGGATCGAAGTTGAGGTGGCTAGGGAGCTAGGGTGGCTTGCCGCAGTTGCTGAGCACCCATATCAGTCAGTCACTTCCAGGTTCGTGCAGTGGCCTGCCCGTGCGGGGCGGGGTACGGTACCGGGGTGTTCTGCACGGCCAAGCCGCCAGCGCAAGAGAGTACGGAGTACTGCCATGTACTGTACCTGCCCTGCTTGCACTGCCCGTGCATGCATCCGAACCTGGAAGCTTCAATGACCTTTCATCCCGAGATATCGTGCGGAGAAAACACTGATTGGGTCTTAGTAACATCGACCTCGACAATCGCTATCGTGGACGAGTGCGTCCTCCTGCGCGACCGACGCGCCGTCGACAAGGCTTGGAAGTTGGAACCTGCAAAGACCTGGGGGATACAGAAGACATTCAGGGCTAGCCGAAAGGAGCAGCGCTTCCAGGTTGCTCGACCCCACCAGAACCACCGATTCAGCTGGCCAAGCCTTGACACGACTGCACGAACGAAGCTCGGTCGACTCTTGCATCAGATCAGAGAGGCCATCGACAAACAGCAACCCTTTCGAGTGCGTCGCCATTTCGCCCGTCCAAAACCGATTTCCCCGGTTGCTTTCTTCGACCGCGCCGAACAGAGGAACCCCCAACTCCAGGCTCGCGCCGTGCCAGCCTCCGCCATTGGAGAAATTACGCGCACGCATGACGCCTCGCC
>OUNM010384310.1_pt1 | contig 34584 bp, 23 predicted proteins | sample 1769961 | NCBI WGS metagenome assembly OUNM01 (sample SAMEA3914820, study PRJEB12502) | metagenome | biome: forest; material: soil | place: USA | collected 2012-03-12 | depth 0.3 m | reverse complement strand
CGCCCCCGCCGCCCCCGCAGATGCAGCGCTACACGCTGTCCGCGCAGGAGCTGTTCGGGTTCGACAGCGCCAAGCTCGGCCCCAACCAGCCCAAGCTGGACGAGGTGGCGGACGTGATGAACGCCAACGGCAACATCTCCAACGTCACCATCGTGGGCTACACCGACAAGCTCGGTTCCACGGCCTACAACCAGAAGCTCTCCGAGCGGCGCGCGATGGCCGTCAAGGACTACCTGGAGAAGAAGGGCGTGTCCGGCAGCCGCCTGAGCGCGGTGGGCAAGGGCGAGGCTGATCCGGTGGCCGAGTGCCCCGGCGTCAAGCCGAAGGCCAAGCTCATCAAGTGCCTCGAGCCCAACCGGCGCGTCGAGATCGTCCCCGTGACGTTCGAGAAGCCCGCCAACTGACCTCGATCACGCGATCGAGTCGATAGGGCCGGATCCCCACCTGGCCCCGCATTCCCCGAAGGTCCCGCCGGCTTTGCCGCGCGGGACCTTCTGCCATTCCAACCAGCCCTTTCGAAAGGCCTTTCGTGGATCGTCGACAGTTCCTCCAGCGCGGTGCGTTCTTCACGGTGGTGGCCGCCACCAGCGGCGGCCTCGCGGCCTGTGGCGGCAGCAGCAGCAGCGGCAGTGGCGACGATCGCCCGCCGTTGGGTACCTATGCGTTCCCGCAGGGCATCGCCAGCGGCGATCCGCGGCCCGACAGCGTCGTGTTCTGGACGCGTTGCGCCCCCGCCGATGGGAGCACGGGCGACGTCACGCTGCGCCTGCAGGTGGCCAGCGACGCCGATTTCACCCAGCTGCTGGCGGACACCTCGCTGCAGGCCATCGCCGACCACGACCACACTACGCGCGCCAAGGTCACCGGCCTGCCGTCGGGCGTCACGGTGTACTACCGGTTCATCGCCGGGCGCGACGTCACCGCCACCGGCACGGCGCGCACCGCCCCGGCCGCGGGCACGCATCCGGCGTCGCTGCGCTTCGCATGGTTCACCTGCCAGGACTGGTCCGTCAACCACTGGGGCGCCCTGTCGCTGATGGCGCAGGAAGCCGACCTCGACTTCATCGTCCACCTGGGCGACTACATCTACGAGACCGTGGGCGCCGCGTTCCAGGCGGGCCAGGCCGAGCCGGCGCACCCCGCGCTGGAGCTGCCCGACGGCACGCCGCTCGGCACCGCGGTGTATGCCACCACGCTGGAGGACTACCGCTACCTGTACCGCACCTACCGCGGCGACGCGCGCCTGCAGGCGCTGCACGCGCGGTGGGCCCTGATCGCCACGTGGGACGATCACGAGTTCAGCGACGACTGCTGGCAGGACCACCAGACCTACACCAACGCGAACGTGCAGCAGACCGCGCGCCGCCGCGCGGCCAACCAGGCGTGGGTGGAATACCTGCCGGTCGATTTCGGCGACGTCGCGTTCGACAGCGCCGACCAGGCCTACGACAACCTGCGCATCTACCGCGATTTCCGCTTCGGCGAGCTGCTGCACCTGGTGATGACCGACGAGCGCCTGTACCGCGACGACCACGTGGTGGACGAGGCGTCCATCGCGCTGGCGCAGGGCCACGACCCCGTCAACGGCAACGACTCGGTGGGGGCGCGCTACTTCGTGCAGCAGCCCGTGCTGCAGCAGTTCGAGGCGCTGCGCACGCAGGCGCTGGGCCGCGCGCCGTCCATCCTGGGCGCCACGCAGGCACAGTGGTGGAAGGACACGTTCGCGAGCGCCACCGCCACGTGGAAGGTCTGGGGCAACGAGGTGATGCTGAACCACTTGCAGGCCGACCTCACGCTGATCGCCGAGCCGCCGTACAACGCGCAGTACGTGGTCAACGCGGATGCCTGGGATGGGTATCCCACGCACAAGGCGGAGCTGTTGGGCTTCCTGCGCGACGCGGGCGTGGCCAACGTGGTGGCCATCACCGGCGACCTGCACGCCTTCCAGTGCGGCGTGGTGCGCGACGTGCCCGTCACCGGCAACCCGGTGCTGGTGGATTTCGTCTGCGCGGGCATCTCCAGCAGCAGCTTCTACAGCTACCTGTCGGCAGGCGCCGCCGGCACGCCGCTCAGCGCGCTGCTGGCCACGCCCGACACCTTCAACGCGTTCGCGCTGTCGCAGAACCCGGACCTGGCCTATGCCGACCACGACGCGCAAGGCTACGCGGTGGCCGACGTCAGCGCCGAGGCGATGGTGGTGACGTACAGCAAGATGCTGCCGCTGAACCCCGATGGCACCGTGCCCGCGGCCCCGCTGGCCAAGCGCACGCGCATCACGCTGGCGGCGGGCAGCACCACGCCGGTGGTGGAGGACGGCGTGTAGGCCCGTTCCTGCCGAAAACGGTGGCCCGGGCGGTGCCAAAATACTGTATAAACAAACAGTACCATGCCGCCCCTTTCCTCTCCGCCCGGTCCGCCCGGCCCGCCCCATCCCCCCCGGCAGTCCCCGCTGCCGTGGGACGACGCGCCCGCCGCCGCCCCGCGCGTCCCCGCGCTGCCGGCCACCGTGGCGGGCGCGGCCACCGCCCGCGTGCCGGCGGAGCCCCGTTCGGCCCGCCGTGCCCGGGCCATGGCGGAAGCGGCCGAGCGCGCGGCCGATGCGGGCCAGGCGCCCTGGCTGTGGCAGCACCTGCCACCGGCCGCGCCGCGCCGCTCGCCGCGGGGCCGCCAGGACGACACCGACGCGCCGCCCAAACCGCCCCTGGCCCCGCCGCCGCGGCCCGCCGCAGCCACCGCCCCGGCCGTCTCCGCAGCGCCCGCCGCCGTGGCCGCCGTCATCCTGTCGTCCCCCGAGACCATCCACCCGGCCCTGTGGCGGGCCCACCAGCTCGGCCGGGGCGGCCACCCCGTCGAGCCCAGTGGCTACCCCTCGCTGGACGCCGAGCTGCCCGGCGGCGGCTGGCCGCAAAGAGCGCTCACCGAGCTGCTGCTGCCCGGCCCCGGCCAGGGCGAGATCCGCCTGCTGGCCCCCGTGCTGGCCCGCCTCACCGCGGCCGGCCGCGGCGTGCTGCTGCTGGGCCCGCCGGCCGAGCCCTGCGCGCCCGCGTGGGGGCAGCTGGGCATCCAGCTGGCGCAGTGTGTGTTCGTGCGGGGCCACGACCTGCTGTGGCCGATGGAACAGGCGCTGCGCAGCGGGCAGGTGGGCGCGCTGCTCGCGTGGCCCGGCGCCACGCTCAAGGCCGATGCGCTGCGCCGCCTCCAGCTGGCCGCGCAGTCGCACGACGGCCCGGCGTTCCTGTTCCGGCCGCTGGCCGCCGCGCGCCAGCCCAGCCCGGCCCCGCTGCGCCTGGCGCTGCAGCCCGCCGGCCCCGACGCGCTGGCCGTGCGCCTGCTCAAGCGCCGCGGCCCGGCCCGCGAGGAGGCGCTGGTGCTGGAGCTGCCCACCGTGCTGCCCGCCGGCGCACGCGAGCGCGCGCACCGGCCGCGCGTGGTGGCGGCCTCGTCGCGGTCCCTCGCGGCCTGACGTCGCTCCTCGCGTCCTGCACCAGGCCAGTCCATGTGGTGGGTAGGCGTCCATCTGCCGGCGTTGTCGCTGGAATCGTTCGTCGCCACGTTCCCCGAGGCGCCGGCGCCGGACGACGCCGTCCTGCTGCTGTACCGCCAACGCGTGGTGTCGGCCAACGACGCGGCCCGCGCACGCGGCATCCAGCCCGGCCAGCGGCGCGCCACCGCGATGTCGCTGGCGCCCCAGGCCCGTTGCGGCGAGGCCGACGACCGGCGCGACGCCGCCGCGCTGCAGGCGGTGGCGCACGCGATGCTGGCGTTCACGCCGTCGGTCAGCCTGGGCGCGGTCGACACGGCGCTGGCCGAGGTGTCCGCCAGCCTGCGCCTGTTCGGCGGGTTGCCGCGGCTGCTGCAGCGCCTGCGGCAGGTGCTGGCGCCGTTGGGCCACCAGCTGCAGGTGGCCGTCGCGCCCACGCCGCAGGCTGCCGCGTGGCTGGCCAGCTGGCGCGACGACGCACAGGCCACGGGGCCGCTGCCGCGCACCGCGGCCGACTGGCGCGCGTGCCTGGATGCCGTGCCGCTGCGCCGCGTGGCGGCGGCGGCGCCACACCTGGCGGCGCTCGAGGCCCTGGGCCTGCACGCGGTGGCCGACGTGCGGCGCCAGCCGCGCGCGGGCCTGGCGCGCCGCTTCGGTGCCGCGCTGCTGGACGAGCTGGACGCCGCCGCCGGCGACCGCGCCGACCCGCGCGTCCCGCTGCAGCCGCCGCCGGAGTTCGACAGCCGGCTGGAGCTGTTCCAGCGCGCCGAGGCCGCCGACGCGCTGCTGGCCGGCGCGTCCATCCTGCTGGCGCGCCTGGTGGCGTGGGCGCAGGCGCAGCACGGGCGCATCGCGGCCTGCCGGCTCACGCTGCATCCCGAGACCCGGCGCAGCCTGCGGGACGACGCGGACGGCGGCCTCACCGTGCTGCACCTGGAGCTGGCCTCCCCGATGGCCGACGTGGCGCACCTGCAGGTGCTGCTGCGCGAGAGGCTGCAGCGGCTGCCGCTGGCCGCGCCCGTCATCGAGATCAGCCTGCACTGCAGCCAGCTGGTGCCGGGCGCACCGCCCAACGAGGAACTCTTCCCCAGCGCCGCCAGCGCGCGCGAAGGCTGGCAGCGCCTGCTGGAGCGCCTGGAGGCGCGCCTGGGCCCCGAGCAGGTTCAGCAGCTGGAGGCCGTGGCCGACCATCGCCCCGAGCGTGCCACGCGCGCCTGCGCGGGCTCGGCCGCGGCCGCGGCGGGCGTGCCCGCGCGCCGCCCGCGCAGTGCCACCGCGCCGGCCCACGCGCTTCCCCACGTACCCACCAACGCGCCCGCCACCGCGCCCGCCACCCCGCCCGCCGACCCGCCCCGCCAACGCCGCCCCGCCTGGTTGCTCTGCCCGCCCCAGCCGCTCGTGGAACGCGGCGGCGTGCCCTGCCTCGACGGCCGCCCGCTGGTGTTGCTGGGCGGCCCCGAGCGCATCGAATCAGGCTGGTGGGACGGCGACCTGGTGGCGCGCGACTACTTCATCGCGCAGGCGGACGACGGCACGCTGCTGTGGGTCTACCGCTTCCGCCACGCGCCCGAAGGCCGCGAGGCCGGCTGGCACCTGCACGGCCGCTTCGGTTAGGCGGGCACCGGCCCGAACACGCGATCCAACGCATCGCGCAGCAACGCGAAATCCAGCGGCTTGGTCCAGTAGTCGTCGAACCCGGCCTGCAGCGCGCGCTGGATGTCCTCGGGCATGGCGTTGGCGGACAGCGCGATGCAGGGCAGGCGCTGCGTCAGCGGGTCGGCGCGCAGGCGGCGCAGCACCTCCAGGCCGTTGATGTCGGGCAGCTGCATGTCCACCAGCACCAGCCCGGGCCGCTCACGCAATGCCCGTTCCACGCCACTGGCGCCGTCCGGGGCCGCGTCGAACGCCAGGTCGCCCCGGCGCTTCACCAGCTCCTGCACGATCATCACGTTGACGGCGTTGTCCTCGATGTACAGCACCCGCCGCCGCGGCGAGGCCGTGCCGGCGTCGCCCGAGGGCGTGGCCCCATCGCCCGTGGCATCGGCCGCGTCGACTGCCGCCGGGGCGCCCTGTTCGCCAACGTCCGCCAGCGCCGTGGCCACCCTTGCGTCCGCGCCTGCCGCGCCTGCCGCGCCTGCCGCGCGCGCCGCGCCCGCCATGCCCGCCGCCCCCGCCTCGCCCAACACCGGCGCCGGCTGCAGCCACACCTCGAACACGCTGCCCTCGCCGGGCGCGCTCTGCACCACCACGCGGCCCCCCATGCGGGCCACCAGGGCCTTGACGATGGTGAGGCCGATGCCCGTGCCCTCGATGTCCTGGCGCTCGACGCCGGCGCGGTTGAACGGCTCGAACACCAGCGCCTGCTGCTCGGGCGTCATGCCGATGCCGTTGTCGGCCACGCGCAGCACCACGCTGCCGGACGCATCGACGGCCGCCGAGACGTTCACCGTGCCGCCATGGCGGTTGTACTTGATGGCATTGGTCAGCAGGTTCAGCAGCACCTGCTTCAGGCGCGTCGGGTCGGCATGCACGGCCAGCGGCAGCGGCTGCGCGGTGACGGTCACGGCGTTCTGCTCCGCCAGCCGCTCCACCAGCGGCAGCGCCTGCGCCACCAGCGGCGCCAGGGCCACGGGCTGCATCATCACGCCCCGGTCGTTGCCGTCCAGGCGCGACAGCTCCAGCACGTTGTTGATGAGGGTCATCAGGTGCTCGCCCGCCGAGCGGATGTGCCCCAGGCGCAGGGCGCGCGTGCTGCCGGGCTCCACGTCGTCGGCCAGCAGCAGGTGCGTGAAGCCCAGCACGGCGTTCATCGGCGTGCGCAGCTCGTGGCTCATGCGCGCCAGCAGCTCCGACTTGGCCTGGCTCTCGCGCAGCGCCAGCGCCCGCTCCTGGCGCACGGCCTCGCTCTCGCGCGCCTCGGTCACGTCCCAGTTGACGCCCAGCCGCAGGCGCACGCGCCCCGCCTCGTCGCGGATGGTCTTGGAGCGCGACGCGATCCGCCGCACCGCGCCGTCGTCCTCGCGCACCACGCGGAACTCGTAGTCCATCACGGCGTCGTCGGACCGCGCGCGCTCCATCCACCCGGCCATCTTCGGCTGGTCGTCGGGGTGGACGAAACGTGCCATCTCCTCGAACGACGGCGCCGGCCCGGGCCGCGGCCGGGCGCCGCGCAGGCGGTACATCTGCTCGTCCCAGCGCGACTCGCCGGTGGCGGCGTCCCACTCCCAGATGGCCAGGCCCGCGGCGCGCGTGGCCAGCATGCTGCGCTCGGTGGCCTCGCGCAGCGCCTGCACGGCGGCCTCGCGGTCCGTGACGTCGATCGTGACCCCCGCCAGGCGCCACGGCCCGCCGGGCGGCTCGATGCGGCCGCGGTCCACCACGTGGCGGACGCGGCCGTCGGGCATCACGATGCGGTGGGCCAGCTCGGTGCCCACGCCGGCGCTGGTGATCCACTGGCGCGCGTGCTCGCGCACCCGCTCGCGGTCGTCGGGGTGCACGTAGGTGTCCACCCATTCGGCCAGCCGCGGCGGGGGTTCGCGCATCGAGCGCCCGTGCAGCGCGTACATCTGCGCGTTCCACTCGGTGTGCTGCACGTCGGACGACACGCGCCACACGCCGATGCCCGAGGCCGAGGCCACGTCCTCCAGCTGGCGGGCCAGCTCGGAGGCGCGCTGCGAGCGTTCGACCTGGTCCGTGATGTCCAGCGCCACGCCGCTGAAGGCCACGGGCCGGCCGTGGCCGTCGCGTTGCGTGACGCGGCGGGTGAGGATGTGGCGCCACGTGCCGTCGCGGCGGCGGTAGCGCGCCTGCATGTCCTCGTGGCCGAACGAATCGAGCGCGCGCAGGGCGCAGGCCTGCACCTCGGCCAGGTCGTCCGGGTGGATCAGCGAGCGCACCTCCTCGAGCGGCACGCCGCCCGGGCGCGGCGGCATGTCCATCATGCGGAAGGCGCGATCGTTGTAGTGGAAGCGGTTGGTGGCCAGGTCGTGGCGCCACAGGGCCAGGTCGGCCAGCTCGATGGCCAGCTGCAGCTGCGAGTGCGCCTGGTCCTGCGACGACGCCAGCGAGAAGGTCTCGGTGTCGTCCATCATCAGGCCCACCTGGCGATCCGGCGTGCCGTCCGGCGTGGTGACCACGTCCCAGTGCGCGCGGATGCGCCGCACCTCGCCGTCCGCGCCCACCAGCCGGAAGCGGTGCTGGTGGCGCCCCGGCTGCGCCTGCGACCCGGTGAGCTTGGCCAGCAGCGCGTCCTGCGGGGCCGTGGCCTGCGCGGCCTCGGCCATCGACGGCGTGCCCTTCGACGGGTCCAGGCCCCAGAAGCGGAAGAGGTGGCGGTCCCAGCGGCCCTCGCCCGTGCGGATGTCGCGCTCCCACGTGCCGATGTGGGCGCTCTCCTGCACGAAGTCGAGCAGCGCGGCCAGCCGGCCCAGCTGGGACGCCAGCGCGGTCTCGCCGCCGCGGTCCACCAGCGTCAGCATCCAGCGGCCGGGCGGCGCGGGCAGGGCGGTGGCGTGCAGGTCGCAGCACAGCGCCCCGCCATCCCGGCCGTGCAGCAGGCGTCGCGCCACGTTGCCGTCCAGCGCCCAGGCGGCGGCCAGTGGCGCGTCCAGCAGGGCCTGCACGCGGTGGCCGCAGGCCTCGGCCGCGGCGAACCCGGTGAGGCGCTCGAACGCGGGGTTGACCCAGGCGACGGTGCCGTCGCCATCCACCATCGCCAGCGCCACGGGCGCGGCGGCGGACCACGCCAGCAGCGATTGCGCGAGCTCCCCGCCGGCGGGCCGGGCGGGGGCCGGCGCGTCGCGGCGGACGCGAGAGCGAGCGGGGCTCTCCTTGACGGGCATGGTCCCAGTCTAACGCCGGGGTCGTCCCGCGAGAATCGCGAGAATGCGTCTTCCGACGCATCGCCGCAACCTCCCTCGAAAGTCTGCCGAGCATGGCCCTCGACCTCATCCCGCCGCCCCTCACGCCGCTGCACGCCCTGGACGCCACGCTGGCCGCCACCGGCTTCGCGGTGCTGGCCCCGGCGGGCCCCGACGGCATGGAGGGACTGCTGGGCGTCCCCCTGGCCGCCCTGGAGCGCTGGCGCGCCCACTGGGACCGCCTGCCCCCCGACGCGTTCCTGCGCGACGGTGGCCGCTACCGCCAGCGCCGCCATGGCTGCTTCGTCGTGGAGGCCGATGCCGTCACCGCCCTGCCGCCCCGCCCCCACTGGCAACCGGTGGAGTACAACGCGCTGCACGGCGGCCTGGAGCGCCACTTCGAGCCGCTGGAGGCCTCGCTGGCCGACGACCCGGCTTGGCGCGCCTGGCTGGTGGCGCTGGGGCGCCGCGCCTCCGCGCTGCGCGGGCCGCAGCGCTGGCACGTGGAGGCGCATCCGTTCCGCATCGATACGGCCGGGGGTATCGGGCGGCCGACGCCCGAGGGGGCGCACCGCGACGGCGTCGACCTGGTCACGGTCACGCTCGTCGCCCGCGCCGGCATCAAGGGCGGCGAGACGCGCGTGTTCCAGGCCGAGGCCAGCGACGGCCTGCGCTTCACGCTCACGCAGCCCTGGACCACGATGTTCCTGGACGACGCGCGCGTGATCCACGAGAGCACGCCCATCCAGCCGCTGGACCCGGCCGCCGGCGGCCATCGCGACACGCTGGTGATGACGCTGCGCGCGGGCGACTTCCAGGGGCCGGGCACCTGAGGCCCCCGGGGCGCGGGCGCCCGCAACGGCCCGCCCGACGTCGTACGATCCCTTCCTTCGCCACGAGCACCGCATCCCATGAGCGACACCGACAAGACCGCAGACAAGGCCGCCCACCCGGCCGACGACAAGTCGAGCGCCCGGCGCCGCGAGGCCGTCGACCGGTGCCTGGCCGCGGCGCCCGCACGCTCCACCGGCGCCATCACGCTGGACGGCCAGCGCCTGGACTACCGCGTCGAGGCGGCATTCATCCCGGTCGTCGACACCAGCCTGGACGACACGCGCGGCACGCCCCAGGCGGCCGTCTTCACCACCGCCTACCTGCAGCAACGTGCGGCGGGCGACACGTCGGCCCCGCGCCCGGTGTGCTTCGCCTTCAACGGCGGGCCCGGCGCCTCGTCGGTGTTCCTGCACCTGGGCGCGCTGGGCCCGAAGCGCGTGCGCATCAACGACGACGGCACGATGCCGCCGCCGCCGTACGCGGTGGAGGACAACCCCCTCAGCTGGTTCTCGCACTTCGACCTGGTGTTCGTCGACCCGCCGCACACCGGCTATTCCCTCACCGCGTCCGACGACGCGCGCAAGAAGGCGCTGAGCGTCGACGGCGACATCGAGATCCTGTCCGAGGTCATCCGCGCCTGGCTGTCGCGCCACGGCCGCTGGACCTCGCCCGTGTACGTGGCGGGCGAGAGCTACGGCACCACGCGCGGCGCGGGCATCGCCGACAAGCTGGCCGAGAACGGCCTGCCGCTGTCGGGCCTGATCCTCGTGTCGTGCGCGATGGACCTGCAGTCCATCGTCTTCCACCCGCGCAACGACCTGCCTTATGCGCTGTTCCTGCCGGCGTACGCCATGACGGCGCAGTACCACGGCTGCCTGAAGGGCGCCTCGGGCGCGTCCCGCGAGGCGGCGCGCCAGGCCGCGCTGGACTACGTCGAGACCGACTACCTGCGCGTGCTGCACCAGGGCGCCGCGCTGGGCGAGGCCGAGGTGCGCAAGGCCGCGAAGCGCCTGGGCGAGCTGACCGGCCTGTCCCCCGCGCTGGTGGAGCACCGCAACCTGCGCATCACCGACTCCACGTTCTTCACCGAGCTGCTGCGCGACCGCGGCCGGATCGTGGGCCGCCTGGAATCGCGCGTCACCGGCCCGATGGGCCTCAGCCGCACGCACGAGTGGGATTTCGACCCCGGCATCGAGGCGCTGGCGGGCCCGTACACGATGGCCGCGCTGGGCTACTTCGGCGAGACGCTGGGCCTGGACCGCACCGCGCGCTACGAGCTGCTGTCGATGGACGTCAACAAGACGTGGAACTGGAACCGCGGCGAGCAGAAGGGCAACCAGTTCACCTGCACCAGCCCGGACCTGTCGCGCGCGCTGCGCCGCAACCCGCACCTGCGCGTGCTGGCGGCCAGCGGCCACTACGACCTGGGCACGCCGTCCACGGCCAGCGACTGGTCGCTCGCGCAGCTCGACATCCCGGCCGACGTGCGCCAGCGCGTCACGCACCGCTACTACGGCGCGGGCCACATGATGTACACCCGCGACGCGGACCTGGCGCAGCTGAAGGCGGACCTGGTGTCATGGCTGGCGGCCGGGCGCGCGAAGGCCTGACGGGCCACGCGCGGGCGGCTGCACGGGCGGGTGCGCTGGCGGCGGCATTGGCGGCCGCGCTGGCCTCGACCCCCCCGGCCCGCGCCGGCTGGCTCTCCGACCTGCGCAAGGACAAGCCCGCCGTGCGCGTGGAGCGCACGGCCCACGGCCTGGTGCACGTGACGGCCCCGGACATCGCCCTGCTCGGATACGGCGTGGGGTATGCGCAGGCGCAGGACCGCGGCTGCGAGACCGCGAACGCGCTGGTCACCGCGCGCGGCGAGCGCAGCCTGTGGTTCGGGCCGGAGGGCGGCGGCGTGCTGGGCGCACGCATCATGCCCAACCGCATCGTCGACCGTTTCGTCCGCGGCCACATGGACGACGTCGCCCTGGAACGCGCGTGGCATGCGGTGTCGCCCGAGGCGCAGGCCCTGGCCGACGGCGTGATGCGCGGCTACAACCGCTGGGTGGCCGAGGCGATGGCCGACGGGCAGGCGCAGGTGCGTGCCGCGGAGGCCGCCGGCACGGTGGCCGCGATGGCCGCCACGCCGCCGCCGCCCGGCGGCCCGCGCGGGCCCACCGGCTGCGGGGCCGCGCCCTGGCTGCGGCCGATGTCGCTGGTGGACCTGCACCGCCTGGTGGAGCTGCAAGCGGTGGCCTCGGGCGAGGCCGCGTGGGCGGACGCCATCGCGGGCGCGCAGCCCCCGCTGTCGCACCCGCTGCACGAGCCCGCACCCATGCCCCCGCTGGGCACGGGCCCGGGCGCCCGCGAGGTGGCGGGCCGGCCCGGGGGCGTCGCCATCGCCGTGGGCGGGGCGTCGCACGGGGCCCTGCTCTACGCCGACCCGGCCGGCCCCTGGACCGGCCCCGACCGTGCCTGGGCCGTGCACCTCGTCATCCCGGGCGTCCTCGACGTCGTGGGCGCCACGCACGGGCCCTTGCCGATGCTCGCCACCGGCGCCAATGCCACACTCGCGTGGTCCGCCACGCGATCCCCCGCGCGGCGCTTCACCCTGCACCAGCTGGTGCTCGTGCCGGGCGATCCCACGTCCTACGTGGTGGACGGCCGCCGCGAGCGCATGACGTCGCGCACCGTGCGCACGCTGGAGCCCGACGTGCAGGGGGCGATGCAACCGCAGGACGTGACGCTCTGGCGCTCCCGCTATGGCCCGGTGGTGGTGGCGCCGCAGGCGGGCCTGGGCTGGTCCGACACCACGGCCTGGTCCCTGCAGGACGCCCAGGCCGGCCATGCCGGAGCGCTGGAAACCTGGCTCGACGTGGCCCGCGCGCCCGACATCGACGCGCTGCACGCGGCGCTGGCCCGCCAGGGCCTCGCGGACACGGCAGTGGTGGCCGCGGGCGCCGACGGCCGCGTGGCCTGGGCGGAGGCGGGGGCCGTGCCCGACGTGTCGCGCGAGCAGATGGCGGCGTGTGCCGCGCCGGGCGGCGCCGCGCTGCTGTGGGCCCGCCACGGGCTGGCTGTGCTGGACGGCAGCCGCGCCGCCTGCGACTGGCGCCGGGACCCCGCCGCCACACGTCCCGGCGTGCGTGCCGCCGCCAGCCTGCCCTGGATCGAAGGCCGGGGCGTGTTGCAGGAGAGCGGCGCGGGTTGGCGCTGGGCCCGCGTCGACCCCCCGGCGGGCCCGGCGGCCACGCACGGCGCCCCGGCCGGCCCGCCGGCCACGCGCGGCGCCCCGACGGCCCCGGCGGCCACGCGCGACGCCGCCGACCTGCTGGAACCGGCCGCCCGCGCGGCCTGGACACCGCTGCAGGGCGGCGACGCCGCGCCGCTGCCGCTGGCGGCGCGCGCCTGGCTGGACAGGCTGGCGGCGCACGCCGGCCCGCTGGAGGCGGAGACGCTGCTGGCCTGGCGTGCCGAGGCGTCCGACGAGGCCGGCGTGCTGGTCATGGACGACCTGCTGCAGGCCTGCCGCGGCGCGGCCACCGAAGCCACGCGCACGGGTTGCGCGGCGCTGGCCCGTTGGGACCGCAGCGACCGCGTCGATGCCCCCGGCGCCACGCTGTTCCACGAATGGTGGCGCCAGGTGCGCGGCCTGCCCGACCTGTGGCGCGTGCCGTTCGATCCCGCCGACCCGCTGCACACGCCGCGCGGCCTGCGCGTGGACGCCGGGCTGCTGCCGCCCGGAGCCACGCCGCGCCGGTCGGAGCTGCTGGACGCGCTGGGCCAGGCCGTCTTCACGCTGCGCCAGGCGGGCTTCGCGCCCGACGCGCCCCTCGCGCGATCGCAGGTCGTGGACGCGGAGGGCGAGCGCATCGCGCTGCCCGGCGGGCCCGTGGACGCGGGTGCCCGGTTGGTGGTGGAGGGCCGCGGCGCGCTCGCGCTGTCGCGTGCCGGCGTGCAACCCGACTGGGGCAGCGACTGGTGGCAGGTGGCGTCCTTCGAAGCCGACGGCCTGCACCTGCGCGCGCTGCTGGTGGGCGGCGCCGGCTCGGGTGACGACAGCGCGGGCGAACGCCGCGAGGCCTTGCAGGCGCTGGCCGCCGGCCGCCTGTTCGACGTGCCCCTCCGCCCGGACGCGATCGCCGCGTCGCGCATGGGCGAGCCGTTCCTGCTGCGGCCCTAGCGGGGCGTGTTGAAAGCCACCCGCGTCGCCCGGGCGTTCACTCGGTGGCCGTCGCGCGCGGCAGCCGCAGCTCGAAGCGCACGCCGTCGTCGATGTTGACGGCCGCGATGGTGCCGCCCATCTTCGCCATGTAGGTGCGCGCGACGAACAGGCCCTGGCCGCGATGCGGTGCCGTGCGGCCCTCGCCGCCAGCGCTGCCGGGGTCCGCCGCGCCGCCCGCGGTGCCCGCGTTGCCAGCCTCGCCGCCCGCATCGCCCCCGGATACCCCGTATTCGAAGATCCGCGCCATCAGCCCCGCGTCGATCGGCGCGCCCACGTTGTGCAGCGTCACGACCGCGTCGCCCGCGGATTCGTCCACCGCCAGCCGCAGCGCGATGGCCGTGCCGGCGCGGCGATGCGCCTGCGCGTTCTGCAGCACGTGGGTCACCACGTCCTCGAGCGAGTAGGCGTCGGCCTGCACGGGCACGGGCACGCCCGGTCCGTCGTAGCGCACGCCGTCGATGCCCGCGAACGCGGCGTTGCGCGCCACCTCGGCCAGGAACGCGTCCAGGTCCAGCGGCGCCAGCCGCAACGTGGTGGACTGGAAGGCCTCGCTGGGCGACGCGCTGCCGTACAGCACGCGCACCGCCTGCTGCATGCGCTCGATGTAGCGGCGGCTGGCGTCGTCGGGGGCGCCGTGCAGCGCGATCAGCGATTGCAGCGGCGACATGATCTCGTGGCCCACGGCCATCCACTGGTCGCGTTCCTGCTCGGCGCGGATGTGCTCGCGGCGCACGTTCTCGTTCACGCGCTGCAGCAGGTCGTCCAGGCATTCGGCCAGCACGCCCAGCTCGTCGCTGCCGCGCAGGTCGGCCACGTCCAGCGCGGGCAGGCGCGCGTCGCCCGCCGCGGGCAGCTGCAACGCGCGCGCGCGCCGCGTCAGCACGCTGATGCGGCGGATCAGCGTCCACTCGATGGCCAGCCACGCCAAGGCCAGCGCCAGCAGCATCGCGCCGACGATCCACGACAGGCGCGCCACCACCGCCGCCAGCGCGCGCTGCACGCCGCGCACGTCGCCCGCCAGCTGCAGTTCGTAGGTGCCCACCGCGGTGCGGATGGTCTCGCGGGCCGCCACCGGCGCGTCGCTGCCGTCCACGGGCAGGCGGCGGATCAGCTCGGCCACCGCGTGCTGCAACGCCGCCGACATGCGGCGAGGCAGCCAGGCCGCCGCGGCCTCGGGCGGTGGTTCTGCGCCCGCCAGGGCCACGACGGGCACGGGGGGCTCGACGCGCGCGGAGGTCGCGGGGCCTCCGGCGGGTGCGTCGGTGCGCTCGCCCACCCCGCGGGCGTCGACACGCACCACGCGCAGCGATTCCCCCGGCAGCAGCAGCGGGCGCAGGTCGGCCAGCGAGAACGGCGCAGTGGCACCGGGCGCGCGGCTGTCCAGCAGCGGCGGGCCGTCCGCACCCGGCGCGAGCAGCTGCACCGCGACGGCCACCTGGTGCAGGTCCGCGGGCGGCCAGGCGGGCGGCTGGCGCTCGACGACGTCCTCGCGGAAGACCTCGACGGGGAGCCGCAGCGAGAAGAACGCGCGCCTCGGGCAGGTGCCGGACGCGTCCGCCGCTCCCAGGCACGGCCCCGACTGCCAGATCCACCCGCGGAAGTCCCTCTCCGGCCGCCGCGCCAGGGCCCCGCCCGGCTCTTCGCGGAAGCCCACGAGGTGGCCGTGCGTGCCGTTGCCCTCGGCCTCGAAGGGCGCCAGCCACTGGAAGTGCCGGCCGCGCAGGTCCACCGTCACGCGCACGCGATGCGCCTGCGCCAGGTCGGCCGTGCCATGGGCGTGCGCCACCAGCGGGCCGCTCGGCGCGCTGCCCACCACGTACAGGAAGCCGCCGGCCCACGGGCTGCCGCCCACGGCCACGCACAGCATGCGGTCGCCGGGATACTGCACACCGCACCCCGACATCTCGGCGGCCTGGCGCGCCTTGTCGCGGTCGTCGAAGTCCAGCGCCGAGAACGGCAGCAGCAACGGGTGCACCGGGGCGGCGCCGGCCCGCGGCGGGTTCAGCAGCGCCAGCTGGCCGGCCGGGTGGCGCAGCTGCGTGGCCACCTGCGCCACCGTCTTGGCGAAGCCTTCGCGGTACGTGCGGTAGGCCAGTTCCTTCTCGTCCTGGAGCACGTTGACGGCGATGGCCAGCGTCGCCAGCGCCAGCAGCAGGAACACGCCGCGGAAGAACAGCCGCAGCCGGAACGCGGCCAGGCCCGGCCAGCCCCAGCGGCGCGCGGCGCGCCGCAGGCCGCGGCGCAGCGTGGCCATCACGGGGCCTCCCGGCCGCGGCGTGTCGATCCCGGCGCGTCCGCGCCGGGAGGGCCGCTCACAGCCACCGGAACCCGCGCATCGGCACGTTCTCGATGGCGTCGAACGTGGGGTCGATGTCGCGGAACGCGTCGCGGATCGTGCTGACGTGCTTGCGCACGTTGTCGCGGTTGCGTCCGCTCTTCACCACCTGGAACAGGTCGTCGTAGGACACCACCTCGCCGCGGCGCGCGTGCAGCGCGGCCAGGATGCGCTGCGCGGTCAGCGGCAGGTTCACGCGGTGGCCCCGCCACAGCACGGCGTTCTGGCGCAGCGGATCCAGGCTCAGCTCGTCGTCGGACACGCCGGGCGGCCCCACCGCGGGCGCGGGCGCGGCGGCGTGGCGCAGCCTGGCCGCGCGCAGCATCTCGAGGAAGGTGTCGATGAAGTCGGCCTCCTCGAAGGTGGTCTTCTGCAGGTAATCCCAGGCGTCCAGCGCCTTCATGATGCTGCGGTACAGCGTGGCGGGCATGGCCGACACCACCAGCACCGGCGTGCCGTGGCCGCGCTTGTTGATGGCGTTGATCAGCGCCACGCCGGCATGGCGCTCGCGGCCCAGCTCGATGTCCAGCACCACCAGGTCGTAGGCCTCGCGGGCGATGGCGGCCTCGGCGTCGTCGCGCGTGAACCACTGGTCCACCCGCAGCTCGGGGCGGGCCGCCAGGATCCAGCCGCGCAGCTGGTGGCTGGTCGGGGGGTCGTCCTCGATGACGGCGACTTTCATGCCGCGATTATCCCGGCCGGCACGGGGTCGCCCGCCGGAAGGTTTCTTCCGCGCGGCGCCACCTTCCGGGGGCGCGGTGGCGCCACACGCGCCCGGCGGTCGCGTTGAACGCTCCCGCGCCGCCTCGAAGAATCACTGCCATCGCCGGCCTTTCCGCTGCCGGCGTTCGAGGAAGAGACGACATGACCGACCGCCCGGATCCCGCTGGTTCCGATGAAGTGCCCCCCCCGGCCGCCGCCGAGGCGGCGCAGGCCGCAGGCGCCGACCGCGCTGCCCGAGACGCGGCCGCTGCCCGGGCAGCCCGCGACGCCGCCGCCGCCCGCGCAGCGCGTGCCGCCAGCGCCGTACGCGCCGCGCTGGTCCGCCGGCATCGCCCGCTGCTGGCCTGCGTCGCCGCCGGCGCCGTCGGCTGGACGCTGTGGGCGCACCCGCCGCTGGCCACCGTGGGCCGCGGCGAGCTGGGCGTGCGCACCAACCGCCTCACGGGCGGCGCCAGCGTGCAGGAGGCCGGCCCGGTGGTGGTGCTGCCCGGGTTGCAGCAGCTGCGCGTCTTCCCGCGGGGCGACCAGGCGTGGCACCTGGCCGACGGCGCCCGCGCCGACGGGCCGGCGCCGTTCCAGTCCACCGAGGGCCTGTCGCTGGGCATGGACGTCACCGTGCGCTACGCCGTGGACCCGGCGCGCCTGGTGGCGCTGTCGGCGACGCTGCCCGACGACCTGGGCCCGCGCGTGGTGGGCCCCGAGGCGCAGGCGGTGGCCTACCGGCTGCTGCCGAAGTACACCGTGCGCGAGATCTTCGCGACCAAGCGCGCCGAGATCCAGGCCGCCATCGACGCCGAGCTGCGGCCGAAGCTGGCGGCCGACGGCCTGCTGCTGAAGGGCGTGCAGATCGGCCGCGTGGACCTGCCCGCCGACTACAAGCGGGGCATGGAGGCCCTGCTGGCCGAGGAGCTGGCCAGCGACAAGATGCGCTTCACGCTGGAGCTGAAGGACAAGCAGGTGAAGGAGTCGGCGCTGGAGGCCGAGGCCGAGAAGGTCAAGCGCGAGAAGGCCGCCGAGGCCGCGGGCAGCGAGCAGATCATCGCGGCGCGGGCGCAGGAGGAGGCGATGAAGCACGTGCTGCCGTTCAAGCAGAAGCAGATCGAGCAGCGCCAGCTGGAGGCCGAGGCCGACAAGGTCGCCCGCATCCGCAGCGCCGAGGGCAGTGCGCAGGCGCGCCGCATCGAGGCCGCCGGCGAGGCCGACTCGCGCCAGAAGCTGGCCGATGCCGAGGCGTACCGGCTGGATCGCGTGGGCCGCGTCACCACCGAGCAGATGGCGCGCGAGGGCGCGCTCATCACGCGTCACCCGCTGCTGATCCAGAAGACCGTGGCCGACAAGCTGTCCGACAAGATCCAGGTGATCATCGCCCCGCCGTCGGCCGGCAGCGGGTTCATCGCCGCGTCCCTGGTGGGTGGCAAGCTGGGCCCCGCGCACGAGGAGGCCACGCCTGACGCAGACGATTCGTCCGACGACGCGAAGCCGGTGGCCGCCAAGGAGCAGCCGTGAAGGGCGCCGACCTGCGGCGCAACCTCGCGCACCGCGTGGCCATCGTGCTGACGCTGCTGGCGGGCGCGGCGGCGTTGACGCTGGTGATGGCGGGGCCGGCGGACGCGGCCACCGTCCGCTACGCGCTGGTGCTGCCCGACACCGCCATGCTGCGCGCCGCGCCGCACGACTCGGCCCCGGTGCAGGCCCCGCTGGTGCAGGGTGAGCTGGTGGAGCTGCGCGCCGACAAGCTCGACTTCGTGCAGGTGTGGGAGCCGCGCCGCGAGCGCGGCGGCTACCTGCGCGCGGCCCAGGTGCGACCGCTGGGCATGGCGGCCGCCGATGCCCCCGAGCTGCTGGCGCTGCTGCGCTTCTTGCGCGACCGCCCGGGCGCCGAGCCGCTGGGCCTGGGCGTGGCGGCGGCGTACCTGCGCGCCGCGCCTGCCGGCACGATCGACGCCGAACCCTTCGACGCCATCGGCACGCTGGCCGAACGCCTGGCCCGCCGCGCCAATGCCGCCCGGCCGGACGACGCCGGCGTGGTGGCGCAGCGCGAGGCCGCGGCCGCGCTGGGCGTGGCGTTCGTCGCCATCGATACCCCTTTGGGTATCCACCTGTGCTACGACGGGGAGGCCTTCCGCCACGCGCTGGCCCTGCGTCCCACGCCCGAGCAGGCCGCGCGCGCGGCGCTGGCGCTGAGCCGCTTCGACTGCGTGGCGCCCCAGGCCACGCCGGTCGCGCAGTGGCAGGCCGACCGGGACCGCGTGGCGCTGCTGGACGCCGTGCCCGTGCGCGAGCTGCCCGCGTACCTGCGCAACCGCGTGCGCGTGCGCGTGGCGGGCCTGCGCGCGGCGCTGGCGTTCGAGGAGAGCCGGCGCGCCGTGCAGCTGCCGGAGGGCGAGCGGGCGGCGGCGCGGGCGGCGATGCAGGCCGACGGCCAGCGCGCGCTGGAGGCGCTGGCGGGCGTGGACAAGGCGGAGCTGGCCGACGACGACCAGGCCGCCTATGCGGAGGCCGCCGTGCGCGTGGGCGCGTCGCGCTGGGCGGCGGAGCCGGTGGGGGCGATCGCACCGGCCCTGGCCCCGGCCCCGGTCAAGGCGGCGGCCCCTGGCCAGGCGTCACCGACACCCCCGCCTGGCCACGCCATCACCGCCGCGGCCACGCGGTCCCCGCCCGCAGTCGTCACCCGCCCCGGCGACCCTGGCCAGACCTGCGTGCTGCTGGTGGACGCCACGCATCCCGCCGACGCGCCGCTGGCCCGTCGCTGCACCTACGGCACGGTGTGGACGGCCTCCGCGCGCGTGGACGCGTCCCAGCGCCTGCTGGCCCTGGCCGTGCAGCCGCTGGCGGCGTGGCGCGAGCTGTGGCTGTTCCGCCGCGACGACAGCGGCTGGCAGGTGCAGGTGCTGCCGCCCTCCGCGGACGACCCGTCCCTGGGCTACGTGGAGTTCGCTGGCTGGGTGCCCGGCGGCCGCGAGCTCCTGGCCGTGCGTGAGGTGCGCGAGGTGCGCGATGCGGCGCGCGTGCAGCGCAGCTTCGAGGTGCTGTCGGCACAGACGCTGGAGACGCTGCACCACGCGGATGCACCGACGTCGCTGTCGGCCTTCCAGCGCTGGCCGGATGCGCAGTGGCGCCGCGGGACGGTGGCGGTGCGGTGACGCGCTCGGCGCGCAACGTGCCGTCCGCGAACTTGTCGACGTCTTGCCCGCTGCTGTTGCCCCCTCAGGGTTGGCGCATGGGCTTCAGGTGGCTTCGGTCTTCGCCTTGGGGTCGAAGCGCCGGATGGCGGCCTGCACGCGGTCCATCATCGTCTTGTCGGCGGTGGTGACGTGGCCGTGGAAGACGAGGTTGCGGTACTGCCCCAGCACCAGCAGCTCGCGATGCAGGTCGGCGTCCAGGCGGTCGGCGTCGGCCAGCGCGTCGGCCATCTGGCGCAGCGTGGGCGGGCGGCCTTCCTTGCCGGAATCCACCGCCACGTCGTGCGCGTGCAGGTACTTGCGCAGCACGCGCTCCAGCCGCGCGATCTGGCCGAAGAAGCGGCCCACGGGCAGCGATTCGCCGCTGAGCGCCAGCTCGCGGCCGCGCTTCTGCAGCACGCGCTCGGCCGTGTGCGAGTAGCGCGACGGGTCGGTGGTCTCCACGACGAAGGCCAGGCCGGCCACGATGGACGCCACGTCGATGACCCCGACGATGCCGGCCAGCACGTACTTGCCCGGGAACTCCCACTTGTTGGTGAAGACCACCACCAGGCTCAGCACGATGGCGAGGCAGGTGAGGGTGGCCAGGCCGCGCAGCCAGCGGTGGAAGGACAGGCGCAGCGTGGCGTGGATCTCGTCCAACGATTCATCGCGCTCGCGCGCCGATTCCATCAGGCTGTGCACCAGCGCGTAGCCCGCCAGCAGCAGGCCCACGAACGCGGCCACGCTCTGCGCGGCGGCGGTGAAGGTCCAGTAGAGGTAGTCGACGTTCGGCGGTGTTTCCACGGGGCGCATTGTCTCCGGTCCGCCGCGCCGGCACGCGTGACGGATGTCCGTGATGCGGCGGGCGTGCTTGCGCGTTCAGGCGGCCGTCAGCGTCCCCGCCGCGCGGCGGGCCGCTTCGCCCTCAGCCCGCGATCGCCGCGCCCGTGTGCTGCAGCACCTGCAGCCCCGGCAGCGGCTCGGCGCCCAGGCGCACCACCAGCAGCTCGGCCAGCGCGTCGTCGACGCGGCCCGCGAAGCGCTGCCAGCGGCGCTGCACGGCGGCGTCGTTCCACGCCTGCTCCACGGCCTCGCGGCGCGCGCCGCGCCCGTCCTCGCCCGCGCCCGCCTGCGTGGCGCGCAAGGTGGCGGCCAGCAGCGTGTGGAAGAACAGGTGGAACTCGCAGCGCAGCAGCAGCGGGATGGACGCCGCCACCTTCGACGAGCGCTGGCCCCAGCCGGGCGTGGCCAGCTGCAGCGACAGCAGCGCCTGCAGGCCCTGGATCGGGTTGACCAGGCGCACGCGCGACGGGGGCAGCACGCGCAGCGGCTGCGCGCGCGCCTCGTCGGCCGGCAGCGGCGTGGCCAGCGACTTCAACGCCACCGCGCGGCGCCATTGGCGCAGCGTGAAGGCGCCCCCGTCGCGCATCGACGGGCGCCCGGCGGCGTCTTCCCGCGCGGCCTGCTCGGCGGCCTGCAGCGCGGCCACGGCCTCGCCCCAGGTGAGCGTGTCCAGCCGCTCGGCCACCGGCGGGGCCACCAGCACCAGGTTGCCCGCCACCCAGCCGCGGGCCGGGTCCAGGCGGACCGGCACCGCGTCGTCGCGCAGCGGGGCGCCCGTGACGGGACAGCGCTGCGTGGCCTCCAGCGCACGCAGGGCGCCGGGGGTGAGCTGCAGGTCGTCGAACGGCGCGCCCTCGCGCCACGCGCGCAGCCGCAGCGCCAGCCAGCGGCGCACCGCCGGCGTGGCGGCGCGGGCGCGCAGCCCGGGCCGGCGGCGGCCGCGTTCCCAGCCTTCCCGGACGGGATGGCCCGGCCACAGGCAATCGGCGGGCGGCACCAGGCCGTAGCGGGCGTGGTCGAAGCCGAGGGTGTCGGCCGGGTCGATCGAGGGGGACGCGGCGGTGCCGGACGAGGCATGCGCGGCCGCGCCGATCGCGGAAGGCGCCGCGGCGGCGGGGGCCGGCGCGAGCACCTGGGCGGCCGCGTGGGCGGCGTCGAAATGGAAGGCGACTTGCGTCATGGCACGTCCTCGGTTCGTGATCGTTGAGGACAGTGTGGGGCGCCACAAGCTCATGGCGTGAGCTACCGTTCCGGCACAATCCCGCCATGGACCGCACCGAACGCTTCTACCGCATCGAGCTGATGATCCGCAGCCGCGGCTGCGTCAGCTTCGAGGCCCTGCGCGACGAGCTGGAGGTGTCGCCCGCCACGCTCAAGCGCGACCTGCAGTACCTGCGGGACCGCATGGACGCCCCCATCGTCTATGACCGCGACGACAACGGCTACCGCTTCGCGCCCGGCACCGCGGGCGCGGGCACGTCCACCAGCGCGGGCGGCGGCGCGGGCGCAGGGGCGCGCGCCACCGCGCACGAATTGCCGGGCGTGTGGTTCAGCGAGAAGGAGCTGCACGCGCTGCTCACCATGCACCAGCTGATCGTCGGCCTGGACGATGGCGGCGTGCTGCACCGCCACCTGCAGCCGCTGCTGGACAAGGTGCACGGCATGCTGGGCGCCAGCGCGTCCGAGGCGCAATCGCTGATGCGCCGCGTGCGCATCGCCAGCCCCGCGCGCCGACCCGTGCCCAGCAAGTACTTCGAGGAGGTGGGCAGCGCGCTGCTCAGCCGTCGCCGCCTGCAGCTGTCGTACTACACGCGCAGCAAGCGCAGCACGTCCGACCGCGTCGTCTCGCCGCAGCGCCTCATGCACTACCGCAACACCTGGTACCTGGACGCGTGGTGCCACGGCAGCGACGGCCTGCGCCGCTTCGCGCTGGACGCCGTGCGCGGCGCCCGCGTGCTGGACGACAAGGCGCGCGACGTGCCGCTCAAGACGGTGGAGGCCGAGCTGGACAAGGGCTACGGCATCTTCGGCGGCGCGCGCGTGCGCTGGGCGCGCCTGCAGTTCACGCCCGAGGCCGCGCAGTGGGTGGCACAGGAGGAGTGGCACCCGCAGCAGCAGCTCACGCCGCTGCCAGACGGCGGCCTGCGCATGCGCCTGCCCTACACCGAGCCCACCGAGCTGGTGATGGACATCCTGCGCCATGGCCCCAACGTGCGCGTGCTGGCTCCCGCCGACCTGGCCCAGCGCGTGCAGCGGCAACTCACCGACGCCCTGGCGGCGTATGGTGGCGATGCGGATGCGCTACCTGCGACCGCCGGCGCGGACACCGCGGACGCGGCCGACACCCCCGACGACTGACATGAACAAGGCCTTCACCAAGGAATCCGACGGCGACGAGGACGACGACGACGTCGGCCTGCCCCCGCTGCCCGGCGGCGGCAAGAACTACATGACCCCGCAGGGCCACGACCGCCTGCGCGCCGAGCTGCTGCACCTGATCGACGAGGACCGCCCCAAGGTGGTGGAGGTGGTGCACTGGGCCGCCTCCAACGGCGACCGCAGCGAGAACGGCGACTACATCTACGGCAAGAAGCGCCTGCGCGAGATCGACCGCCGCATCCGCTTCCTCACCAAGCGCCTGGACATCGCCGTCGTGGCGGACCCGTCCGCGCACCATGGCAACGACCAGGTGTTCTTCGGCGCCACGGTCACTTACGTGGACGGCGCCGGCCACGAGCGCACCATCACCATCAAGGGCATCGACGAGGTGGACGCGCTGCAGGGCGAGGTCAGCTGGATCTCGCCGATCGCGCGCACGCTGCTGAAGTCGCGCGTGGGCGACACGCTGCAGCTGGTGACGCCGGTGGGCGTGGAGACGATCGAGGTGGTGGACGTCCGGTATCCCGCGCCGGGCGACGCGAACGGCAGCGAAGGATCGCGGTGAGCCGTTCGAACGGCACTCGCCTCAGGGCTCGACCTTGCTGCGGCCCGCCTTGATCGCCGACCGCACGCTCTTGCCCTCCAGCCGCCGCTGCTTCGAGCCGTAGGTCGGCTTGGTGGGGCGCCGGGGCGGGGGCGGAGGCGCCGCCGCCGCATCCACCAGCGCCTGAAGGCGAGCCAGCGCATCCGCGCGGTTCATGTCCTGGCTGCGCGTCTGCTGCGCCTTGATCACGACCACGCCTTCCGACGTGATGCGGTGATCGCGCAGCGCGAGCAGGCGGTCCTTCACCGGCTGCGGCAGGGACGAGGCGCGGATGTCGAAGCGCAGGTGCACGGCCGAGGACACCTTGTTGACGTTCTGCCCGCCCGCGCCTTGCGCGCGCACGAAGCTCAACTCGACCTCCTCGGGCAGGACCGGCAGGCTCATCGCCCCACCAGGCCCTTCAGCACGCGCCCCACGCCCTCCACCACGCCCTGCACGCCCACGCCCATCGCGTCCGCGAGTCCGGCGGCCACGCGGGTGGCCAGGTTCTCGTTGAGGGAGAACGTCGGGTCGTCCAGCCGGCCGTCCAGCGTGAACTTGGTGCTGAGGCGGCCGTGCTTCGACATCACGTCCAGCAGCGCCTGCCGCGTGCCGGTGGCGAGGCTGCCGAACAGGTGGTCGGCGTTGGCGCCCAGCACCAGGCCGTCGATCGTGACGGTGCCGGGGGCGTGCAGGCGGTTGTGCTGCACGGTGGCGTCCAGCGACAGGTCCAGGCGGCCCTGCTTCACGCCGCCGTCGTTCAGCGCGAACAGGTAGGGCTGCAGCGCCACCAGGTCGACGTGGGCCAGGCGCAGCGCCAGCGCGGCGTCGTGCGAGGCGGGCGTGAGCGTGCCCTGCAGCGACACGGTGCCGTCGTCGCCCGTGCCCTTCAGGCGGCCCTCGGCGGCGACGGTGATCTCCTGCGCCAGGCCGGGCAGGGCCAGCGGGCCGACGGTGGCGTCGAGGTCGGTCAGGCGCACGTGGTGCGGGGCGGCGGTCTTGAGCGACGCGTCCACCAGCTCCAGCGCGCAGTCCTCCAGGTGCAGGGCGTGGAGCAGCACGTTCGGGCCGGGCGCGGCGTCCTGCACGTTGGTGGCCTGCACGCCGGCCGCCGCGGACGCCGCCACTGACGGCGCCATCAGCGCGGGCAGCAAGCGCACCTTGCCGTCCCGTGATCGGAAGGCCGACAGGTAGCCCTGGTGCACGTGGATGTCCGACACCCGCCACGGCCCGCCGGTGATGCCCGACAGCAGGCCGCGCAGGCCGGGGCGCACCACCACCTCGGCGGCGTGGAACTCGTCGGGCACGGGCCAGGCGCCCTGGGCGGCGCCGGCGATGCGCAGGTCGCGCACGGTGACGGTGGCGAGGCCCACGGTGACCGCGCCCACGCTGGCCCGCGGTCCCAGCGCGGACAGCAGGCGCGACTCGACCTGGCGCGCGGCCACGTGCAGGCCGGCGGCCACGAGGGCGGCCAGCAGGGCCAGCGGCAGGATCACGCGGAGCAGGAAGCGGCGGGCAGTGCGGGTCATGCGCGAGATTCTGCCCCGCGCGGGCGCCGCGGCGATTAAGCTCCGGCGCCATGGCTCTTCTCGCATCGCCCATCGTCGTCGACCTGTGGTGGCTGGACCTGGCCGCCGCGCCCCCTACGGCGGACTGTCGCCTGGACGTGCTGGACGCGGCCGAGCGCGCGCGACTGGCCGGCTACCGCGACGCGGCCGCCGGGCGCCGGTTCGCGCTGGCGCGCATCGCGCTGCGGGTGCTGCTGGCGGCGCGCGACGGCGCGCCGGACGCGTCGCCCGCCGACGTGGCGCTGGCCGCGGAGGCCCACGGCCGGCCGATCCGGGGCCATGGGCTTGGTGGGCCATCCGTCGACCGCGAGTCGTTCAACGTCAGCCACGCCGGAACCCACGCGGTCATCGCCTTCTGCCGCACGCACGCGGTGGGCGTGGACGTGGAGCATGCGCGCGCGCCATCCGCCGAGGACCGGCGAACCCTGTGGCCCACCACGTGTTCCGCGGCCGAGCGCGCGTTGCTCGGCGCGATGGCGCCAGACGACGCCGACCGGGCCTTCGCGCGCCTGTGGACGCGCAAGGAGGCCCTGGCCAAGGCCGCCGGCACCGGGTTGCGCATCCCGTTCACGGGCATCGACCTGGCCACCGCGATCGATCGCGTGGACGGGCGCGTGCAGCTGCGCTGGCCGGCCGCGCCAGGCGGCTGCGCGGCGCTGTGGCAGGCCGTGCGCGTGCCGGGCGCGGACGACGCGGCGGCGGCGGTGGCGGTGGTGCTGGGAGCGGGCGACGAAGAGGGCGCGCCGCCCGGGATCTGCATCGAGGAGCGCGCGTTCGATCCGCGGCGCTGGCACGAGGTCAGGTCGGCGACCTGACCCCGCGCGGGGCGAGAGCTCAGGTCGGCGAACTGACCCTCTGCGCGGGGCGGGAGCTCAGGTCGACGTCCTGACCTCGCCGATCGCCTTCGACGCCTTCATCTCCGCGGTGGGCAGCTTCAGCTCCCACACGAGGCCGGTGGCGCGCAGCGCCAGCAGCAGCCACCAGCCGGAATCCAGCTGCCACCATTCCAGGCCCAGGCGCGCCGAGTAGGGGAAGGCGTGGTGGTTGTTGTGCCAGGATTCCCCCGCGGTGGGCAGCGACAGCCAGAACAGGTTGGTGCTGCTGTCGTGGTTGGAGTAGGTCTTGCGGCCGAACCAGTGCGTGAGCGAGTTGATGGCCCAGGTGACGTGCTGCACCGTGAACATGCGCATCAGGCCGCCGGTGAGCGCGCCCAGCAGGAAGCTCTCCAGCGTGCCGTACACCGCCAGCGCCACCAGGCCGGGGACCACGATGCCCAGCGCCACCCACTTGTAGTAGTGCCGGTTGGCGAAGACGATGTCCTTGTCCTTCAGCAGGTCCAGCGAGTAGCGGATCGGGTTGGTCGGGTGCGAGCGGAACATCCAGCCCGTGTGCGCCTGCCACAGGCCCTGCAGCGCGCCGTTCCAGCGCTGGCCGTCCTCGCTGAAGTAGGGCGAGTGCACGTCGCCCGCCTTGTCGCACATGTGGTGGTGGCGCCGGTGGTTGCTGGCCCAGTACAGCACCGGCCCCTGCGCGCCCATCGAGCCCCAGATGACCAGCATCTTGCGCACCCACGGCCGGCCCTTGAAGCTCTGGTGCGACGCCAGCCGGTGATAGCCCACCGAGATGCCGCACATGCCGATGTAGTGCATGGCGGCCCACAGCCCCAGGTAGAACAGCGGGATGGGGTGCGCCAGGATGTACGCGGCGCCGGCCACGAAGGCCACGGCCGGCGTCACCACGGTGATGAAGGCCACGCGCCACTGGTTGGCGAACAGCCTGTCGGACGGCAGGGCGCCCTTGGGCATCGCGGCGGGCGCGGCCAAGGCGGCGCGCGGCGCGGCACCGCAGGCGTCCGCGGCCACCGCGGCGCTGGCGTCGAGGGCCGGCATGGCGGGCATCACGGGCAGGGAGGCGGGTGAATTCATCACGTCGTCCATGGCGCTTCTCCAGGGGAGGATTCGTTGCGTTGGAGGTACCAGGCGCGACACGCGCGCCGCATGATCTTGCCGCTCGAGGTCTTCGGCAGCGTGAGGGCGGGCACGAACACGATGTCGTGCAACGCCACGTCGAACTGTTGCGCCAGCGCGGCGCGGGCTTGCGCGCGGCCGGTGCCGGCGTCGAAGCGCTGGCGCCATTCGCGCCGGATCTCCTGCAGCACCACCAGGCGCTCCTGGTCGGCCACGTCCACGGTGAAGGCGGCGGTGGCGTTGGGCTCGAAGGCCTCGTGCGTGCCTTCCACCAGGGCTTCCAGGTCCTGCGGGAACAGGTTGCGGCCGGCCACGATCACCAGGTCCTTCAGGCGGCCGCACACGTGCAGCGCGCCGTGGCGCAGGAAGCCCAGGTCGCCGGTGCGGAACAGCGTGGCGCCGGTGGCAGGGTCGGTCCACGCCTTGTCGCCCAGCGGCGCGGGCGCGCCGCCGGCCCCCGGCTGCCAGTACCCGTCCAGCACGTGCGGGCCGCCGATGCAGACCTCGCCGATGCGGTCGTCGGCCAGCACGATGCCGCTGTCGGGGTCGATGACGCGCAGCAGGGCGCCGCAGCCCTCGGGCAGCACGCCGCAGGAGACGATCTCGCGGGGAGCGGGGGCCGCGCCCGTGGCGACGGCCTGCTCGATCACCCCCGCATCGCACGCCGCGGCATCGACGGCCAGCACGCCGGTCCCCGTGGATTCCGGGCCGCCGCAGACGAACAGCGTGGCCTCGGCCAGGCCGTAGCAGGGGAAGTGCGCCTCGGGGCGGAAGCCGTGCCGCGCGAACGCGTCCGTGAACGCGCGCAGCGTGGCGGCGCGCACCGGCTCGGCGCCGTTGAAGGCCACGCGCCACGCCGACAGGTCCACGCCCGCCAGGTCCTCGTGGCGCACCTTGCGCGCGCACAGGTCGTAGCCGAAGTTGGGGCCGCCGCTGGAGGTGCCGCGATGGCGCGACAGCGCACGCAGCCAGCGCATCGGCTTCTGGATGAACGCGGCGGGCGGCATCAGCACGCACTCGAAGCCGGTGTGCACGGGCTGGATGACCGTGCCGATCAGGCCCATGTCATGGAACATCGGCAGCCAGCCCACCATCACCGTGGCGGGCGTGTGCGCGAACGAGCGCTCGATCATGCGCGAGTTGGCCATGATCTGGCGGTGCGTGACGCGCACCCCCTTGGGCGTGCCCGTGGAGCCGGACGTGTACTGCAGGAAGGCGAGGGCGTCGGGGTCGCGGGGCGGCAGCGCGCCGGGGCCATGGACGACGTGGGCGACGTGGGCGCCGCCATCCCGCCGGGCCGCGGTAGTGTCCACCAGCGCCACGCGGTCCGCGCGGCCGGCCTCCGCCAGGCGCGTGGCCAGCATCGGCGCCAGCTCGGCATCGGTCAGCACCAGCGTGGCGCCGCAGTCGTCCAGCACGGCGCGCAGCTTGTCGAAGGACTGGCTGCGGCGCGGCGCCGGCAGCGGCACCGCCACCAGCCCCGCGGCGAGGCAGGCGAGGAACCCCACCACGAAGGGCAGGCCCGCCGGATAGACCAGCAGCGCGCGCTCGCCTGCGCCCGCGCGGGCCGCCAGCGCGCCCGCCAGCGCCAGCGCCTGGTCGCGCAGCTGGCCGAAGGTGCGCGCGTCGGTCTCGTCGTCGCCCGTGGCCAGGAAGCGGAAGGCGATGGCGTCGGGGCGCGACGCGGCGTGAGCGTCCAGCGCGTCCAGCAGCGTGGCGGGCGGCGTCGAGGGGGTGGACGGCGTGATCATGGTGCGTGCTGGCGTCGCCAGGTCAGCGCGGGTCGGCGGGCATCGCCGCCGAGGTGGCGGCGGCGGCGACGGTGGCCTGGGCCTGCGCGGCCGCGGCCAGCACCGCGGACGAAGGCGTGGCACCGGCCAGCAGCAGCGCCGCCGCGCCGGGCTCGAGTGGCATCGCAGCGGGGGGCGTGGCGGCCTGCGCCGGCGTGCGGACACGGGGCGCCGCGGCCTGGAACCACGAGCGCCGACGGTCGAAGGGCGGCGCGGGCACGGGGCGTCGCGCGCCCTCCGACAACAGGTGCCAGCGCAGGTCGGTGCCCAGGCAGAACAGGCTGGCAAGCAGGCCGGCCAGTTCCTCGTCCAGGTCATGGATACTGGCCGGGGTATCCGAACCCGACGCCCGCGGGATGGCGGTGGCCAGGCCGAGGGCGGGCGCGTCGCCGCGATGCAGCGAGGCGATCGGCGCCGCGGCGAACACCAGGCTGGCACGGCCGGGCAGCAGGGACCAGGCGCGCGCCAGCGGCACGGGCGGTGCGTCCACGTGCGGCGCGGCCGGGGCGGCTTCGGCGGGCAGGGCGGCATCGGCCCGCGCCGCGCCGTCGTCACCGGCGTCCTGGATCCACGCCAGCAACACCCGCGCCGCGCGGCGCGCCGCGTCGCTGCCCTCGGGGGCCTGCGCCAGGGCCTGCGCCAGCGCGGCGGCGGGCGCCAGCGCGGGCGCGCACATCACCGCGCGCAGCGACACGCCCAGGCGCACGAACGCATGCACCCAGAAGGCCGCCATCGCGCGCCGCCGCAGGGCCTCGTCCGCCAGCAGGGCCTGCTGCGCGGGCCAGGTGCGCGGCGCGCGGCTGCCGTGGAAGGCGCGTTCCCAGTGCTGCCACAGCCGGCCGCCCAGGCGGCCCGCGCGCAGGCGGGCGATGTCGTCGGCGTCGCGGAAGCCGAGCGTCGTGTCGGGCAAGGCCAGCACGGGGCCGGCCTCGCGCCAGGCAGCTGGAAAGTCGGCGCTGCAGCGCAGGGCACCGCCGGCACCGCGGCGCAGCGCGGCGTCCAGCGCCGGCAGGCCGCGGCCCGCCACGACGCGGCGCTGCCGCAGGTCCGCGCGGTGCACGTTCAGGGTGTGCACCTCGTCGTCGTCCAGCGGCCGGCCGCGGTCGTCCAGGTGCTCCTGCAGGCGGCCCACCATCGCGGCCAGGCCGGCGTCGCTGCGCGCGCGCAGGCCCAGCAGGCGCAGTCCGGTGGTGTCTGCGGCGCTGGCCACGCCCGGCCGGTCGAAGGGCCCGCAGCCCGCGGGCGCCTCCTCCACCAGCATCACGCCGTTGGCGCCCCCGAAGGAGAAGTTGGAGACGATGGCGCGCCGCGGACGATCACCCCGCGGCCAGGCCTCGCCCTCGGCCAGGAAGCGCAGGCCCGCGTGGGGCCGGATGGCCGGGTTGGGGCCGTCGAACGCGCGGATGGCGGGCAGCCAGCCGTGGCGCAGCGACAGCAGCGTCTTGAACAGGCCGGCCACGCCCGAGGCCGCCTCCAGGTGGCCCACGTGGGCCTTGCAGCAGCCCACGCGCAGCGGCGATTGCGCGTCGCGCCCTGCTACCAGCACGTCGGTGAAGGCCGAGGCCTCGATCCGGTCGGACATGCCGCCGCCAGTGCCGTGGGCTTCCAGCACGTCCACGTCGGCCGGCTGCAGGCCATTGCGGACCAGCAAGCGGCGCAGCACGTCGCGCTGCGCATTGCCGCTGGGCCAGGAGATGCTGCTGGACATGCCGTTGTGGCCCAGCACGCTGTCGCGCAGCACGCCCCAGACCGGGTCGCCGTCGCGCAGCGCGTCGGCCAGGCGCTTGAGCACCACCATGCCGCAGCCCTCGCCCGTGACGAAGCCGTCGCCGGAAGCGCCGAAGCTGCGGCACTCGCCGTCCTCCGACGTCCAGCCGGCCATGCCGCAGGACACCGACTCGTCCGGCGTGAGGTCGACGTTCACGCCGCCGCTGATCACCAGGTCGCACTCGCCGCTGCGCAACGCCTGGCAGGCCACGTGCAGCGCGTGCAGGGACGACGCGCAGGCCGAGTTGACCGCGTAGGACGGGCCCTTGAGGTTGAGGGCGTGCGACACGCGGTTGGCCACGATGGCCTCGTAGCCCAGCAGGCCCAGCTTGCCGTCGTAGGAGGCGTGGTCGTTGAGGATCTTGACCGCGTGGTCGCTGTGGGCCACGCCCACGATGACGCCGGTGAAGGTGCCGGCCAGGTCGCGCGGGCGCAGGCAGGCGCACTCGAGCGCCTCCCACGTGGCTTCCAGCACCAGGCGCTGCTGCGGGTCCAGGCGCGCGGCCTCGTCCTGCGACAGGCCGAAGAAGTCGGCGTCGAAGTGCTCCAGGTCGCCGATGAAGGCACCGCGCTGCAGCCGCAGCTCGTGCGCCTGCGGCGGGAACTCGTGCCGCTGCTCGGGCCAGCGCCACCGCGTGGCAGGCACGGGGCCCACCATGGAATCGGCGCCCTGCAGCACGCGCCAGTACTCGTCGGGCGTGCGCGCGCCCGGGAACCGGCAGGCGAGTCCGATGACGGCCACCGCCTCCGGTGCACGCGCCGGCGCGTGGGGGCGATCAGTCGGCGGCACAGGCGCCTCCGCGGCGCAGCAGCTTGGCCTGCACGTCGGCCGCCGTGTGGCGCCGCACGTCCCACGCGAGGCCCGTGAGCTCCAGGCCGCGGATGAACAGGCCCGCGATGTCGAGCTCGTACCAGCGGTAGCGGAAGAAGGCCGACGGCGGGAACGCGTGGTGTGTGTTCTGCAGCGCGCTGCCGAAGCTCCAGATCGCGCAGAGCCAGTTGTTGCGGCTGTTGTCACCCGTGTCGAACGGCTGCTCGCCGTACATGTGCGCGAACGACGCGTTGGTGAACCACGCCTGGTGCTGCAGGAAGATGCGCACCGGGCCGCCCCACAGGAAGGCGTTCCAGGTGCCGGTCCAGGTCTGCGTGACCAGCGCCCCGATGGCCGCGGGCACCGCCATCCCGAACAGGATCCAGAACGGCTGCGTGCGACTGTCGAGCCAGCGCAGGGTGGGGTCGCGCGTCAGGTCGGAGCCGAGGTACGTGACGTTGGTGGGCGGGTCGAAGAACGTGTAGCCCTGGTGCGCGTGCCACCAGCCGCGCAGCCGGCCCAGCCAGCGCGGGCCGCCGCGCTCATGGCGCACCAGCGGCGAGTGCGGGTCGTGCTCGGTGTCGCTGAAGGCGTGGTGACGGCGGTGCTGGGCGACGCCGTAGATGGCGCTGCCCTGCGCGGCCATCAGGGCGGAGACGAACAGGAACAGCTCGACCGGCCGCGACGTGCGGAACGCCTTGTGCGAGAAGTAGCGGTGCAGGCCCACCTCGAGCCCCAGCGTCACCCACGTGAACATCAGCGCCAGCAGCACGAGGTCGAGCACCGTGATCGGGATGAACGCCGCCGAGACGAGCCCCACCACGCCGCCCAGCACGGGCAGCATCAGGCGCCGCAAGGCGATGCGCTTCTTGGCCGCGTGCAGCTGCGGGTGGCGGACCGTGACCAGGCCGGGGGACGGCGTGCCCATGGATCAGGCCCGGGCGGGTGCCGGGATGACGCCGAGCAGGTGGTCGGCGATGGCCGAGATCGTCGGGTAGTCGTACGCCATGTTCGGGCTGAGCTCCACCTGGAACGTGTCGCTCAGGTGGCCGCTGAGGCCGGCGGCGCCGATGGAATCGAGGCCGTAGCGCTCGAGGGGCTGGTCGACGTCGAACTCGTGCGCAGGAAGGCTGGTCAGCTCCGACAGGTAGTTGCGGATGAAGTCGATCAGGCTGTCGCGACCCATGGGGGAATGCTCCGGGGGATGCCACCGTTGACGGGGGTGCGGTGGCCTCACCTGCCCGGACAAGCTTCGATGTCGAGCCGTCGCCCTCTCCAATCCGGACAGGAAAAGTCTGACAGGAAGCGTTCAGGCAGGGAAGGCGTGTTTCCCTAGTTCCTGCCCCCACGAACCACGGGTCGCACGGGGGCGAAAGCGTCTTGAGGCCCCGCCTTGGGGCACGCGCCCCGTGCGGGCGGGCTCAGGGGCGCACGCGCGTGGCGCGAAGCACCGACGGCGCGCGCTTCAGCGTGCGCAGCACCTCGGCCAGGTGCAGCCGGTCGCGCACCGACACCAGCAGCCGCAGCTCGGTGGTTTCCGACGCGCGCTCGTCGCCCATGTCGATGTGCGTGATGTCCGCCTCGGCCGCGCTGATGGCCTGCGCCACCTGGGCGAGCGCGCCCTTGCCGTTCTGCACCAGCACGATGACCATCGTCTCGAACGATCGCGTGAGCTCCTCGGCCCATTCCACGCGCATCCAGCGCTCGCTGTCGCGCTCGTGCAGGCGGCGCGCGACGTTGCAATCCGTGGTGTGCACGGTCAGGCCCTCGCCACGGCCCAGGTAGCCGGTGATGGCATCGCCCGGGATCGGTCGGCAGCAGCTGGCCAGCTGCACCGACTGGCCCTCGCTGCCGTCGATCACCACCAGGTTCTGCACCGGCTGCGAATCGTCGGTGTGATAGCGGCCGAGCGTGAGGGTGACGGCGTCCGGGCGAGCGCCCGAATCGCTCAACAGCTGCGCCAGCCGCTTGGCCACGATGGACGCGATCTTGCGGCCCAGGCCGATGTCCACCATCAGCTCGGCGCGGCTGCGGCTGCCGCTCCAGCGCGTCAGCGCCTGCCACAGCGCGGCGTGGTCCACGTCCTCGCCGGGCATCGTCAAGCCTTCGGCGCGCAGCGCCTGCGCCAGCAGCTTCTCGCCCAGCGAGATGGACTCCTCCTGCTCCAGGTTCTTCAGGAAGTGCCGGATCTTGGAGCGCGCGCGGCCCGTGCGCACGAAGTTGAGCCAGGACGGGTTGGGCCGCGCGTTGGGCGCGGTACTGACCTCCACCACGTCGCCGCTCTTCAGCTCGGTGCGCAGCGCCACCGGCTCGCCATTGACGCGCGCGGCCACGCAATGGTCGCCCACGTCGGAGTGGATGGCGTACGCGAAGTCGATGGGCGTGGCCCCGCGCGGCAGCGCCAGGATCTTGCTCTTGGGCGTGAAGACGTAGACGGCGTCGGGGAACAGGTCGATCTTGACGTGCTCCAGGAACTCGCCCGAATCGTGCGTGTCGCTCTGGATGTCGATCAGCGACTGCAGCCACATCGCGCCCAGGCGCTGCGCCTCGCCGGGCTCGCGCGCGCCGCCGGACGTGTCCTTGGTCTTGTACATCCAGTGCGCCGCGATGCCGGCCTCGGCCACCGCGTGCATCTCCTCCGTGCGCACCTGGAACTCCACCGCGGTGCCGAGCGGGTTGACCAGCGTGGTGTGCAGGGACTGGTAGCCGTTGGCCTTGGGGATGGCGATGTAGTCCTTGAACCGACCCGGCACCGGCTTGTACAGCTGGTGCAGCGTGCCCAGCGCCAGGTAGCACTCGGGCAGCGCGTGCACCACGATGCGGAAACCGAAGATGTCGTTGACCTGCGCGAAGCCCGCGTGCTTCTCGCGCATCTTGCGGTAGATGCTGTAGACGGTCTTCTCGCGGCCGAAGATGGTGATCTTGGTGCGGGCCTCGGCGAACGCCTTCTCCACGTCGCGGCGCATGCGCTCCACGATGTCGCGCCGCGTGCCGCGCGCGCGCTCCAGCGCCTTGGACAGCGCGCCGTAGCGCCACGGGTGCAGGAAGCGGAACGACAGCTCCTGCAGCTCGCGGTACATCTGGTTCAGGCCCAGGCGGTGCGCGATGGGGGCGTAGATGTCGATCGTCTCGCGCGCGATGCGGTGGCGCTTGGCCGGCGCCATGGCGTCCATCGTGCGCATGTTGTGCAGGCGGTCGCACAGCTTGATGAGGATGACGCGCACGTCGCGCGACATCGCCAGCAGCATCTTGCGGAACGACTCG
>OUNM010295989.1_pt1 | contig 34649 bp, 28 predicted proteins | sample 1769961 | NCBI WGS metagenome assembly OUNM01 (sample SAMEA3914820, study PRJEB12502) | metagenome | biome: forest; material: soil | place: USA | collected 2012-03-12 | depth 0.3 m | reverse complement strand
CGGCGCTGCTTTGGAGAACTCTGCTGCGAGACCTTCCTCGAACGCGTTGAGCCCTTCGCCAGTGACGGCGAAGATCAGGCCCGGCTTGGTGCAGAACTGGCCGCAGCCGAGCGTGACGGATCCACAGACGGCCGTCGCAATTGCCGGGCTGCGTTCACGGAGGGCCGCAGGAAATACGATCAGCGGATTCAGGCTGCTCATTTCGGCAAAGACCGGAATCGGGTCGGGACGCGCTGCCGCGGTATCCATGAGGGCTCGTCCAGCTGCGAGCGACCCTGTGAATCCGATCGCACGTGTTCGTGGATGTTGCGCCAGCTTTTGGCCAATGATCCGGCCCGATCCATGCAGGAGAGAGAAGATGCCGCCGGGCAGGCCCAGCGATTCAACCGCGCGCAGGATTGCTTCGCCGACCAACTCCGACGTTCCGGGATGCGCCGAATGCGCTTTGACGATGACCGGATTTCCAGTCGCCAAGGCGGAAGCCGTGTCGCCGCCTGCCACCGAGAAGGCGAGGGGAAAGTTGCTCGAGCCGAAGACGACGACCGGGCCGATCGGTGCGATCATGCGGCGGACATCGGGTTTTGGCAGAGGTTGGCGGGCTGGATCGGCAGTATCGATCCGCGCATCGCGCCAGGATTCGCTACGTGCCATCTCGGCGAAGAGGCGAAGTTGTCCGACGGTGCGGGCGCGCTCGCCGGTGATGCGTTCGGGAGGCAGGCCGGTCTCGCGATGCGCGCGATCGATCAAGGTCTCTCCGAGTGTGAGGATTTCCGTGGCGATTCCTTCGAGAAGCGTGGCTCGCACCGCGCCGCTGGTTTCGCGGAATACCGCGAAGGCTTTGCCTGCGGCTTCCATCGCGGCGTTGAGCGTCGTCTCATCGGCGCCGTGAAATAACCCGGGCAGCTTTGAGCTATCGAGAGGGCAAATGGCTTCGAAGGGTTGGCCAGTGCCGCGTTCACGCCGGCCGGCGATGAGATTGAGTCCGTGCAGAATCATGAGAAGCCCGGAGGTTACGGTGACGAACGCCGTTGCTCTTGTCGCTTTTCGCCCCTTTAGCGTTGGAAATACGACAAGAAAACCGTTGGCTTCCTGCTAAGGTCGCCCGCTTATGCAGAAACCCCAAAGTTCTTCCAACGGACGCTGGAGCGGCGTCTTTCCCGCCATCACTACGCAAATGCACCAGGATGGCTCGCTCAATATCGAAGCGACCATTGAGCACGTGGAGGCGCTGATTGATTCGGGCGTTGCCGGCATTGTGGCACTGGGTTCGCTGGGAGAAAATCAGGCGCTCACGGGTGCGGAGAAGCGTCTCGTCCTGGCGGAAATGGCAAAGGCTGTGAACGGCCGGGTTCCGGTCCTTTCGGGCGTGGCGGAAACGTCTACTCTCGAAGCCTGCAATTATGTCCGCGACTGCGAGCAGGCAGGATGCGACGGGTTCATGCTCATGCCGGCGATGATTTACAAGACGCCAGATCCGGTGGAGACGATGACCCATTTCCGCACGGTGGCCGCTGCGACGGGACTGCCGATCATGATCTACAATAACCCGATCAGCTACGGGAATGACATCACGCCGACGATGTTTGCCGAATTGGCCGATGTGAAAAACTTCGTGGCGCTCAAGGAGAGCAGCGGAAATACGCGCCGGATTACCGATCTGCATAATACCGTGGGCGATCGCTACGCCATTTTCACCGGGGTGGATGACCTGGCTTTGGAAAGCGCGGTCCTTGGAATCGACGGCTGGGTTGCCGGAACGGGCATCGCCTTCCCAGCCCAGAACCAGTATCTCTGGGATCTCATGTGCGCCGGTGAATGGGCGAAGGCAGTCGAGATTTATCGCTGGTTCACTCCGCTGCTGCATCTCGATACGGACGTGAAGTTCGTCCAGTACATCAAGCTTTGCGTCCAGGAATGTGGCCTCGGCAAGGAGTGGACTCGTGCCCCCCGCCTGACGCTGAGTGGAGCGGAGCGCGAGCGGGTCCTGAAGATTATCCATCAGGGGATCGCAACCTGCCCGAAGGTGCCGGTTCGGCAGGCAGCCATTGCGTAATTGAGGCGGTATTGCTGATGCTGAGTGCCTGAGAAAAGGTTGAGTCATATCGTGCGCCTGGCCTGTCCATTTTATCCCGGGATGGTGTAAGTTACCGGCAGCCCGTGCTCTACCACGAGCACGGGGAGAAAAGCCCCCGCCTATGGACAGGACCCGCCACGAACAAGTCGTCAGCACCTTCTTCCGCTGCAACCCGCAAGCAATCACCGATATCTTTCGCGAATTCCTCATGGCCATGCAGGCGGAAGAGACTCTGCCTCCGGCCTCGCACATGGCGCAGAATTACGAGACCGCTGCGTCGAATCCCGAGATCCACGTCCTTCCGGGCAACCTGAAGGACGCCCGGGATACCGTCTTTCCTTATTTCTGGGGCACCGATAGCTGGTCGTCGCGCCTCCACCTGGAGAATGTGAAAGGTCCGGCGAATTACGCTTCGCTGGTGGGTGCGCTGGCTTGTTTGCTGAAGAATCCGAACCTGTGCACGGATACTTACAGCCAGCGTTCGAATGAGCTGGAAGTAAAGGCGATCACCACGCTGGCGAATCTGCTTTTCTATCATACCGAAGATCCGTGGGGTGTTTTCACCATGGGCGGCACGATCTCGAATCTCTACGGCGCGAAGATTGGCGTGGAGAAGGTTCTGCCGGGTGCAATGCAGCAAGGACTCCGGGGGGCCAAGCTCGCGGGGCTCGTTTCGGAAGCTGGACATTACAGCAATAAGACCGTTGCCGGCTGGCTGGGACTCGGAACAGAACAACTCCACGCAATTCCCACGGATAGTGCGATGGCGATGCGGCTCGATGCACTGACGGAGAAGCTCGAGGCTCTGCATCGTGAAGGCACGCGGGTCGCTTTTGTCACCGCGACGTTTGGAACCACGGATGCCTTTGGCGTGGACGATGTCGCGGGGATTCGCCGGATTCTCGACGATTTTGCAGTGCGCCATGGCATTCCGGCTCCACAGCTTCACGTGGATGCTGCGGTCGGCTGGATCCTGAGCTTTTTGACGGATTACGATCCCGCGGAGAATCCGCTCGAGTTTCCATCGGGAGTGCTGCCGCTGGTCCGGCGCGCCAGGAGATACACCGAAGGGCTTCGCCATGCGGATAGCGTGACGATTGATTTCCACAAAATGGGCTGGGGGCACTACCCGAGCAGCGCCTTCCTGGTCAATCGGCGCAGCGATCTCCGACATCTGGCACGGACGGTTGCCGAGACGCCTTATTTCTCGGAGGCGGATGGGCGTCGTGACCCGGCGCTCTTCACGCTGGAGTGTTCGCGGCCGGCGCTTGGGCCTTACACGGTGATGGCTTCGTTGAATGCGATCGGCCTGACCGGTTGGCAGTCGCTCGTCGTCCGGTCACTGGAACTGGCTGATTACCTGAAGCGCCGTCTCGAACAACTGGAACATTGCAAGGTGCTGAACCTCGAGACGACGGGACCGAGTGTCGTGTGGTGGGTGTTGCCGAAGGGACGGAATGCCAAAGAGATTTTCGACGCTGCCGTCTCTGGAAAGCTGCCGCCTGAACAATTCGCGCGGTACGCATGCGAGATCCGGCATGTATTCGATCAACGGGAAAAGTCGCTCGATCCTGCTGTCGATGCGCGGATTAGCTTCACGACTAGCATTGGCTACCAGCCCAGAGGTTTTGCCCTACCGGCCTGGAAGGCGGTGTTCTTCAATCCGAAGACTGACGAAGCGGTTGTAGATCGGCTCGTTTACAGCATCGCGGAATTGCTCTAACCATGGCGGTATAACGTTTCCGATGTCCCCAGTTATGCTGTTTCCCGCCATGAACATTTTTCCATCACCCCAGACTCTTCTTTTGGAGGCGCGCCGATAATGCAATCGTCCGGCGCACACCCCGAGGCTGTCATTCCCGCGGCAGAACTGAACCGTCACCCACGCGGCATTTACACGCTCTTTTTCACCGAGATGTGGGAGCGCATGAGCTACTACGGCATGCGCGCGCTGCTCATTCTTTACATGGTGGCCGCGGTCGGCCAAGGCGCGCATGGCGGCATGGGGCTTTCGGAAAAGACAGCTGGTGCGATTTACGGGCTCTATTGCTGCGCTGTGTACCTCGTGGCATTGCCTGGCGGCTGGGTTGCTGATCGGCTCTTTGGACCACGACGCTCGATCCTCGTGGGCGGCATCATCATTGCCCTCGGGCATTTCACACTGGCAATTCCGAATGAGAATTCATTCTTCGCCGGTCTGCTGCTGGTGATCCTCGGCACGGCGCTTCTCAAGCCCAGCGCGAGTACTCTGGTGGGGCAGCTTTACCCCGAAGGCGGCGCGCGACGGGATGCCGGTTTCTCGCTTTTCTACATGGGTGTGAATCTTGGGAGCACGTTTGGGCCGATTATTTGCGCATATCTGGCTCATACGCGTGGCTGGCACTGGGGATTTGGCGCAGCCGGAGTAGGGATGGTGGCGGGTATCATCCAGTTTTCCTTGATGGGGCAGCGCCTCGGTGATGCGGGATTACGCCCGGCTAATCCGAGCAAAACTCCGGCGAGGGATTGGGCAATTCTTGGAGCGGGAGTGCTGGCTTTCGTCTCAATTGTCGCACTGGCGATGGGCGGAGTGATCAAGATTAATCCTGAAGTCCTGAATAGGTGGACCGGGGTCGCGATCGCGGTTGTTGCCGTTGCCTGGTTTACCTGGGCGATGTTCCTTGGCGGGCTAGATCGGGAGGAGAAGAAGCGCCTGGCGCTCGTTGGGATTCTCGTCGTAGCGGCCGCGATCTTCTGGGCGGGATTCGAGCAGGCTGGGTCGTCGTTTAATCTCTTTGGTGAACGCTACACAGAGCGGAACTTCTTCCAGCAGGAGATTCCTGCGGGGTGGTTTCAATCGGTGAATCCAATCCTCATCCTGATCTTCGCGCCGATCTTCTCGTGGCTCTGGATCGCCATGGCTCGGCGCGGTTGTTCGCCCGCGATCACTGCGAAGTTTTCGGGCGGCCTGTTGCTGCTGGGTTTGGGATTTGTGGTCATGCACTTCGCGTCGTCGTTGGCGCTGGTGCACGGCAAAGTCCTGCCGATCTGGCTAATTGGTACTTATCTTTTGCATACGTGGGGCGAACTCGCATTGAGCCCTGTCGGGTTGAGTGCTGTGACCAAGCTCGCGCCTGCCCGCCTTGGAGCGCAGACGATGGGACTTTGGTTTCTAGCGGGCTCGCTGGGCAATTTGATCGCCGGTTCGTTCGCCGATGTGATGAGTGCAGATAACGTCAGTACCATGCCTTCCGTATTTCTCGGCATGGCCGCGGTTATCGGCGGTGTCGCATTAGTCCTGGCTCTGCTCACGCCAGCTTTGAAGCACCTTGCGCATGGCGTCGAGTAAACGTTCCCTCGCCGCGCGGTAGCATTCCATTCATGAGTAAAAAGATCGTTATCATTGGGGCCGGCGTCATCGGCTTGAGTACCGCAGCCGAATGCGTGCGTCGTGGCTTTCGCGTCACCGTAATTGAGCGCCGCGGGGCGCAACGCGACGGCTGCTCCTTTGGTAACGCCGGTATGATCGTGCCGAGCCATTTCATTCCGCTGGCGGCACCAGGCATGGTTGCGCTTGGGTTGAAATGGATGTGGAATCCGGAGTCACCTTTTTACATCAAGCCCCGACTGAGCCCCGATCTGGCGGCCTGGTCGTATCGGTTCTGGCGCGCAGCGACTCCTGCACATGTCACGCGTTCAGCGCCGTTGTTGCGCGATCTGAATCTCGCGAGCCGCGAGCGATACGTGGAGTTGGCAGGGCACGAGAACTTCGGGTTGGTGAAAAAGGGACTGCTCATGCTGTGCAAAACGGCTCAAGCCCTGAACCACGAAGCGCAGACAGCGGAACAGGCGCGCAACCTGGGTGTTCCGGCAGAGGTTCTCGATCCGAAGGCGACCGCCGAACTCGATCCGTCGGTGACGATGGATATCGCGGGAAGCGTCTATTTTCCAAAAGACTGCCATTTGCAGCCGGAGCGTTATGTTTCGCTGTTGGAGAGCCGCATCCGTGCGGCGCAGGGTGAATCGGCTTTGCTCTTCGACACTGAAGTTATCGGCTGGAAACGCGAAGGAAACCGGCTTGCCGCCGTGCAGACCTCGCGCGGTGAAATCGAGGCGGATGAGTTCATTCTATGCGGCGGATCCTGGTCTACGAGTATCGCGGAAGATCTGGGACTTCGGATCCCGATGGAGGCGGGTAAAGGCTACAGCATTACGGTTCCAAATCCCGTCGAGTTGCCGCAGATCTGCTCGATTTTCACGGAAGCTCGCGTTGCCGTGACCCCCATGGGAGGAAGCCTGCGATTCAGCGGGACGATGGAAATCGCGGGTCTCAACGAGAAGATTAATCCGCGCCGGATTGAAGGGATTCTCAAGGCCGTGCCTCAGTATTATCCAACCTTCCGCCGCGAACACTTCGATGGAATCGAGCCGCGTTGTGGACTGCGTCCCTGTTCGCCAGATGGCATGCCCTATCTCGGGCGCACGCAGGCGGCGCGCAATCTCATCGTGGCGACGGGGCATTCGATGATGGGACTGAGCCTTGCGCCGATCACCGGCGAGATCGCTGCTCAAATTGCCGCGGATGAAACGCCGCAGTTCGATTTGACGCTTCTGGCTCCCGATCGCTACGCCTGACGGGGCGGTAATGCTCGCCATCGGGCATCGCGAAGGATTTTCTGCGATCCATGCTCAGACAGGAGACGATCTATTACCTGGAAATGCGCGATCCGGCTGAATTGAAGCCGGCGAAGACGCTGGAGCGCGAACTGGATGTCCGTCGCGTGACATTTCCGATTCCTGAACTGAACCGCTTTTTCTACACGGCGGTAGGCGGCAACTGGTGGTGGGTGGATCGCCTGGGCTGGACTTACGAGCAATGGCTGGAACTGCTGGGCCGGCCCGGACACGAAACGTGGATAGGTTATCTCGACGATTCACCGGCTGGTTACTTCGAGCTAGAAGGAGAGTCAGGCGGCGATGTGGAAATCATTTCGTTTGGGCTTCTGCAAGCCTTTGTCGGAAAAGGACTCGGAGGTGGATTTCTTACGACAGCGGTGCGACGTGCCTGGGATAAGGGAGCGGCGAAAGTATGGCTGCATACCTGTTCCTTCGATCATCCGCGCGCCGTGGATAATTACCGTGCGCGTGGATTTCAGTTGGTCAGGACAGAGGAGCATCTCAAGGAAATGCCCGAGGAAACTCCGGGTGTCTGGCCCGGTGCACGTGGGACGCAATCAGGCTAGAAATCGAAGGGGCGGCTGATGGGAGCAACGGCCCGGCTGGGGGTGAGCGTCCTCAAGAGCGCTGAAGATTCATCTCTCCACTTCGGTTGAACGGGTGTATGGTGCCGGCCTTTTTTCTGTGACTCAGGCCATACAATATCCGCCCGATCTGCCGATCACTGCGCGCCGCGAGGAAATCATCGCGGCTCTGCGGACTCATCGTGTCGTGATCGTCGCGGGTGAGACGGGATCGGGAAAGACAACTCAATTGCCCAAGATGTGCATTGAGGCCGGATTGGCGGAGAATGGCCGCATCGGCTGCACGCAGCCACGTCGTGTCGCAGCGATGAGCGTCTCGCGCCGCGTGGCCGAGGAATTGCAGGTGACCTGGGGACGCGAGGTCGGCTGCAAGATCCGCTTCAATGACGACACTGGCCGCGACACACGGGTGAAGTTCATGACCGACGGCATTCTGCTGGCGGAGATTCAGTCGGACCCGATGCTGCGCGCATACTCGACGCTCATCATCGACGAAGCCCACGAGCGTTCGCTGAATATTGATTTCCTGCTCGGCTATCTGCAGACGCTCCTGAAACGCCGGAAAGATCTGCGGCTCGTCATCACATCGGCAACGATCGATACCCAGGCATTTTCGAAGGCTTTTGATGGAGCGCCGATCATTGAGGTCTCCGGGCGGCTCTTTCCGGTTGAGATCCGCTACCTGCCGTTGGAATCGCTGGAGGTCGATTCCGAGACTGGCAGCGCAGGAGCCGAGGAAGGTGGCTATATCGAAGCTGCAGCGCGAATGGCGGAGGATGTTCTCATCGAGACGGATTCCGGAGACGTGCTCATCTTCATGCCGACGGAGCGCGATATTCGCGAGACTCGCGATCTGCTCGAGGGCAGCCTCGGATCCGGCGTGGAAGTGCTCGGGCTCTTCGGCCGAATGCCTTCAGCTGATCAGCAGCGGATTTTCAATCCCGGGCCGCGCCGACGGGTGGTGGTTGCCACAAACATTGCCGAGACTTCGTTGACCATACCGCGCATCGCATGCGTCATCGACACGGGGCTCGCGCGGATCAGCCGATACAATCCGCGCACCCGTACGAAGAGGCTGCCGATTGAGCCGATTTCCCAGAGCGGCGCGAATCAGCGGACCGGTCGCGCTGGTCGCGTCCGCGAAGGCATCTGCATCCGACTTTATTCGCAGGAAGATTTCGAAAAGCGTCCGCGTTTTGGCCAGCCGGAAATCCAGCGGGCGAATCTCGCCGAAGTCATTCTGCGCATGAAGGCCTTCCGGCTGGGCGAAATTGAGACATTCCCATTTCTCGAGCCACCGCTGAGCCAGGCGATTCGTGCCGGTTACATCTTGCTTCACGAGTTGGGTGCGCTGACCGAAGCGAACGAGCTGACCGCGATGGGCCGGGAATTGGCGCGCCTGCCTGTGGATCCGACGCTCGGGCGCATGTTGCTGCAGGCTCGTGTGGAAAATGTCCTGCCCGAGATGCTGGTCATCGCCGCCGGACTGAGTGTTCCCGATCCGCGGGAACGACCGGAAGAGGCGCGTGAAGCGGCGGCCACGGCTCATCGTGCCTTTGCGGATCAGGCCTCGGATTTCCTCACGCTGCTGAAGATCTGGCGTCAGGCTCCACCACCAGATGGCGCCAGTCACAATGCGCTGCGCCGTTTCTGCAAGACGCACTATCTGTCGATTGCACGCATGCGGGAATGGCGGGAAATCTATCGCCAGCTTTCGGATACGCTGTACGAGGATCCGTCGCCGAAGTCGCAGGGAGCGAAACAAGAGGCCGGATTCGATGCGATTCACCGCGCGATATTGGCGGGCTTGCTTGGGCAGATTGCGCTGAAGGAAGAACGCAATCTTTACAAGGCGGCGGGCAGCCGCCAGGTCACGGTTTTTCCGGGCTCTAACCTTTACGAACGGCGTGAAAAGACGGCGAAAGCCGCGCCTCGCAAGCCGGGAGTGCCGGAGCCATCGCGTCAGCCGCAATGGGTGGTCGCTGGCGAGATTGTCCAAACTTCGCAGCTATTTGCACGAATGCTGGCTCGGATCGATCCGCAATGGGTGGTCGAATTGGGTGCTCATCTTTGCCAGTTCCGCTATCTCGAACCGCACTGGAGCGCGAAGGCGGGACGTGTGCTCGTTTCTGAGCGGGTGATGGTGCACGGGCTCGAAATCATGCGCCGGAAGGTCGATCACGGACGGATCAATCCCGCTGAGGCCACCGAGCTTTTCATTCGCGGTGCGCTGGTGGCGCAGGAAGGGCAGATTCCGCAGCGCTTTTTCGCTGAAAATCGGAAGCTTCGCGAAAAGATCGAGAATGCGCTGACGCGTGTTCGGAATGGCCGGGTCCATGATTTGGACGAAGCGTTCTATCGCTTCTATGCCGCGCGGATTCAGGATGTCTCATCCACGCACGATCTCAACCGGTTCGTGAACGGGCGCATTGGAAAGGAACCGGATTTCCTCTGTGCGACCGAGGCAGATTTGATTGGCAGCACCGAAATTGCCGTCAATCGCGAGATGTTTCCCGATCGGGTGACCCTGGACAATGCGGTGCTGCCACTGAGTTATGCCTATGCGCCGGGAACAGAGGAAGATGGCGTCACTGTGCGCGTACCGCTGCCTGTAGCGGAGCGGCTTTCGGATGCCGAGCTGCAGTGGATGATTCCGGGTCTGCGCGGCGAACAGATTTCTGTGCTTTTGCGAGCGCTGCCAAAGACGATCCGTCGTCAGTTCATGCCGCTGGAGCCAAAGGTTGCGGAAATCGCCTCGGAATTTGAGCCGGGGAAAGCGGGTTTTCTCGAAGCGCTCGCGGCGTTTCTTTCGCGGAAATATCAGATCACCGTGAAGGCGGAGGATTGGCCTCCGCAATCGCTGCCGGATTATCTGCGTCCGCGTGTGACGGTCGTGGATCGTCGCAGCCAGACGCTCGCGGCCGGACGCGATCTCGAAGCGGTTCGTGGAGCGTTGGAAAAGAGCGATCTCAAGTCCGATGCCTGGGAAAAGACCGCCCGTCGCTGGGAAAAGCCGGCGATTTCCTCGTGGTCGTTCGGCGATCTGCCGGAAAACGTGACGGTCGAAGTCGTCGGTGGAGCGCCGCTGTTGGGTTTTCCAGGCCTGGCCCTGCGGGGCGACGAAGTCGATGTGCGTTTTTTCCGCAAACGGGAGGAGGTCGAACGTGAAGCGCCACCCGCCATTCAGAAACTGGCCGAACTGACTCTCGCTCGCGACCTTGCGTGGCTGCAGAAGGAATTACGCGGTCTTGCTGCGAAATGGATCCCGCGCGACAAGCCGGCTGCGGCATTTGGCGCTGCGCTGGATGCATTGAGTCGAAGCCTCCAGCCCACAGGCCGGGGAGCAGGGGAAACGATGAATCCCGATACCCTTGCTAGCAGCGCCTATCGGCACCTGGTCGCGCATTTGTTCCGACTGGATCCGGTCCTGCCGCTTTCGCAGTCACGCTTCCAGTCGATGGCTGATGCTGCGCGCCGCGAGATGCCGTTGCTGGTCCGTAGGGTTAGCGAACTCGCGCAGGAAATCCTTCTGCTACATCGGAACCTTTCTTCGACGACGCGTCGCTATTCCGGACTCGATGTGGATCTTCAGCGTCTGGTGCCGTCGGATTTCCTTGCCAGAACCCCGCACGGACAGCTAGCGCATCTGCCTCGGTACCTGCGAGCCATGCACACTCGTGGCGAACGTGCCTCGCTTAGCCCGGCGAAGGATGCGGAAAAGGCAAAGCAACTTGCACCGTTCGTCAGGTGGGAGGATCGCGTGCCAGAGCCGCAACGCGAAAGCTTCCGGTGGTTGCTGGAGGAATACCGGGTTTCGGTCTTTGCGCAGGAACTCGGAACAGCCCAGCCGGTCTCCGCACAACGCTTGAAAGCGCTGGGAAATTTCTAGGAAGTGGCCGGGATTTTCAGCCGGACGGCGATTCTGATTTCGAAGCGCATCGGACGCTTGCATCTGGCGGGCGTCCGGCGAAGGTAGCTCGCCCGTGAATAATCCAGCCCCTGATCTTCCGCCCGTTATCTCGCCTGCGGCACGTGCCGCGATGATCCTTGGCGCCTTTTTTCTGGGGCTGATCTGCATGGCCACCTTCTGGATTTCGAAGGAAGCCGCGCGTATCAAGCACGAGCGCGAGCAGACGGCCCTTGCGAATCGCCAGGAATCGCAGACCGGTGAGATGGTTTGGATTCCGCCAGGCTCGTTTACAATGGGCGGCGTTGGAGACAACGCGCAGCCTGACGAATTACCGCTCCACGACGTGAAGCTTGATGGTTTCTGGATGGATAAAACTGATGTCACGAACGAGCAGTTCGAGCGGTTTGTGAAGGCGACCGGCTATGTGACTGTTGCTGAGCATCCGGTGACATCCAAGACCACGCCGGGGCTGTTGCCTGAATACGAGGGCAAGACCGTTTCGCTTTGCTTCCGTCCGCCGAAGCCCGGCGAGAAGGTCGACAATGCTTATCAATGGTGGGAGCCGCGAGTTGGCGCGAACTGGCGCCACCCGGAGGGCGAGGGATCGGATCTGAAAGGACGCGAAAAGCATCCGGTCGTGCATGTGTGTTATTACGACGCCGTGGCTTACTGCCAGTGGGCACACAAACGTCTGCCTACCGAGGCCGAATGGGAATACGCGGCACGTGGCGGCCTGGTGTCGCAGCCCTATGTGTGGGGTTCGGAATTCCGACCCGGCGGTCGCTGGATGGCCAATACGTGGCAAGGCCATTTCCCCGAGAAAAATCTCGTGGAGGATGGCTTCGAAGGGACATCGCCTGTCGGCACTTTTCCGCCGAACAACTACGGCCTGTATGATATGTCCGGCAATGTCTGGCAGATCACTGCCGACTGGTATCGGCACGATTACTATTCCGTTTTTGCGAAGAATCCGAGCCGCGAGGCTCGGAAGAATCCGCAGGGACCAGCTCCGAGCGATGATCCGACGAATCCGGACGATCCCGACGAGCCGGGCGTTGCAAAAAAGGTCACACGCGGTGGTTCGTTCATGTGCAGCGACAACTATTGCCGGGGATACCGCCCCAGCGCGCGCATGAAGACGGCGCCCGACACCGGTCTGCAAAATACCGGCTTCCGCTGCGTGAAGGATGCGAAGGCTCCGTGACGATTTTGTGTCAGGGCACACTGGACAGTGGGAACGTCTTGTCGGACTTAGCAGCCACTGACAGGCTCAAATAATGGACGCTTTGGAGATTCCAAATTCAACCGAATCAACGCTCGCGCCGCATCGTGCGGAGCAGGAGGGCGATTCGATTCCGCTCCGCGATTGGATCGCCGCCGGCGTGATCGTGCTGGTGATGCTCGTTCTCAAGGCGTTCTACATTCACAGCCTTCCGTGGCATTCGGACGAACCGCAGCACATGCACGTGGTGTGGAGCTGGGCAAGTGGACGGCTTCCGTACCGGGACGTATTTGACAACCACAGCCCGCTTTTCGGTTTCTCCATGTCGCCGCTCTTCCGACTGGTGGGAGAGCGCAACGATATCGTGGATACGATGCGGTGGTTCATGCTGCCGCTCTTCGCTCTCAGCGTTTGGTGCATCTATCGCATGGGCGCGATTGTCGCCTCGCGTCGGGCCGGCCTTTGGGCGGCGCTAGTCAGCGGATTCTTCCCGCTCTGGTTTTTGAAGATGGGCGAGTTCCGGACCGACGTGCTCTGGACGACGCTCTGGCTGGTAACGCTTTTGATCCTCGTTTCTGGAAAAGTTAGCCTGTGGCGGATGTTTGCTGCGGGGCTGGCGCTCGGGGCGACGTTTAGCGTTTCGATGAAATCGACGCTGATGCTGCTGACGATCATTGCCGCGGGCGCGATGGTGGCGGGTCTGCGCTGGATTTCGGGTACACGGCCGACGGCGGGAAGCGTTGTAGGATGGTTGGGGAGAATCGGTGCCGCAATCGCCGGTCTCCTGGTGATTCCCGGAGCCTTCGTCGGATTCTTCGCGTCGAAGGGGATGCTCGACAAAATGTATTACTGCGTGATCCAGCACAACCTGACTGGATCGCATTCCGCAGGGCGAATCCTCCGTCATTTCGTGACCTGGCATTCGCTCTTCATTCCGCTGACGCTTGCCGTGGGGTGGGCATCGCTGCGGCTTTTCAAAACGGACCCGCATCGCGCGGCACGTCGGCTGTTTTTGCTCGGGGTTACCGGGCTCTTCTGTCCGATTCTCGAAGGCGTTTGGACCAATGTGACGCCGCAGGATTACATGCCGCTCTGGCCGTTGGCGGGTGGCTTTCTGGTCGTGTTGTTTGTCGCCGGTTTCCAGCGCCTGCCAGTGGCGCCAAAGGTTGCGCTGGCTTTGCAAACGGCGGTCTTTGTTGCGGTGGTGGCGGTTGAAGCGGGGCTTGCGATCTATCTGCGCCCGCCCCATCCGAAGGTGCTGCCGAATATCGCCGGGATGGAGGTGATCAAAGAGGCACGGGCTCTGACGCGTCCCGACGAATTTCTGATGGATCCAAAGGGGGAATCGATCTATCGCCAGCGACCTTATTGGTACGTGCTCGAAACGCTCACCAGGAAGCGGCTTTTTGCGGCACTGGATGATGATGCCGGCGAGACTCCGAAGCTTACCGACGATCTTCCTCAAACGCTGATCGACACACGGTGCGCGGTCGTTCTTCCGTCCATCCGGATGATGGAAAAAACGCGGAAATTCGTCGACGAGAACTACGTTGCCGTCGGAATGCTCCATGTGCTCGGCAAGAAGGTCGCACCGTCCAAGTCTGGTGTATACGCGTTCGATCTGGCTGTTCCAGAGCGGTACACGGTGGTCAATGCCAAGGGCGAATTGGTCCCGGGTGATCTCGACGGCACGCCATTTAACGCTCCTCGCGAACTGGCCCCAGGTCATCACGAGTTTCGGCGGACCTCGGGCGAGAAGTCAGTTGCCGTGATCTGGGCACGGTCGGTCGAGAAGGGCTATTCGCCGTTCCATCAGCCGACCTACGATCCGCTGCACTAGCGTCCGTATTCTTTACTTGGGGCTCTCGGCCGGTGGCGATACGGGCCATCGGCGTCCGGAAATCGGAACTATGGACGAAGCGCTGCGACGACCGTTTTGCCCGCGTGGACGGTTGGCGGAGCGATAAGCGGCTCTGCGGTGACTGGTACTTCGTGCCAGCCGGCGAAATCGAAGAAAAGCGGGCGGCAATCGATTTTCACGTATGCGCAACCGACTGGCTGCACGTTCCAGACCGGAATCGCAACGTTGGCGATCCGGCCATGCATCCGGATGGTGGCGGCGCGTCCGGTTTTTCCTGTGATGGCGCACCGGATGCGTGAGAGGCCTGAGCGATGCGGGAGCAGGATCGTCCAACGGATCGGGCCTTCGGTCAGGCTCTCGATGGCAATGTGGAGCTTCGGGCTGCCAATATGGCGCAGCTTCGGCAATTCCAGCATCAGCCGCAGGGCACCGTCTTCAAAGCCGGCCGAGCGAATCGGGTGCGTGGCGCTTTCGACGTGCGGGGAAGCCGGCAGATAGAATTTCTCCAGCGGCGTTGCGTGGGCCAGAAAGCGCCGACGGCTGAGCATCTGGGTCTCATGGCACTGGATGGCGTCCCGCTTCAGTTGAACCTCGGCGGCGCTGAGAGCAATGGCGACTTTGTGGCCGGTGACAGGATGGCCGGGCGCGTGGATCACGAAGGTCAGCTGCGGGCAATGAAAACCCTTTTCGCGGAGGCGGGCAGCGGCAAGTCGTGCCAGCACGTAGAAGGCGCTGTGATCCGGATGCGTATCCTCTGGCGACGGCAGAACCAGCAGCGTGGGGCGGAAAGCTTCAATTTCCTGGCAGATCTTTGCGATGGCCGATTCATCGGCCTCCATGAGAAAGGGGGTCACGCCCTGGTCGGGCCAATCGTAGAATCCAGCGGCGGATTTCGACAGGCCGAGGCGTCCGATCGCCACTAGTGCTTCCGCTTTGCGACGAGCGCCCCAGCGAGCCTGCTCGGCAGGACCGATGCTCCAGCGGCGTTCTTCGACCCGCTGCGGCCACGGATTCCGGTCACCATTGGTAATGAAGACGATGCGAACCTTGGCATTTGCCTTCACCGCATGCTGAATCATTCCTGCTCCTCCGAGTGATTCGTCATCCGGATGTGGCGCGAAGTAGAGGATCCGGTCCGACGCAGAGATTTCGAGCAGTGGTGTCATGCCTTTATGGTTGCGTTCTACAACGTAGGGGAGAGGGACTTACCGAACAGTTTCGAGACGATTACAAAACCGAAAGCTCTTTTGGCGAGCGCAATTCTTTGGAAGACCTTCGCACGTGGTTGCTTATGCATCACGTTTCTAATGCCGGACGCGAGCGACGCCCGCAAAATGACCGGATTTGAAAGGTCGGCTACAGAAAGCCGGCAAGCCTCCATTTAAGAGGCATCGGCGCTCCGTAGCTTCCCGATTGCCTGGGACGCAATGACTCGATGCCCGTTTCCGGATATGCCGCAATGCTCGGCAGGCGCGCCTTCGATTACGCCGTTTCAGGCGGGAAGCAGAGCGTGAAGCAGGAGCCGCATCCCGGTGCGCTTACCAATTCGGCGTGGCCGTGATGCGCTTGCATGATGGCGCGCACGAGACTCAAACCCAGGCCAAGGCCACGCTCCGTGCGGCTGTGGTCGCTGCGATATAACCGCTCCCAAACCCGGCATTGTTCGTCGGCGGGAATTCCCACGCCGGTGTCTTCCACGGTGAGAGCAGGATGACCGCGATGCACGCGAGCGGTGATATTTACCCGGCCGCCAGATGGGGTGTATTTGACCGCATTATCTACCAGATTTGCAATCGCCTGCCGCAGCCGGTTGGAATCGGCCAGCACAGTGGCATCCATCGTGACATTCGCCTGAAGCATCACGCCCTTTTCCTCGGCGACATGCTGGTAAAGTTCGGCAATTTCTGCGGCGATGGCGGAGAGGCTCACTGGCTGCAATTGCAGCTTCATAGCGCCGGCTTCGACCTCAGTGATATCCATGATGGTATTCAGGAGGGTCGCCACACGCTCCGATTCCTCCACGCAGTCGGCCAGCGCTTCGCGCAAGGCATCGGGGCTCGACTGATTTTGCAGCGCCATTTCGGCAATGCCGCGCAAACGGGAAAGGGGAGTGCGCAGGTCGTGAGCGACGTTATCGAGGGTTCCTTTGAGCGTTTGGATGAGGTTTTCCATCCGCCCAAGCATCTCGTTGAATGCCGCCACGAGGTCTCGCAATTCACCCGCGGTGTTGCCCGCCTGAAGCCGGGCGTCAGTTCGTCCGGTGTCGATGATTTTCCGAACGGCATCGTTCAGTTCCCGCACAGGACGAAGGGTCCGACTGGCGAGAAACGCGCCGCCGCACGCGGCAATGATGAGCATGGGAACCAGCGTGCCGGTGCTCACCCGTTCGAAATGTCGCATGACCTGGCGGCGGACACGGTCCGAGCGCGCAACCTGCATGATGTTTCCATCGCCGAGTTCGCCCTGGGTGACGTCGAGCGTGATCCCGTTTTTCAGGGGGATCTGTGCCCAGGGATCCTTTGCAGGGAGCACCAAATGCTCGAGCGCTTCACGCGAGGAAAGGCTGTTTCCGAAGAATGCGAGGGTCCGGTTTTCCGGGGACGCAATCCGAACCGCTGCCACTGAACTGTGCTTGCCGCCGATGTCTTTCCGCAGGCCATCGAGCCCGTCCTTGTACTCCGACGTGAGTTCCTTGAGTTGGGAATGCAGGAAGCCTCGGTCACCGCGTTCCAGGACGATCCAGAGTCCGCGATCGATTCCCACCAGCGCCAGGACGAGGCAGACGGCAAACATCGCCGCGTAATACGCGGTGAGCCGGTACGTGATAGAGCGTCGGAGGCGATTAAGCCGTTTTAAGAACATAGCCGACGCCGCGAAGGGTGTGGAGCAGCGGCGTCTCGAAATCGCGGTCGAGTTTGCTGCGGAGGCGGCAGACAAGCACGTCTACGACGTTGGTCTGCGGATCGAAGTGGTAATCCCACACGTGCTCGAGGATCAGCGTCTTGGATATGGGCCGACCGGCATTGCGCATCAGGTACTCGAGGAGGGAAAATTCGCGGGGCTGCAATTCGATCTTCTGACTCCCGCGCACGACAGTCCGCTTGACGTAATCCAATTCCAGATCGCCGACTACCAGCTTGGTCGCATCGGCTGCCGCCGCGGCTGTAGTGGTGGAAGCACGGCGCAGAAGTGCTTGGACGCGAGCGAGTAGCTCCGAAAAGGCGAATGGCTTCACTACGTAATCATCGCTTCCTGCCTGGAGGCAGCGAACCCGCTCTTCGACTTCGCGGCGCGCGCTGAGGACGATCACGGGAGTGTTTTTTTGATTTCGCCGCAATTCACGGATCAGCGAGAGGCCGTCCATTTGCGGGAGCATGAGATCGATGATTGCCGCGTCGTAGACGCTGGACAGCGCCAAGTGCAAGCCTTCCACGCCGTCGAGCGCGTGGTCGCAGACGTAGCCTTCCTCTTTCAATCCGCGCAAAACGAAGCCCGCGATTTTCTTGTCGTCTTCAACGAGGAGGAGGCGCATGTCAGTTGTAAGGACATCAATTTCCGTCAGTGATCAAGTCCGAGGCGTTGATTTCAGTGTGTAAAAGTTCTGTTTACGTCCAAAGCTAGGCTCGACTTGCCAACGCGCGCCGGGCAGAAATCGCCCGATGGAAACTCCGACTTCCGCCGAGTCCAACCCCGAGGAAAAACACGAATTCCGGTGCGTCATTTCTGGAATCGCATTGCCGGAGGATGAACTGATCCCGTTGCGATCCGTGCGACCGAATCTCTATCGCATGCTGCGGAATCGCATGCCGACGCTGTCGGAAGACGATTTCATCTCGCAGTTGGAACTGAAGCGGGCGCGAGCGGAATATGTGCGCTCGGTGCTCCAGGATGAGGTCGGCCAGCTTTCCGCGCTCGAAGTCAAAGTCGCGGAGAGCCTGCGCGAACACGAACTGATCTCGCAGAACATCGACAAGGAATTCGAACGGAAGCTCAGCTTCGGAGAGGCCTTGAGCGACAAAATCGCCGAATTCGGAGGAAGCTGGAAGTTCATCATATCCTTCGGTGCGGTGCTGATCATCTGGATCATCCTGAACACCATGATCATGGCGTCCAAGGCCTTCGACCCGTACCCGTTCATCCTGCTGAATCTTGTCCTTTCCTGCCTCGCGGCACTTCAGGCACCGGTGATCATGATGAGCCAGAACCGGGTGGAAGCCCGCGACCGGATGCGCTCTGAAAACGACTACATCGTGAATCTCAAGGCCGAGTTGGAGATTCGGCATCTCCATGAAAAGGTTGATCACGTGTTAAACGATGTGATGCAGCGGCTGTTCGAGATGCAGGAAATCCAGATCGATCTCCTGAACGACCTTGCAGCGATGCGAGCGAAGGAAGCGGCACTGCTCCGGATGGAATCCTGAAAATCGAGAATCGCTAGCCTTTGGGGGGCGCCCGCCCCGGGGATCGCAACCAATGGCCGGAAAATCCCAAGCGAATGGCGGACGACGGGGTTTTCTCTGTTAAGAGATTTGACGTTCGCAAAATTTTCGCCAAATGGCGCAAAATAGTTGCGACTTATTCTCAATAAGTCATAGTAGCACAACTCCATGAGTACCAAGACACCGCTCACCCTGTCTCACGCCCGCTGTGGCGACCGGCTGCGCATTACGGGGATTTGTCCAAATTGCCCTGAGTGTGTGCGCCTTCGGGAACTCGGTTTCTGTGAATCGCGCGAAGTCCGAAAGATGAGCGATGGCGGAGCGATGATCTGCCTTTTGATGGGAATTCGCGTGGCAGTGGGCCGCGAGTTGGGCTCGCACGTGCAGGTCGAGCGGGTGACGGCATGACACAGGAGACTGGCGAATTTCTCAGCGCACTGGCGGTCGGGGAGCGTGGCCGGGTCACTGCCATGGATCTTCCTGGCGAACAGCGTCAGCGCCTTCTGGAAATGGGCCTGACCGTGGGGGCTGAATTTCAGGTTGTAAGGTTTGCGCCGTTGGGTGATCCGATCGAGATCAAGGTTCGTGGCTACCATCTTTCGCTGCGCAAGCGCGACGCCGGGGGCGTGCGCGTGACGCGGCTTTAATTCATTCTCAAACATCCGATGTCTGTCGCTGCTGCAGCGTCCGCTCCTTCGTCTCCGTCGTCCAGCACCCCCGCCGTGAGGCGGGTGGCCATCGCTGGAAATCCGAATTGCGGGAAGAGCACCATTTTCAATGCGCTGACCGGTTTGCGCCAGAAGGTTGGAAATTATCCCGGGGTGACGGTCGAGCGAAAGGAAGGCACATTTTTTGGCAGCCACGGCGAGCAGATGACGCTGCTTGATCTGCCGGGAAGCTACAGCCTCCAGGTGCGCTCGCCAGATGAAGCGGTCTCGCGTGATGTCCTTCTCGGACGATTGCCCAGCGAGCCGCGGCCTGACGTCGTGATCTGCGTGGTCGATGCTTCGAATCTGGAGCGAAATCTTTACCTGGTGGCGCAGACGCTGGAATTGAAGCTTCCGGTCGTAGTCGCCCTGAACATGGTCGACATGGCCGAAGAGGCCGGGATCCTGATCGACGTATCGGCCCTTTCCGCAGCGCTCGATGTGCCGGTGATTCCGATGGTGGCAAGCAAAGGGAAGGGGTTCGTCGAATTGAAGCAGGCGGTCTCGCGCTCTCCTTTGCCTGCTCCGACCAAGACGGCGCCAATGCCTCCGATCATTGGGACGGAAGCCGCAAAGATTGCCGCACTCTTGCCGGTCGCGCCCGAAGTGGCCGAAGCCGAAGCATTGCTCCTGCTCACGCTGCACGACCGTGCGCTCGATGAATTGGCCGAACATCAGCGTCCCGTCGTGGACGCTGTGCATGCCGGCCAGGCGCGGCTCCGGGAAATCGGGCTCGATCCGATTTCGTCACCGGTAGAGGCCCGCTACGCGTGGATTCAGGACGTCTGCGAGGCGGCGGTTTCCAAGCCGGGTGGCAATCATCACACGCTCTCGTTTTCGGATCGGCTCGACATGATTCTGACGCATCGCGTCTGGGGCTGGTTGGTCTTCCTGGGCGCTATGGCGATGATGTTCTTCTTCATCTTCACCGTGGCCCAGTGGCCCATGGACTGGCTCGACAAGGGATGCACCCTGTTTGGCAAATGGCTGGGCGATCACATGGCGGATGGAAACTTCCGCAGCCTTGTGACCGACGGCGTCATCAAGGGAGCGGGGCGCGTGGTCGTTTTCCTGCCACAGATCCTGATCCTGTATTTCTTCCTCGGGATTCTCGAAGACACCGGCTACATGGCACGGGCGGCCTTCATCATGGACCGGCTCATGTCGAAGGTCGGTCTGCACGGGAAATCGTTCATTCCGCTCCTCTCGTCCTTTGCTTGCGCGATCCCTGGCATCATGGCGGCGCGAACCGTTGAGAATCGCAAGGATCGCCTCGTAACGATTCTCGTTGCGCCGTTGATGAGCTGTTCGGCGCGTTTGCCGGTGTACGGATTGATGATCGCGGTGCTCACGCCAGTGGCGAGCGCATGGACAAAATCGGGCATCATGCTGAGCATGTATATGCTTGGCCTGGTTGCCGCGTTTCTTATGGCCTGGCTCTTCAAGCGGACCTTGCTGAAGAGCGAGACCCCGATGCTCCTTCTCGAACTTCCGCCTTATCGTGCTCCGTCCCTGAAGACGATCGCCATCCGGATGTGGGAGCGGGCCGGCATCTTTCTCCGCCGTGCGGGTACGGTCATCCTTGCACTCTCGGTGCTGCTCTGGGCGCTGGCCAAATTTCCCGAGCCTTCAAATCACGAGGCGACCAAGGCTGAAGCGCTCTCCGGAAGTATCGCCGGGCGTATGGGCCACACGCTGGAGCCGCTAATCAAGCCGCTCGGTTTCGACTGGAAGATCGGCATCGGCTTGATCGGTTCGTTTGCAGCACGTGAGGTCTTCGTGAGCACGATGTCCACGGTCTATAACGTGGAATCCGACGAAGATAATACGGAGCCGCTCCGTGACATCATGCGCTCGGAAACCCGCGATGATGGTTCGCCCGTATTCACGCCTCTGGTATGCGTGGCACTCATGGTTTTCTACGTGCTGGCGATGCAGTGTATCAGCACCGTGGCGATCGTTCGCCGCGAGACGAATTCCTGGCGCTGGCCGCTGTTCCAGGTAGTGTACATGACGGCGCTGGCGTGGATCGGTTCCTTCATCGTCTTCCAGGGCGGGAAACTGCTCGGCTTCCACTAAAATGAATCCTATTCTCGATCAAATCCTCGTCTGGTCGAGTGTTGCAGCAGCGGTGGGGTATTTTGTCTTCCGGTCGTGGCGGAGACGCCGTTCGGGCAAGGCTTGTGGCGGGGATTGCTGCGCGCCGAAGAGCCAGCCCAAGGAATTCTCGCGCTGAATTAGCCTGCTGGTGAGGCAAGCGGCAGCGGCGCCGCTTACCATCCGGGGCTTGCGATGAACCGCATGATCCACGTCCCACAGGCGAGATTCCAGATCAGCACCTCGCCGTTTGCGGATGCGCTGGCCAGTGTTGTTCCATCTCGAGAAACGGCCAGGGCCGTGATTTCGTCGCGATGACCGGCCAGTCGAAAGAGCGGTTGCCTATCACTGAGTTGCAAGACGGCGACGTCTTTCGCGCTCCCCGCCGTGACGAGCAGGCTATTCCAGAGCCGGAATTGCCGGATATCGAAATCGAGGCCGTTCCATTCGAATGCCTTTTCGCGAGTGTGGCTATTCCAGATGTGAATCGCCTTGTTGCGATCGAGCGAAAGAACGCGGCTGCCGTCTCCCAGGAAACAGGCGGCGAGTACGGGCTGCTCGTGGCCAGAGTACGTCGTTTCAATCTCGCCAGTCTGAAGGTCAAAGACCCGTGCGGTTCGATCGCGACTCGCCGTGACCAGTCGATGCCCATCGTGGCTGAAGGCAACCGTCTGGATCCAATCCGCGTGCTGTCGAAAGACACGCTGGGCCTTGCCTGTCTCCGTCTCGAAAATCCGAAGTGTCCGGTCAGCGCCTGCCACGGCCAGTTGCTTTCCATCGGGACTGAAAGTCACGCAGAGCGTCGTGTCGGCTTCATCGCAAAGATAACGAGGTTTGGCGTCGGAGGCCGGATCGAGCAGCACTGCGGCGCCCCATTGCCCGGGCGTGCCTCCCGCGACGGCCAGGAGGGCTGCGGACTTGTTCCAGTCGAGCGAAGTAATGCGCTCGGGAAGCCCGCCGATTCGCTTGAGAAGTGTCCCGTCAGCGATGCTCCAAAGCGTGACTTCGTGGTAACCGCCAACGGCAAGTTTCTGTCCATCCGGGCTAAAAGCCAGCGCAGCGGCCGGCAGCGGGCGTGGATAACGAGCCGGCGCAGGTTGAATCAGCGCTTCGTGAGCGAGCTCCACCAGCGGCTGATCTGGCGTTTCGCCGTCATAAGGAGCTCCAGCTTTGATCCAACGCTCTACGGCCGCGATTTCTTCGGACGTCAGGGCGTCTGCCTTTTGTGGCATGCGGTCATCGCGATCGGTTTCAATGAGCCGCTGGTACAATTCAGAGTGTTCTGGCTTGCGGGCTACCACTGGCTGGGAATCGCTCTCTCCAGGCTTCAGCAGTAATGCAAAGGTATCGACGCGATATTTGCCTTTGCTGTTGTCCTCGCTATGGCAAGTGGAGCAATGGCGCTGGAGAAGGGGAGCGATTTCACGGCGAAAGCTGACGGCATCACTGCCTGCTGTCGCGGAAATCGCGGCGGCAGAGAGAAAGAGCGTCAGGAGCAAGCGGTACACGCTTGGGCAATCTCCGCGCGGCTGGCTTCTTTGAACCGCTCTCGGTATCACGTGCCGAAAACAATCCGGCAAAGTGCCACGGAAGCAATGACTGCGACGGTATCGGCAATGAGGCCGGCCGCGATGGCGTGGCGAGTTTGGCGAATGGCCACGGATCCAAAGTAAACCGCCAGCACGTAAAAGGTCGTTTCCGTACTGCCGTAGATGGTTGCCGCGATACGGCTGATGAGGTTATCCGGCCCAAAGCGTTGGACCAGCTCGACAAAAATGCCCTGGGTTGCCGAACCGCTCAGTGGTCGGATCAGCACCATGGGAAGCAGATCGGCTGGGAAATGAATAATGTCGAAGAATGGGCGCAAGCCGCTGGAGACTTGATCGATCACCCCGGCATTCCGGAGCAGGCTGATCGAAACAAGCATCGCCACGAGAAAGGGAATGACTCGCTTCGCCGTCTCGAAGGCTTCGCGCGCACCTTCGACGAATTGCTCATATACCCGCACTCCATGCAACGCTGCGTAGAGCGGAAAGAAAGACAGCATGAACGGCACTGCCAGGATGGCCATGGCCAGCGGCATTCGGATCCAGAGCGGTTTGCCAAGGAGATCTGCAGGTGGCGCGGGTGCCTTGAGCAAAACAGCAGAGTAGAGATGCTGCCCGAAGTCAGGGAAGGCGAGCACGACGAACATGATCGCGAATGACGTAAGGAATAGACCCAGTGCGACTTTCCGCCCGGTGCTGAGCTTTCTCGTTTCGATCTGTTCTACTGCGGTCGGAGACCCTTCAGTGCCATTGTCCTGTGTTGCGACCGGCTCAGTCCGATTTGCAACAGGCGCGAGGCGAAAGGCCGGTAGCTTTTCGAGCACCTTCGCGGAGAGCACGCCGGCGCACGCTGCGCACAATGTGGCAAAAAATGCAGTCGGCCAGATCGCGGACGCGTTCTTTGACCCGGCGACCGCGAGAATCCCGATTGCCGTGGTTGGAACGAGCTGGATCGAAGCGGTATTGATCGCCAGGAACGTGCACATGGCGTTGCTGGCAACGCCCGGGCGCGGATTGAGCCGTTCCAGATGCGCCATCGCGCGCAGGCCGAGCGGCGTGGCGGCATTGCCCAGGCCGAGCATGTTTGCCGCCATATTGAGAACCATCGCGCCCATCGCGGGATGATCGGGCGGCACTTCCGGGAAAAGGAATCGCATGAGCGGGCGAAGCACGCGGGCGAGCAATTGGACCAGCCCGGATTGCTCCGCGAGGCGCATAAGCCCCAGAAAGATCGCCCAAATGCCGATGAGGGGGAGCGCGATCTTCATCACGGCGGACTCCGCGGTTTCGAAGGCGCCCTTTGTCATGTCTGGCAGCTTTCCCGTGAAACCGCCGACGAGCACGGCGACGAGGATGAACGCGAGCCAGATCCAGTTGAGCATGGCTCGCCTTGTAGCGGTAACTTGTGCCAACGAAAAGGCGCATGATGCTGCGCCGCAACGACCAGCGAGAAATTTTTGCACCAGAAATTGCCGGTGACACGTCTGATGCCTTCACAAACAAAAAAGCCGTGCTAGGCTCCGCCCTCCACTTTGAAAGGAAAGATGGGACCGTAGCGGTCCGGAAGCCCTTCACTTCCGCCCCCGCCGCTCAGGCTTCGAACCCGGCCACGGCCTTTATCTCCACTTTCGACCAGCAAACAACCAAGTCCTCAAATGGCTACTTCCATTATTCCGCCCGAGCGCCTTGAGCGCCTCGAGTTTTCCAACGACGAGATCGCCCGCTATTCGCGCCATTTGATCATGCCCGAGGTCACTCTCGAAGGGCAGAAGCGCCTGAAATCCGCCAGCGTTCTTTGCATCGGAACCGGCGGCCTTGGCTCTCCGATCGCGCTTTACCTCGCTGCTGCCGGCATCGGCCGCCTCGGCCTGGTCGATGGCGACACTGTCGATTTCTCGAATCTCCAGCGCCAGATCCTGCACGGCACCAAAGATGTCGGCCGCAAGAAGCTGAACTCCGCGCGTGATCGCATCCGCGAGGTCAATCCGAACGTCCAGGTCGATCTCTACGACGCGTTCTTCACGTCGGCAAATGCGCGCGAGATTGCCGAACCCTATGACGTGATCATCGACGGCACGGACAATTTCCCGACCCGTTACTGCTCGAACGACATCTCGGTTTTCCTCAAGAAGCCGAACGTCTACGGCTCGATTTTCCGCTTTGATGGACAGTGCACGGTCTTCGCTCCGCATCTTGGCGGACCCTGCTACCGCTGCATGTTCCCGGAACCGCCGCCACCAGGAATGGTTCCGTCCTGCGCCGAGGGCGGCGTGCTCGGCGTGCTTCCTGGCATCATCGGCGTCATGCAGGCGATCGAGGCCGTCAAGCTGATCATCGGCATTGGCGAACCCCTGATCGGCCGGCTCATCCACTTCGATGCGCTGAAGATGAAGTTCAAGGAGTTCAAGCTCCGCCGGGATCCGAAGTGCCCGGTCTGCGGTCCGAATGCCACGATTACGGAATTGATCGACTACGATCAATTCTGCGGCATCCCTGAAGCCAAGGCGCAGGAGGAAGCAGAAGCTCACGTGCCACTGATCTCCGCTCCTGATTTGAAGGCGAAATTCGATCGCAGCGAAAAGTTTGTCCTCGTCGATGTGCGCGAGCCTTACGAGTACGACATTTGCCGGATTCCCGGTTCGCGTCTGATTCCGCTGGGGCAATTGCCATCGCGGATGAGCGAGCTGGATTCCGCCGACGAGATCATCCTCCAGTGCAAGACTGGAGCCCGCTCGGCCCGCGCGCTGAAGCTTTTGCAGGAAGCTGGCTTCAGCAAGCTCGCCAACCTCGACGGTGGCATCGCTGCATGGAGCGAGCAGGTGGATTCGACGGTTCCGAAATACTAAGGCGGAATTCATACGCCTGAGACTTAAGGCGGCAGCCGTCCGGAGAACCAAAACACCGGGCGGCTCCGCTATGTCCTGCCTCATGTTGCATCCCGAAGTCCTCGAAATTCTGCGCTGCCCGGAAACGATGCAGAAGCTGGCGCACGCCCCAAGCGAATTGCTTGAGCGTGCCGCTGCTTCTGCCGCGAATGGAATGAAACGGAATGGAAGCCAATTCACAGGACGGCTCGCAGCCGGGCTTGTGCGTGAGGATGGAAAGGTTCTCTATCCGGTCTGCAATGGTATCCCAATGCTAATGATAGAAGAGGCGATCGCGATACCGCCGAACTCTTGATATCGCGCGTTTTGTTATCAGCCCACACGATCCGTCGAGGCATGGCCATCGACGGCGAAAGTTCGGTCAAATTTGATCTTTGAAGTTTGCTCCCGGAGCCCTAACTCTTCCCTCAATGCCGCCAGAGAAAGAGCCCATCGGCCTGAAGAAAGGCCAGCACCTCGATGACATCGAGCATCCGCAGATCGATGAGGACGATTACAAGAAGAAGCTAAAGGAAGCGCAGCTCAAGCTCCTGACCTATCAGCGGGCCTTGAGCGAGACGAAGCATTCTCTCGTCGTTGTTTTCGAAGGCCCTGACGCCGCGGGAAAGGGGGGCGCGATCAAGCGAGTCGTTGAGCGGCTGGATCCGCGTATTTTGCGCGTTCACTCGATCGTCAAGCCGACGCAGGAGGAGTATCAGCATCACTATCTCTGGCGCTTCTGGAACAAACTGCCGCCGTGCGGACAGACCACGATCTTCGATCGCTCATGGTATGGGCGCGTACTCGTTGAGCGGGTGGAAGGCTTTGCTGCCGAAAAAGAGTGGAAGCGCGCCTATCAGGAGATCAATGAGTTCGAGCGTATCCTTGCAGATGATCGCGCCGTGTTCGTGAAGATTCACCTGCACATCTCCAAGGACGAGCAGCTTCAGCGCTTCAAGAGGCGCGAGGAAGATCCCTACAAGCACTGGAAGATTTCCGATGAGGATTGGCGGAATCGCCGCAAGTGGAATGAACACAATGCGGCCGCGGAGGAAATGTTTGAGCGCACCTCCACCGAGTGGGCTCCATGGAATATCGTGGCGGCAAACTACAAGTGGTATGCTCGAGTCAAGGTCGTACGAACTATCATCGACGCTCTCGAAAAGACCGAGGTAAAGAAATATATATGAGCCATCGCAGGGCCGCCGCGTTGCTGGGCTGCTGTGCGCTTCTGCTGGTCTTTTCCGGATGCGAGCAGCTCTTCGATAAGGGAACGGCGAAGAATATCGAACTGGGCGACAAAAGCGCCGCTGCGGGCAATTATGCCGATGCCGTGCGGCTTTATGAATCGTCGCTGGATGGCACGGTCAAGACTGCGGATGTCCATTACAAGCTGGCGATCATTTACGCGGACAAACTGAAGAACCCGATCGACGCCCTTCATCATTTCAAGCGCTATCTCGATCTCCTCCCGAACGGTGCACACTCCAAGGAAGCCCGCGATTACAAGAAGGAAGGGGAGCAGAAGATCGTCATCGATTTGACCAATGGTTCGCCGTTTACCCAGGAGGATGCGGTCAGGCTGAAGAACCAGAACCTCGCGCTGACCAAGGCTCTCGCCGAGTTGCGAGCGATCAAATCAGCAACGCCAGTCCCTCTGCCGCCCGGCGCAAAGAAGGGCGATGTGGTCCAGAAGCCGGTTCCGCCCGGCGCTCGCACGCACACGGTACAATCGGGCGAAACTCTTGCCAGTATTGCGCAGAAGTTCTACAAATCGAAGGCCCGCTGGAAGGACATCGAAGACGCGAACTTTTATCCTACGCAGGGCACCGTGAAGATCCGGGCCGGGATGACTCTCGTCATCCCGTAGCCATTTGGATGTATTTTACCGCTTGGAGGAAACGCCAAGCTGCAGGACCAAGCCTTAATCAAGATCCTCGTCGCTGGCGCCCTTCTTGGCCTTGAGGCCGCGCAGCTTGCCTTCGATGAATTCGTCGATGTCGCCATCCATCACGGCTTGAATGCCGGAGGTCTGTACGCCGGTGCGCAGATCCTTAACCATCTGATAAGGCTGGAAGACATATGACCGAATCTGGCTGCCAAAGGCGACGTCGGACTTCTGATCGTAAGCGCTGGCCAGTTCGGCGGACTGCTTATCGATCTCAATCTGTTGCAGCTTGGCTTGCAGCATTCGCATAGCCAACGCCTTGTTCTGCGCCTGCGAGCGTTCGCTCTGGCATGCCGCGATAAGTCCGGTGGGCTTGTGCCGAATCCGGACCGCCGTTTCGACCTTGTTCACGTTCTGGCCGCCTTTGCCGCCGGAACGGTAGGTGTCCACTTCGATATCGGCCGGATTGATTTCAATCGGTGCAGATTCGGGCAGTTCCGGGACGACGTCCAGACCAGCAAAAGAGGTGTGACGGCGCTTGTTGGCATCGAAAGGCGAGATCCGCACGAGCCGGTGGACGCCACGTTCCGTCGCGAGGTACCCGAAGGCATTTTCGCCTGCGACCCGGATGGTTGCGGATTTAATGCCCGCTTCATCGCCGAGCTGGATATCGATAATCGAAGTCGCGAATCCGTGCCGTTCACACCAGCGCTGATACATGCGCAGGAGCATGTCCGCCCAATCGCAAGCTTCCGTGCCGCCGGCTCCGGAGCTGACGCTCAGGAAGGCGTTGTAACGATCGTTCGGCCCGGATAGAAGCATCTTGAGCTCGAATTGCTCGAGAGCCTTTGTAATCGCGGCCTTTTCATTGTTGACCTCTTCGGCTGCCTTGACCGGATCGTCCTCGGCCTGGGCCAGCTCTACGAGAACCTCGAAATCTTCGAGCTGGCGTTCGAGCTGGAGCAGGGGATTGATCTTGCCGCGAAGGATGGAGACCTCCTCGACCTGCTGCTGTGCGCGATCCTTATTCGACCAGAAATCGGGTTCGGCCATGAACCCTTCGAGTTCCGCAAGGCGCGATTGGAGCGTTGGTAAGTCAAAGATACCTCCGCAACTCGCCTACGCGAGCTCGGAGGTCGGAGATATTGATGGACTGAAGATCGAGAGACATGGAAAGGGAAAGTTGGAAGTGTGAAGGGCCGGCTAAACTGGTGAAGGCCGGACGCGGAGCGTCGGGAAAGATTGCCGTGAGTTGGCAAATACGGCCTCACTCCAAGATCGAAGCTACGGCTTCGTCAGGGATTCCGCCGCATCTTCGACGGATCCGGGCGGGAAGGCTCGATCCGGTAAATAGTCTCGCCGTCCTTCATCAGGTCAAGTTTGTCGCGTGCGACCAAGCCAATATACTCCGGATCGCGCTTGAGAAGTTTTTCCTGAAGAGTGCGCTGAGCAAGTAGCCGCTCTTCCTGGTCGATCTGAACCGTCAGCGATTCGATTCTCGCCTCCTGCTCACGGCGCTTGCCCATCTCAGGCATGTAGCGATACCCGATCACCGCCAGAACCGTGATGGCAATAAGCACCGCAAGGAAACGGTTGAGGGAAGTCCACAGACCGTCTCCTGCTGGCTGCTCGTAGCTGGTTGGGAGGGCGCTCACGCAGTTCGGGAATCAGCGAGCGGAACCCGGCATCCTTATGCTATGGCGGCAAATGGTTATCATCTGCCGCCGATGCCCTAGTTTCTGCTTGCTTCTCAGGCGAGCATCTTACCGCCATAAACGGCGTTGTCACCTAATTGTTCTTCAATTCGGATCAATTGATTGTATTTCGCTACACGATCGGTGCGGCAGAGCGAACCGGTCTTGATCTGTCCGGCGTTCGTTGCGACGGCGATATCGGCGATCGTCGTATCTTCGGTTTCGCCCGAACGGTGGGAAATGACGGCCGTGTAACGATTTTCCTTTGCCAATTCGATAGCGTCGAGGGTCTCGGTGAGCGTGCCGATCTGGTTGACCTTCACGAGGATCGAGTTCGCGACGCCGCGATCGATGCCCTTGCGGAGGAAGTCGACATTCGTGACGAAGAGGTCGTCACCGACAAGCTGGGTCTTGGAGCCCATGGCTTCGGTGAGCTTCTTCCAGCCGTCCCAATCATTCTCGGCGCAACCGTCTTCGATCGAGACGATCGGGAACTTGCTCTGAAGCTCCTCGTAGTAGGCGACGAGTTCTTCGGCAGAACGCTTGGAGCCGTCGCTCTTCTTGAAGACGTACTTCTTGGACTTCGCGTCGTAGAATTCGCTCGAGGCAACGTCGAGCGCGATGAAGATCTCCTTGCCGAGCTTGTAACCAGCCTTCTTGACGGCTTCGGCGATGGTTTCGAGGGCGTCGTTAGCGTCTTTCAGGTTCGGGGCGAAGCCACCTTCGTCACCGATCGCAGTGGAAAGGCCGCGGCCCTTGAGCACGCCCTTGAGAGCATGGAAGATTTCGACACCGGCGCGGAGTGCGTCGGAGAATGTGTCGAACTTCTTCGGCATGATCATGAATTCCTGGAAGTCGATCGGCGCATCGGAGTGAGCACCGCCGTTGAGGATGTTCATCATCGGAACAGGCAGAACCTTGGCGTTGGGTCCACCGAGATACTTGAAGAGCGGCTGGCCGAGTTGATTGGCTGCGGCATGGGCCGTGGCGAGTGACACGGCGAGGAGGGCATTGGCGCCGAGCTGAGCCTTGTTGGGCGTGCCGTCCAGCGCGATCATCGTCTTGTCGATGAGGACCTGCTCGGTGGCGTCCATGCCTTCGATTTCGGGAGCGATCGTCTTTTCGATGCTGCCGACGGCCTTGGTCACACCCTTGCCGAGATAGCGATCCTTCACGCCATCGCGAAGCTCCCAGGCTTCGTGTTCACCGGTGCTGGCGCCGCTTGGCACCGCAGCGCGTCCGACTGCGCCGCCGGCAAGTTCAACGTCTACTTCCACGGTCGGGTTGCCGCGGGAATCGAGAATCTGGCGGGCACGAATATCGGTGATGATTGTAAGGGACATAGCTTATGACGTTTTAAAACTGAGGGCCTTGGGTTACTGGCGCGCGAATGCCATGGCAAACCAAAATCGCCACGGATTCGCTGCGGAACATCATTTTGGCCGCAGAGCCCTTGCAAAACTGAATAAAACGCCTGCAATCGAGTTGTCGTACGCTTGACTTCAAGCGCCCGCCCTTGAGACTGAGCCGCACCCAGCAGCGTCATTCGATGCGCGGGTTAGTCCCCTCCGTTATCCTATGAAAACATTGGCCGCACTGTTCACGGTCCTCGCCTTCATTACTGGTGACGTCTCAGCCCAGGATTGGGCAAAAGCGCGTCTCGATAATTCGCCGCGTCATCTCGAATGGGTGAAAGTAAAACATGGCGAGCGCGAGGTGAACTGTTTCGTTGCCTATCCCGAGGTGAAGGAGAAGGCGACGGCGGTGGTAGTAATTCACGAAATCTTTGGCCTTACCGATTGGGTCCGTGGTGTGACCGATCAGCTTGCCGAGGCAGGTTACATTGCCATCGCGCCGGATTTGCTTTCCGGCGCTGGTCCGAATGGCGGAGGCTCCGATTCGCTGGGCGGCGCAGATGGCGTGCGTAAAGTGATTGGCTCGCTTCCGCCGGATCAGATTACTGCGGATCTCAAGGCAGTTGCGGATTTCGTAGGAAAGCTTCCTGCGGCCAATGGCAAGATCGCAGTTGCCGGATTTTGCTGGGGTGGAGGCCAGAGCTTCCGATTCGCGACCAACAGCCCGGACCTCAAGGCAGCCTTTGTCTTCTATGGCACGAGTCCGACCGATCCGGCGGAGATCGCACGGATTACAGCACCCGTTTATGGCCTTTACGCGGGTAACGATGCACGTGTGGGCGCCACCGTTCCTGCGACGATTGAATTGATGAAGGTCGCTGGCAAAAAGTTTGAGCCGGTAACTTATGACGGAGCAGGGCATGGTTTCATGCGGGCGGGAGAAGCTCCTGATGCAACCGACGCGAATAAGAAAGCACGCGATGACTCGTGGCTTCGGTTGAAGGATTTGCTGAAGAAGCTTTAGTTCCGAGATTCAGAATTGAAAAAAGTGAAGACTCTTCTTCTCGTACTCGCGTTCTCGTTCTTGGGGCTTACTGGTCTTGTTGCCGAGGAACCCGCCTCCAAAATCTCCGTGCTGCTCGTGACGGGCGGGCATGGCGTTCAGGTGGAGCCCTTCTTTAGGATCTTTCAGGAGAATCCGGAGATCACATTCACCGCAGCCCGTCAGGTGAAATCGGCTGAGGCGTATGACCGCGACGATCTGCTCAGTTACGACGTGGTCGTTCTATACGACATGCCGAAGGTGATTACTGACGAGCAGAAAGCGAAATTCCTTTCGCTCTTCGAGAAAGGCACGGGGTTGGTTGTCCTTCATCACGCTCTCGTATCTTATCAGGACTGGCCCGATTACGAACGAATCATCGGCGGAAAGTACTCGGTGGTGGATGAAAAGGAGGGCCTTGCGGGTTACCAGCACGACACTGACATTCCTGTCGAGATCCTGGACAAGGAACACCCGATCACGTCAGGCCTCAGTGATTTTCTGATTCACGATGAAATCTATTGGGGATTCAAGGTTCAGCCTGATGTTCACCCTTTACTGAAGACGACGAATCCGCACAGCGGTAATCCGATCTCCTGGACCCGGATGGAGAAGAAATCCCGGGTCGTGTATTTCCAACTCGGACACGGCTCGCCCGCGTATGAAGATGCGAACTACCGTCAGTTAGTCGCGCGCTGCATCCGGTGGGCGGCAGGGCGCTAAGAAAGCAGGCTCTCAGAATAACGAATCACTCGGCCTGCCGGCAGGATCGCGCGAGGCACGTGCCGGCAACTTCTCGCCCTGCCGGGGAACGAGTGCCACTACATTGTGGCGCTCTTTGAGGACGCTGCAAACCAACTGGCGATCACGTTGACGACCAATTCGTCCAGCCGCGAGACGGCGATATCGGCTTCGGTTAAAGCGGATGCTGGATGCGTTGTTGCAACGCCAACGACGCGCATATGTCCGGCGCGCGCAGCCGCAATGCCCACGTGGGCATCCTCAAAAACGACACAGGATTCCGGAGCCCGCTGGATGCGAGCCGCTGCTGTGAGGAAGACTTCGGGATCGGGTTTGCCCTGCTTGACGTCCTCTGCGGTGACGATCGCCTGAAAGAACTCGGCGAGGCCGACAAGTTTGAGAATCAGGTCGATATTGGCCCGGTGAGTCGACGAACCGATGGCGCAGGGAACCCCGGCATCACGCAGACGTTCGAGCCAGATCCGGACTCCCGGCAGCGCAGTCTGGCCGCGCTCACGTACGACGTCGCGGTAGAGCTCTTCCTTGCGAAGCGAGAGACGATGAATTTCTCCCGGTTCGCGAGTCCATTCCAGAAGTTCCGGAATGATGAACTCGTTTTTTCGTCCGAAGCCTTTGACGAAGTGATCTGGAGGTAATGTTCTTCCAACTTCGGCGGCCAGCCTCTCCCAGCTTTCCTCATGGGCTTTGGAGGAGTCGATCACGACTCCGTCCCAGTCAAAGATCGCACCCCATGCTGCGGGCATGATTGCAGATGAACTCGATTGCATCAGAGACAGGAAATAATCAGCGCGTTCGCGCTGCAACTGCTTTGATCGTGAGTCCGTCTAATTCAGACGCTTGAGGAAGGGCAGCCGGTAGACCTTCGAGAGAATGCCGTCAGTCCTGGCGATGTCCTTCGAATCGAGATAGATCGCGGCGGGTTCGCCGGAGAACTCGACCTTGTGAATCCCGTTGGTGGCTTTCTCGAGCGCGCCAGGAACATCGTTGAGACTGTGGATCTCGACATTGTTGATCTTCGTAATGACGAGGTGGTGCAGTTCTTCGTAACCGACGGTTGCGTCGGACGGCAGCAGATGGCTGAGGAAGACGACCTTGTGGTGCGGATCAGGATCGGTCTCGGATTGATGCCGGTCCAGATAGACCAGATCTTCCGGTGCCTTCTTCGTCCATTCCGGCCCCCATTCTTTCAGGTATTGCCGCGAGAGCTCTTCGAGGATCAGGCCGCCGAGGATGTAGAACTTCGGTGCACGATCGATCACATACGGTTCGATCGCATATTGATCCGGCGAACGATGCGTGAGGTGGACGTTCAGATCCTTAGTCTCGCCCTTGTGAAAGACGACGACTTTGACATCGTCGCCATCATAGTGACGCGTGGAAAGAAGGTTGCTGACGGAAATCCGGCCATACACGGGATCGTTATAATTTCCGTCCTGATCGACAGCCTGACCATCTACCTTGAGGATCACATCCCCGGATTCGATCCCGGCCTTCTCGCATGGGCCGTCCTTCTGGAGGTCGGTGACATAGACGCCGCCCGGAGTTTGGTCGGTCAATCCCGCAAACTTCCGCAATTGAGGATCGCGGGTGCTGGCGTAGGCCACACCGGCACGAGGGAATCCCTTGTATGGATGTTCCGCAGCAGATTTCAGGAAGTGTTCGATCACCGGTGTCGGGATGATATCCGAACTGGTCTGCTGGGAATCGTAACGCATCACGAGGCCCACGAGTTTGTCGTCCTTTACGACCGGCACGGTGAATGCGACTTCGCGGAACTGCAGCGAAGCGGTCATGTGATAAATGAGAAGGCTCGTGTCATCGACTGGATAACGGGAGACCTCGGCATTGGTCATCGTGCCGCGGGTGCTGAGCAGGGCTCCGTTGGTTTCCAACTGCAGGACGTTCAGCGTGTCGCCCACGGAAGCGATCGAGAGATCCAGCGCCTTG
>OUNM010383921.1_pt1 | contig 34689 bp, 41 predicted proteins | sample 1769961 | NCBI WGS metagenome assembly OUNM01 (sample SAMEA3914820, study PRJEB12502) | metagenome | biome: forest; material: soil | place: USA | collected 2012-03-12 | depth 0.3 m | reverse complement strand
TCGGTCGAGCCGACAATTCCCTCTACGGGCGCGCCTGCCGCCTCGCTCAGCCTGGGCAAGGCGCTCTCGATCACCTGCGCCGCCTCGCCGCCGCTCTGATCCTCGGGGTCGACGACCTTGTGCAGGCCCGGAGCAGGCGTTGGCACGAGCAGCGTGAACGTCGCCTTGCTTCGCTGTGCTCGCTCGCGCACGGCATCCAGCAACGGCTGCGTCGCGGCCGTCTTGTAGGCGACGACGAGCACTCTTGTGGGGGTGTCGGAGGACTCCATCTGTCGAACTCCCTTCTTGCTGTTGCCTACCTACAGTCAAGCACTTGAAGTTGATGCGGCATCCAGCCACGGATCGGCGGGCCAGATGCCGCAATGCTCTCCTACCCGCTATTGAGAATCTCTCCCTTTCGCCCTGGCTGCACAGCTAGGCTGCACGCGTGCGCGTGTGCGTGACAGAGGATTCGATCGAGGTGCAGCTATCGCGCTGGGAGAAGCTGCTGGGCTTGATGAAAGACATTCGCGTGCCACTGAGCGACGTCAGTGACGTGCGCGTCGTCGAGCATCCGTTGCGCGAGGCTGCAGGGACTGGCGTGAAAGCGGGCTTGCGGCTACCAGGCTTCCGCTACGTGGCGCGCACGATCCGCCTGGATCAGGCGTTCGCCGTGAAGCGCGGTACGCCAGCGCTCTCGTTCTCCGTCCGCAACCATCCGCCGCTGGAGAGGGTGCTCGTGAGCACGCCTGAGGCGAAGCAGTTGGCAAAGCGGTTGGGGTCGTCTCGATAAGGCCCGGGCAGGCAGCGCGAACCGCTTGCTACCGCTCGGGTCTCAGCGCTGCCCGTCAGATCGCTGCGAAGAGTCGAGCACCTCGGCTCCGAGCACCGCGTCGACCTCCAGTTGCGCCGTAGCGATCACCCGCGCGACCATCATGTACTGGCCGATCACGAGCAGCAGCTGAACGACTTCGGCGGCACTGAAGCGATCGCGCATCGCGGCGAAGGTCGCATCGTCGGGCGCTGCATCGAGGACGACCTGTGTCGTGAAGCGCACCACCAAGCGTCCATCCTCGCCAAGGACGGCAGCCTCGACCTCGTCGGCCTGCATGGCAGCCACCTGCGCCTGGGTGCCGCCGACGGCGAGCAGGATCGGCACGTGTTGGGCCCACTCGTACTCTGCCCCCTGGGTCAGGCGCGAGACGCGCAGGATCGCGAGCTCGCGCAGGACAGGATCGAACAGCCGGCCGTTGAGGCAATCGCCACCGAAGCGCAGCCAGTTGACGAACGAGCCCTGCGCGTTGGCAACGGTGCCAAACACCGCGAGTGGAGGTAGACGTTCAAGTGCCGCGCGAACCTTGGGATCTGCCTCGGCTGGATCGAGCACTGGAAGGCGGGTCATCGCCTGTGGAGCCTACTGACGCAGGTCCGCCCGATGGCAACTGGCGTGGCGTGGCCTCGGGCTGTCGATTGGACGTGCGATGGGACTCGAGTAGCCCCGCGCACTAGACCTCAGGTGGACGAGGACGCTGCCAAAGATCGTCCTGCAGGTCGTTGTGGGCAGGCAGTGCGGCGCTTAGCCTGGCCTCGATGGTCGACGTCCGCGAAGCAAGCGAGCCGTTCAACGAGCGGCGGCGCATTGCCACGAAGGTGCCCGAGATCACGGCGCTCTTCTGGGTGCTGAAGCTGCTGACGACAGGGATGGGCGAGGCAATGTCTGACTTCCTCGGGCAGACGAGCGTCCCGCTTGCAGGTGTCGTCGGTCTCTTCGGCATCTGGCTCGCGCTGCGTCTGCAGCTGCGCGCCCGCGAGTATCGCGCGCCGATCTACTGGTTCGCCGTGATGATGGTCGCGATCTTCGGCACGATGGTCGCCGATGGCTTGCGCGACGGCGCGAGCCTTTCGTATGGCGTGACGACTCCGCTCTTCGCAGTGGCCGTCGTCGCTATCTTCGTCTCTTGGTATCGAAGCGAGGGCACGCTCTCGATCCACAGCATTACGACGCGTCGCCGGGAGCTGTACTACTGGGCGGCAGTGCTCGCGACGTTTGCGCTCGGAACGGCTGCAGGGGATCTGACGGCGCTGTCGCTGTACCTCGGCTTCTTTCCGTCGGTCGTCCTATTTGCCTCGATCATCTCGATCCCAGCGATCGGCTGGTGGCGCTTCCGGCTCAACTCGATCGTCGCGTTCTGGCTCGCTTACATCGTCACCCGTCCGCTCGGCGCGTCGTTTGCCGATGGCTTCAGCAAGCCGAACAACGGTGGGCTTGGCATCGGGGACGGCCCAGTGAGCGCTGTCGCGCTCGTTGTGTTCGTTGGGCTGGTTGCGTATGTCGCCGTCACGAAGCTCGATGTCCAGAGTGCAGATCACGCTGAGCATCCGCACCTGTATTTGGAGCCCCATGCTGAGAGCGAGCATCCCGCAGAGCGCGAGCTGCGCCCGGAGCTGGCGCCGGAGCTCGACTGACCCGGTGGGGTGCAGCCCTGGCTCGGCCAGTCGTCAAGATGTTCATATGAAGGACGAGGTGGACGCGTTCGCATCGAGCTGGCTGGAACGCATCGAGCATGACGCTCGTCAAATTGCCAGTCATCGCTTCGCTGTCGAACTCGTCGTAGTGCTCGGTGCAGCGGCGCTCAGCATCGCTGGACTGACGACCCAGAATCGGCTGGGGGTAGAGACGCTCGCTTTCTGCGGCGCGCTTTGCGCGACGCTGTTGCTGCTGCGGCATGACCCTCGCCTGTGTTTCGCCGTCGTCGCACTCGTTGCGTTCATGCAGTGGCTGCTCTCCGCGCCACAGATCGCCGACGTGGCGGTGCTGATCTCGCTTTACCGCGTTGCGCTGGAGAGTGACTTCGCTGAGGTTGCACTCGCAGCAGCCGTTGTCGAGCTCGGCGCGATCATGGCTGCTTTCAGATGGTCGCCTTCGGAGCCGTTGAAGATATGGGTCGGGCTCACCGGCTTGGCAACGGCAGCTGGAGTGCTTGGCATCACTGTTCGACAGCGTCGCGTGCTGCTGATCTCGCTGCACGAAAAGGCAGCGCGATTGGAAGTCGAGCGTGATCAAGAGGGTCGTCTTGGCGCTGCCGCCGAGCGTGCACGCATCGCTCGTGAGATGCACGACATCGTGGCGCACAATCTCAGCGTGATGATTGCGCTCGCAGATGGCGCAACGTATGCGATGAAGTCCTCCCCTGAGCGCGCGAGTGAGGCCACAGAACGCGTTTCGGCGACTGGCCGTCAGGCGCTGCTCGAAATGCGGCGTCTACTTGGGGTGTTGCGTGAAGGGGAGAAGGCGGACACGCAGCCGCTCGCGCCGCAGCCTGGCCTCGATCGCCTCGACGAGCTGCTTGCGCAGGTCCACGCAGCCGGCATCCCGGTGACGATGGATCTCGAAGGAGATCCTCGTGAGCTCCCTGATGGCGTCCAGCTGACCGTCTTTCGCGTCGCGCAGGAGGCGCTGACGAACACGCTCAAGCACGCCGCTCGCCCGACGAGTGCGCACCTCGCGCTGCGCTGCCAGGAGGGCGAGGTGAAGCTCGAGGTGACCGACACTGGCGAGCAGGCGCTGGGAGTCTCGAGGCTGCCTCCGCTTGCTGGCGGGAGTGGGCGCGGCCTTCGCGGTATGTCCGAGCGGGCGGCAGCGTACGGCGGCCGGCTCGATGCCGGCCCAGGTGCGGATGGGGGTTGGCGCGTGAGCTTGAGCCTGCGCCCCGACGCAGAGATCGTCGCGCGATGACGACGCGTGTGCTCTTGGCAGACGACCAGGAGCTGATGCGGATGGGGTTTCGCATGGTGATCGATACGCAGGCAGACCTCGAGATCGTTGGCGAGGCAGCGAATGGCCTCGAGGCAGTCGAGGCCGTGCGACGTCTCGAGCCTGATGTCGTGCTGATGGATGTGCGCATGCCAGAGCTCGACGGCGTCGAGGCCACTCGGCAGATCGTTCAGTCGCAGTCGGCCGCGCGGATCATCATCCTCACGACATTCGATCTCGACGAGTACGTCTATGCAGCCCTGCGAGCGGGCGCGAGCGGGTTTTTGTTGAAGGATGCGCTGCCTGCCGATCTGCTCTCTGGCGTTCGCGCGGTCGCCAGCGGTGACGCAGTCGTCGCGCCGAGCGTCACCCGCCGGCTACTGGCGAGCTTTGCGAGCCGTCTGCCCGCGCCGGCTGCTCGCACGGACAGCGAGCAGGACGAGCGCATGCAGCTGCTGACAGCACGCGAGCGCGAGGTCCTGCTGCATGTCGCGGCCAGCCGCTCAAACGCTGAGATCGCCGAGCGCCTCGTGCTCTCAGAGGCGACCGTCAAGTCGCACGTCGGGCGCATTCTCTCGAAGCTCGATCTGCGCGACCGTGTGCAGATCGTCGTGTTTGCTTATGAGAACGGGTTGGTCACGCCAGCGCGCAGCTGAGACATCCAGGCGCGCGCAGCTGAAGCGCATGCTGGCGCGCAGGCGGTCGCAGATGGCTGGGCTTAGGTCGCAACGGTCCTAATCGGTAGGACCGTCCGCGACCGCGAGGTTACGGAGGAGGGGCGGAGGCGGTTGACGCGGGTCGTTCGACCTGATGGAATCGCACGGTGGACGCTGTGGGGGACACGGGGCCGCCCGCGGGTCCGCCTGCGTCGCAGGATGCTGCCCAGGCGCTGTCGCTGCCCGCCCGGCTCGAGCGATGGGTGCGTCGGCTTCTGGCGCGAATCCTGCATTGGCTGCGGGGGATCCCTTGCCGGAACTGGAAGCGTCTGCGCAACTTGTTGGAGCGCCTCGGCGAATGGCTCGGCAAGGCGCAGCTGGACTCGCCCGGTTGGTGGGCTCGCTTCGTAGTGATCGCTGCGATTGTCGGGTTTGCGCTGTTTGGTGTGCTCGATGCGCTGCCGTGGTGGGTCGGTGTTGCCTTGATCCTCGTCGGGCTGGTCGCGATAAGCACCTCGGTCGTCGCAAGGGTGGGCCACGCAATCGGCGCTGTGATCGCAGGGATCGTTGCGCTTGCCGGTGTGAACTGGGTCGTCGACAAGCTGTTCAGCTGGCTCGGCTTCAGCATGCCGATCGTCCCTGGGCTGCTGTTTGCGGTGTTCGTGTTTGCCTTGGCGGCACGGAGGTACCTGCTGTTTGCAAAATGGGCTGGGCCCAGCGTGGCCGAAGTAGCGCTGTCGCTCGCTGTCGTCGTGATCCTTGGCTTGCCGCTAGCTGTTGGTCTGGCGACGCGAGAAGGCTCCAAGCATGTGCCGGCGCCGAGCTCGACGGCGCCGAAAGTCGACGTGCTGATCATCACGAGCGGTAAGGGTGACCAACGATCCTTACCTGCTCTCGCTGGCGAACCGACGCTTTCTGGCTTCGACGTGCGCTACTCGATCGGAGTCGCCGTCGGCAATCGCGTTCGCTGGACTCTGAGTGAGGACGAAGCTCCCCACGATGCGCTCGAGGCACTCGCGCAAGGTGCCGCAGCGCCCTCGGTCGCACGCCCGAAACTCCGCGCCGGCGCGAGCGCTGTAGTGCTTCTCGACGTGGATGGAACGGTGCCCGTCGCTTCGCGACCAGAGGCGCTCCCCAACGTGACAGCCGGCTCAGATGAGGTGTCCCGCTGGCGAGGCATCGCTGCTGCGGCGACACCGGTCGGCTCAGGCCCGGTGCCGACGTTCGCGCTGCTGCAGTCGGACAGTCCTCAGCGCATTGGGAGTTGGCAGCGATTCATCCCGAAGGGGGTCGTTCTGTCGCGCCAGGCGCAGACGCAGACGAGCCTCACTGCGATTGGAGTGGCGATGGCGGTTGGCGCGCCAAGTGCTGATGCTGACTATGCGCTTGCCTTGCGCTATCGCCCGATTCTGCTGTTCGACAGCGCAGAGGCCGTGCCGCGACCGCTGTCGGTGAGCTGGCTGTTCGACAAGGGCAGGGTGAAGCTGTGCAAAGACGATGGACTGAAAACCGACTGCGTAGCTGCTGACTCTCCGGCACAGCTGAAGAGCGGAGGGACACACCTCGGCCTGAACCTGCCGTCGAGCGCTGAATTGAAGCGGCTGGCGCGGCAGGATCGGAAGCGACTCGGTCTGGATAGCGGCGCCGTTGGAGAGCCCTCCGCGCCTGCGGCAGCCCCGCACGCTGCCGGTGCAGCTCCACTTGGCGCGCAGGAGCTGGTCAGCCCGAGCGTGGCGAAGGCCGCCAGCCCGAGTACACCGAAGCCGGTCAGCGCGCGCACGCCGAAGCTGATTGCAGGCGGACCGGACACGGCCATCTACGTACATCCGGTTGCGGATGAACGCGACGGTCGGCAACTGCTCTACCTCGACTACTGGTGGTATCTGTCGGATAACCCATCAGGCGTTGGCGGAGGAGCGTTCTGCGGGGCCGGGCTGGTGATCCCGGGCATCACTTGCGAGAACCACGTATCGGACTGGGAGGGCATGACGGTGGTCGTCGACCGAACGGGCGCGCGACCGTTCGTCGCTTCGATCCACTATGCCGAGCACAAGGACGTGGTCGGGTACGGCTGGACAGAGCTGCGCAGCATGTGGGCGAACGACAAGGCAGTGCCGCGGTTTGTCCACGACGTACCTGGATACGCAGAACGGCCGCTTGCGTTCATCGCCAGCGGGACGCACGCAGCGTATGCGAGTCCGTGTGCGAGCAAATGTCGCCAAATCGCTTCAGATCTGGGCGAGGACGATCGGGACGGTGAGCTTCCGTGGATCGGCGACTACACAGCCACATGTGGGGTGACGAGCTGCGTGCAGGTGCTGCCGACCTACGAAGCTGGGCTGCACCCGGCGCTGTGGAACGCCTTCGCTGGCACTTGGGGCGACCGCCACTGCGTGTTCAAGTACTACTGCGACCTGACCACGCCGCCCGTCGCGCCTGGAGAGCAGGCACGCTACGAACACCCCTCCCGTTGCACCGGCATCGTCGGTCGGAGCGGGAAGTTCAAGGCTGAACCGTGCGAACCGTGAGCGGCCGTATCTGTGCGCTGCTGTGCTGCTGTGCTGCAATTACGGCGCTGTCGGCCGGCAGCGCGGATGCAAGTGCGTCGTTCACCTGGAGCGTGCCAGAGCTCCTCGGAGGGGAAACGGCGGGGGTGGCGCGCAGCGTCGAGGAAGCAGCGCGGCCGCAGCCGACGACGATCCTGCTCGACTCGTGTGCGCAAGGTGCGACATGGACGCTCGACGGCAAGTCGGTCGCACCCGTCTCAGTCGGCCGCTGCCAGCTGAAGCTCGATCTCGGCGACCACTGGCCACACGAGCTGCAGATGACAGTGGCTGGTACGCCGTTCGAGCAGACCGTGCAGGCGCACGACCTACTGATCGTCTCGATCGGCGATTCGGTTGCCTCAGGCGAGGGCAACCCGGACGTGCCGAGCTTGGTGGAGCCGCAGTGGCTCGAGACGCGCTGTCATCGCTCGATGCGCTCTGGGGCTGCGCAGGCTGCAGATGCGATCGCTGCGAGCGATCCGCACAGCGCAGTCGTGTTCCTGCCACTCGCGTGCTCAGGCGCGAGCGTGCGCGAAGGCCTGCTGGGCCCGTACGCAGGGGTGCAGAAGGATCGGCGGCTCGGCGATCTGCCGCCCCAGCTCGAACAGGTCGAAGCGCTGGCGCACCGACGCCACATCGACGCTGTGCTGCTGAGCATCGGTGCCAACGACGTCGACTTCGGACCACTCGTGCGTTTCTGCGTGGTCGTCAGCGACTGCCCCCAGCGTCGCTTCGATCCACACAGCTCCGCGCTGACCGAAGCCGGTCCTGGCTTTGCCACAGCCGAAGCCGTTCACGAAGCAGCGCAACGCGAGCTCGGACTCCACTACCAGGAAGTGGCGGAGCGCCTGAAGAGCATCGGCATCCCTGCTGGAAAGGTTGTGATCGTCGAATACTTCGACCCGACGCGCGACCGGCACGGCGAGGTATGTCACGAACTGCTTCCTGGCATCACAGCTGACGAGAGCGAATGGGCCGAGCAGCGTGTGCTCGAACCGCTCAACGACGCCGTCCGCGCCGCTTCACAGCGGTTCGGGTGGAAGCTCGTCGGTGGCGTCTCCAGTGCTTTTCGCGACCACGGCATCTGTGCCGGCGATGGGCAGAGTTGGGTGCGTGGGCTCGTCGGGTCGCTCGGTCGTGGTGCCGGTGTGAGCGGGCCGCTGCATCCCAACAGCGTCGGCCACCTCGTCACAGCAGCGCTGATTGCCCCAGTGCTCGCGAGTGTAGTTGGCGTCGATCCAACAGCGGCGGTCGCGGAGGTACGTGGTGCGCATGACGACGAGAGCACCGCCGTCGCCTGGTGGTGGGTCGCAGTCGCCGCCGTCGGCGGGTTGCTGGTCGGCGTGCTGCTTGCGTTGATCGCGAGCAAGGTGTTGACGGCGTCCAGCTGAGCGGGACGTTCGCTGCGGACGTTACCGACACCGGCTTCAGCTCCTTGGCGAGGCTGGCTCTCTTTGGCAGCACGAAGCGATCCGCGCTGTACGACTACCAGCTCAAGCCGGGCGTTCCGCGGGCGACATCGATGATCCACCGTACTGAACCATGCCGCATGGAGATGCACTATCTCGATGAACCCCGATCGTCATCAGCCGCGCACCGGCGGCGAGTGGTCGAGCAGTTCGAGCACCGCCGTCTCGACCCGCCGTCGCACGCGTGGGCTTGCAAGCTCAGGTTCCATGCGCTTGCCCAGAGCGGGCGCGATCGTCACACCTGCCTGGAATCGATCGATCACACGTGGGTCGATGTAGGAGGCGCGTGCGACGGCAGGCGTGTTCCCAAGATATGCAGCGACCGTCTTGACGGCCCGTTTGATCTCTCGCTCCCGCGCCCCGGCCCGCTGCGTATGCGCCGCTGCGAGCGCCACCGCAGCAAGCACGCTCGCGTTCCAGGTGCGGAAGTCCTTCGCGCTGAACGGCCCGCCGGCCTGATCCTTCAAGTATGCGTTGACTTCCTCGGCGCTCACTTCCCTCCAGCCATCGCCCTCACGAAATGCCAGGAGCTGCGAGCCGCTGCGACGGCGCTTGAGTGCTCGGATCACGCTGAGTGCCTGCTCATCGGTGATCGCCTGGATCCGGCGCTGGGAGGACTTGGCCGGGAAGTCGAAGATCAGCTCGCGCTCGCCGATCGTCACGTGCTCGCGCAGCATCGTCGTCAGCCCGTAGGACTCGTTGCGCTCGGCGTAATCCTCTGAACCGATGCGAAAGAACCCGAGATCCAGCAGCCGCACGGCGCAGGCGAGCACCAGCTCGCGCGTCAACTCGCCGCTCGGCACGGCGGCGGTGGGGTCGCCGGAGCGCTGCAGGTGGCGGGCGACGCGGCGTCGCAGGCGCGGCAGGCTCGCCCCAAAAGCAAGCATCGAGTCGAACTTGTCCCGGTCGCGATGCGTGCGCCAGCGCGCGTGGTAGAGGTACTGCTTGCGCCCCGCTGCGTCGATCCCTGTGGCCTGCAGGTGGCCGAGCGGGTCCATGCAGATCCACACTTCCTCCCACGCCGGTGGGATGGTCAGCTCGTGGATACGCTCGATCACCTCTGGGTCGTCGATCCGAGTGCCGTCCGGGTCGCGGTAGCCAAAGCCCCGGCCGTGCCGCACGCGCGAAATGCCAGGGGCCGCGCAGTTGCTGCGCCGTAGTCGCGCTATGTCTGCCCCCGGTCGCATGTTCGCGTCGACGCGTGCTCGCTCATCGTCCTGACGATATCCGCGCCGTGACAGGACGCAGGCGCGGCGCCTTGCCGCTACGGACGATTCCTGGGCACCCGTCCTGGGCAACCGCCTTGCATGAGCGACACCGAGCAACGGGAGAGCAACTGGGACACCGCACAGATCGAAGACGCCGCGCTCACCGGCTCTGGCTCCAAGGCACGGAAGGCGCGCCTCGAACGGGTGTTGGCGCTGCTGGGCTCATCGCACAGCAACTGACGAGGTCGAGCAGGGCGACGAGTCCGAACTGCGTCATTTTCTCGAGAGCATTGTGTTCTCATCATCACGCCCTTTCGCTCCAGCGCGAGGCCCAAGCCTGGAGCGGTGAGAGCGCGAGCAGCAGCTCCTGGCCTTCGGGCGTGAGGCCGTAGCCCTCGCCTGGTCGCTGCTCGATCACGCCCGCGTCGCGCAACTCGCGCAGCCGCTGGTTCAACACGCTCGAGGACATGCCCTCGCAGCGGATCTGCAGTTCGCGGAACGTGAGGGTCTCCTCGCGCAGCTCCCACAACACGCGCAACGTCCAGCGGCGGCCGAGCAGGTCGAACAGCGCCATGATTGGGCGGCCGCTGCGCGAGCCGCGCGCGGGGCGGCCTGGGCGAGGCGAGATGCGCTCCGGCGCGACCCGGGACGAGGAGCGCTTCAGCTCGGTGGAACGGGCCGAGGGGCGTTTCGCGGGGACTTCCGCGTGCCCGTCCTTTGTCTGCTGCGAAAACAGAAGCTAGACTCCTTGCTTTGATTATCGAAGCGAGAGGATATCCGAATGACAGAGCCAAGAATCGCCCCGTTGCAGCCGCCGTACGACCCTGGGACTGCAGCGATGCTCGCGAAGTGGATGCCGCCTGGCAGCGAAGTCGAGCCTCTGGCGCTGTTTCGCACGCTCGCCCGCCACGACGGTCTGTTCTCGCGCATGCGACCGCTCGGCGCGGGGCTGCTCGGCCATCCGCGCTTGGATCCGCGCGAGCGTGAGCTGCTGATCCTGCGCACCTGCGCGCGGGCAGGTGCTGAGTACGAGTGGGGGGTGCACGCGGTCGCTTATGGCGCCGCTGTGGGGCTGAGCGAGCAGCAGATCGCCGCCACCGCGCACGGCTCGCCCGAGGATCCCGCTTGGGCCGAGGGAGATGGGCTGCTGATCGCCGCGGCCGACGCTATGTATGAGACCGACGCGCTCCCGGAGCCGCTGTGGCAGAAGCTGGCGGCACGCTTTGACGAGGATGAGTTGCTCGAGCTGGTGACGGTCGCCGGCTGGTACAGGCTCATCTCTTACCTGGTCAACGTCGTGGCGATCGAGCTCGAGCCGTGGGCTGCGCGCTTTGGCGACGAAGGAGTCAGCAGGTCGTTCTAGAGCAACTCCCCGCTCTAGCTGTAGGACATCTAGCTAGCGTCGCCCGGCGTCGTGCTGGTCAGCTCACGCAGCTCGGAGAGGCAGCGCCGCAGCAGCCGCGAGACCTGCATCTGGGAGACGCCCATCCGCTCGGCGATCTGTGTCTGGGTCATTTCCTCGATGTAGCGCATCCGCAGCATTTCGCGCTGACGCGGCTCCAAAAGCTGAAGCGCCGGGTTCAGGCTTACGCCGAGCTCGATCAGCTCGAAGCGCGGATCCTCATCGCCGATCGTCTCCACGTAGGAGCTGTCCTCGTCATGGGCGTCATTGACGCGCGGCGCATCGAGCGAGATGGAGCTGAAGGCTCGCAGCGCCTGCATCGCATCGATCACCTCCTCGATGTCCAGCTCCATGAACTGCGCGAGGTCGGGCACAGTCGGCGAGCGCCCGTACTCTTCGCTCAGCGCCCGCTCGGCATCGCGCAGCTCCAGCGCGCGCTCCTGCACCCCACGAGGAACGTGGGCAGACCAGCTCGAGTTACGGAAGTAGCGACGCAGCTCGCCGAGGATCGTCGGGATCGCAAAGGCCTGGAAGGGAAAGCCGCGAGCTGGGTCAAAACGCTTGATCGCCTTGATCAGGCCGAGCTGCGCTACCTGGCAGAGATCCTCGTAGGGCTCTGAGGTGTTGCTGTAGCGGCGAGCAAGCGTTCGCGCCAACGGAGTGAAGCATTCCACGAGCTCTTCGAGTGCCGCTTGCTCCCCGGGGCGGCGCATTCGGGCGAACAAAGCCCTGTGCTTCGCCTGCTCACGATGATCGCCGCGCCCGCTCCTTGCAGCTCGCGGCCCGTCGGTCGTCTTCGCCTGCTCCTCGTAAGTCACCCCGGCCATGGCCCATCCCCTCTCCGTGGTTGCCGAATCTGATCTCCTCGGTGGAGGCGCCCGCGGTGCGGACAAATTCAGGAATTACCTTGTCAAGACATTGTCCTGGGTAGACTAGCACTGCATGGCCGGCCGTGTGCGGCGTAGCGCGCCGGTGCTCGGGGTAGGGAATCCCTCGTCAACTGTTCAGAGGAGGAATAGATGGTTGCGTTCGTAGTGCTGCTGTTGCTGCTGGCGATCTTCGGTGGGCTCGGCTTCGTCGCGCACGTGCTCTGGTACGTGCTGATCGTCGCTGTATTGCTGTGGTTGATCGGCTTCTTCATTGGTGGGGCGCCAACCGGCGGCGGACGGCGCTGGTACGGGCGCTGGTGAGCCGGCTGGGCTTTGCTGGCGCCGCTCGGCGGGACGGCGCCGAGCACGTCAGCTTCACCTTCGACGACGGCCCTGACGAGGTCTGGACACCGCGAGTGAACGCCGAGCTCGCTCGCCTCGGCGTGCGCGCGACCTTCTTCGCCATCGGCGAGCGCGTGCTGCGCTGGCCCGAGCTGGTTCGCAGGGCGGTCGCAGTCGGGCACGAGGTGCAGCTCCACTGCCACCGCCACATCCGCCACACTCAGCTCACCGAGCCAGAGCTCCGAAGCGACACTGAGCGCGGGCTCGAGGCGCTCGCCAGCGTTGGTGTGGAGCCCACGCTGTGGCGGGCTCCGTGGGGCATCACCACTCCCGCGAGCCGCCGCCTTGCCCGTGCCTTCGGATTGCGGCTGATCGGTTGGTCGATCGACACGCACGATTGGCGCGGGGACGAGCCGGCAACGATGCTCGCCGCCGCGCGCCCGGCCCTGCCGGTGGGCGGCTCAATACTGATGCACGACGCGCTTGGGCCCGGGGCTACGCGCTCGGGGTGCGAGAACACGGTCGCGTTGCTCGAGGGGCTCACCGAGGCCGCTCGTCGGCTCGGCATGGAGCCGACGCCCTTGCGCTGCGCCGAAGCACAGGTGTCTCGATGAGCGCCAAGCCGGTCGAGATGTCTCCCACCTCGACGCTCACGCTGCAGAAGGCGCTTGCGCACATCGCCCAGCGCGCACACGCGCTCGATCTCGAGCCGCGCTTTCCGCAGGAGGATTTCGCCGATCTGAAAGCAGCGGGCGTTCTTCAGGCAGCAGCCGTAGAGCCGGGCGAGCTGTTGAGCGAGATCGCGTTGGTGCGGGCTGTCGCCGCGGCAGACGCGTCCACAGCACGGATACTCGACGGGCACTTCAACGGCGTCGAGCGCCTCTTCCGTGGCGCGCAGGACGGGTTGCGCGAGCGCGAGCTGCAGGGCATCCGCGACGGACGTCTGCTGCTGGGCGTCTGGGGAGCAGACCCCGCGCCGGGCGAGGGCCCGCCCGCGCAGCTCCTGTGCAAGGAGGGAAGGCTCTACCTGCGCGGGGTGAAGGTGTTCTGTTCCGGCGCAGGTGGCGTGCAGCGCGCGCTCGTTGTTGCGACCAACGAGCAGCGTCAGCGCCGCCTCGCCTACCTCGATACGAGCGAGGGGATCGTGATCGATCCTGGCTGGTATCGCGCTTCGGGGCTGCGCTCATCAGAGAGCCATCGCGTCGAGTTTCACGACACGCCGGTCATTGCGGTGCTCGGCGAAGGCGGGGAGCTCGCGGCGGAGCCGTGGTTCTCACGCGACGCCGTGCGGACCACGGCGACCTGGGTCGGGCTGTGCGACTGCATCGTCCGATCGACGCTGCAACTGACCGATCCCGAGCGCGCGAGCGAAGTCCAGGCGCACGGCATCGGTCGGATGCTCGTCGCGCACGCAACGATCGAGCGCTGGCTGAGCTACGCGGTGTCGCAGCTGAGCGATTCCAACCGATCCGGCGACGACGACGACGAGGATCCTGGGCGGCTCGCTGCGCTCTGTCGCGTCGCGATCTCGGACGCCTCACGTGAGATCGCCGCTCTCTCCGCGACGATCTGCGGCTCGCGCGCACTCGCGGGCGGCGGCGCGCTGGAGCGCGCGCGCCGAGACCTCGACGTGTTCCTGCTGCAGCACCGCCTGGACCCGAAGATCACCGTGCTCGGCCAGAAAGCACTTCAGGATCTACCGCGATGAGCGCGGGGATGGGCTCGGCAGAGCGCTTTGAAGAGCTCTACGAGCAGAGCGCCGACCCCTGGTCCTACGAGCGCAGCGAGTACGAGCGAGAGAAGTACGCGAGCACGCTCGCCGCGCTGCCCGGTGGTCACATCGCAAGCGCGTTGGAGGTCGGCTGCTCGATCGGCGTCTTCACCGAGCAGCTCGCACGGCGCTGCGAGCATGTGCTCGCGGTCGACTTCTCGGAGCGAGCGCTACGGCTCGCGCACGCCAGGCTCGACGCGCTCGACAACGTCGAGCTGCGCTTGGCGAGCTTCCCCGAGCAGGCGCCCGTGGGCCCCTGGCAGCTGATCGTCTGCTCGGAGGTTCTCTACTACCTGCAGGCGCCGGCGCTCGAGCGCGCGATCGCATGGCTCGTCGAGCGGCTGTGCGAGGGGGCTTGCGTGCTCGCCGTCAGCTGGCGCGGAGAAGGCGCCGACGAGCCGTTCCTCGGCGATGACGTGCACGATCGCCTCGCCCGTGAGCTTGCCGAGTGGCACACGCTCGACGGCCGGCGCGAGGGCTACCGCCTCGACCGCTTCGACGGCCGATGAGCGACGCGCCGATCGTGATTGTCGGCGCCGGGCCTGCCGGCCTCGCCACGGCGCGCTCCTACCGCGAGTCTGGCGGCACGGCGCCCGTGCTGATCCTGGGCCGCGAGCCGCGGCCCCCTTACCATCGACCGCCGCTGACGAAGGAGTTCCTGCGCGGCGAGATGGCCGCCGAGGAGCTGCCGCTCGAGCGAGACGACTGGTACGCAGAGCACGACGTGGAGCTGCGCCTTGGCTGCAACGTCGGCGCCATCGACCCGCGCGCCCGCACGGTGCTGGCGGGCAGCGAGACGATGCCGGCGGAGGCGATCGTGCTCGCGACTGGCTCTGAGCCAGTGCGTCCCGAGCTTCCCGGGATCGAGCATGCGCGCGTGCTGAGCGTGCGCGAGCTGCCGGACAGCGAACAGATCGCCGAGCGCGTGAAGGCCGGCACCCGCGCGCTCGTGATTGGCAGCGGCTTCATCGGTTGCGAGGTCGCTGCCTCGCTCGCGCGGATCGGCGCGCAGATCACGCTGATCGCCCAGGAAGACGCTCCCCAGCAAGAGCGCCTCGGCCTGGCGGCTGCTCTGCGCATCGGCGACTGGTTGCGTGGGCTCGGGGTCGAGCTCGTGACCGGCGTCGAGGTGCGCACGATCGAGGACGGCCGCGCGGCGCTGCTCGACGACGGTCGCCGCTTCGAGGCGGAGTGGGTGCTGCTCGGGACTGGAGCGAGGCCCCGGGGCTCGCTGGCAGAAGATGTCGGAGCCTCAACCGATGACGGAGCGGTGCTCGTCGACGCGCAGATGCGGGCTGGCGAGCATCTACTCGCTGTCGGCGACGTCGCGTTCGCACACAACGCGAGCGCCCGGCGGCGGCTGCGCGTCGAACACTGGGGCGACGCGCTCGCGCATGGCGAGATCGCAGGCAAGGCGCTTGCCGGGCAAAGCGCTGTCTGGGCGGAGGTGCCGGGATTCTGGTCGACGATCGGAGAGCGCACGCTCAAGCACGCCGCCTGGGGCGACGGGTATGAGTCGAGCGAGCTGGTCTCTCATGCCGACGGAGCTTTCACCGTCTGGTACTGGCGCGCGGGCAAGCTCGTCGGCGTGCTCACGCACGAGCGCGATCGCGACTACGAGCGAGGCCGTGAGCTGATCCGCCGAGGAGCACCGGCGCTGTGATCGAGGCCTCGCTGCACGCCGATGCGCTGCTGCCGCCCGAACCCGCTCTACGCGCGGTCGTCGTCGTGCCGGCGCGCGACGAGCAGCAGCGGATCGCTGCGTGCCTGCGCGCGCTGGCAGCGCAGCGCGGTGTGCCGTGCGAGCACTACGAGGTGATCGTGATCCTCGATGGATGCGTCGATGCGACCGCTGAGGTGGTTGGCCTCTCGCTGCGTGAGATGCCCGAGCTGCGCCTGCACCGGGTCGAGCTTCCCAGCCCGCAAGGCGTTGGTCGTGCGCGACGCTTGGGAATGGACCTTGCTTGCGAGCGGCTGCTGAACCTTGGCCGCGGGGACGGGCTGATCGCCAGCACTGACGCCGACAGTGTGGTGGCCCCGAACTGGATCTGCACCCAGCTCGAGCTGCTGGGCGAGGGGGCCGAGGCGATCGGCGGTCGTATCGAGCTCGACGAGGAAGAGACGAGGCGGCTCGCACCTGGCGCCGTGGCTGTCAGGGACGGTGCCGTCGCGAGCAGGATGCGGCGCGCACTCGGGCTCAGCGCCTCGCCCAAGCATGTCGAGCACCACCAGTTCAGCGGAGCGTCGCTCGCGCTGACCGCCGCCGCCTACGCGCGCTGCGGCGGTCTTCCGGTGCGGGCTGCACTCGAGGACGAGGCGCTCGAGCGCGCACTCGTGGATCAAGGCGTCGCGATCCACCGCAGCGCCCGTGTGCGCGTTCGTACCTCTGCACGCATCAGCGGGCGTGCACCGCGTGGGCTGGCACGCGACCTGGCCAGCGCCGACTGGCGCGAGCGTCGGACGTACGACGCCGGCGAGTTCACGCTGGAGCGGCTGCTGGCGGCAAAGCGTGCCACGGTCGCGCTACTGCTTCCCGCGCGTGAAGTCTCCGCCACGATCGCGCCCGTCGCTGAGACAGCGGCACGACTCCAAGCGGCAGGTCTGCTCGATGAGGCGATCGTGATCGACGCGGCGTCCTCCGACGGCACCGCCGCGATCGCAGAGCAGGCCGGCCTGCGTGTCGAGCAGGAGAGCGAGCTGCTCAGCGAGTTCGGGCCCGGTCGGGGCAAGGGCGACGCGATGTGGCGCGGGCTCGCCGCGAGCAATAGCGAGATCGTCGTGTTCGTCGACACCGACACCGAGGACTTCGACGAGCGCTTCCTGCTCGGCATGCTCGGGCCGCTGCTGTGCGACCCCGAGCTGCAGTTCGTCAAGGGCAAGTTCCGCCGGCCGTTTCGCAGTGGCGCTCAGGTGCTCGCGGACGGCGGTGGACGCGTCACCGAGCTGATGGCGAGGCCGCTGCTGAACCTCCACGCCCCTGAGCTTGCCGTCTTCGACCAGCCGCTCGCCGGCGAGACTGCCGCGCGGCGGGAGCTGCTCGAGCGGACCCCCTTCGCTGCTGGCTACGGCGTCGAGATCGCAATGCTGATCGACGTTTGGCGCAGCGTCGGACTCGACGGGATGGCGCAGGTCGATCTCGGCGCGCGCCAGAACCGCCACCAGCCGCTGCGCGACCTCTCCTCGATGGCCTACGCCGTGCTCGTCGCTGCGCAGAGCCGCTTTCTCGGACGCGACTTTGCCGACCGCAATGCCGGCGGCTCGATCGCGCTGCCGCCGGCGCCCGGCCGAACGGCGATGGAGTCGCGGCCGGTCGCGCTCGAGGAGCGACCACCGCTCGCCTCACTCGATGACGCCCAGTTCACGGCTCGCCGTGACGGGTAGTGGTCGGGTTGAACGCCCCGAGCGAAAGGAGCGAGCGATGGCGAAAGATCACGGGTCGAGTGTGAAGAACGACAAGCAGTACGAAGGCCTGCGCGAAAAGGGGATGAGCAAGGAACGGGCCGCGCGGATCGCGAACAGCAAGGGCTCCTCCAAACGCGGTGGGGCAAGCTCGGGCGGTGGGACCAAACGGCGCGCCACGAGCCAGGGAGGCACAAAAGCGCAGAAGGCAGCGGCCGGGCGCAAGGGAGGCAAAGCCGCGAGCAGTGGCAGCTAGCCCCGCCTTTCTGCAGCTTGGGGGACCGGAGACTTGCTCCGGGGAGCCGGGTGCGCTCACGCGTGAGGCCGAGGCGCTCAAGCGTTAGCTGCGCGACCTCATTCGGGTTCTCCGAGCTGCGCCGGAGGGAGGCCGACGCGGAGGGGCCTTGCATAACCTGCCATCAATGACGGATGACCGTGAGGAGGTTTGGCGGAACAAGGACGGCCGCGCGTGGCGTATCGGAGGACAAGCCGATGTCACTTGGATCCAGGAGAACACCCAGGTCGCGCTTGCAATCACGTCCGCGATCCCACCGGTGTTCGATGCCTATGCCACCCTGGAGCACCCCGAAACCGGCGAATCAGAGGCCCGCCCGCGGGAGCTCGAGGACTGGGACCGTCATGTTGCCGGTGTGATCGCGGTCCTTGTCGAGCACACCGCTGCGCAGCCCTGGTGGCTTGGCTTTCTCAACTACGGCCCCTCGGCGAACATCATCTTCAACGACGTTCGGAGAGTGCAGCTGAACGTCAACGAGGACGCTTACGTGCTGGTCGAGGCTGGCGCTGAGCAGGCAGCAAACTGGCGCAACGCTGAGCACGACAAGGATGTCCTGCCGGATCTGATGTTTCCGGCGGATCGGTCGTGGCTTTTCTCAACCTTGTGGGATGACGATTGGACCTGCATCGGCGGGCAGCGACGACTCGTCGATGCCTTTTTGACCCATCTAGATCTGCGATATCGCGCTCGTGAGGTCAACCCATCCGTCGAGGATGCGACTCCGCCCGGCCACACCGCGATCTGACCGATGGCTGCTTCGAGCAAGGCGTCCCGTCGCATCTAGGCGGGTCATCGGTCAGCGCCTGTCACCGTCGACGGGCTCCAACAGCGGCAATCCGGCCAGCACCTCGATCAGCTGGTGCACGTGCTCGATTCGCGAGCCAGGGATGACCTCGAGCTCATGGCCGTGCTCCTTTGCCGTCTCATACGCGGAGGTCAGGCAGTGCATCCCGGCGGAGTCGATCGCTGTGAGCTCGCGCAGATCCAGCACGATCCGCGTCCTGCGACCGTCGCACAGGCGCGCGAATGCGCTCTGCAACTGCGAAGCGTCCGCGAGACGCATCATCCCGCGGAGGACCAGGCAGCGGTCCGGCGCCAACGAGCGCTCTTCGATTGCAAAGCCCGGCTCTTGAGCTGACAACCTCGACCTCCGCGCATGCGCGCAATATCGGGACTCGGCGCAGATCGCGCCCGTGAAGCCGATGTCCCCAGCTTGCTCGGCTCGAGGAACGAGACAGGCCTGCCGCAGACGCAGAGTAGCCCCGTGCCGATCACAGCCCGAGGACGGCGCGACATTAACAAAATGCGCAGCGCACCTCAACCGCCACCGCGTCGGCGCGCAGCGGTCGTCTGCTCGCGACGATCCGCACGCCGCTGCTCGACAGCCGCTCTCAGGCTCGTGCCTGCGAGGCGCGCATGTGTTCGTGTTCGAAACCTTCCAGCCAGTGCCGGCGCACGGTCCCGGCGACGAAGTCCGTCGGCACTTCCTTGCCGCGTGAGACGCGGTGACAGGGAAACACGATTGGCATCGGATTCGCGCCCATCCACAGCCCGATCTCGCGCGCGTCCATTGCGAGGTCCAGCTCCAGGTAGGAGCGGTGTGAATCCCACGGGATCGACTGCGTGGGGGACAGCGCCCCGTTCGCGGCGCCGAGCACGTCGAGGTCGATCTCGCACTCGATCGCTTCGCTTTCGCCCGCCAGCAGACGCGCGAGCGCATCCTTCGCCCTGCTCAGATGGGCGCGCGCCGCCCGAGCGCCGCCCGAGCGGCTCGAACGGTCACGCAGCTCTTCGTAGTCTGAGTGACCTTCGAACGCGAGCCGGACGAGGCCAGTCGGGGTGGCAGCGAGCACGATCTCGCCGAGCGGGCCGCTGGCCCGGGTGCAGGCGAGCCCAGCCTGCTGCAGCGGACCGATCCACGGCGGGGCTTCCGAGCCCGCGATCGCCGCCACGCCGCTCAGCAGCCCAGCGCGGTATTCGGTGCAGTCGGCGCATTCGCCTTCGGCGCGGGCGGTGACCGTTTCCACTGAGAAGCCGGCGCCAAGCTCGCCGAGCTCGATTGTTTCGCCGTCGAGATCGAACAAGCGAGAGCAGAGTCGGCAGCGGAAGTGCCCGTGGGGATGGATGTTCGCCTCGTAGCGCACGGGTTCGGGTACGCCGACAGCGCCGAGCGCCCCCAGCTCGGCCATCTCCACAAGCGTTGCGTATACGGTCCCGCGCGCGAGCGTCGGCAGCGAGGCGAGCGCGCGTGCGTGAACTTCGTCGGCCGAGAGGTGCTCGCCGACGGCATCGTGCAGCACGCCGAGGATCACCCGGCGCTGCACCGTGCTGCGCAGGCCGTGCTCGCGCAGAACCTGCTCGACCTGCCCGCGATTGCCCTCCACGCCTCCATTCTGGCGCAGGTTCGGGTCGCGAGGGTAGAAGCAGGGCATGGGGGGTATTGATCCTAGGACAATGTCCTAACTAGCCCCTAGGAGCGATCCCGTGCTCATCCGTATCGACCGCCTACAGACCGCAATGCTGCCACCTTCGGAGGCCGGCCCGGTCGGTGGTGCAAGGGCTGCTCGGCGGCAAGTTCGGCGAGATGTCGACGTTCATGAACTACACCTACCAGTCCTTCAACTTTCTGAAACCGTCGGGAGAAGCCGCAGAGGATCGAAGGGATCGCGGCCAAGTTGCGCGAGAGGGCGAGGGTGACGGCGACGGCGTGATGGAGACGTAAGGACGCGATCAGCTGACGCACCCGCTTGGAGCTGGCGTCCCGCACCGGCTGCCGCCGCAGTCAAAGAGCTCAACACAACCAAAGGAGAGCAATGGCAGACCTGACGAACCTGGAGAGCAAGCTGGCCGAGGTGCTCGGCCTCGCCGCGGCCTCGAAGGCCGCGACAGAGAAGGTTTCCTCGATGCTCGACGACGACGAGCGCGACCTCACTGGCGTGCTCGAGCAGATGGGGCACGAGGCTGCCGAGACTGAGCAGCGCTGCACCGAAGTCGCCGGCACGTTCGACGGCAAGAAGACGGCGATTCTCGACGCCGGGCGCGAGACGCGCCAAGAGGCCGAGGAGATGATGAAGACCTATCTCGCAGACGAGGAGGAGGCGCTGGACGGCTTTGAGTTCCTGACGATGGCCGAGGCCGGCGAGGTCGGCCACTGGGCGATCGTCAAGAAGCTCAACGAGCGCGCGCAGAACAAGGCCGTCGCCGAGCTCGTGGAGTGGGCGCTGCCGGTCCAGGAAGCACATCTCAGCTCAGTGCTCGAGAACTCGCTGGAGCTCGCCAGTCGCGAAGACCCGAACGAGATCGTGGAATAGATGTGAGCGGGCAGGCGGGAGACGGGTGGGTTGCCGAGCGGGCCCGCAGCGAGCGCGGGCTGGTGCTCGCTGCTGTGCTCAGCGATCGAGAGCGAGCTGCGACAGAGGGTGCGCTCGTTCATGAACGCCATCGATCCGCAGAACGAGCTGGAGGTCGTTGTCTGCATCCTCGCGCCGAGGGAGGGCGAGAGCTCCGACGGCAGTGAGTTGTTCGATGGCCACGGCGAGGAAGCGACGGAAGGATGAGTCGGCCAGATTGCGTTTGGCATCGATCCTGGCGGGCACGGTAAGGGGGACTCGTTCAATGAGTCTCAGGCCGCGGAGAGGGCTGCCCTCAACAGGGTGCGGCTCGATTCGCGGCCGCTTTTCGTCGCTGGCGCGAGAACGCTCGCCCCGGCGCGGGCGCGATCGGACTCGCGGCTCGGCGGCACTCTCCGCCGAGCGCCTCGGCCAGCGTCTCGATCGCACTCGGAAGCGCTCGAAGCGCTCGTCGATTTACCGCCGATCGGCCGATCAGTTTGTCGCTAACCCCCAGGGGTAGCTGAGCCCAACCCGAGACCCGTCGAGAGGAGGAGCCGTGAAGGCGCTGACATGGCAAGGCAACCACGACGTCCGTGTCGAGGAGGTGCCTGACCCGAGGATCGAGCAGTCGACTGACGCGATCATCAAGGTCACATCGAGCGGCATCTGTGGATCGGACCTGCATCTCTATGAGGTGCTCGGAGCCTTCATCGACCCGGGCGACGTACTCGGCCACGAGCCGATCGGCATCGTCGAGGAGGTGGGCGCTGCGGTCGAGCAGATCAAGCCCGGTGACCGCGTCGTAGTTCCGTTCAACATCTCCTGCGGGCACTGCTACACCTGCGCCAAGGGCCTGCAATCTCAGTGCGAGACGACGCAGGTGCACGAGTACGACACGGGCGCTGCTCTGCTCGGCTACACCAAGCTCTACGGCCAGGTGCCAGGCGGCCAGGCCGAGTACCTGCGCGTCCCGCAGGCGCACTACGGTCCGATCAAGGTTCCCGAGGGGCCGCCCGACGACCGCTTCGTCTACCTCTCGGACGTGCTGCCGACGGCCTGGCAGGCGGTCGAGTACGCGAACGTGCCCGAGGGAGAGACGGTGCTCGTGCTTGGGCTCGGCCCGATCGGGGAGATGTGCACGCGCGTGGCGCAGCACAAAGGCGTAGAGGTGATCGGTGTCGACCTCGTGGAGGAGCGATTGATGCGCGCGAGCTCCCATGGGGTGCGCGTGCTCGACCTCGAGGCCCATGACGACCTGCCGGCGGCCGTGCGCGAGCTGACCGACGGTCGCGGTCCGCTTGCAGTGATCGACGCAGTCGGCATGGAGGCTCACGGGGCGCCCGTCGGCAGGCTCGCGCAACGGCTGGCGGGGATGCTCCCCGACGCGATCGCACGGCCGATGATCCAGACTGCCGGCTTCGATCGCCTCAGCGCCCTGCACATGGCGATTGAGCTCGTCCAGCGCGGAGGCACCATCTCGCTGTCGGGTGTCTATGGTGGCGCCGCCAGCCCGATGCCGCTGATTCAGATGTTCGACAAGCAGATCAATTTGCGTATGGGACAGGCGAACGTCAAGCGCTGGATCGACGAGATCCTGCCGCTGCTCAGCGGCGATGAGGATCCGCTCGGCGTTGACGATTACGCCACCCACCACCTGCCGCTGGAGCAGGCGCCCCACGCCTACGAGATCTTCCAGAAGAAGGAAGATGGCGCCTTCAAGATCCTGCTGAAGCCGTAGCGCTCGCCCCGATGTCACCGGACCAGCGGCAACGTCGGCACGAGCGTGCTGCGGATGCTGATGGAGGATCCGGGCCGTCGAGGAGATCGTCGCCGCCGCGCGCGACGCCCGCCCGTGCGCAAAGGACTACGCTGTCACACAACCTGGGCAGGCAGGAAGCGTCGAGGTTCCGGCCTAGGCGAGGAGCCTATCGACGCTGATCGAAGTCGAGGCGAGCCGCACCGCCGCGTGAGGCTCAGCGGTCGAACCTGCAATGAACGACTCCTCATCAGATCCAGACGCTCAGAGCTCGGCTTCAGCCGTGGCTCCGAGCGAGCGCGGGCTGATGCTCGGTGCCATCTCGCGGGCGATCGTCGCGATCCACAAGGAGTTCCTCGGAAAGGGTCCCGTTCGATCTCGTGCCCATCTGTCGGGCGACGTGCTGATCGTGGTGCTCGAGGGCGGGTATCTGCGCGGCGAGCAGACGCTTCAGGAGCGCGGGCACGTCGAGGAGGTCGTCAGCTCCCGCCACGCCATGCAGGATGCGCTCAAGGAGGAGTACAAGCAGGCCGTCGAGACGATCGTCGGTCGATCGGTGCGCTCGTTCATGAGCACGGCCGATCCTGTCGAGGATCTCCAGGCTGAGATCTTCGTGCTGCAACCGGCGAGCGACGGGTCGGCAGAGATCTCCGAGACGCAGTGACTCGGCTGCCTGGGCTTCGACACGGCGTCATGCGCTACTGCCGTAGGGCAAATGACGCCTGCGGATGGCGGGGGCAGGATTCGAACCTGCGAAGGCAGAGCCAACGCGTTTACAGCGCGTCCCCTTTGACCGCTCGGGAACCCCGCCGGGGGCGATGAGGATAGCGATCGGGTCCGCTCCGAGGTCAGCGGTCGCCCGGCCTCGCCAGAGGCACTGAACCTAAGAAGCCTCGCGCAGCTGCTGCGCTTCAGGCAGCGTCTGCAGCTTCTTCAGCGTGCGGTTCTCGATCTGGCGCACGCGCTCGCGCGTGATGTTGAAGGCGCGGCCGACCTCCTCGAGCGTGCGGGCGCGTCCGCCGACGATGCCGTAGCGCAGCTCGAGCACCTCACGCTCGCGCCGTGGAAGCGATGCGAGCACGCGCGTGATGTTCTCGCGGCGCAGCGCTTCAGAGGCGATCTCGAAAGGCGACTCGGCGGATACGTCCTCGACGAAATCGCCGAGCGCAGAGTCATCCTCCTCGCCCATCGGCTTCTCGAGCGAGATCGGCTGCTGGGCGAGCCGCAGCACGTCACGCACCTCGCGGACCTCGCATTCGAGCTCTGAGGCGATCTCGTCGGGCGTTGGTTCGCGCCCGAGCTGCTGGATCAACATGCGCTCTGCGCTGATCAGTTTGTTCAGCCGCTCGACCATGTGAACAGGGATGCGGATCGTGCGAGCCTTGTCGGCGAGCGCGCGGCTGACGGCTTGGCGGATCCACCAAGTGGCGTACGTCGAGAACTTGTAGCCGCGGCGGTAGTCGAACTTCTCGACGGCGCGGATCAGCCCGAGCGAGCCCTCTTGGATCAGATCGAGGAACGTCAGCCCGCGGCCGACGTAGCCCTTGGCGATCGAGACGACGAGGCGCAGGTTGGCCTCGACCATGTGCTGCTTTGCGGAGATGTCACCGCGCTCGATGCGCTTGGCGAGCGAGACCTCCTCCTCAGCGGTGAGCAGCGGCACACGACCAATCGAGCGCAGATACAGGCGCAGCGAGTCGAGGCTCGGGTCGACGCTGAGGCCGGCCTCAGCTTGCTTGAGCTCGCGCAGCCGGGCGCGCACGTCGCCGGCTTCCTCGTCCTCGCGCTCGTCCTCATCGTCGAGCTCGTCGGAGTCAGTCAGGACGCGCTCTGCGCTGGTGCCGTCGCCGACGGCCTCGCGCCCTGAAGCTTGCAGCTCGACGGCTGGATCCTCGGCGTCGACGACTTCGATGCCGTGCTCCTCCAGGTGGCTGAGCAGGTCTTGCGCCTGCTCGCTGCTGAGCTCTGCTTCCTCTGTGACGCTGCGCAGGCTCGCGGCGGTCACGAGCCCCCGCTCACGACCAGCCGCGAGAAACCCCTGCAGCTCCTCCATCTCGACCACGATGTCCGTGGCGATCACTGCACCCTCTGATGTCTCCCTCAACCTGGACCCCCAGATCAGTTGGCTCCCGCCGCGTGATCGTCCGTTTGGCCGAGTGCGGATTGATACCAGAATCTGCGGGCGATGCGTGTCGATGTCTCGAATGAGTTCTCTCAGTGCGCGATTGTCGTATGTCTCGGCGAACGGACGAACACCAATCGACGGGCGCAGCGAGGGTGCGCGATAACTCCTCAGACACGTTTGCTTGGCGTGTTTCCAGCCCGCTCGCGCTAGGCTCCGAGGCGTGCAGTTGACTGGTTCGAGCAGCTCGCTGCCGACGCTGAACGGTGTCGGCGAGGATGTTCAAGCACGGGCCCCGCGTGTGCAGGTTGGGCTCTCGCGCGTTGGCGTGACTGGGGTGGAGAAGGTGATCCACATCCGCGACGAGCTGTTCTTTGCGCGCTTGGAGTGCTTCGTCGATCTCAGCGGCGAGCAGAAGGGCGCACACATGTCGCGCTTCGAGGAGGTCGTCAACGAGGCGATCGGCGAGGTCGTGCTCAGCGAGTCGCCATTTCGTGCAGAGACGCTCGCCCAGCAGATCGCTGAGCTCGTCCGCGCGCGCCAGCAGGCAGATCGTGCTGAGGTGACGATCGAGGCGCGCTATCCAGAGCACAAGCCTGCGCCTGTCTCTGGCATCCAGACGCAGGAGATCTACACGCTGTACGGGCGCGCAGTTGCCTTTGCCCACGGCACACGACGCACAGTGGGCGTCTCTGCGACAGGCATGACAGCGTGCCCATGCGCACAGGAGCTCGTCGCTGGTCGCGCCCGCGAGCGGCTGCTCGACGACGGCTTCGAGGAGGGACAGATCGAGCGGATCTTCGAGCGCGTGCCTGTGGCGACGCACAACCAGCGAGGTCTGGCGACGCTGCAGATCGGCTGCATCGAGGAGTGCGTCGAAGAGATCGACGCATCAGCGCTGCTGGCGATCGCAGAGTCGAGCATGTCGTCTGAGATCTACGAGCTGATGAAGCGCTCCGATGAGGTCGAGGTCGTCGAAAAGGCTCATCGACGGCCGCGCTTCGTCGAGGACTGCGTGCGCGAGATGATCGCCGGCGTCGTGCAGGCCTTTCCGCAGCTCGATGGACGCAGCTTCGTCTCGGCGCGCCAAGAGAACCTCGAGACGATTCATCAACACAACGTCGTCGCTGAGCGCCACGGCACGATGCACGAGCTGCGCGCAGAGATCGAGACGGGCGTGCCTGAGCCGCAGCAGACGAGCCTCGAGCAGTGGCTCGACGCAGGCCGTCCAGGCTGAGTCAGTCTGCAGCGCTGGGCGTGCGCGAGCGCGCTTGGGCCTGCGTCATCTGCCGACGCAGACCAAAGAAGTAGTCGAGCCCAGACAGCACGGTCACAGCGACGGTTACGTACAGCAACGCTGAGACCCAGACAGGGTTGCCGTGCACTGCGATCACAGCGAGGATCGCTGCAATCTGCAAGCACGTCTTGATCTTGCCGAGCATGTTTGCGCCAGCAACGACGCCGAATTGCGAAGCGGCACCCATCCGCACGACGGTGACGGCGAGCTCGCGCGTGATGATCACCATTGCGATCCACGCTGACAATCGCTGCAGCGAGACGAGCGCGATCAAGGCGGCGACGATCAGGAGCTTGTCGGCGAGTGGGTCCATCAGCTTGCCGAAGTTCGTCACCGAGTTGCGCGCGCGGGCGAGGTAGCCGTCGATGAAGTCGGTCAGCGAGGCGAGCGCGAAGACGACAGCGGCGAGCACGTCGCCTGCAGGCGTGTTGCCGAGCAGCGCCACGACGAGCACTGGCACGAGCATGATCCTGAGCACAGTCAGGACATTGGGTAGGTTCAGTGGGAACACTGTGAGCACGATATCCGTGCAAGGCAGGCGCGGTTGAAAGGATGGCGGCATGGCAAGCGAGAGGTCAGCCCGATGAAGACCCGCACGCTCGGACTGAACGGGCCTGAGGTCTCTGAGATAGGCCTCGGCTGCATGGGCATGTCGGCGTTCTACGGCACGGCTAACGAGGGCGAGGCACGGGCGACGTTGGCGCGCGCACTGGAGCTCGGCTGCAACTTCCTCGACACGTCTGACATGTATGGGCCGTACACGAACGAGGAACTCGTCGGCAGCGCGATCGCGGCCCACCGCGACGAGGTGTTCTTGGCGAGCAAGTTCGGCATCAAGCTCCGCGAAGAGGGCAATCTGCTCGACCGCGTGATCGACGGCAGCGCTGAGTACGTGCGCAGCGCGTGCGAGGCGTCGCTCAGACGACTCGGCACGGACCGCATCGACCTCTACTACCAGCACCGCGTCGACCCAGACACGCCGATCGAGGAGACAGTGGGCGCGATGGCTGAGCTCGTGCAGGCGGGCAAGGTTCGCCATCTCGGTCTGTCGGAGGCGAGCGCAGAGACGATCAGGCGTGCGCATGCCGTGCACCCGATCGCGGCAGTGCAGACGGAGTACTCGCTGTGGACGCGCGACGTCGAGGAGGAGATCTTGCCGACGCTGAACGAGCTCGGGATCGCGCTCGTGGCGTACTCGCCGCTCGGCCGCGGCTTCCTCTCAGGTCGCTTCAGCTCCAGAGAGGAGCTCGAGGAGGGCGACTTCCGCTTGCACGGCCCGCGCTTCACGGACGAGAACTTGAAGCAGAACCAAGCGGTTGCAGAGCGCGTGCGCGAGCATGCGGACGAGCGCGGGATCACGCCAGGCCAGCTGGCGCTCGCGTGGGTGCTGAGCCGGGGCGAGCAAGTCGTGCCGATCCCAGGCACGAAGCGCGTCGCCTACCTCGAGGAGAACCTTGCGGCTGCTGAGGTGCAGTTGAGCGAGGCTGAGGCGGAGGAGATCGCTGGCACGCTCCCACCTGTTGCAGGCACGCGCTATCCAGAGGCGATCATGGGACAGGTCAACATCTGAGCGGCGCCGGCGTCTCTCGCAGCGGCCCGCAAGGCGTGCGTATACGCCATGGCTATCGCAACTCGCAAACAGCACACCATCCCGGACCCTGTCCGGGATGGCTATCAATCAGTAATCAGTAGCCGACTGAGTAGAAGCTGATCCGCTTGCAGCCGTCGAGCTTGTAGTGCGGCAGCGCATGGTGGCTCGTGTAGACGGTCTGACGCGCGTTTTCGCAGTGGATCACGCCTGAGCCTGAGTGCGCATGCACGACGGTCAGTGGGTTCGTTCCAGTCCAGACATAGTTGACGGTGTCGTTGGCGTAGATGTAGTTCTTGCCGTTGCCGGCATGGATCACGGCAGTCTGGTGGGAGGGGTAGCCAGTGGGACGGTAGTCGCCCCAGATCACGTCGCCTGCGTCGCCGCCGTAGATCGTGTCTTCGCCGTAGCCGCCAAGCAGGTAGTTGTGCTTGCCGCTGACGCCTGTAAGCGTGTTCGTTTTGCCGGCAGGGCCCTTGTCCATCACGAGGTGCTCGTCGCGAGGCCAGCCGGCGTGACTCGTCATCGCTACAGCAGAGGAGGCGAGCACGGCGACGAGCGTGAGTACGAACAGGTCGAGCACGATCAGCAGTGGGACCGGCCTGATCGCTGACGGGATTCGCGGGCGCCAGGAGCCTTCGCCTGCTTCTGGCGGTGCGCTGAAGGTAGGCAGGGCTGTGCTCGCGAGCGAGGGCATGTGGGCTTGTGGAGTGGGGGATGAGGGCACGGGGGTTGACATCGTCGTGCTGGTGGATACCCACGAGTGCACGCAAACCCACTCGGACATCCGGCCAGTCAGTCGCCAGTCGGTCTTCCGTGCACGGTGACGCTAGGGTGGCGTTCATGCCACTGGTTCCGATGGTCGTCGAGCGCACTGCGCGCGGAGAGCGCGAGTTCGACATCTACTCGCGTCTGCTCAACGAGCGGATCATCTTCTTGGGCACGCCGATCGACGACCAGGTGGCGAACCTCGTCGTCGCGCAGCTGTTGCACCTGGAGAGCCAGGATCCCGACAAGGACATCTCGATCTACATCAACTCGCCTGGCGGCAGCATCTACTCGGGCTTGGCGATCTACGACACGATGAACTTCGTCAAGCCAGACATCGCGACGATGTGCGTCGGCGTGGCGATGTCGATGGGCTCGCTGCTGCTGGCCGGCGGCACGAAGGGCAAGCGCGCTGCGCTGCCGAACTCGCGCATCCTGATCCACCAGCCTTCGGCAGGCTTCCAGGGCCAGTCGACCGACATCGAGATCCACGCGCGCGAGATCCTCAAGATCCGCGAGCGGACCGACCAGATCTATGCAGAGGCGACCGGCAAACCAGAGGCAGAGGTGCGCGCTGACATGGAGCGCGATCGCTTCTTCACGGCAGATCAGGCCAAGGAGTACGGCCTGATCGACCGCGTGCTCGACAGCCACTGAGCGAGCGCCGCGGACGATGTCTGCGCTGAGCACACGGGAGCGCTCGGCACTGCTGCTGATCGCGCTGTTCACAGCGCTCGCAGGAGTCGCTGACTACGGCAGCTGGGCAGCGATCCCGCGCTTTGCGATCGCGACCGTCGCGCTCGCCGGCCTCGCGTGGGTCGTGTCGTTCGCGACAGAGCAGCTCGGCGAACGCTTCGGTCCAGGTGTGACTGGCGTGCTGCAGTCGACGCTCGGCAACCTGCCAGAGCTGTTCGTCGTGATCTTCGCGCTGCAGAAGGGCGAGCTGGTCGTCGCGCAGACGGCGATCGTCGGCTCAGTGCTCGCCAACGCGCTGCTCGTGCTCGGCCTCGTGATCGTCGTCGGCGCGCGTCGCTCGCAGGACGGGATCATGCGCTTTCACAAGAAGCTGCCGCGCGACACCGCGACGCTGCTGCAGGTGACCGTGTTCATCATCGTGCTGCTCGGCCTGTCGCTCGCTGCACACGATCCTGCGAGCCATCACGTCAAGGCGATCTCCGCCGTCGGCGCGGTTTGCTTGCTCGTCGTCTATCTGGCCTGGGTGATCCCCTACCTGCGCTCGGACAAGTCACCTGGGGAGGAGACCGAGGCGGTGGCCCCGCCCGCCGGGGAGGGTCCTCATGCGAGCGCCGCGCCGACAGCCAATGCATCGACGCCCAGCGCATCGAGCGAGGGCGCCCGCCTACCGCTCGGTCTGACCCTAGTGCTGCTGCTCGGCGCCGGCGCAGCGTCGGCGTTCGTGTCCGACTGGTTCGTCAATGGCCTGCGCCCGGCGATCGAGCAGCTGCACGTCTCCCAAGCATTCGCCGGTCTCGTGATCGTTGCGATCGCAGGCAACGCAGTCGAGAACGTCGCTGGGCTCGTGCTCGCGTGGAAGGGACGCTCAGACCTTGCGATCTCAGTCGTCAAGAACTCGGTCGCGCAGATCGCAGCGTTCCTGTTCCCGCTGCTCGTGCTGATCTCGTTTGCGCTCTCGACGACGCTGACGTTCTCGCTTGCTCCTGTCTACATCGGGGCGCTGCTGCTGACGACCCTCGCGCTCGCGCAGGTCACTGGCGACGGTGAGGCAGCCGAGTTCGAGGGCTGGGCGCTTGTCGCGCTGTACGTGATTCTCGGCACGCTCACTTTGTACGAGTAGCCGCTCGACAGAAACACCATCTGAGACTGGCGATGGCCCTTGGCACAGTGGCGAAGCGTGGGTCGCACCCGCTGGCTTCCCAACCGCGCTAAACTCCGATCTACCTCGCGTCTGGGCGGGGTTTTTCTTCGTCCAGACCCGTTAAGCAAACCTTTGACGCAGGGATAGAACATGGCCCGCGGAGACGTTCGGATCGCTATCACCCTCGCATGCGAGGAGTGCAAGCACCGTAATTACCAGACGAACAAGAGCAAGCGCAACAACCCCGATCGCATCGGGCTGCGCAAGTACTGCCGCTGGTGTCGCAAGCACACCAGCCACCGGGAGACTCGCTAGCGCGGGAGCGCAGCCGTGGCTCGTGACCGCAAACGTGCAAAGCAGCGCCGCGAGCGGCGCGCCCCTGGCTCACGCCGGCACCAGACCGGAACGCCGACGCGCGCCGATGTCCCTGGCGCGCTCGACCACGCGTCGGCTGATGCAGACGAGTTCGAGGCAGCGATCGTCAGCGGCGCCGACGGCGTTCCTGCCGAGCCGGGCGCCCCGCTCGTCGACGGCGAGGTCGCAGACCCAGCGAGCGTGCCCGACGTCGAGGACGACAAGCTGCAGCTCGACGAGCACGAAGTCGAGGCGGAGGCGCTCGCTGAGGGCGACATCGGCGCAGACGAACTGGAGGAACCGGGAGACGACGTCGCGCGCAAGGCGCCCGGCGGCGGTGGCCGGCGCGGCGGCGTCTCGCCCGAGCAGGCCTCTGGCGCGCCGATTCCAAGCTCTGGCGGCAACCGCGTGCTCGCCTTCTTTCGTGCCAGCTGGGCAGAGCTCCAGCGCGTCCAATGGCCTGACCGTCGTCAGGTCACCCAGGCAACGGCTGTCGTGCTCGGCTTCGTCGCTGTCGCCGGGGCGTACCTCGGCCTCGCCGACTATGTGGCCAAGGAAATCGTCGAATTCATCCTCTAAGGGAAGTCTGAACTGAATGTTCCGTTGGTATGTCGTGAACACCTACTCGGGTCACGAGAACAAGGTCAAGCACAATCTCGAGCACCGCGTCATCTCGCTGAACCAGCAGCGTGCTGTGCGCAACGTCGTCGTGCCCACAGAGTCCGTCTCTGAGATGAAGGACAACCAGAAGGTCACCGTCGAGAAGCGCACGATGCCTGGATACGTGCTCGTCAACATGGAGCTCAACGAGGACTCGTGGGGCGTCGTCAAGGGCACGCCTGGCGTGACCGGCTTCGTCGGTGCTTCGCAGGAGCCAGTTCCGCTCACCCAAGTCGAGGTCGACAGGCTGCTGCACAAGGAGGTCGCCACGGCGACGCGCACGCGTGCTCAGTTCACGATCGGCGAGTCCGTCAAGGTCGTCTCTGGGCCGCTGTCAGACTTCTCGGGTGAGATCTCCGAGATCAACGACGACGCTGCCAAGCTCAAGGTGCTGGTATCAATCTTCGGCCGCGAGACGCCGGTCGAAGTCAGCTTCGACCAAGTCAAAAAGCTCTAGGAAGAGAAGATGGCCAAGAAGGTTCTGACAACGATCAAGCTGCAAGCGAACGCCGGACAGGCGAGTCCTGCTCCGCCGGTCGGCCCTGCCCTGGGTCAGCACGGGATTAACATCATGGAGTTCTGCAAGGCGTTCAACGCGCAGACGCAGAGCGAAACGGGCACGGTTATCCCGGTCGTCATCACGGTGTACGAGGACCGCACGTTCACGTTCATCACAAAGACGCCGCCCGCCGCTGTGCTGATCCGTCAGGCGATCAAAATCAACAAGGGCTCGGGCGAGCCGAACCGCGTCAAGGTCGGCACGATCACGCAGAGCCAGCTGCGCGAGATCGCTGAGCGCAAGCTGCAGGACCTCAACGCGCACGACGTCGACCAGGCGGCGAAGATCATCGCCGGCACTGCCCGCTCGATGGGAGTCGACGTCGCATGAGCGCGCACAGCAAGCGCTTCGCTGAGGATCTGCAGAAGGTCGATCGCGAGCGCGAGTACGAGCCGGCTGAGGCCGTCTCGCTCGTGCGCAGCCTCGCGAGCGCGAAGTTCGACGAGTCGATTGAGATTCACGTGCGCACCGGCCTGAACGTGCGCCACGCCGATGAGCAGCTGCGCGGCACGATCGCGCTGCCCAACGGCATCGGCAAGGACGTCAAGGTCGCCGTGTTCGCGCAGGGGCCGAAGGCGGCGGAGGCCGAAGCGGCAGGCGCTGACGTCGTCGGCGCGCAGGATCTCGCGAAGCAGATCCAAGAGGGCTTCGACGATTTCGATGTCGCGATTGCGACGCCGGACTTGATGTCTGTCGTCGGCCAGCTCGGGCGCATCCTCGGCCCTTCAGGCAAGATGCCGAACCCGAAAGTCGGCACTGTCACGATGGACGTCGCCAAAGCGGTCGAAGAGTCGAAGTCGGGCAAGGTCGAGTACCGCACCGATCGCACCGCGATCGTGCACCTCGTGATCGGCAAGGCGAGCTTCGGCGAGGAGCAGTTGCTCGAGAACTACGCCGCAGTCGTCGAAGAGCTCGTCCGTGCCAAGCCGTCAGCGGCCAAAGGCCGTTATCTGCGCTCGATCACGATGACCTCGACGATGGGTCCAGGCGTCAAGGTCGACCCGAGCCGCACGCGCGAACTGACCGGCGAGCCGGCTGCAGCCGTCGCCTAGCGCAGCCGCCGAGCAGCGCCACCCACAGCAGCTCGCCGAGCGGCTACACTCCGCCGAGCAAACGCACCGCCCGAGACCCCTGGCGCTGCCGACGATCCGAGATCGGCGGGGAAGTCCAGGGCAGGTTGGAGCGAGTAGCAGCTGCGGTTCAGCCGCGCTCTCTCGTCTGCCTGCACGGGCACATCGAACTTCGAGAGCGACGGAAACCAATGAACCGAGAACAGAAGGCTGTGGCGATCGAGGAGATCGCCGCCCACATCGACGAGTCGCAGGCGATCTTCGCCGTCGACTACCGCGGCATCTCTGTGCCCCAGGTGGCCGAGCTGCGCGCCAAGCTGCGCGAGGCTGACGCGACGTTCAAGGTCGTCAAGAACTCGCTCACCGAACGCGCCGCCGATCAGGCTGGGGCGGAGACGCTGAAGGAGTACCTGGCTGGCCCAACCGCGTTGACGTTCGTGCGCGGCGACGTCGCTGTCGCTGCAAAGGCAATCGCCGACTACGCCAAAGCGACGCAGCTGTTGCCGTTCAAGGGCGGGCTGATGGAAGGCGCTGAGCTCGACGTCGAGCAGATCCGCATGCTCTCGCGCCTGCCTTCGCGCGAAGTGCTCTATGGCCAGCTCGTCGGCGTCGTCGCCTCGCCTGTCGGCGGGCTCGTGCGCTCACTTGCTGCGCTTGTCGGTGGTCTTGCCTCGGCGCTCGGACAGGTGCAGCAGAAGAAGGAGTCCGGTGAGATTCCCGCCGGGGAGCCGCCTGCTGTTGAGACTGCGCCTGCCGCTGAGGCCGACGCACCTGCTGCCGAAGAGACTCCGGCAGCAGAGGCTGAGGCGCCTTCAGCCGATGCGGCTCCAGCCGAGGAGCCCGCGGCCGAGGCGCCTGCAGAGGCCCAGGAGACAACTGAGGACAAAGCTGAGTCGGCCGATGGGCCGGCGCAAGAGAACGAAAACCAGGCGGACGCATCGGCTGATGCCGAGCAGGACCCCGCCGATGCGAATCCCACCAAGGAGGACTGACACAAATGGCAACCAGCACACAAGATTGGATCGAGGAGCTCAAGGGCATCTCCGTGCTCGAGCTCGCCGAGCGGATCAAGGCGCTCGAGGAGGAGTTCGGCGTATCGGCTGCAGCCGTTGCTGCCCCAGTCGCGGCAGCAGGTGGCGGCGGAGGCGGCGACGCAGGCGCGGCTGAGGAAGAGGGCGGCACCGTCGACGTGATCCTCGCCGGCGCAGGCGACAAGAAGATCCAGGTGATCAAGGTCGTACGCGCAGCAACCGGGCTCGGCCTGAAAGAGGCCAAGTCGCTCGTTGACGATGCCCCCAAGCCGGTCAAGGAGGGCATCGAGAAGGAGGAGGCAGACAAGCTCAAGCAGGAACTCGAGGAGGCTGGGGCTTCCGTCGAAGTCAAGTAGCGCTACGTCGAGCGTCGGCTGGCCGCGGCTTCGCGGCCAGCCAGCCGACGCTCGACTCCGCTTTGCGGGTCTTTGCAGGCACAACGGCTCCGTCCAAGACGGGGCCGTTGCTTTATCCAGGTTTAACAATCAGGCCTTTTTTCCGGTAAAGTCCAGCCTGCTGGCCAATAGCCGCAGCCGTCCCAGAAGACACGACGTCGCGCCACATACGCGGTTGTCGAGGGCGGGGTCCGTGAGCGTCGGCAGCCCACTTCAGGGCGTCGATAGCC
>OUNM010057956.1_pt1 | contig 34830 bp, 23 predicted proteins | sample 1769961 | NCBI WGS metagenome assembly OUNM01 (sample SAMEA3914820, study PRJEB12502) | metagenome | biome: forest; material: soil | place: USA | collected 2012-03-12 | depth 0.3 m | reverse complement strand
TGGTGGTGGGAGGGGGGATGTCGGTGGTGGGCTGGGCCACGGAGGTGGTGGCGTTGCTGTTGCCGCCCGAGGAGGAGGCGGGGGGGTTGGTGTCGACGTCGGCGCAGAACTTTTGGGTTGCGGGGAGGACCTGGTCTGTTTTTGCGGGGAGGAGTGTGTTAGTTTGTGGGTTGCGTTGGGGGGGAGGTGGTAAGGGGGCGCACTCAGGGCCACGTCGACACCGCACTTATCCACGACGCAGGGGGTGGCGGCCGTCTTGATGGCGTCCATGTTCTTGCAGACGCAGGCAAAGTCGGTCGCTGCACACGAGGTGGTACCGACCGCGGTAATGATGCATGGCAGCGAGCACTCGGGGAAGACGGAGATGTCTTGGGCCGAGACGGCCGCGGCCAGGGTGAGGATGGCGGTGGTGTACTTCATTTTGGATCTGTGTCTAGACGAACGAGTGTCTGGTCCGATGGTGGTGGTCTCTTCACGTAACGAGCGTGTGTGATGGGGAGAGGAAAGGGAGGAGCAAGCTGAGCGTGGATGAGGTGGAGGGCCTTTATACAGCCTTCTTGCACCTGCCTCCGAGCTGGAAAAGACCGGAAGGCTCTGCCTTGGATATTCTCCCGTGGCGTGCCATGGAAGGGCAGGCACGAACGGCCAGGTTTCTCCGCCGGAAGGAAGGGGGTGGAGACGAGCGGTCGTTGGTGGTCTGTTGGGGAGGTGTGGGCGTGTTGGACGCAGGAACAACAACAAGGTCCTTGATTGGCTCGGGGAGGCATCTAAGGCGAAACCGTTCCCTGTTCCTAGACGCATCCTCCCCCGGATCATACCTAGTAGATCTCTTGGAAGTTGGAGGGGTCGAATCCGGGGAAGTGGGACGTTGCATATGATTGTTCACGGGCAAAGAGCCTCGGCCCCAGCGCCCCGTTCGGGTTTCTCTGCCCGGAACAACTTGTTTCTGTGTTGCCCCAGGTCCAAGTATAGCGCTGCTCGTATCGGAGGTTTCAGCGCCGCCAGGACACCGGAAGCCACACACATCTTGGAGGCGAAGTCAGGGCCCAATTCTATCATCTCCCGGCGCAATGCTCAAGTCTTGGGACTGAGGGATGCCGTTGGACTTGAGGCTTGTGATACTCGAGGCGGTGCGAGCGACTCTCGTAGTGCACGGGAGGAGTATACTAGGGTGGGGAGTCGGGACTGAACTGCGCCGCATTATTCGTTGGAAGAGAAGGGGATCTGTTCCGAGATCATTGTCGGCCGTTGAAACCGCCATGTTTTACACCACACATGGCACTTGACCACACCACGGCCTCCGCCACTCGTCGCCTACACAGTACCCCTTCCTCGACCGAGACAGAGTGAATGCTCACCTGTCATGATGAGCCGTCTTCCGTGATCATTTATATTGAGGATATCTGCACTCAATTGACGTCTTGTCATATCCAACTGGGGCCTCAAATTCCAGCCGTCGATGGGATTGAGGATGCAAAAGTGGACGTCGACTCTCCTCAAGCCCGCCCCTTGCATGCAAAGCGGGCCGACCCCCCTGTAATCTGCTGAGTCTGCCTCCCTGCCTGGGGCCTCACCCGCAATTTGTGGGGGAAACGGCCCTGGATCCCTGCCCCAATGCCCGCCACCGCATCACTCTGCCTGCCTTCCCCGTCGGTCCCCAGACCGCTTTGGGCCATGGTGTGGTGTCACGGGGGAAACACCCTTGCACTTACAACTGCGATGCCGAGGCGACGACCACGACGCCAAGAGACATATGATTGCAACGATCCTGTTCTCGGGTTGTTAGCCATGTCGGCCATGTCTCGGGGTCGCAGTTTCACCCGAGGGATGTATGTTGTGGCTGACGCGAAAAGAGAGACGGCAAAAAATTGAAGCGCTGGTGCCAGGGAAGGGGAGGAACTTGGAAGTGTTGGAGACTTACTTGTGTGGTTAAGATGCTGTGGATGTGTGGTTGGGGCCGCCTCTGCCAGAGAGGGGTGTTGGTCGCCAGGGTCACGCCCGCTGGTTCCCAACTTTCGAACTGTTGTTTTTTTGTGGATTTAGTATTATTTTCCGCCCAGCTCCGGCCAACGAAAACCCGAAGAGAGTGTGAGTCTGTAATTGAACTGTCAGCTTCAGCGGATCTGTTAGATACGGGGGCTTCCACGACGGCATCACACCGCCACTTGGCCACCAGCACTTGGTTTGTGTTGGAAACCGCCTGCTGGCCTTGGGGTTATCAACTTGGGGCGTGAAGCAGAGGCCGGACTGCCGGTGTGAGCGTCGATGTTGGCCGGAACACGACGGCGGACCCGGGGACGAGGCCTGGTTCACCATCCAGGCAGAGCTCAACGGCATCTCCTGGACGACAGACACCAGAAGCCCGGGGCTGTGTTCTCAGAGCAGCCAGTCCAGGGGACCAAGAGTTCAAACATGGGGCCGTGGGATGTGGTACCTCCACAGTAACGTTGACGCAGCAAGGGACTCCCCATGTGCTTGCCAAGTGTCACTGAACCTCAAGTGAAACTGCTCCGATCAGACCTTGAGCCGAATGGCCATATTGCCCGCATCTAATGCCCAGGAGTGTTGTTATGTGTTCAACCGAGATGGAGATGTCTCAAACAAGGACCTGGCTAGGCTGGACCTGGGTGGTAGGAGGAGACGTTGTTTCCAGTTCGCAAGCCTTGCCTGAAGTGTGCGGATGAAGAGATAAAACGTGGATGTATGATGAAACTGCAAGAAAAGTCACAATATAATCAAGATGCTGCTCTAAAGTCAGTGTGGAAGAATGTGACAATGTTATCTATCTTGTGCTCCGTCAAGACCTGCTAACAGTGCACGATTTCGCAGTGACCCTGATGGTTCAAACCAGACACGTCTCACCGTGTTGAGGCGAAAATCACTTGCCAGCTAAGAGGCCGCAGAGCGATATTAAAGCCACAAGGGCAAGCACCTTGTCGACTTTCAGCACAGCCATACTCAACTCACGATCAGGTGGTACAAGAACAACACCAAAGGCAGATCACATCTAGGGCAGACAACAACACCACATCAAAGAAGGGGGCAAAGCCAACGCTTTTATAAACTGTGACCAAACAAGCTACATCCAACAATCCAAATCCCCGTTTACGGATAGCACAGCACAGCTTGACCGAACCCTCGCCCCGACGATGAAGACACGGCAGACTGTTTCCAGCCTGCACACAGTAGATACAACCTCGGGACGAGCAGCCAACCAAAGCCAAAGCCAAAGCCATTGCTAGACAGAACCCACGCAACACCCTTACAAGACCCCAATCTCACAGCCACAGGCCCCAGAAAAAGACTTAAACAGGACTCCCCACTGCCCCCGGCACCGACACCGGAGCCGGCAGCGGCACGTCACCCAGACTCGCCCCGCTCCCGCTGCCCGAGCGCACGCTACTACGCCCGGAGCCGAACCCCGATACGACCGAGCCCGACGAGCCGGACCCCGACGCCGATCCGCCCTTAATATGGAACCCCGGCGGGGGACCGCGGACGGTGTTGGACGCGCTGGCACCGGCGTTGCCGAGGAGGCTGCCGCCGCGGTGGTAGATGGCGTGGCCGTGGCCGATGGGGGGTTGGTGGTTGACAGGCGGCGGGCCGATGGGGGCCGTGCGGGTGTTGAGGCTGCCCGAGTCGTGGTCGTCCTCGTCTGTGGACTGGGTGAAACCCGAGACGTTGCTGAGCATTGACGAGGAGCGGCCGCGGGTGCGGTGGGTTGGCGGGGTGCCGCCGATGCTGGGGTGCATCGGAGAGGAGAAGGCGGCGAGCTGGGAGTGGGCCATGAGGGGGGTGACTTGGGCGGACATGGACACGGGGGGCCACTGGGAGGTGTACTGTGGAGCGGGCTGGGCGGCGGCCCAGGGTCCGGCCGAGGCGTAGTGGCTGGGCTGGGGCGGCATGTCGTAGACGGTCTCGTCTTGGAAGCTAGCGAGGTATTCCTGCATGTGGGCGGCCATGGCGTGGCACTGTGCCTGCTTGGCGAGGTTGCTGGCGTGCAGAGTCTCGATGCGGTCCCGCAGGTTCTGTTCGGCCCGGGCGAGTTCGGCGACCAGATTGGCGTACTCCTGGCGGCGCCGCTCAGCCTCGTTCAGGCCTCGCGCGTTTGCGTCCGTGATCCGTGCATGCTCGTCATCTACCTTGGCGAGGCGGGCGGCGATCTTGTTCCGCTTGGCCTGGAGACTCGACTTCTCCTCGTCGAGGGATTTGATCTGCTTGTCGATCGACGACTTGAAGCTTTTGAAAGACGCGCGGGCCTGGTCAAACTTGGCCTTCTCCGACGTCCATTCGGTGTGCTTTGCGCGGTGCTCCGTGAGCAGGTCCTCGGGCACGTTCTCGAGCATCTTCAGTTGTGCCTCGAGCTCGGCGGTCGATTCCTCGGCTCGCTTCTCTTGGATCTTGTTCTGTGCAATCTTCTGCCGTAGTTTCTCATCGTCGCCGCCGGCGGACTGGACGGCGGTCGTAAGCTTCTCAATCTCCTTGCGCGTGGCGTTCAGTCTCCGGTTGTTGTCCCTCCGAGCCGTCTTGAGGCGTGATTTCTCATCGGCCAGTTTGATCTCGGCCGCCACGATCGATGCCCGCAGCGTGGTAGCCGGGGAATCATGCCTCGGCTGCGACCGCGAGTTGCTCGCGGTTTTGGGAGTGGCTTCTGGATCTTTGTTCTTCGCTGGAACGGTTCTAACGCTCGTGGAAAATATCACCTCGCCCGTTCGCGTGCTGACGAACTCGCATTCGTAGTTGGAGAGCGGGGTGAGCCCGTAGATGTCACCGGTCCACCGGGTGCCCTGATAGTTTTCCTCCTCTGGATTTTCGATAGCAATGATGCGTGTTGGTTGCCAGATGGCTTTGTTGACCCTGACGTAGAATGGCTTGGAAATGTCGATGCCCGGCTTGGCGTCCTCCTGAGGAGCGTCGTCGTCTTCGGTCTCGGGAAAGTGGCTGGTATTGAAGCAAACCTCGTCGCAGCCGACGTAGCAGATCCAGACTTGTTCGGGCTGCGTGTTGAAAGGGGCGTTGCCGAGATTGTGGATGTCGGTGGCGTTGGAGCCGGCCGACTCGCTTGCTGCGTGCGACAGCTCGTATTCCTTGACCATGACGATCTTGGTGCTAGCAAGTGCCGCCCAGAGCGGCTGCTTGATCCTGACCTGCGCGCTCTGCTTCCGCCTCTTCTTCCCCGAGAGATGGGCTGCGCTGGTCTGCAGGTGGGCATCGCTGTCAGCGGCCAGGAGGGCAACATCAGAGACGCCCTCGGCGGGAAACGACACCGACTTGCCCGACTCCGGGTCCAGAAGGCCTTGAGCCTGCAGGTCCCGTCGTTCCCTGCGCAGGTACCATTCCCTGATGTATCGCACGAGACCCTGCGTGAGGATGTGAATGGCCAAGACGCTGCGAACCCATCCGTACGGCCCTTTCTTGTCAAATGCCCGGAAAGTCGGCTCCGCGCCGGAGGGCACGAAGCGGCTCGAACCAAAAATCGCCGCCAGCCGAGACAGCCCGTTCCACCTCTGGATCCAGTGAGACACCCCGACGATGCCCACACAGAGAAAAATGTTGCTCGTGGTGCCTTGCCTCGACGTACCGCCACCGCCCAGCGTGAACGAGATGACGACCTGGGCGAGATCGAGTATGAATTGCTGTATAGGAGCCCAGAGGAACAACCATATGAGCAGCATGATCCCGTCCATCCATATCAAAGTCCACAGCGAGGGGGTGCCCTGGCTGCCGTCAAAGATCTCGGCGATGCTGAGGCCCGAGCTGGTGGTCACGGGGGGGACGAAGGTGAGGACGGTGAAGAGCATGTAGATGGTGGCCAGCACGGCGGGGGACGCCTGCATGAGGATGATGAGGATGGCTATGGTGTCGGCGAGGGGGCAGGACCGGAGCACGGTGATGGCCAGGTCCAGGGGGCCCGGGTCGCGGTGTACATTTGTGTTCTTGGCATCGTTGACGTCGATCCGGCGGTGGGTTTCTTCGGGAGCGGCGTGTGCGGCAGACTGGGCAAGCGAGTCGGCGGAGGAGGACTCGGAGTAGGCGCCCAGCGACGCACGAGACTCGCGGCGCAGCAGCTCGGTGGCCCGGTGCTCGGGAGCCATGTCGTCGGGGTGGGCGGCGAAGACATTCAACGAGGCGGGGACGGGGGGGACGGGAGGCGCCGAGGCACTGTCGAGGGCGGGCCTGGAGCCGTCATCGAGCTGGATCTGGCTTTTCCGCTTGACGACGCGCTTGCCGGGGCCTACCAGGCCATTCTCGTGGCGGGTGTCGCGCTGGTTGGGTGCTCCCTGCTGTCGCTTTGTTGAACTTGACGCGCGAGGCATGCGCATCCGCTGACCCAGAAGCGTGTTCTGAGCCGGCCCAACACGGGGGTGGTGATGCCCGGATTCCCGTCGTTTCCTCCTCGGTGTGCTCGCGGTGGCGCAGCAGCAGCAGCAGCAGCAGCAGCAACGGTCGATCGCACTAGACAGGTATCGGGATGGCGGAGGGGCGGAGAAGGAGTGGAGGGGTCGACACACTCCGTTGTCGCATCGGCGGGCCGAGGGGGATGGATGGGTGTGAAATAGTGCAGCGAGGGGTCCCCGATGGAGCGCAGTGTTGGAGGCGATGCAGGCCGTTGGTGTGTAAACGATAAAAGGAGAAAAGCGGATTTTGGGATTGGCAGCGGAGGATTTTAGGTGCGGGCACAGTGCCAGTCGGCCCACTGTCAGCCTGGCTGGAACGAGACCGGGCGCTGTGGGCCAGGCTTGAAATGAGTGTTTCTGAGTCGGTCCAGCACTGTGGCGAGCCGCCCGCGCCCGTCGTACACACCGTACGGAATGCTCGTACGCCCTTCACGCATACTGTGTAAGGTTGCGCCGCCGTCCCGCGACATGGCGCCTGGATGCAAGGCACAGAAGCCAGGATCTCCCGGGCGGAGTGTTCTCCGTATTGTTTGCATTCTGTAATTATTCTTTACAGAATACACCGGAACTCGCGGCCAGAGCCGTGATGGCAGCAGACACTGCCTGCCTGGCCTCACAGCAGCACATGAGCACATGAAGGCTCCCACGTGCACCAGGCAGTCGAATTGTTTTCTGCAATGACTCGCAGCATAATCCTGCGACGCGGAGACTGCCGCCTCGCCCATCCGAGGCTTCCACTTCCAGCGCTCGACGACAGGGACCGGCTTGGTGGACCGCTGATCCTGCAAAACCCATGTTGAGCTGGGCTGGGCATCCCTCCAGGCTACTAAGTTTACTGGGCCGGTCCACCGTTTCGAAGTTGCTGGTGGATCGTGAAAAACAACGGCGCCATGGCCCATGGGCCTCCGCCGACGCAAATTTCCGCTGTGCAAGCCGCCTTGGTTGCAGAGGCAAGCCCACAAGCAAACCAAGATTTCACGGCCATGTCGCAATGGCGGCGTGTGCTTCGGCCCGGTTCTGGATGGGCCTTGCACAGACCGCGACGGCGTCGAGGGCACCTCAGCGTCGCAGCGATGACACCACGACCCCCCACAGAGTATAGTAAGTGCGGACGTCGGTCGGTTGTCGGTTGACTTCCAGGTCGGATGATGCTTTTTAAATTCATGCAAGCAGCAGCCCACCCACACGGCAGACGGGGCGACAGGGAAGACAGGGCATGGAGCAGCCAACTACCGGTAAATACCGAAATGTCAACCCACAGCGAATCAGTTTGGAGTCTTTGGACGGCCGATGCGGGGAGGCGGTGACATGGCGCTCGGCATCGTCGATCACTTCCATTCGATCATCGCATGTCCTCGGCGACCTCATGTCCCTTCCGAATCCTGTGATGCCTCGTGCCTCGTGAGTCTCCGTGCCCAGCATGGCACTCCTGCATCCCAAGAAACCTCGCCGAGTCTGATCGTGTGTCGTCAAAAGCGGACTTCGGCATGCCACTCGCTCACTCGTAACGCAGATGAAGACCCCACTCTCGACGAAGGCCCTGGGACAGAAACTTCTCAAACTTCTCCTACGGATGGAGCCTCTCTGCACCTCCTCCAGGTTGACCCCCGCCGTCGTGGAGGAGACAATGCGGCAGGGCTTATCTGTCCCGCGCGTTCTGATAACGTTGCCGTTGGCAGCATTTCACAACAAGCCGAGAGACATGGCCGCAGTTGTCCCGCTGCTTTCCCCCGCGACCCCTCACGAGCAGCGAACGAACGAGAAGCTCATGTCGCGAGCCAAGCGGCTCTATCTGGCACGGCAGACGGCGATCGCGTTTCGGCATTTACAAAAGACCCGGCGCCCCGGATTGGCTAGACCGATCTCTTGGCCCCGGCGCAGACCCGGCGGTGGCAGGGGGTGGTGTCGGTCGACATGTCACCTTCCCCCCTCGGCCGAGTCTGTGGCGGTCTCTTCGAAGACTAACACACGCCGCGATGCCGTCTGCTGCGTGGCCACCAAACCTGCATGCTGCTCGCTCAGGCACTGACAGGGAGAGGCAACAAACGGAGCAGCGGACTGTTTGTCTCCGCAAATCCCGCAGTCGACCACGGGACGATGCCTTGGCGATCATCTCTTGGCTGGGCTTGCATGCGGGAGGTGCTTGACTTGGTCGTTTTATTCGCCGGCTATGATTGGATCTGGCCATGTCGAATGTGGGGGTAGAAACTCTGTGTCAAACCACGAGACGCCTACCTGCATCTGCTTGCTAGTTGTCCTTCGGTACAAGAGAGGTAAGGCGCCATAAGGGAGAGAGATGGTCATGCCGGGCCCGGATGCCTCGTTGCGGTGGAACCATCTTCTCATGGTCGCCGTGTTGGCGCCATGGATGGCGGGACGTGCGAGATCGCGTGCTTCGATGGCGGGAAGGATGCCACACAACCTTGGCTTTACTCAGCAACGGTCTCTGAGATGCAGCAACGTTCGGTCATCCCGCACAGAACTGCCGAGTAGCGGTGAAGCCATTCTGCCGTGCCAACCGCGAGTGGTTGTTTCAAGAAGAAGCGGCCGCTGCTGAGGTAGGTAAGTTAGACCGGCGGGTCTCCGATGTATTACACGTGGCCGGCCGGCTGGAAACACCGTTCCGAGCCGAGGACTCCGGTCCCCGGGCTGCCCCGGTCGGCCGAGTGCCACAGCGGAGGGCACATCCACATGGATTCAACGGCGTTCAACGACGCCGACCGTGCTTCAAGAGAAGATAGTGGATTCCCAACAAGACACCACCTCTATTCCACCTTCTAGTCATATAACGACAGCCTAGCTATATCCCAAGACGAGGTGCGCCATCTATCTTCGAGGCAATACCCTCCAGCCTCGGAAGCCATCATTGGCTACCCTTTGACCCGCCCATATCCTCGACAGCGTCCGGCCGATTCCACGTCTCCGTCTCCAGCCGCGCGACAGCCTCATGGAGGGCTGCTATCCTGGACCTCGCCCGAATAGTCTCCTCCTCCTGCAGCCTCCAGGTCTGCTCGAACATGTCGACCATGAACCCCGGCATGGCCGTCTTCCCAGCTTTCTTGTAGTCGTACAAGACAATGTCCTCCTCCAGCCGGCACGCGACCCTTCGGTGCTGGTGTGACAGCACGATGCAGTCAAGGAAGAAGGCGCTCGGAGCCGGATGGCCGGTGGGCCGGGTCCGCAGCCGGTGGTAGACGGAGATCTTGTCGGGGTAGACCATGGGCTGGGGGGCAGTTATTAGCACCCAGCCATGGCGGCGTCAGAGCATTCGGAAGGGAAAAGAGACCTACAAATTTGAAATCGGCCTTCAAGCTCCGCATGATCAACCCCGTCGAGATGGGCGACATCAGCTCGCGCCACTGCTCACCATGCGCCGGATCGACGTGCACGGCGAAGTTGGTCACCCAGTTCACGCGCGCCGACTCGGCGTAGCGGTAGTAGTTGACATTATTCACATGGCCCTACAATCAGCACCGTCAATAAGATATCAAAAAAAGGGAGATAGAGATAAACACCCACAAAAGTATCCATCTCGCCCCAATGCACCTCTCGTCCCTCCAACCCCCTCCGCCCTCCCGTCAAGAACCCCTCGCTGCCGGCCAGCAGCTCCCGCCACTCGGTTGCGATGGCGCGCAGAACTTGCGCTGCATCGGCGATCTGCTGTGCGTTGCAGCCAAAGACCAGGCACTTGCCGATGCGGGTGCGTAGGTCAGCGATCCAGCGCGAGGGGGGCGGTGCGTCGAGGGGGAGTGATGATGGTGTTGCTGCTGGTGGGCTGCGGCGTGGTGTTGAGAGGGAGAAGGGCCGGCGGAGGAGGATGGTGGATCGATGGCGGCACGCGTTGTCGGCGAGGCGCATGCCGGTGCCCATGGCAGGGCGTGCTGCTGGGGGGAGGAGGCACGGCATTGTTGGTGGTGGTGATGGCTGGACGGTGCGAGAAGGGATCAATTGATGGGTTCGTTATTCACTGTAAACAGGGCAGGTCCGTGACACGATCCAGATTGTCTGATGTTTATTCCAAGCTCCCGACCGCCGGCTGAGGCAGTCCGGGGCGCTGTCGCCATCATCGGCTCGGGGGTCTCGGCAGGCGGGGAGCGAGCAAGAGCGAAGTGGGGTCGCGGCGGCCCTCCCCGTCCGGCCGACGCCAGCCGGGTCATGTCAACCGAGGCCTTGAATCTTGATGATGCAGATTGATACCAATGCTGTATCCTGTAGATCCAGGAGCAGTCGAGGCGCGATCCATCAAGTTGCGCTTCAAGAAGCTGCTGTCAGCCGGGCTGTAAGAAGAACAACTGCTCGTGCTCCTGTGCCGAGAAGAATGCAGCACTTGACGTACCTGTGGGGCCCAGGGGACACAGCGTCACAAGGGTTCCCGGTTTCCGGCTCGGCCTCTGGGTGCATTCGCAACTCAACAACCACCACCTCTGCATGTGCAGTCCATTGTCTCACCAAAGACTCGAGCCTCGCCACAAGTCATGAATGCAACATAGCCTCATAGCCTAGCTCGCAATCCATTTCCACGCCTGGGACACAATGCCTCCCGGTCCCAACCCGGAGCTGCGGAGACAGGTCATTGCCATCTACAAGGGCAAGTCCTCCATCCGAGCCTGTGAACCAAAGGCATGCTTCTCGCTGAAAGCTTACACAACCCGGGGCCCAGAGCTCTTATTCCTCGGCCGTGACTATCCCCAGGGCTACGACTGGTTCCGCCCGCGGCTGCACAAGGCCTTTATGGCCAAGGCAAACCTCACCGACGAAGAGGAGATCAAGCGAGGGATTGCAAGCGCCGAGTTTGTCAGAAAAGGTACGGTATGGTGTAGAAGAGATGAAAGCTCCCAGGACTCGACCGCATGGCTGACGTGGGTTGAATGCACAACAGAGATTGAAGCACTGTGAGTCCCTGCGGATGTGTCTGTAGACCAAAACAGTGCCCTCGTTTTTACCGCCAAAGAGATATACAAGAACAACATATCACCCAAGATAATCACCGCCAACTCTTCACACATACATACAGAACACTCCAAACCACCCAATCACACACCCTGCCTGTCCCGTACCCATCATCACCACTCGTTGTGTGCAGCAGGCTGACCACCATGAATCCGCCCCCAGGTACTACCTCAAACGATACAGGACTCTGAGGAAGAGATATGACGGAGCATAGGACAGGGACAGACAACACGATAGATAACAAAATCCGTCAATGAAAGGCGTCCAACCCAAGCCTTGTATAGACCAGACCAAAACCAGCCGATATCCAAACATATCCCCCTCCCTGGCTCACCAGGAGCCCGAACATGGCCTTTCGCCTGCCTCCCCTCCCTCCCCTCCTAAAAGATCAAAACACACACCCAGAAAGATCACCTCTTCCTCGCCCACCACGCCCCGACCTCCAAACACTCCCCCCAACTGGTCCCATTCTCCCTCACAAGATCATTCATCATCTTGCCCACCCACGTATCCCACTCATCCTGACTCTTCCCGCCAGCCTCCCTCAGCATCGGCTCCAAGCTCTGGATCTGCTGCACCACCGTCAGCAGCGCCGTCCGCCTCAGCGCGGCAGCCGCCGCCTCCAGCCCCTTTCCTCCGGCGCCCACCCCATCCTTGTTGGGCGCCGCCGCCGCCACACGGGAAGAAGCGTTAGTCTTGGTCGTGTCGATGTAGCTCTTCCCGTCCTTGGTCACCACGCCGCCGACGCCCTCGCGCTCCCAGCGGATCTCGGACAGCGGCACGGCCAGGCGGCGCGAGCCGAGGCCCGTCAGCGTCTCGGCTTCCTGCAGCAGGAGCGGGCCGATGGCGGTGCAGGGCATGGCGCAGAGGGAGCGGGAATCCAGGGCGCGCGAGGCCCAGCCGTTGTATTCTACGAGGAAGTTGTTGAGGGGCGTGGAGAGCGGGGTGTTGGGGGTCATGACGTAGGCGCCGCCGAGGAGGTTTTCCGAGGGGGTGTTTTCGGGGTTTTCGTCGGCCGGGTGGTCGGTGGGGGTGCCGTCCGGGTCGGTGGACGGCCCGGAGGTGGTGGCGCAGTCGGGGACGTGGGGCCGGAGCATGCGCAGGAGGTGGTCGGTTTCCCAGATCTCGAGCGTGCCGCCCGGCGTGAGGATGCGGATGTACTCTTCGATGAGGACTTGCTGCATGGCGAGCGAGGCCACGAGGCTCATGTCCTTGACCATGATGAAGTCGAAGCTGGAGTCGGGGAGCGGGAGCGGGAGCTTGCGGAGGTCATGTTGCACGAAGCGCCAGCTCATGTCCTTGTCTGGTCGCGAGTCGGCGGACACGTCGGCGGTGGAGGAAGAGGAGGTGGAGGGAGAGGAGTTGGAGGGCAGCTGGACGATGTCTACGCCCGTAAAGGCCACGTCCCGGTACCCGCGCGCCTCGTAGTACTTGTAGCACATTGTGCTCCAGAAGCCGGTGCCGCAACCGACTTCGAGGATCCGCGGCGGGGGTTTGTTGGCAAAGGCCGGCGCGCAGATCGGCCGCCCGAACAGCTGCATCAGGAGCATCGTCTTGAGGCTCTGCCGGTGCAGCTCCTCGAGGTCGACGGGGAGTGGGTACGGGAGGGTCGGATCGGCGAGGTAGGTCCGCCCATTGCGGATCATGAACGGGCGGAGCGGGTGGTGCGAGTCGGATCCCTGCTCGCCCGAGTGCACGGTGCGGTTGCTCGTGGTGGTGGCGCCCGAGACGCTGGAGACGCTCTCGGCGCGAGCGCCGCTGTGGCTCTTGGCCGCGCCGGCCTCGGTGTAGACAAACATGGCGCCGTCGTGCTGCGGGGTGCGGGCCGAGGTCGCGGCCGAGGCCGGGTGGGCGCTGTTGGTGCTCCCAGAGCCGGCGGGGTGTTTGCTGGCAATGTCGTGTGTGTTGAGGCGTGGCGTCGCCGGCAGCTGCTTGTCCTGGAAGTATTTGAATGCCGGGGGCATGCGGTCGCGATGCGAGCTGCGGCGGGGTGCGTGGTGGTGCTCGGGGCCGTCTCCCGCGCTCAGCGTCAGGGCGAGCGGTATTGCGTCGATGTCAGATCCGACAGCAACGGCAACGGCGGCAGCGGCAGCGGCAGCGGCAGCGTCGGTCCCACCACCACCGCTGCTGCTGCTGCTGCTGGGCGGTATCCAAAGCTGGCCCGGATGAGGCTGGTCCTGGTGCAGCTGCTGTTGCTGCTGCTGTTGCTGCTGCGGGTCGGATCGCCCGCCGCTGCTGCTCGTGCTCGCGCTGTTGGTCCTGGCGTGGCCCGGAATGCGCGATCGCTTCTTTTTCGTCCCCGACGTCGAGTTGGTGCGGGCCGGCTTCGAGCGGGAGCCAGAGTGCGAGTGTGCGGCGCCCTCGACTTCATAAGTGAGGTAGGGGGCCTTGGCGGCGGCGTATCCTGACAGGAACTCCATTTTGCTCGTGGGACCCCCGGCGAGCTTTTTTCTCGCAAATGTCGGCAAGGGGCTGCCGCGGGTCGCTGCGGCGGGACGAGGGTCGCAGTGCCCCGCCCAGGGCGTCTAGGGCCCCCCCCCGCGGCGCGTTTCCGGTGCCTTGGGTGCTGCAGCCCGAGTGGGTGCAGCCGCTAAACCGTTGATTCGCGCGCCCACCTCGTTCCAGCACCCTCCGCCGCCTCGTTTGGAAGTCGGTCGCCCGTCAAACAACTCTGCCGAAATTGCCTCGTGTCCCTTTCGTCCTCAGCCAGCTGCACCGGCTGTACCAGGTGCACGAGCTGCAACACCTTGACCCAAAAACCCCGTCAAAATCCTCCAAGCTCCCAAGGTCTCCAAGGGTTCCCGGCCGCTGTCCCCTGGCCCTGCTCGAAACCTCCCGAGCCGATCAACGGGGCAATGCTCTCGGGGATGCCGACCGATCTTGGACACACCGCCAAACCTTTCCAGAAGCCTTCCGTGTCTGGCCCGTCTGGCGGTTGTTTCGTGTCCCTGCCGTCAGACCCCTTTCTTTGCCTTGCCTTGCCTTGCCTTCCCTTCTTCCTCTCGCTGCTCGCCCGTCGCTTTCGCTCCTCTTGGTTTTTCCCAACCGGTGAGCTAGCGGATCCGCGAAACCGCCCGTGGCCCGCTGATGATTCGACAATCCTTCCCGCGACTCCCGTCGCCTCCTGCTGCCTCCCTGTCGTCGGAATGACAGGTCGCCCCCGACAAAAGCGGAAAAAGCAACGAGAGAAGAGACCGTCCCAATCCAGGTATTGAGTCCCAGCAGGATCCCCTGGATCCGTGCTGTGGTGGGGTGGGTGCTTTGCCGTCCGACTTGGAGTCGCTGCTTGCTGTGTCCCACGTGTCCAGAATCCCGTGTAAGTGGTGTTGCGACTCGGGTGTGTGTTCCTGGGCCGAGTATCGCCAAAGCCCTGGCCGGTCCAGGGGTTCCGAGTCCGTCTCCTCGGCACTGTGCCTGCGAACAACAGAGGTCGCAAAGAAGCCGCCGATCCTCGCTCGGCACTAGCCGGGCACGTCCTGGATTTTATCACCGTGCAAGTATGGGACTCGGGGCCCAGAACTTCGCAGCCCTTTCCGGCTCGTTGGCTCCGGGGTCCTGCGAGGCTCAAAAGAGGCGACAACCGCGGAATGTGGTGACGCGCGCCCTCCCGCAGCAGTTTTGTAGGTGGGGCTCAGCGGCCGTGACGGTCCGAAGCAAGAAAAACTCACGATGCCCCGCGGGCCAGTTGGCCGCGATTGCGTGTTATTTTTGGCCCAACAAGAGGATGCCGAAGGGTCGAAATGAAGGAGCGGGTGACAAGAAAAGACCGCAGCGCCCGGGCCTGGCCTGGCGGTCCTTGCTGGGACAGTTCGGCCTGTTGGTTCTCGCCCTTTGTCTTTGTTGGTGGGACAGACAGACAGGACAGGAGTGCTCTCGGGGTGGATGGTGGGCGAGAGACACCTGGGCACGCCGGCGGCATTTAGGGGGGGGACACAGGGCAGAGGCAATAGTCCCCGATCGCACGGCCTTCTGGATTCCATTTTATTCCTTGCCCTGCCCTACAATACAGCCGTATTGTGCTCGAGACGGCCCCATGATAGTCTCTTAGCCTCTCCCAGCTTTCCCCCGGCTTTGGCCGCCGGCTTCACCTGGCCTCCTTTGCGGTGCAAGTGGTGTGGAGCAAGATGGTGGTGGAAGGCCTTGTCCTTCCCCGCATATTGGCATCCTCCCGCGTGGATTGGCTGCCCCGGGACGCCTTTGCCTGGTCCCTCCCCTGCCCAGCGCCGTCCCCAAACGCTGGGAAGAAGGCCGTCCGGACCGCTCATTGGCCTCGGCCACCTTGTCCATGCTGCTGAGGGGCGAGGCCATGGCCCTCGCGGGGTATCAAACTGGGCCTTTTGGCACGCCGAGCGTCTGACCGGCTGCACTGCTGCTGTGGTGTCGGCGGTTTTCGTGCCCAAAACTCAGCAAGCCATGCTGTTTTGGAGCCTGGGCGGCAGCCCATTCTGCGGTCGAGATTCCTTCCGTGGCGACCCGACCGGCTAGCGCCCTGGCTGCTTCGGTCAAGAGAACACGCACGCACGCCCGCGAGGCATCGTCTGCCGACGGCTATTTTCCCCAAGTCCCAGATCGAGCCAAGTCGGAAATCCTGCCGAGCGGCCAACACAATTGCCCATCTGCATGTCCTGGGAACTGCGGCCCTGCCTTGCGATGGGAAGCCGATTGAAGGATAATCCCATTCCTTGTTCCTGCAGTTGGATCATTGCGTGCTGTGGAGAGCCGTCGTGTGCTGCCTCGCCACTATGCGGGTTCATGCAGCCTTTCTCATGCATGGCAGCGTCAAGACGGACCAGAATTGCCTCGACCAAGGAAATCAAGTGCCTGGGGTAATCCACGGAGGTCTTACCAAGGACCCAATATTGGAGTCACGGCACCGCGAGCGTTGTCTCGGTCTATGGTTGCACCCCGCCGCTACATCCTTCGCCCAGAGTCCAGACTCCAAACTCTGGCCAATTCAGTGTGACGCGTGACTGGGGCGCTTGGAGTGCGGTGCGTCGAGCTTGTCTCGTGTGTGCTGTGATATTCGGCTCGGTGGCTTTTGACGACGAATATTCTGGAACGTTATTCTAGTTTGAAGGAATTCGGGTACCTGCTTGCTTTTTTCCCTGTCCCTTCGGTACCTGACCATTTCAAGTCAACGAGCAACGGCTCTCATTGTTGAGGTGGTAGCGGTAGCAACCCAGCTGCTGTGTGTTCTGTAGGCTGTGTCTACCGACATACCAAGGCGGAATGCACCATGTCTGTACTGTGTAAGATAACGTAGGCATTGTATTCCGAGGAACAGAGAGAGAGGCAATCAGATGCCGATCGCTGCAACTCAAGAGCGCCTCCTCGTCCTCGTAATGGTGCCGGCAACAATACATACTGCGCAGGATTTCCAAGTCAGCTTTGGTTTCCAAGTCAGCTTTGGTGTGTGCTGACCCCCTGAGCCCCTCCATCCAGCTTGGCATCGGCGGTGGTGGGCGCTGGCTTCAGATGAGATCCGCGGAGCATGCACGAGCCATCACCGCACCAGGCGAGGCTGAGAGCTTAGGGCGTCACGTGAGTGAGACCCGTGTTAGGTAAGCTGCCCACCCGCAGCCTGGTGGCCCTGCCCCCCAACCCAACTGGATCGGGAGCGGGCCACAACAGCAAGGCAGTTCGACCCGACCCCAATCCACCAATCCACCAATCCACCACCGGCGCAGGCCACGCATCGCAACCCATATCCTTTCTCTAGAGTATCCATTGGCAGCCCGCGATCATCGCCAGCAAACGTTTTGCGCACTCCTTTTCACAGGTGAGACCCGACGGTGCAGATTTTGTCGCCGAGGCCTGTCTCGGCGCTTCCGGGTGCAGCTGTTTGTTGCTGTTGCTGCTGCGCTGCTGCTTGCTGCTTGCTGCATGCAGTGAGCAGTCGGCGGAGTCGCGCAGTCATTTCAGTCGCCGCTGCGGGCACCCGTCGCCGGCGTGTCCAGGCCCACATCCACCGACCTTCCCCCCCTTCTCCCACCAACCAACCCTCTCCATCACCATCACCAGCACCGTCCGCACCGCCACCAGAAACCCTTCCTGCTTTCCTCGTCCATGCGCTGACTGATTGCTTGCTCGCTCAGCCAGACTTGCAGCTCAGACCACACCGGAAACAAAGACACCAAAAAAATAGAAAATCCCACCTCCACCAGCGAGCATCCTTTCTCTCCAACAACAACTACAAGACTACCACTCACGAGTGTGTGCGCGCCCACCAGCGAACATCGACGGCGCTCTATTTGCTATTCACCTTCCTCGACGTTCTGGTGGATGGCCCTCTGAGCGAGCGGCCTTCGCCCTCCCCGTCACCCGCCGCAGCTCGACAAGACGACCAGCACGCTGCATCCATGCCCGACGATCGCGTTGCTGTGCCCCATGCGAACCTTGCTGCTACAAGCTCTGACCCCTCTGCGCCCCCGTACCCGCATCCGCGACCCTCTTCGAGCTTCTCTCTCGGCTTCTCAACCCTCCAACCTGCCCCAGCGTTACTCGTAGATGGCAGATGGTCACCGCCATCTCCATCTGCCGCACACCTTCTCGAACCCGCTTGTGCCGAACGGCATCTCTGACGACCAAATCGCCAGCGGGCTCTTTATCAACTCCCTCCTGACCCACTTCGCCGCTGCCCAACCGACGCCGCTCTTCAACAAGCCTCCCGCCCACGGCTCCCCGAGCCAGACTTCACGCGGCATGTACGGCCAGAACCACCAGCAGGGGCACAATACCCGCATCAATGGAGCTCCGGGTCGGCAGCAGGCCATGCCCATGCTCTACAACTTCCAGCAACAGTCGGGCCACCCACACCAGGCCCACGCTCAGCACCACCAGGGCATCCAACAGGACCATGGCGGTGCGGGGATCATGGGCCACTCGGCCTTCTCGAGCGGCGTCCTGCCCAACGCCAGCCCCTTCTCGTCGAGCAACCTGCAAAATGGGCACGCGTCTGGGACCTCCCGCGGCGGACAGGCGCAGCCGCTTACTGAGCACTGGGCGGACCAGCTGAGATTGCACAAGGAGGCCGAACGGGCGCATACCACTATGACTGAGCAGCACCAGCCTCACTTTTATGCAAGGCTGAAGGCGGCCGAGAACAGGGGCATCGGCGGCGCTGCTCTGACCGGTGGCGATTCCGGGCCCTCGGTCGACGGAGAGGAGGATAGGAGAAGGCCCTGGAGTTTGGAGAAGACGAACAAGCGGCAGGACTGGTACAACCTCGACATGAGCGGTCAGGGGCTGCGTGTCTTGGCTCCTCCGCTGTTCGCCTACGAGTTCTTGCAAGAACTCTACATCGCATCCAACAGACTGACATATCTTCCTGCTGAGATTGGCAGGTTGCGTCACCTGCGGCACTTGGACGCCTCCAACAACCTCATCTCCGAGCTGCCCCCGGAGATCGGCATGTGCACCAAACTGAAGTCCATGCACCTCTTCAACAACCAGATTCGCAACCTCCCATCCGAGGTAGGGTCGCTTCATCTGTTGGATATGCTCGGCATTGAAGGGAACCCTCTCGACCCGTCATTGAAGCAGGAGATCATGAGCGGCGACACAAAGGGCTTGGTGAACAGCCTTCTTCTGAAAGCTCCAGGTAAGCCGCTTTTCCCAAGGGTGTTGCGGACAAGCAAGAAAGGAGCCCGGTTACTGACGCGCTGGTCCCCGCAGTGCCCATCCCTCCGGCCGACAGGAAGCCGCTTATCGTGCAAGAAGATGTCTCCTCAAGCCTCGAGCGGGTCAAGGTGCTCACGTGGAATATCCTCTGCGACAAGTTTGCAACATCCACGCAGTACGGATACACGCCGCCCGTCGCGCTCTCATGGGATTATCGCAAGCAGCGGATCATCCAGGAGCTGCACGAGAGGGATGCCGACATCTTGTGTCTCCAGGAGATCGCGACCGACGTCTTCCGTGACTTCTTCAGCCCGGAGCTCGCCCAGGACGGCTACAAGGGCGTGCACTGGCCAAGGCCCAAGGCAAAGACTATGGCGGAGAAGGACGCCCAGGCAGTCGACGGCTGTGCGGTTTTCTATAAGGCCAGCAAGTGGATCCTGCTCGACAAGCAGCTGCTCGACTATGCAAACATTGCCATCAACCGCCCAGACATGAAGAACCAGCACGACATCTTCAACCGGGTGATGCCCAAGGACAACATCGCCATGATTTGCTTCTTTGAGAGCAGGCAGACCGGCGCGCGCTTGATTGTCGCAAACACACATCTGGCGTGGGAACCGACGCTGCCCGACGTCAAGCTCGTTCAGACCGCCATCATGATGGAACACCTCACGAAGCTCGCCGAGAAGTACGCCCGGTGGCCGGCCCTCAAGGACAAGACCATGATCCAAGCCCCTCTGGAGGAAGGCGAGGAGCGCGCCGACGTACCCGAGCCGGGCCCCTCGCAGGAGTACCGTAGCAACATCGACATCCCGATGCTCGTCTGCGGTGATTACAACTCCACATACGACAGCAGCGTCTACGAGCTGCTATCCATGGGCCGCGTCGCACCCACTCACGGCGACTTTGGCACGTACCAGTACGGCAGCTTCACCCGCGACGGCATCAATCACCCCTTCAGCATGCGCTCCGCCTACGTGCACCTCAATGGCACCCCCGACGAGCTGACCTTTACCAACTATGTCCCCGGCTTTGCGGAGGTCATCGACTACATCTGGTACTCGACCAACACCCTCGAGGTGGTCAGCTTGCTCGGCCCGCCGGACCGCGACCATCTGAAGCGCGTGCCAGGGTTTCCCAACTACCATTTCCCCGCGGACCACATCCAGATCATGGCCGAGCTGGTCATCAAGGCGAGGAAGGACAAGAAGATGGTTCAGGAACCGGATTTCGGCCCGTCCTCGAGCAATGACCGGAGGGGTTGATTTGGCCCCGTCTGACTGGTCGTGGCGGCATCTTGCTTCGTCCTTCCTTATCCTGGGTCAAGTCGGTTTTGGGTTTCGGTTGAGCGTTTGGGTTGGCTGTTGGGATGGAGGGGGACAGCGGTCGGGCTTTCCATTGCACACGGGTCAGTCGGTTTTGGTTTGACTGCCACAGCGAGTTGGTTGGGAAAGGCGGAAAGGAGGAAATGGTGGCTTGGTTCGGGTGGGCTGTCTTGTCCCCTTGGGCTTGGCAACACAACACGGATCAGGAGAGGGAAGGGAAAGGTGCAATGTGGACAAGGGGGTTTTGAGACGTCATGTAGGAATATATCGCGCTTGTATTTGCCGTTCTTGCGTGTTTGGCCTGCTTCATTGATGGCTGTGGTTGTTTGCGTTTGGTGTTTGCAGTGGAACGCGCTGATTCATGTTTTGGTTGCCCTTCCTTACTTGGCCTCGGGTATCTGCGAGAGGAATAATAAGGGATGAAAAGCGCGGCACCCCACTCTTCTGGTTTTGAGGCACAGGATCGTTGTTGAGCGGGTGGCGACGTCTGTTTGTTTCTCTGGGATCGCAATGTTGTTAGAGTAACCAGAGGAGGCGGAGAAAGCGCTGCTTTATGTTTTGATGCGTGCTTTGTATACAAACACAAGGCGCATCAAACTGATGGAGCCACCACAACAGTTCTCGTTGCCCCTGGACGAAGTGACGAGTTGTTGACGCCTGCTGTTTACCTGTGGAAACGCGTCGGGCCAGGGGGAAACCACCAAAACAAACCCCTGATACACACATTGTCGCCCTTCAGTGAGACTGTAGAAAGGCCAGTATAAAGAAAATTACCTAGTTCGTCGTATTTCGACTAGCTCCGTATTATCCTCCTCGAATAAGGCATCCAGCCTCGAGGAGGCTCCCAGGTCGAGCTCACAGAAATCCCCCACAGGCAAATACAAGTTCGAGATGCTTCCCACCCCAGCCATGAAAAATGCCCAAAAACCATTTGACGCCTTGTCCTTGTGCCCGTTTCCAAAATGCTCAGGACGCCCAGAATGCACACAATCCTCGGAATCCCCCGAAAGAACCGAATACCCCCCCTTTCTCCTCCTCCACGGCATCATGACAACCGCGGAGCCCCTCCGGAACCACTTCTCCCTCTCGCCACCATCACCGGAAGCAAGACTCCCACTGGCAGCAGCAACAGGGCCAAAGCACTTAGAGCTCGCGGCCCAGAGCCGCCTCCAGCTTCTTGATGAAGACGCGGGCGATGGTCTCGGGGTTGGGCCCGATCGAGCCGGCGGCCAGGACATCGAGGCGCTGGCACTTGATGAAGTGGACCTCCGGGCGCTGGGGGTCCGGGCGCAGCGCCAGACGGTCGCGCACCGCGTCGCAGAGCGACTTGTACTCGCTGTCGGAGAACTTGCCGCCGAAGAGGATGGCCTGCGGCGCGCCCTTGTGGTGGGGCACGTCGAAGTGCTCCGGGATGCTGGCCAGAGCGGTCTTGAAGTCGGTGCAGACGTGGATGGCTGGGTTTTGGTGAGAGAGTTAGCCTTTTGCTTCTTTTTTTGGTTGTTGCTTGGAGACGCGTGGATGGTGGAGGGAGGGGGGTTGAGAAGGTGGGGAGGAAGGGGTTATTATTAAATTTGGGGGAGGGAGAGGGACGGAAGAAGAAAGGGGGTGGTACTAGTAGAGAGGGTAGTACACACCTTCAACGGATGGCATCAGGTAGGTCTGAACGCCCCTGGCAATCTTGATGTCCTTGCCGTACAGGACGACAGGGAGGGGAGACCAGCCGCGCATGTCAGGCATGTTGGGTGGTGTGTGTATATTAAAAGTGTTAATGAGTGTCTGTAGAGTAGGCGGGAACGATGGATGGTTCGCGAACGAGAGGCGGGACACAAGGCTATGCTCGTTTCGGGATGCTTGATATTGGGTTGGAAAAAGATAGACACACAGGTGAGCTCCGAGTTCCAAACTGAGGATGGAACGTCGGGACTCGCAAGGACAGAGAAGACCGAAGAAAAGGGCACTCATGACGGTCACAGTCACCATGACGAGCATCATCACGCAAGATCGGGATCTCGCGGTGCTCCTCTCTGCAATGTGTCTGTTCTTCTCGGCTTCGCGGCTCTTCGACTCTCCGCTGCTTAGGTTCTCTGTTTTGCAGTATGCGCCGGCATGGGCGCGCCTCATGGTGACGGGGCTGTTGCAGCAGTGCTGCGGGCTTGGGCTATGACGGTCGCTATTCTTGAACGCTGCATGCAGGGTCGGAGTCTCTTCCCATGGGCATCGGCTCATGCGCCCTCGGGACCACCAGAACAAGTGCGTGTTCCTTCTGGCAACGATCATCTCGAACGTGCCGTGCCATCGTGTGTGTCTGCAAATACCCGTTAGTCGTGGATTAATGCAAGAGGAGAGAAGCTTCCCAGCCTGGAGGTAGTAAAGGGGGGTGTATTCCGCACCGTCTCTCGAGTGGATGTTGGATGGACGTTGGGTTGGGGGAAGCCCGTTTGTGCATGCATGCCGTGTCAGTATACATGTACCTAGGTACATACGTACATATGGACATGCCCGTGCTTCCCATGGCTTAGGTTCTTCTTCCTCATCATCCCTCCTGCTCCCCCGCTCCAGGCGCTGTACAAACGATGTCATCGATTGGAGCAGCATGGCGGTCAGTCGGACATGTGTGTGTGCTTGTAAAAGCCAGCGGGACCCGGGGTTAATTCCGGCGTCAATGCGGTTAGACGGACTGTTGGAGACGCGGGAACGGGGTGCGGTTGGCAGCCGTCGTCTCCTGTTGTGAGATGTCACATGTCTTGCAACCTGCGGCTGATCCCCGATGTCCGCCCGAGTCCTGGTAGATATTAAGTCCGTGGCTCTCGACGAAAGAAAGGGAACCTGGAAAAATAAGCATGGAACGGGAGGACTAGGTAACCACGGGTGGTTGAGCCGAGTCGGTCTCGCCAATGTTCTCCTGTCCGCTTGAGACCAGCCACTCCACACAGGGCAGAGGCAAAAGAATGAACAACGACATGCCAAAATATCCAGATTCTATTGTTACACCGGCCGAAGCCGGATTTATCAACCTCGACTAGAACGCAGGGTATCTGCGACAGAAGCCATGAGCTCGCTCGCTGGCCATGTTCGACAACATACTCTTTGCTTCTTCCAAACTTGCCCACATCCCCATAAACCCCTGACACACCACCATTACCAAACCCCTAGACCCGCCTCGCTGCACGCAAACCAAAAAATCATTTCCCCAGATGGAGTTCCAAAACAAGAACCAAAAACGAAAAGGCAAACCAAATGTCCAAGAACAAAGGGAAGGTGATTCTGTGTTGTGTGAGGGGATTGCGCCCAGTCTGTGCTGTTGTTCCAATCCCCAGGGGTTTCGTCAAATCATACTCCCGAATCCAAGAAAAATGGAGTCCCCTAACACAACAGGAAAGACGAGGGAAGTACTTTAGCGAGAGAAGCATCCAAAAACCAAGTAGACTCCGGTGATAGATGCTGGATGCTTGTCGAACAGACCTTTTGTGACCGACAAAGGAAATAAAAGGGGAAATTGGGCCAAGTGACGACGCCACTATCTCGACAGCGAGTTGAAATCCATGTCTGGACCCAATGGGCTCATTCCCAACGACGCCATTGGGTTCATGTCGGTACCAACTCGCTGTAGAGCCTGGAAGTCACCGACCGTTCGTATTTGGGGCAGGCCCATGGCAAAACTGTTGGTCCGTTGTGGCGGCGGGGCTCTGGCCATCAAGTTGCTGTTGCCAACGGCTTGTGCTATGCTCGTATTTATCCCGCCACCGAGATGCATCTGGGAAGCGAGGTTTATGTTTGGTGGCGGGTTGATGTTGTTGTTTGGGCTCAGTCCCTGCATTTGTGGATTGGAATTGGGGTACGGGGAGAGCGGCGAGTGCTGCGGGTGCTGTGGTGGCTGACTGTTCATCCCTCCGGAGCTTCCGAGTGATGAGGGAGGCCCGTGACTTATTGGGCTCATGACCATGTCGGGCATGGAATTGAAGTCTGCCAAGCCATGATGCGGCAGGTCCATGCTGGGAGACATGATGGACGGGGAGCTAGAGAACGGCGAGCTCATGTCGTTGCTGCTCGAGGGGGGCCCGTTGGGGCTGTTGGAATCCGTGCTCATCTCATCGAAACGCGGAACGGCGAACTTGTGCTCATAGTCGCTGTACACAGGGGCCGGGCACATGGAGGAGCTGCCGAATCCGTCGAAAAGGTCCATGTTGCAAGCCACGGCAGCGGTCTCGGGAGCGTTCTGCAGCATCGGACTCGCGAGCCGGGGAAGCGCCGCGGTGACCTTGCTCATCAGCAGCGGGAGGAACCGGTGATCCCCGTTGCGGATGACGGTTACAATGTTCAGAATCTTGCGCAGCTGATCCTGAGGACCCGGCATGAAGGGCGTCCGAGGGGCCGGCAGAATGGCTAGGACCTCGGTCAGGGCGCAAGTGACGTTGAACAGGTGCTCACAGAGGCCCAGCCCGTGCAGGCCCAGGTTGCCGGGGAAGTGCGACGCCATCGGGAGAAGGTCGTGGATGCTGTCCACGTAAGAGCCCTCGGTGCTGGTCCCGGTGCCGTTGGCCACGCTCAAGCCCCAGGCCTTGTGCTTCAGCCACTGGTGGACCATGGGCATCTCGGAGAGCTGAGCCTGCGTGTCGTTGAGATAAGGAGGCAGGACCTCCTGAAGCTGCTTGTCGAGAGTGGCGAGATACGACTCGGCGCATTCGCCCTTGGACTTGGTCCACAGGGAAACCAGGACCTCGTCAAAACTACGGAACAGGCCGATCATCCGGAGGGAGGTGGTGCCCTGGTGCAGGAAAGGGTCGGCGGGGTGGTCCTGAGGAGACGGCAGGTTGATGCTGGCCTGGAGGCTCAAGGGGCGACGGTGCTGCAGGGCGTAGGCGCTGTGAGAAGGGTTCGTTGTCAGCTCCCTCATCCAACAACAGGGTCAGGGGTTACGAGTCTGGGCACAAACCGTTCGGTTACAAAAAGCAGCCAGTACAGGCGCCTGCGGCGCGACGCATCGACGGCGTCGTTGCTGTCGTACTGCAGGTAGGCCTGCTCCTCGTTCATCCTGGCCAGGTGTGCCAAGGTGGTGGCCTCACGCAGATGGAACCATGCCTTGTCGTGCATCTCGAGGCCGTGGTGCACGGCGTACAGGAAGTAGCTCGTGCAGAGGCTATTGGCGGTTGGCGAGGCGACAAAGTCGTAGCCCTTGCGGACGCGGATCGTCTCCTCCATCAGCAGCGTGCTGGTGACGATGTTGCCGCCGAACATCATGTCGGGGCTGAAGGGGTCGTTCTGCATGCTGGCGCCCGGCATCACCATGCCCGGCTGGAGGCAGACGAAAGCGCAGAGCGAGGTCAAAAGGCAGTAGGTGTCGAGGTTCTGGTCCATGTACATGGCGTCCTGCTCGAGGCGGTGGCGTTCGAGGATCGGCATGGTCGGGTACATGTGGGCGAAAAAAAAGTCGATGCAGGCCTTGAGGGTCTCCTTGGTCAGGAGTCTCGGGGTCGGGGCGAGGGTCGCGCTCGATGCGCCGCCGTTCATGCCGCCCTGAAGCTTGACCGAGAGGCTGGTCTGGCGCTGCGTCTCCTTGAGCTCATTGATGACCTTGGCGCGGGACCCCTTGGGACCCTTCTTCTGGGGGACCGCATTGTAGGTGCACGAGAGCTGCGAGGCCGAGCAGTTGCGGCAGGGCGAGATGCCGTCGCATTTGACTTTGCGGCGATGGCAGGCGTCGCAGGCCCGCTTCACGGCCGCGGTCGTCATGGTGCCGGCTGCGCCGTGTGACCCCGTTGTCCTTCAATTGCTGAACGCGACCGGCGGGGAGCGGCGTGTCACGGTGCCAGCATCCACAGCCGGGTATAGAGATAAATAGATCCAGATGGTCGGGACAGGCGTGGTCTGGGGTGACGGTGCGCAAATCGCGGGGGCGACTCCAGAGTGAATGGCAGGCGATCTGGGGTGGAATCGGGCCGGCAAGCTGGTCGTCGATTGAGATCGTGGGGACCGCGCGCAGGGTCTTGTTGGGACGAACGGGGCAACGTTGAAAACACAGCGGTCCCTCGACGCATTCGCCAGCAGCGACGATGGAAATCCGAGTCCTGCTATGGAGGCGTCGCAGTACCGTAGTCGGCTTCGAGGTCGATCTCGCGGTGGACGGGTTTGCGATCGAGGCAAGGCGGATGGGATGGGGTGGATGGGATGGATGTAAGAAGGGGAGGGTGGAAGCGACGGAAATGAACGAGGCCCTGGGGGACCAAAAACTGGGACGAACGGGGGACCAGGGCAAAAAGCGCAAGGGGCAGAGCGTTAGCCAAGGGTCCGCTTAATTTACGGCTGCAGCAGCGGGGCCAGCTACCAAGCGGGTGGGCGGAGACCTTGGCCTGTGCACCATGCGCAGAGCCAATTAATGTGCGCTCCAGCCCCAAAACGGAGCGTCCTCCTTTCTCCTCTGCCCTCTGGAGCCTGCGCCGTGGGCTGCGGCATGAACTCCTGTTTCGAAACCGACCTGGCAAATTTGACAGAACCGATCGATTTCGGCTTCTCATGCTTCTGATGCGCGCACAGACAGAGCAGCTAAACTTGGATCACAGTCCTAAAAGTGCGCCGTCATGCGCAATCCAGCGCCAGAGAAGCTGTTCCCACGGCCTCAACATGTTCGTCCGATTCTGTCTCATCAGTCTCCACCCCACGTCACCTGCCCAGCGCGGCCGTCTGAAATCGATCGAGGAGCACCAGCGCAACGCGGGCGGGGTGTACAAGCGCAAGTGCACAAAGATCCGGCGGGCTCGTCGGGGTGCGTTTACATAGAGTACCTATAACTTCATCGCCGAATGCGCATCGGCCGCCTGGCACCGCCAGCGGAAGGGAGGGACGCTCCAGACCGGCGGTCAGCGAGGAGCAGCGCAGCCACGGCGCGCCTGAACGTCAATCCCATCGACGGAGCGTGATTGTTTGCCCGACGAGGACGGCAGAAACGGAGAAGGTGGCAAACGGCGATGCTCAAGGGCAAGGGATCCAGACCCCGGCCAATCACATGCCGCAGGGACCCAAGGATTCATGCATGTGCAGGCCACTTCCCGCGCACACCCAAGACAGACTCGCATCACATTTCTGTGCCACCCATCGTCGATGACGGCTCGAGTTCCGTTGCGCTGGGTTGTCTCAAAGACTCGGCCAGGCTTTGATCCTCGGGCTTCCCTGCCGACGGAGAGAGACCTCGTCAGCCTGTGTCATTTCGTACAGTGTCGTCTGTTGGACAGCGGACGGGGAGGGCTCGATTCCCATTCACCCTCGGTCTTCAAGGTTCGCCAATGCGCCAAGTGGGCCCCCGCGATCGATCGGAAACAGCATCAAAACGTTGGGCACTCCGTTTCGTTTTCTTTCTCTGGCCGCCGTCTTCTTGGCCCGCAGTAGCTGCCGAGGGCCGTTGCTGGGCGGTCCACCTCCCATCTACCGAAAGAAGCCCTTTTTGGCTGTCTCGTTGAGCGCTGGTTCGTGCGAGGCGGATCCCCGGATTTCGAGCTTCTATTTTCTCATCCGATGTCCACTTCCACGCAACGAGAATGGGTTCGTAATGGAGCGCCGGGACGCACAAAAGGTTCCAGCACGGCGGGTCAGGTCGGGCAGGGCCCACAGCGACACCAACCCTGCGGTAAGAGTGAGACATTTCCCATCCCGAACGGCGCGCCGCCAATGAATGCAATGGATGAATGCCTGCGTGGCCACCGTATCACCACGGGCAGCGCAGCGGGCGGCGGGCGGCGGGCGGCGGCGTCGGGTTGCGGGTCGTGCGGTTCCGAGAACAAAGCAAACGGTTTGACAAATAGTGCCCTCACGAGTCCGTTTCGCTGCAAGCGACACACGATCCCGCCAAACGAAACGGGAAGCACGTCGCATCGAGTGCGGGAAAAGGTGGGAAAAGCTGGGAAAAAGCTGGGGTTGCTGACCTGGAATGCGGAGGAGGGAGACGCCTTCGTCGCAGGGCCCACAATCGGTCCGAAGAGGCTGCCGGCGCTCATCTTGCGGTTTGCACCCAACTTCGGACGCCAGGACGGCCAATGCCCCAAGCCTCATTCCTTGGCTCGTGCAATGCGAGCTGAGCTGCGACATCAAACTCGCACGCTCGCGCTGGGTCAAGAATGCACCCTTTGCGACCCGAGATGGGCTTCCTCTGCCGATCCGGTCCCGGGTGACAGTCCACAGGGCTGAGCGGCATTCTTTCGTCAGCCTTGTCGTCTTTGGACGACTTGTGGACCGGGAATCGGCAAATCAAGCACCCGACGCCTCAGCCTTGCCGCGTCGCAGACGACTTCCCCTCCGACGCTACCAGGTAAAACAGACCAAAACAACGGCGCCGTTGTCCGTCTCTGGCGCCCCGCCCTCCTGGCTGGTCTTCGGAGCACTCTCTCTTCGCCTGCATATCCAATACCGCGCATACCGCCCTCTCGCCGCTCGATCTGCTTGCCCTAGCCGCAACCAGAGAGCGCCAACACTCTCAACGCCCTTCCCCGGATTCCACCTCGGGATGATTGTGGGGTACTCCATCCTTGAGCTGCACTCATGGCATCACCTCCCCGCGTGGCTGTTCAACGCATAAAACATGCATCAGCGAGCTTAACAGGGCCGAAACCGGGATGATGGGAGAGAGGGGGTGGTTTAGGGAGGGGGAAAGCAGCCACAGCAGGGCCACCCGCCGCCAGCCATCAGCACCACAACAACTATCCTCGACATGGAATAGGTTGTAACCCCAACCAGTCCTCCAACCAGCTCCGCCCGTGCATGATGGCGCTGGCCCCGCGGCGCTAAGCTTTCTCGATCGTCAAAGTTGGGGTTCGGACCGATGTTCGTGCCGAGCTTCTTTCACCTCCATCCTCCTCCCCACAGTCCTCATGCAGGTCCGCCCGAACTAGTCAGTCATCCGCAACGGCCATCACGACGCTTCTACGTGCATAGCGCGCGTGGTGGCGTTGTTTGTTCAACACACCCACAGCTCCGGAGCGGACGATCTGCCGGCATCCGGCCGACCCGCCGGCGTTGTATTCGCAGGCGAGCTGATCCTCTTCTTGTTGCTGCTCGCACTCGCTTAAGGTATGCTGTCTAGACTGTCTGGAAAGAGGAACCCACGGCGGCGACGGGGGGTCACGCTCGCTTCTCTTGCTTGCCTGCCGGTTGCGGCCACGGCGCATGGTTGAGTCGGTCCTTTGCCCCTGGCTTGCTGCGTCCCTGACCGTCAACGGCTGTGGTCTGCTTGGTCGACGTCAGGTTGAAGAGGACCCCCTCCCCCCTGCCCGCCCATTCTCGCATCTCAGACATGGCCATTGGCCAGGAATGGCGAGCAGATGGATCTGAGACAAGGCCTCACTCTCCACGTGTGGGCAGCTGAGGGTGGTTGGGTAGCTAGGATGGACTGGCCTAGATCAACGACAAGTGTAGTCGGCCCGTCAATGGCACGGCATGGCGCCGTTGATTGCGTCCCGCGGGGCCTAACCGCGCGTTTGCTAACCTGTATTCAGCGGCTCCCAAGTACTCGTACAGGTACATGAGGACACTCCCGTGGTGGTGACGGTGGCGGTATTAGTAGTGGTAGTGGTGACAACTCACCGCCGGTAATCGGTTCATCCCCTCGAACCCTAACGACAAAAAGCACGCTGTATCCGGACCTTGGTATCCATGCTCCATATCCCCAGCCCGTAAGCCCCTAATAAACCTCAAACTCCACCCAAACGCCAAACCCAGAGCAAAACAAACAAATCACAACTCCCCCTTCCGCCGCTTGGGCAAATACCTCACCACGTCCTTACACCCTCCCCCGTCCTCCCTCCCTCCCACCACCTCCTCCTGCGCAGGCACAAACTCACCCGTCTGAAAGCTCCCCCTCACAAAAAACACATACCCCACCCCGCGCAGCACATCGCCCCCGGAGCCACCACACGTCAGCACGACCCGCCCGCCGGCGAACCGCTCCAGCGCGCGCCGCACGTCGGCCAGCGCGTAGGCCCGCGTCGCGTGCGGCTCGATGCGGGCCCGCGCCAGCGCGCGGTGCGTGTCGAGCGTGCGGAAGAGCGCGGCCGCCCGCGTGAGGTAGTCGATGGCTTCGATGCCCGGGGTGTAGGTGGCTGGGGCGTAGCAGTGCGGGGAGAGGGTGTTGATGCAGGTGGCGTGTTTGGCGTATTGGGATTGCCAGAGGGGGGGGTTGGTGTTGCTGTTGGGGAGGTTAGGATGGGTGTAATACATGTTTGGTGTGCGTGATGTGGGATGCTAGGTTAGGGGGCGGGGGTTGGGTTGTGCGTACGATGAGGTTAGCCAGTAGCGGTTCATGAATTCTAGCAGGTCTGTTTGGCCGTAGTGGCGGAGGATGGAGCTGATGTTGGTGTAGTGTGGGGTCTCGCTGCAGTTGGTGTCGTAGGTTCCGTCACAGCGATCGGGCCTACTTTGGAGTTAGCGATGGCTGGTGGTGGTGAGGGTGATGGTGGTTGGCTCTTCTGGCCGAGCTCGGTGATTGCGCCGTCTTCCTTCGGCCAGGGGGGTCACGTACCACAACCCGTGCAGTGTCCAGTCCTCCTCGGCGCCGCTGGCGTGGATCTCGGGGTCCCAGAACTGGGCCAGCACCAACCGGCCGCCCGGGTGCACGAAGCAGCACGAGTCCCCGGTTATGGGCGTGCTGTTCTGGCAGCTCACGGGACCGTCGAGGGGGCATGACGGCGCGCCGCTGAGGGGTTCGTAGGGCGAGACATGGCTGAGGCCGTTGTTGAGGAAGGGGATCTGCGAGACGAAGTTGCTGGCGTACGACACGAGGGCGCGCAGGGACGCCATTGTTGAGGCCGCGCTCTGCTATTCTTAAGGCCTTGCAAGGTCAAAATGGTGATGGCTTGCGGTTTGGGCGGGTTTGGTGCCGAAATCGCCTCCTAGAGGGTCCGACCTGTGGGATACCTCTTCCAGAAACACTGGATGGAAGGGGTCCTTGGTTTGGTGGGGTTGAGGTTGACGACGGGGAACCCTGATGTTCCTGGGGTTCCAGAAGCCAGGCTGAGCCGGGCAGGCCTGCAATTGGCTGGCGCTTCGAGGTTTGGTGCCCCGCCTTCCGGGGTCTTCAGCGCGGCCCAGCCCGGCACTTGACTGACCCCAGCAGCAACCTTGCAGAGGATGCATCTCGAGACTCGCCCGTGTCACCCCAAGTTGCAGTCGAAACACGCCGACTCATTGCAGATAGGTACCTATATAACCATAACTCTTGAGGCGCAACCCGGCAGACCCAATGAAAAAGTATAGCAAAGAAAGAGGAAAAAGGAAAGACAAGACAGAGAGATGGAAAAGGGGACAAAAAGAGAGATGGACAAGGCGACTGGGTGAGAGAAGGGACAAGGTGCAGTATCTGTTCTTTTCAGTTTAATCTCTGAAATTGCTCTAGGAGAGAAGGAAAAGGATCAACAAAGAGGAAAAATGAAGACGAAACAAAACGAAGAGGTGACGAATAAAAGAGAAAGAAAACCAGTAAACAAAGTGGAAAGAAAACCCTTCAACGCTTCCCACCGCCGGCCTCGTCAAACCCCCGACTCGACGGAAGACATGAGAACACCATCAAGACCGCACCCTTCTCAACAGCTCGTGCCATCTGCTCGCGACGAGATCAAATACCATGATTCTATTATTTCATTACCAACATAACCCAAGTCCTACCAAGATCATCAGCCGTCATAAAGATGCTACCAACTGCGAGGACCCAAAAACACCACTGATGCACTGATGCAGCCCCTCGTTCCCTCCAAATACTCAAAGCCCGCACGCACTAAGAGCCACCTGCGTGACTTGAGCGTCGATGCGCCCCAGCTCAACGGCGTGGCCGTTGGTCAAGTCGTTCATGGCCGCCAGGGCGATGTTGAGGCCCGTCGCGGCGTGGTCGATGGCCAGGATGTGGATCGTCTTGCCGTTGTACGTCGCGCTCCAGCAGGTGCCGCAGTTGGGCGAGTTCCATCCCGCAACGGCCTCGACGCCGCCAATGTACGGGAAGTTCTTGACGTCCTTCTGGGTTTGCCTGGGCAGTGTGTCAGCCGGCGTTGTGTTGTTGGCCTGTGGCACCGAGACACGTACCAGTTGTACTTCCACATCACACCGTTCACGCCGTCCGAGCACGCCACCTGGGTCAGCGACCGCGAGGGGTCGTCGTATCCGGTGTCATAGCTGACTGTCGGCATGTTAGTCTCTCGTCAGGCGGTGGTGAGCTGTCAGCATGGCTGTACGGACCTGAGGTGGCCGAGGCGGCCGCGAGGAGCGAGGAGATGCTGAAGAGCTTGGAGAAGTGCATGGTGATGGTTGGGGTTGATACGGGCCGAGGATGGCTGACGAGTGGTGTGGGTTAAGTGGTTGGTGGAGATGAGAGGTCGAGATGTGTGAGTCGGTGGTGAGAGGAGAGGAGCAGAGGGTGTCAAGGCATGGCGGGCTTCTTTATAGCCAGGCGATCGGCCATACTACCTTTGTTGTCGCCCAGATGCCACCCTGATTCCTCTTGCAGCAGCTGCTGATCCCCAGGCGAGTGTGGCAGGCATGGTTGCGTCGTGAGACTGGCGGCTGCGTCGGCTGGGTCCGCTGCTGAGTCGATGGATACGTGCATCCGCCTAGCAGTCACGATGTTTCCATAAACAGAATACTGGGAACATCAGGTGGGTGTAACTTGGCTAGGGCCAGTTGAGAGAATAGGGGCCCAATTGCCGACTCGCGTTGGATCCTGTTGGATTCCCCCGCCCGGATCATGACGACAGAAGAGAACGACGCCCGTCGTCTCGTGGGCCGCCGGATCTGGCAGCACGCGGCTCAGCGGGTGAGAGCGCAGCATACCAGGTGTTGCAGGCGAGGACGATTGTATCCGTAGATGATCGACACTTTACCCACCTCGTATTCCCACGGTTAATGTGTCCGCTGTGCCACTCGCGATGGAGCACCGCACAGGCCTGGCACCACTGAGATGCCGAGACACTGCGACACCGGGCAAACCGGGAATCGCTTTTGCACCCCGGACCGGCCTGGTCCACCGCGTTGGGGTCCAAGCCGAGCCATTCTCGTCCATGCGTCGTGCCGACCTCGTGTTGAACCCTTTGCGCAGCTGCGCCCGCCGTCTTGGATCCTGTCATCAGTCAACTCACCGCCTGTCTGGCTTTCTGGATGGACACTGTTTCCAAAAGAAGCAGGTTGAAGATCTTCTTTTTCCAGACTTCTTCCACGCGAGACGATCACCAAGTCTGAGAGTGCACGGGGGCACTGCCCAGCTCGTATCGGCTTGTGAGATTCCTGCCGGTGCGACGTGTGCGATGCTGCCTCGGCTCAACACCGCCACTGTTCGTTCTTCGCGCAAGAGGATCGTGTCGTTGTGTTTCTTCCATGATGTTCATGACAGGAGTCTGAAGGCGAAAGGACGCGTTGCCATCGCTTGATGTGGTGGTACGAACAGGTCTGAGTTCAGCTATTCGGGTGTTTTGTGTTGTTATTTTGGTCTTCTCAGCTTCTATGCGTCTCACCTCAACCCGGCTGCAAACTTCTCGCCCTTTCTTGTTCAGTGTTGCCAGGTCACACTGGACCCCCCTCGATGTTGATAACCAAACCAGGCCGGATGGCGGAACGGGTCGAGACTGAAAGATATTTCTGATGCCAATCCAATATCCCCAGCACGCAAACCCCTTGGCCCTCCGTGAGCCTGTACCCAAAACGCCGCCAGCTAAGCCGCCAACTACACTCTAGACAACCCCATGCGCCGGTCACTAGCTCTTAGACGGCCTGCCAATCCATAGCTTCCACCATGAATTCCCACTGTTCCTCGTCGTCCCGAGCCCCCGCCCAGTCCATCACCTCCAGCATATCGGTATCACACTCCTCCGCCCAATCCAACCCACCCCTCACATACGCCTCGGCGACCTGGAACGCCTCGTCAAATCCCCGAAAGACGACCTCCAACATGTATTCGAGCCGGTACGAGTCCAACGGCGCGCCCATTTTCTTCGCCCGCCACTCCCTGTCGGGACTCCCACCCCCTCGCCGAGCCTCACCATCCTGCCCGTCCCCATTCTCATTGACGTCCTCCTCCCCGGCGCTCTTCCACCGATTCCTCAACTCCTTCGCCCGCCCCAGCTGCACCCTCACCTCCCCGCTCCCTAGCGTCCCATGCAGCGGGCTCTCCGCGCGGTCCAGCGCTGCCAGCACATTGGCATGATACCGATGTCGCCCCTGGCTGCGTTGCCGCCACACACTCCCTGCCAGCCCCTTCTTATCAGCACCCTCACCATTATGTCCCGCCTGCGGTTGCTCCTGCTCTTGTCCCCGCCCATGCGGCACCTCCACCCCAAACACCCCGAGCAAATGCACCACCGCCCGCTCAAGCAGCATGTAGTACTCGAAAAAGTCGAGCTTGAACATCAGCTCGGCCTCGGCGACTGCCGCCGGGTCGGCGCCCACGCGGGCGACGGCTTGGTGGTAGCCTTGCGCGAGAAAGGGGAGCTTCCATTGTAGGCGGCGGATGATTTTGCGGTAGCGGGCGAGCTCGTGGGGGGCGGTCGGTGGTGGCTGGGGGTAGCGGGGGAGGGGGC
>OUNM010015699.1_pt1 | contig 34841 bp, 38 predicted proteins | sample 1769961 | NCBI WGS metagenome assembly OUNM01 (sample SAMEA3914820, study PRJEB12502) | metagenome | biome: forest; material: soil | place: USA | collected 2012-03-12 | depth 0.3 m | reverse complement strand
TCTTAATATTGTGGTGTGGCAATTGAGGATAGTATTTGGAGAGTAGTGGAGAGTGCGCAGCTCGCTTATATGCGCAGCTCGCTTATAAAGTACGTTATAGAAATCGCCCTGGAGACGCTGGCACCTGGCCGCGAAGTGCCAAGCTCCTGCGAAAGCTTGACTGATTAGTCTCCCGGCTACGGAGCGCAGTTCAAGCACGGCGGTCGGCACAGCGAAGACCTCGAGAAGCCAAGGGACAGGGTGCTCGTCGATGGAGGGGAACTCAGCGGCGTGCTCGAAGAGGAACTGGCACGGAGTCTCGAAAATGGCCCCATAAAGACTTTGGGTATCGAGAGACGATGTTACGGCAGCATGGTGAGCGGCATTTGTCCTGCCTCGCCTGAGCTCGGGAAAGACGGCGAAATGGGCGGCGAAGTAGCTGCGGGAGAAGCCAAGCACACACTCTGAACCGTTTCTGAGCAGCCCACCAGATTCATTCTAATAACCCACAACTTTATTACTGTGACAACCTTCCTGGCCCAGCCGAGTTCCCAGACTGAAGGTGAATCAAACAGAATAATTGGGGGAATCAACGCTTCCCGATCTTAATCACTGTGACAACCTTCCAGGCCCAGCTGAGCTCCTAGACTGAAGGTGAATAAAAACAGACGAATTTCCCATGTTGACGCTCCCCGCGAAGTTTCTCCTGATGCCAACCCATCCACCAAGTGCCACCGTCATCCTCCTCCCACGTCTCCACATCTTCTGCGTCAGCCAGGCCATTCCTGGCATGTTCCTATACGAGAGGTCGCGGGAGTCGTCAATGATGATGTTTTTGGTGGGTAGGACGGTCCGCATGATAGCGGCTTTCGTCCTGAAGATCACATCCGCGCCGGTCGGCCTTACTGTTGTCGTCAAATGCTGTGAAAATCGGTACTCATCGACGGCCGACTCGGCGATCTCAGACACGGTCAACACATCCAGCTTCTTGTCGTCCGCCTCCTTCCGGTTCACTTTGACAACCTAGTCGCAGGCGCACAGGATGCAGCGGACGCGCTCCTTGACCAAGCACACCCAGCCGCGCTTGGCCCACTCCGTCGGGGCTTGGAAGACTACTCGGCCAGCGTATAGAAAGTGGCCAGGCGGCGTAGTAGCTGGCCGCGGTCGCTCGGACAGTATTTGGGCGGCGGCGGCTAGTCATCCCTCGCGTCAGGCGTGGGATGTCGCGCAGCGTGACGTTGAGTATGGTGGTCGACGGCGGCACGCTGCGGATGCTCGCGTGGGAGGACCGCATCGGGGTGGTCTGCTGTAGCGCTGTGTACTTTGTAAGCGGCGTGGCCGGAGCAACCTCCTCGAGCTATGAAAATGTAAAAAGGAAGCACCCATACATGAAAAAGCGTGAGCTATTTTACGTACCCTCCTGCGTCAGGCGGCAGCTCTTGCTATCGACATATGCGTGGTCGACTTACAAACGCGGCGCCGGCGGCAGCCACCGCCGCCGGAGAGATGGGTGTTGCCACCCGAGTTATTCTGCAACAGGTGTTAATATCGACAAGAGTCTTTGTAATACTGATACATACGACGGCGGCCATGGTGGTGCTGCCGCTGTTTCTTGATAGATGGTGGTCTGCTGCAGTTGATTGTTTTGCTGCAACTAACGTTAAGGCTGCGGACTCGGATGCGGTTGTTGCCGCTGATGCTGCTATGCAGCTGGAAATGTGTGTTTGTGAGCGAGAGAGAGAGAATGGGGGACTGTTTGGAGGGGGGTTGTTTGCAGAAGAGCCGTCGCTGGATCCCTTCCTGGAAGGCTTGTTGCTGCCGCTGAAGTGCTTCTTTAGCAGCAACTTGATATTCCATACTCGGGAGCATCTCTCAACGGCCTAGCAAACTTCAATACCGACTATAGGAATAAAACAAAACTACACTAAACTCTCTGCTTCTTCTCCTCGTCCTCCTCAGCAGGGGCAGGGCCCCCAAACCAAACAAAGAGAGGAGAGCGAACCGGGGGTGAGCGGAAGGGGATGGGGGCGCCGGAGGCGAGCTGAGGAGAAAAGCGGGGCGCGGCGCGGCGGCCAGACCTGGGGGCGGCGGCGGGAGGAGGGCGGCGGCGGGAGGAGAGCGCGCCGGGGGCAGCGACCCGGGGGTGGCGGGACGAGGGTGGAACCACACCAGGCGAAGAGCCGGGGGGAGCGACCATGGGACGGAACAACACCCGGTGCGGGGCCGGGGCGGGCGGCCGGGCTGAGTCTGTTGGCAGCGGCGCGAGCCACTGCTTGCTGACAATCATAAGAGTGAGCATGTACACAACAAAGAGTGAGCCAAGCTACGTACCCTTCTCTGGAAGGCCGTGGCTCTCTCACTCGACCGCTGAGCGGCCGCCCCCTCCGCCCCCTCCTCCTCTTCCTCCACCTCGTCGGCTGCCGCCAGAGCCGTTGCCGCCGCCGCCGCCGAACACGTTGTTCTCGCCTTGAATGATGATGTTCTGAACAAGTATTATTAGTCGTACATCGATCGAGAAGAGTCACCCGCGCCCCAACACGTACGAAGGTGTCGCCAGCCATGCTGGCGCTTTTGCTGCTGCTGCTGTTGCCGGTCTGGCGCGGCTGTGACTGCTGCTGCTGGTGTTGCTGCTGGTTGGGAGGAGAGAGTTACGAACACCGGTTCGCCAGAGAAAGAAAAAAAAAAAGGAAAAAAAGAACAGAGACTGAGGTACCTGATGACTCTTAAACGAGAAATTTCTGCCTTTGACGATTGTGGAAGGAGCGATGGGGACATGGGTTGACAAAGTTTCTGAAGTAAGAACGGCGAAAGAAGGAGAAAGTGTGGGCTTAAGAGGAGAAGGAATGGAAAAAGGAAAAAGCAGAAGAAGAATAAAACGAAAAGGGAAGGAAAGGAAAGGGAAACAAAAAATAATGAACGAAGAGAGTGGAAGAGAAGAGAAATGAAGTTAGAAAGGAAACTAGAAAAGAAGAGAAGGAAGGAAGAGAAGGGAAAGAAGGAAAAGAAGGAAAAGAAGGAAAAGAAGGAAAAGAAAGAAAAGAAGGAAAAGAAGATAGAGAAGATAGAGAAGAAAGAGAAACGAAAAGGAAACTAGAATGAAGGAAAGAAAAAGAAGAAAAGAGAGTCCCGATAGACTAGCATGTAAGGGATCATAGCCTGGGCGATTCGGTGCTCTGTTCCTGGAGAGATGATGGATGCCGTCAGTCGACACAACCCCTGCACCATTCACCCTTTCCAGCTGGGGCAACTCTTGTTTGGACCCAAGGGTTTTGTCATCTCTTGACTTTTAGTTACAAGACAGCCTGCCTTGATCCCATGTTGCTCATAAGCCACCTTTCTTTGCCCACCCTAGCCATGACGCGTACGTGCCTGGACTGCGAGGACTCAGCGGCTGATCAGTTCAGACTGACAGCAGCTCCTGGTTCCAAACGCCCATACATTGGACGTGCATCTCAGAACAGAGGCCAGCCTTACGAAGAGCGTCACCAAGCCGGGGTGAGTTGGATTCCGCGAGCAGTCCCAGACCTGCAGAGCAGTAGTGAAGGCCGTCGCGCCCGAATCGGCCACATCTGCCGAAAGAGCCGTGGCTGAATCTCCTGCAGAACAGCTGCTTCATGAACCAACGTTGCTGCCGTAGAAAGACAGACAGGCGAGAAATGTTGTCTGTTTGTGATTACACAGTATTCTGTACTGTGTAAACACCCCCAGGGTGGGGCCGCCAAGCCCCCCCCTTCCAAGAACTGGGAGCTCAGCCTCGACCTCCCCCCCACCTCCATCCACCTCGATCCGCCTCGATTCACCTCGGCGAGCTCGGGTCCGCATCATCATCAACCACGTCCAACGACCCCGAGAGTCGACTTTCTTCACCGACGCCAATTCTTGTATATTCCATCCCTCCCTCGACGAGCCGCCACTCATTCCGGGCCCCACGACACAATGGCATCGCTGAACCTGTCGACAAACGGCCCCTCGATCAAGAGCAGCTACCAGGGCGTCGTCAACAGCCCCGCCCTCTCGTCGACGTCGCCGACCGCTGCGCGATGGGCCCTCTTCACCGTGCAGACGCCACTTCAAAACGCCTTTCAGAACACGGGCGCAAAGGAGAGCGTGCTAAAGGTTGAGAGCACCGGTGGTGAGTGCGATGACGACGGCCAACCCCGCTCCTCCGGGACAGCCGCACCAGGCGCGGCGATTCCCCGACGTCAAGCTGACCGCCGCGTTCCGCAGATGGCGAGCTTTCCGAACTGGTCGAAGAGTTTAGCGAGGGCCGCATTCAGTTTGCCTTCGCCAAGGTCAAAGACCCCAACAGCGGCCTTCCCAAAAATGTCCTGATCGCCTCCTGTGGCGCCGGGGTTCCCGAGCGCTCGAAAGGGAGCTTCATGAGCCACGTCGCCGCCGTATCCAAGGTCCTTCACGGCTACCACGTCCAGATCACAGCCCGCTCCGACGCCGACCTCGCCCCCGAAGACATGTTGCAAAAGGTTGCCGACGCGTCGGGAGCCAAGTACTCGGCGGGAGCCGGCGCGCCCGCCTCTGCGTCGGCCGCGCCTCCCATCGCCAAGAAGCCCGTTTTCACCCCGACAACATCCGGCTCTGTCGGCGCCTTCAACCCGCTCGTTTCCGCACGCACCCAGAGACGCGGAAATACCGACGACGACGGCTGGGGCGCAGACGCGCCCCCCGTCACCCGCACCGAGGTCGAGAGGGTCGAGTCGGCCTACAAGCCGACAAAGGTGGACATTGCGAGCCTGAGGAGGAACAACGACGACTCCCGCTTCAACGGACCGTCGCAACAAGACAGCCGGTCGAGTGACGTCGTGGGCGGCGGCTATCAGCCGGTGGGCAAGATCGACATTGCTGCCCTCCGCGCGCAGGCCAAGCAGGACGATCGTCCCACCGTGGTGAAGGGCGCCTACGAACCCGTGGGCAAGGTCGACATTGCCGCCATCAAGGCAAGGTCGCAGCGGCCGGCCGAGCACGAGGAAGAAGCGGCGCCGCCCAAGAGCCTTGCCGAACGCAGTGCTGCGTTTACCCCGTCGGAGCGCCTCACCGAGCTTCCCAAGCCCAAGGTTGCGAAGAAGTTTGGCGCCACCCCCTTCAGCGGCACCAAGGCCCCAACACCTGGCGGCCTGGGTTATGGTGCCCCGTCGACCCCGGCGCCGACGCCCGTTGGCGCCGCGAGCCGGACCTTTGCTGACCAGGGCGGCAAAACCCCAGCCCAGCTTTGGGCCGAGAAAAAGGCCAAACAAGGTGGTGCGGCCGCAGGCGTCGCGCCTCAGCCAGTGACGTCACCCATCACGGCCCAGAAGAGTGGCAGCGAGTGGAAGAGCGGATACGCCGGCAAGAGCTGGGCACCGGTACACACCAGCAACTACGGCCGCGGAGGCGTGGAGAAGCAGCCGACGGGAGGAACCGAGAAGTCGGAGCCCGAGGCAGAGGAGCCGGCTGCGGCAGGCGGAGGCATCTCTGCCTTGCGCGACAGGTTCAAGGACGCGACGCCCATGGGAACCACTGCCCGGTCCGGCGCTGGCGCCGCTGCTCACGGCGACGAGGACGAGCCGGCTCCCCCGCCCCCGCCTGCCGGAAGTCGGCCTGCTGGCGGCTTTGCGCTCCCCGGGCTTCCGTCTCGACCTGCTGCTGCGAACCAGGAAGAGGAAGAAGAGGAGGAGCTGCCCCCATCCATCCCGTCCCGCAACTACGAGGAGCGGGAGCCGTCGCCCGTCCGGGTGGCGATGCCCGTCCCTCGCAGTGCTGCACCCGAGATTGAGCCCGCGGTTGAGAGACTCCCTCCCCGGCCCGTCCCCGTCCCGCAGGAGTTGCCCAAGGAGGAGGAGATTCCGGCTGAGCGCGAGACGCACAACCCTCGGGCTGCCGCTGTGGCTGTCGCCGCTGTGGCCAGCACGGCTGCGGTTGGCGCGGCTGTGGCGCGCGGGGCAGATCACGGCCCAAGTGCCGCCCCCGAGGCCACGGGCGGCAAGAAGGCGGTGGTTCAGTACGACTACGAGAAGGCCGAGGACAACGAGCTCGAGCTCCGGGAAGGCGAATACGTGACCAACATCGAGATGGTCGACGACGACTGGTGGATGGGCACCAACGCCCAGGGCGAGAGCGGCCTGTTCCCGAGCAACTATGTTGAGCTGGTTGATGAGGACGAAGAGGAGGCCGCCCACCAACCGCCCGCCCCGGCTCCGGCGGCGCGGAGGCAGCCCGAACCCGAGCCGGAGCCGGAGCCGGAGACCGCGGCTGCGGGGCCCACGGCGACGGCACAGTTCGATTACGAGGCTGCTGAAGACAATGGTACGTATCCGTCCTATGCTGTTGGATTGGCTCACACTAACATAACCGGCACAGAGCTGAGCTTCCCCGAGGGCGCTACAATCACGGATCTGGACTTCCCGGATGAGGACTGGTGGTTTGGACACTACCAGGGAGCGTCTGGTCTTTTCCCTGCCAACTACGTCCAGCTCGACTCCTAGGTCGGATGAGCGGAGTGCGCAGGGCCCGAGCGTTGATTTGAATAGGAAGCAGTGCCGTAGTTGGAACGATTATCCTGTCCTGTTTAGAGGGTGGCAAAATGACAATCATTTCTTTCTGTCGCCTCGTTTTGCCAGTCGAGATGTCTGCTCACAGCTGTGTAAGAGGCCCCCTGAGCCGGTCACGCCGGGGGTCAGGTCGAGGGGACGAATGCAGGGGATCAACTCGCAAAGGAATGGGGCTGAAGTGCCCTGCGACGCCGTTGCATCTGCATAAAATGTACATACCTACCTACGGTGAGAATAACTCTCGGTTGAAACCACGGTCGAGTCGGCTCACGACTTGTTGTGGTGCTGGCTCACTGTTTTGGTGGACTTGGGCGGAGCCAAGCCCTTCGGAGTGTTAGTCGCAGCGCTCGCAGCCGCCTGCGTCATGCACCAACTCCCAACACCATCAAACATCCCGGGCCACCACCAGTTCACTGCACCTCCACGTCACATTGCATCGCGATTATTTATCTTCCGCCGAGGGAGGAGCCTGGGCGAAACAAAAATAAACCGACACGAAAGCAAAGGCCACGATCGATGTATGCTCACACCCCGCCTCCGCCGCCGCCGAAACCGCCGGGGAGCCATCAGGATGTGAGCCGGATGAGCACACCGGCGGCCAGTGGCCAAGCGCCTCGCCCTCCACCGCCGCCCGACGCCGCCGCGGCAGGTCTTGGTCGTGGCGGCGGCGCTCCCCCATCCTCGGCAGAGTACAACGCTACACAGCCAGTCGAGATGGCAGATCCCGGCGACCAGTGGCTGCCCAAGTTCCTCGAGGATAAATCGTGAGCCTCATCATCTCCCTCTCCCACTCTTCTCCACCTGCTGCCGACCCGCTGACACCCCGCCCCCGTCGGCACGCGTTGGGTCCAGCAAGCAGGACCTGGCCGACATCCTCTCCGACCCGGCGCTTCTCTCGGCGCTGACGCACTCGGCGCAGACGACCCACCCATCGCTGGGGACGTCGCACGCCACGCTCCAGGCGGCGCTGGCGGAGAACATGGAGCGCGCCGCCCAGCTGCTGGACCTCGAGGCGCGCCTCGCCCACCAGCGGTCGGCCGCCCAGGCGCAGCTGCTGTCCACGCACGCGCTCGAGCGCCAGTGGCGTGCCAAGCAGGCCGACATGGACCACGCCCTGGCGCCCTTTGCGCCCGCGAGCCTGTACCAGCGCCTGGCCCAGGGCGTGGCCGAGCAGGAGGGCGTGTGCTACGCGCTCGAGGAGAGCTTCCTCGAGGGCGCGGGGGACGGCTCCCTCGCGACGGAACGCGAGGTCGGCGACTGGGTCAGGAGGTACCGGGAGGCCAAGAAGCTGTACTACCTGCGCCAGGAGAGGAAGGAGAGGTGGGATGAGGGCCGAGTGGGCGGATGGCGGTGAGGACTCGTCTCCCGCCGGCGGTCACGGAGAACGGGCGGGGCGCAGAGAGCAAGAGTCGGGCTGGGATGGAAGGGATGACGGGGCACCCCCCAGGGCATGCCGCGAGTCGGCCAGCCTGGTTGGCGTTTGAAACAACAGGGTGGCCATTGGTAGGTAGCCAGTCGAGTATTCACGCAGCAGGCTTTGCGAACGGAGGGCAAAGTCGTTTTACCCCAGCTACTTTACTTTACCACTCAACCGCGTCTCTTCCGCCGTCGTCGTCGTCGGCCGAGGCCCGGCCCGGGGCAGCTGGTGGACGCAGCAGCCGGTGACAGCCCCTGGCGTCCCCGGGTATACATTATTCGACATCTATAGAATACTAAACGGGCTCTTCTTCATCTCCGGGCTGCGGGGGCTCATCGGGAGAGCGAACAAGTCCTCCTCGTTTGCGTCGTCCCCTCCCTCCGCCGCAGCCGCCCGGCCTACCCCGCTCCCTACCATGGCGTCCAGCGAAGCGACGCCGCCGCCCCCCACGCCTGCAGCTGACCGGGAGACCGACGTGGCCAAGGGCGGCTTTCGTGGCGCCTGGTGGGCGCTCTTTGCGGCTGCCAGAGGAGTTAGCAAGGGAACCCGACCTGCCCGTGCATGCGTGCGATGCCGCCTTGTCCTCTCTCCGAGGCTACCCTCGGCAACAGCACAAGACGGCACACGACGGCTTGGTGCGCACAAACACGTACCTTGGCTGGCAGCGGCCAGGTCCGCCGGGCTGGTGGCGAGCTTGAGCCCCCTGAGCTTCTCGCCCAGCCTGCCGCCGAGCGGACTCCTCGGGCTCGCAGGACCGGCCGAGCTCTGGGGAATATGCAGTCTTGTCGGCCGAGGCATGCTGGGGTCCGGCGAAAGCCCAAAGTGGTCGACGATCCACTGCTGCTCCTGCACGGCCATCTCGAGCCCCACGCTCTCGCCGTTGGCCCGCATCTCGGCGGCGATCTCGGACTTGAGCTCCGCCAGGCGCCTCTTGGCCCATATCGTGTGGAGAACGCCGCGCCGGCCGGCATCTTGTGTGCTCGTCAGCTCGGCCGTGAAGATGGCGGGCATCGGTTTGGTCCGCAGGAGCGTGCCGCCTCCCTTGTTGTCGGCCGCGCCGCTTCCGCCCCTGCGCGTGATGTCGACGAGCGCCGGCACAGCGGCGCCGGGGGGCAGGAGAAAGTACACGCGGTGCAAGTTGCTGCCGGCCTCGGGGTCGGCATCCCGCACCGGCAGCACCGCTCCCTTGCCTTCCCACGACACCTCCCAGCCGTTGCTCTCGGCCTCCCTCTCGGCCTCGCCGCCGTCCCGCTCCTGGACCAAGACATCCCACTCGACCATGAGGATTTTTGTGCCCTCGTTGCGTTTGTCGGTTTCGAACTCGAAGCGCGAGCGGGCCAGGCCCGAGGACGGCGAGGTGGGCGTCTCGACCACGTCCAGATGCTCGGCCGGCTCAGGCGCGGACGCCTGCTTGCCCGAGGCTGCCATGGCGTGCTGCCGACGTGAGAGGACGCGACCCCCGGCGACAAGTTACGGCGCCAACCAGCGGGGCGGGGGGTGGGGGTAGGGAGTAGGAACGGCAGGGCGGCGAAGGACCGGGACTTCTTCGGCCGTATCTGCCGGCCTGGTGCGCGGTGACGCTGCCCTATCTATGTACTGTGTGCTGTGTAGAGGGCGGCTCCGAGGCTGAGGCAGCGCGAGGCAGCGCGAGGCAGCGCGGCAGCCAGCGCAACGGCTCTGCTGTCGGTTCTGCGCAGAGCCCGGAATGGGAAACAGGCCCGGCGAGATTGGCAGGCCGAGTCGGTCGAGACGCAGCCGAGCAGGCAACGCACCGAGCACGCTGGTTGCGGCGTCCCCAGCGGCAGGATGCGGCGGGAACGCAGCCTTTGGCCGAGAAGGCAGCGCGGTCCGGGGGAGGGAGGTTGCAGTGGCAGTCGCCCGGGTAGCGAAAGCCCGGTGCAGGCTAATGTGGACTGCAGAGCAGCCGCGAAAGAGGCCTTGAGTTCTCTACCTTAGCCTGGGCACCGAGGGGTGGATGTGGCTGGCGCAAGCACCGGCGAGGGAGAACAGGGCTCGCGAGGGAGCGGGCTCGGGGAGAGGCAGGCTGGAGCAGCTTGGAATGGCCGAGAACGGGCAGGCAGTTGGAGTGCGGCGATGCTCATCCGACACCGTCTAGCGCTTGGGAGTTGGGATCACAAAAGGTGGAGGTTGGCCAACGATCTGGCGAGCAAGAAGACTTCAATCCGGGGCGCGAGAGGCTGACGAACCAACTTGGGGAGCCGGCTTGGGACAAGCCCGGGTGGGCGGCGAGACGTCCCCGCGAAGCTCTCGACGCTGCGGCCGGGGACCCAGGGGGCCCGGGGGCTACCGCCAGCGACAGGGTAGGCTGCTATGATACTGGGCAGTGGGCATGGACATCCAGAAGAGTGGACCGCCGCGGCGACCGGGCGCGGGAGCAAGGGACAATGGAAAGCCGAGAAAGCCTACACAGTACGATGCTGCCATGGTCCTATGGACAGGCCGACAATGCGGGAGCGCGATGCAATGCACGCACCGATTGGGGACCCCGGGTTGTCTTGGCTGCCGAAGCAGCACGCGCCGCCAGCTCGATCGGCGGGCTTGGGGGGGGGCAACCTGTCGAGGTATAAGACGGGGAGGGGAAGATATAGCACCGGCCGCGCCATTAAAATTAGCGAGCCGGTAACCAGCGATGCGGTGTCTTCTGGTCTGTCTTCTGTGCCTCGTCCGCAGCCCACAGCACACAGCACACAGCACACAGTCGTATCCCGTGCAGAGGACACCACACAGCATTCACAATATTCTGCGCAGAACCGTGTGCAGAGCGCCGCCGTGCTTGGATTCCGTCACGCCATTCCGCGCTCGCGTCTTGTCAGTCTCGTCACAGAAAGAATGCAGACCGGCAAACCGAAGTGGTGAGGTGCGGGGGGGCTTTGTCTGAAGCTCAATGAGGGGCAAAAATGTTGCCAAAAATAGATCGCCCCAGGCTGGAAGCGGCTTGGCGTTGAGCCATCCCGTCACCCGTCCATGCCCGTGGCTTCCTCGATCCACTCTCCCACTCACCGTGGCCCCCAGGCACCCAGGCCCCAAGCTCAGACATGCTCAGCCCACTCCGGCGGCCATTACTATGTACAGAATAAACTCTCCACATGTCTGACTGCCCTGCCCGACTGGATGCTCGAGCACACGAGACAAATGCCAAGGCCTCGAAATGGCTGGTCTTGTCTCGCACATCGTGCCTCCGGACAGCGTTGATCGCGAACAGGCAAAGGCAGCCGGAGCCGCCTTCTGGAACGACCCATCGCTTCCCCACACGCCACGCCACCCCCCTCTCCCTCGCTTGCTTCGGCCTCCCGCGCCAATGGCCCTCAACTCTCAAGCCCAACGGCGAAACCTGCATGCGGTTTTTCGTGCGTGGCAGGCGGTGTGAGTGCCTTGGCAACGGATCTCCCGGCTGGCCAGGCCGAGCCGAGGGGCGGCCTGTGGAGAACTCGCCCCCCCGAACATGTCCGCGCAAATTGACTGCCGGGCGCCGAGTCGCCGAGTCCTCCAAAGGAGCCGCCGGGTTGCAGAGTCCTCACCGACGCCAACAGCCTAGACCCGGCCCCGGCATTGGCCGACGGTTGCTCTGTTCTTCTCGGTGACCGGCCTCGCTTCCGTCTGCATTTGCCCACAGGGTCGCCGTTGGTCCCCCCCAGTCGGTCGTGTCCATCGGTGGGAAGTACCGCCCTTGCGTGGCCATCCCCTCTCGGCGCCGGAGTTGACCACAAGAGACGGAGGCCTCCTCGCGCAGCTCTGATCGACGAGCTGGACATGCTCGGCATGGCGTGGGCACCACGGTGGCGCTCTGGCTGCCTGTGTTCTGGCGCGAGGATTGATGAGGTCAAGCCTCAGGGAGCCGCCGTCGGCGTCGGTAGATTGCCTGGCCGGGCCGACGAGAGGCTGTCATCACAGCTGCCCAGGGCCGTTCCCTGCCACTGACCCCTTTCCGGTCCGATCATACCGTCCAGTCCGGCCGATGTGTTGCTTCGTTCGGCTCCTCGTCGACCCTCTCTGCCTTGGTGGTAACGCCGACTGGCCAGGATAGGATCCGCACACGGCGCTGGACGGAGCCTGCGAGAGAAAGCGGCAGTCATAGGGCCGAGGAGGGAAGGTGGCGGCTTTTGAACGACTCCACGACCGAGACGGCTGCCGAATCTGTGGTTTCCGGAACCCGGCCGTATTAGCCTGGTGAGCCTGGGCCGAACCAACCACGCTGAAAGGCCCGCCCAACCCCCTGAGTCCGCCGCCTGGCACCTACACGGTCCCTGTACTCCATGGTGTGTGCAACACGTCAGAAAACGGGAGACGGGTTGCGTTTGCCCAATCACGGGGTATGAGGCCCCCCCAAAACGGCGCTGAAGGGAAACAAAGAACGGCCGGAGTAGGGCCGCCGCAACAGCCAGGCCATAACCTCCCGAGCCCCCTTACTACTACTCCGTAATAGTATGTGTACGTGCATCCCAGTGGGCCGCAGAACCAGAGAGGAGGCGGCTAAATTGCAGATAAGAGATTTACTCGTCCAACGCAACGGACGAGGAAACGGAGCCGTCGTGAATGCCTCGTGTCCTTGCGCAAGCGGCCCGATGGATGGCAGAAGCATCGCCCTCTGGAGGAGCCGTCCGCGGCCGTGGCTGGGAGACGTGGTTGTTGGATGCCTTTCTTTTCCGACCGGGGACTGCAAACTCGGGTGCAAGGCCGCATGAAGCATGAGCTGAAAGCTCCCGGCCATATGGGCCCTGCTCAACGCCTTGTCTGGGCCCCAGAGCGGGCGGGCTCTCTGGGTTCATGTCGTCAACTACCGAGGAGAGGACCCGATGAAACAGCCCAGCACAGGCTGGGTCGCATTTTCCATTTTCCAACCATTTCCCATCACCACCAGCTCCGAGAAGACTCGTCATGACCGAGAGGTGCTGACAAGCAAAAGACATCAGCAGGCCAGGGTTTGTCGGGGCACAGGCATCTCAGGATACGACCGGTACACAGTACGTGCTTGGGTACAAAGTAGTCGGTACCAACTTGGGTGCCATGAAACAGCCCGGCAAAGGATCGACAACGGCGAATGTCGGACATACTATTACAGCATACACGGTAACATGGTAGCAGCTCGCCTGGAATGCTGGGCGGGGGGGATACATAAAAAGAACACGACAAAAGGGACAAGAGGCAGCCGAACATTCTCCTTGTGCTCCGGGCCGTCACCGGTCGTATCGACGAGAAACACAGCCGGCAGAAACACGGCGGGACACGTTGACGGCGGCGCGCGAGGTGATACCATGGCCAGGGTGCAACGTCGTCGGCGTTGCCCTTGCCCACACCCGTACTCTGCACCCGCCTCGTGGATTGCTCGCGGGCCGGCTGCGGACTTCTGGATGCTGTAGCATTTATTACTATTAGGTGCCTGTCCGACGACAACGGCGATGCGAGGTGGCCGTGGAGCGCGAGGCAGAGAGCACCGCAACAACGAACCCCAGACCGCGGCCCGCTTGAGATGGTGTCACCCTTCTTCCGAGGAATGGACGTCGCGGGCGAGGTGACGAGCTGGGCTCCTGGGCTCGCTGGGGAAAACGGATCATCCTCCTCTTGGATCGAGGTTGGACGGAAAGGTGGAAATGCACCCCATGCTCGGTGATTTTGGCCGTGCCTCGATTGGCTGCGGCTAAATTGCGACGTGCCCGCGGGCCTGCAGCCAAGACAGGTCGCACCGTGGTGTGCTACTGCGGGGCGGCCGGAGGGTGTTAAGAGCGGGTGGTTCGCTGGCCCCCGTCGCCCGGCGGCGGCGGCAACTGCTGCTATGGGCCATCAGTCCGAAGAAATGCCGGCCTATCTCGCCCCAGCGCGCCCCAGGTACCCGCCCTGGGCTTGGCACCGCGCGCCCTTCCCGGCCGGGAAACAAGCACTGAACAGGCCCGAATTGGGACACATCCTCAATGAAACGCGAGCAATCGCCCAGGGGTCCTTGGGCCGCATCCCCTGCCTGGCAGGGCGCGGGAGCGATAGCAGGGTACAAGGTGCGCCCCGCCGCCCTCCGCAGTTTCCCCGCACGCCGCGCCCGTCTGTCATGTACCCGGCTCGCAGCCTGTGGGCCGCCTGCCCGTCCTCGCTCCTTGGTGCCTCGCATTTCGCTACGGCCACTGGCCCGACTCCAGCGTCTCTCCACTATTACGCCGGCCAAACCGCCGTGGCCCATCGCGCCCATCGCACCCATCGCACCCACTCTCGAGCCACTGCACCCATCGCATCCATGCGCCGCCGTCTGAGAAGTTCCCCCAGGAGCCCAGCCAAACCTTCACCACCCACGTTTTCCGTCCCGGCCCCCCATCCCCCATCCCCATCCTCCCACGGACCAGCACGACTGGGTTTCTGACGCCGCGCAATTCTCCTCGATTGGCTTGCGAGCGCTTTTCGCAACAGGGCTGTCGAATTCGGCCCTTGCCGGCGGGGCCTGTCGCTTTTCTCCATCCGAAAGCCTGTCTTGGGCTCCTCCCAGCCGGTCGCCGCAGTTTTCCCTACCCTACCCTACCCCCACCGTCCCAAAACAGGCCGAGCCCAGCAGATCCTCGTTCTCCTCCGTGCCGACCCGTTTCGTCCTCCTGTCGCTGCCGACTCCTCCTCGACGTCTTTTCTTCCGACATCGTGCATCACACAACCTCGATCGATCCCAGGCGCCGTTCGCCGTCGCCGCCGCCGCCGCCGCCGCCGACCCCCGGGGGCCTTTTGTTTCCAGCATCGCATCGTCGCGCGACCGCACCGCGCGCGATTGACTCGACCTCGCCGACCGCCTCATTTCCTTCTTTCAACCGCCCCGATCCGTTCGCACGAGTCGCGAACAACTCCCCGTGTTACCGCATCCTCTCCGCCGTCACCCGTCGCCTCCGCCGCGCCCTGGTCGACGACTGGCGCAGCCTTCTGTGCACAGTTTCTCACTCGGGTTGCTGTCGTCGGGGCTGGCCAAGCCTCCCGAGTCCTATCCTCGGCCGGCGTCCCTTGGAAGCAGATGATCCCACCATGATCGAGCCGCGACCGTCGTCAACTGCGAATAGTTTGACCGCGTCCCTCCGTGCGACGCTCTTTCCGTAGAGCAGGGCGGGGACCCTTTGCGGGCTTCCGCGTGTCTCTTTTGCCCCGTCGGGCCATCCTTCCTGTCCCAGGCTCCACGGCTGCGTTGCCCGCTCGCGGCCAGCGACCATGGAGCCGCTCCACATGACCGAGTTCGGTTCCGACCGGTACCTGGAGAAGTTCAACCAGTCGCAGGCGAATTCCACCTCACCAGCTGCTCCCACACCCGGGCTCTCACAATCCCAGTTCATATTACCGCTCCGCGGGTCAAGCCTGTCCGAGGCAGAGGCGCCACCAGTCAAATCGAGCGACCAGAACCGGTCCGAGAAGAGGAGCTTTGGTTTTTTCAGGAACAAGTTTCATGCAAAGAGCTCCGCGCCCGCGACTCCTAGTAGTCAGGCGTATCCCGAACCGCGGCCTTCGTCGACGTACTCGACGAACACTCGGAAAAGGTAAGCCCCAAAGACGTCGGGCCACGCGCGCCAGCCAGCTGCTAACTGTGCCCTTCAAGCCTCCCGTTCGATCAGCTCTTTGCAGCCCTGCCGAATGAACTGCAAGTCGAGATCATCGCGTCGCTCCCACTCTCAGACGTCTTGAATCTGCGGCTGGCATCCAAATCCCTCCACGCCCTTGTCTCGCTGAACGAGACGCCCATCACCCGCTACCACCTCGACCATCATGTGCCCGCATACGCCAAGCGTCTCTACCCAGCTCCGGAAGGCGTTCCGCTCAACTTTCACTACTTGTGTGGCATTTGGCATCGACTACACGTTGCTGCGAAGTTGTCTTACTTGATATGCGAATGGGTCTCCAAGGAAATGTTCTTCAAGAATACCGAGGAGAAGAAGAAGGAGTTTGCGCCGCAGAGCGAACGGATGCGGCGGCGCCTCATACCCATCGTTTTCACCGTCTTCCACTTCTTCGAAACATACCGGAAGCTTCATCTCAAGTACGTCGCCGAGCACGGGTACGGGCTCAGCAAAACCCCATACACGGTCAACCCCATCGAGACCGAAATCCTCCGCATGTATGACGATCGAACACTCTTCCAAGTCCACGAAATCTTTCCCCTGGTCATGGCCTCCTTCGACAGACGCCTTCGGCCACCATCATATGTCGGCCGCGTGGAGCGATCTCTGAGAGGCTACCTCAGAGAGAAACCGCCTGAGGAGGTGCACGTCGCCATCCTCTGTCTCGGTGGCTTGCGGGAGGTGGAGAAGATATGGGAGGTGAAGGGCTACAACGCCCGACGGGCCGCTGTCGATACCTGGTATGCATCCGTCGCCCGGGAAACAACCGAGCCGGAGGCAAAGAAGCGGCGGGGGATGTTGGGTCTGAAGCGCAAAAAGTCGTCGCTGGCCGTCGGGAAGATCAGCCCCAACGACACCAGTTCCACATCTCGGAGTTCCGGTAATCCTAGCCTCGCCCAAGGAAAGCAGCCCGAGAGTTTGGTTTTCTGCACCAGCCTAGCAGCCGGCATGCCGATGCCCTCGCTGGCCAAGGAGGAGTCCAAGCTGCTCGTGCCCGACTTGCCCAGACTCCGAAAAATCTGGTCCGAAACGGCAGAGGCAATGATCCTCGAGCGCAAGATTGTTGAGCGGTCAACCGACATCCGACGCAATGCTCAAATATTCATGTACCTGATTAGCGAAAACATCGCTGAGGATGAGGACCAGTGGCTTTACGGCACTGTCGCACCCGAATCGGTACGGCCCAACCTGGACGCGATCGAGGAGGACCCGATGGAATAACTCACTGTCCCTTCTTCGACACTCTTCCTCGCCACCTTTTATCATCCTCCCTCGACCTAGTCGGCATGGGGCCAGGGTACTTTGCCCGCCTCCACCGACCACTCACCCCATTGGCTACCATTTCCGTCCAAAGATTACCTTGTCACATCCACGACAGCTGACTGTCTACCGAATTACCATTTCCTATGTCAAGCTTGGACTCTTCCAAAACAAAAGGCATTTACAGGCGTTTCGGATTCTTTCTCGTTCTGACATCCGCGGGTGTCTCGGGCCAGAGACCAGCATGGCGATCCAGGTGTATGGGTATTTACTTCATTCCTCTTGTCTTTCTGTATTTCTGGGCCCATGTGGCGACGGGGTTTTCCCCTTGTTCTCGTTGCGTTTTATAGCCCATGTATTCATTAGGTCTGAGCACCTATTCTTTTCCTTTGTCCACTAGGCAGCCTGCGGCATGACATGACAGGAAGTCTTCAAGCCGCGACTGGAGGGAATGGTTGCTGATGGCGCCCCCTGTGGGAGGGAGGGGGCTGGGCGGCCGTGATAGATTGGCGTCTAATCATCTTGACTCTGGGCACTCGCCGCATCTTTGGAGCGAATTCCTTGTTACAAATCAGAGCTATCATTGCTTTCAAACCTGCCCAAGTGCGCCTTCCATCCACACAACAGTGACCTCGCTTCACCTTCGGCAACCCCTACTCCGTACATCTCACGGCTTCCACAGTGTTTCCATACCAGGATTGGATGCCGCCGACTCGACCAAAAGGGAGAAGGGGGGAGCAGTGCTCGAGGATGGCCACTCAGTCTATCTGCCGAGTGGTGCGAGTCGCGATCAGGGAGGGGGAGAGAACAAGCATAGAGAAGTTAAACAAGACAAGCAGTGGAACTGTCCAATAAATCTTTACAAACATACCCTGATGCTGGATGCCGAGTGCGTACCCCCCTGTGAACCTCTAGCCCAAGACCCCAAAACCCCAACCCCAAGACCTCGAGACCAAGCTCCATCCGCCGTTTTCATGCCGCCGACCTTCCCGAGAGATCTTTTGGCGGACTCTACATTACAAGAACAAAAAGAGAATCAAACCTCTCACAGCCTGGCATGGGCTTTGGTACATTCACCTCCGCCCAACCCCATAATATCGTTCGCCAGGTCCTAAACTAGAGGTATCAAAGGCCGTCAGACTGGTGCCGGCGAACGCTGAGCCAGCGTTGGCTGGCGCTCGCACACCGGCAGTGCCGATGCCGTAGCCCGTGTTGCCCAGCCCCATCGCGCCCTGCTGCCCGGAAGCGTCCAAGTGGCTGGTGTCAAACAAGCCCCAGTCGGTTGCAGCGTTCCCTGTGAATGCCTGCACATTTGTCAAACCTTGCATACTCTGCGAGGTCGGTTGACTTGTGCTGGCAGAACGTTGCTGCAGGCCAGCGGCGCCTGTTCCAAAGGGCGGAGAATGCTGTGACACTCCGTGGCTGCTGGCGGACCTGAATGAGGCGACACTGGACTGGTTTCGCTGACCATATGACTGGTTGCTTATAGCGGTAGCAGAGCCACGGTAGCTTCCATCTGTCGCATTGAAACCGCTGCTTGCCGATGCGTTGAATTGTGGCGACTGGTTCGTGGGGTACGAGGCGGTGCCTCCTGAAGAACTCGTCGCCAGCGAGTGTTGATAGCGCTGCTGCGAAGCGAGGTGCTGCTGTCCGCCCGAGTACTGCTGCTGGCTAGGCGGATAGGACTGCTGGTTGGAAGTATACTGCTGTTGCTGAGACGTGTTTGTTGAATACTGCTGGGCTGAGGGGATCTGTGGGCTTTGATGTTGCTGTTCTCCTGGGAATTGATGTGGCTGCTGTTGTGGCCCATGCTCCGCCTGTGACGAGACATAACCCTGCTGGGGCTGGTGGTGCCGTTGTTGCTGTTGCTGTTGCTGTTGTTGTTGCTGCTGCTGCTGCGGCTGATATTGGGTATTGGATGCACGGTACTGATTATAATGGCCTTGAGAAGCCCTCGCTTGCTGTGGTGTAGCTGACGGGCCGCTGACCGTTTGGGACTTGGCTAACTGTGGCTGCGGGTTAGGCAACGTCTCATGGCCAACAGAATCATTCTGCTGATGTTGCGAATGCAAGTGTTGCTGTGGGTATTTCCGTTGGTGGTGTTGCGGCAACCGGCCCGCCATGAGTTGTGTCGAGTCTGAGCTGCTTTGTGCAGTCAGGGTATGCGGCTCAACTTGAGCTTGTTGGTCAAGCTGCGCTTGGAGCTGAGCCTCCAGGTTCTCCATTGTAGGGGGTTGTGCTTCAAATCGACTCTGGTGAGGCGAGTGCATCGGGGGGATGGGAGGATCTACGGCAGAAGGTACAGCAGAAGCAGATATTAGAGTTAATTCTGGCTTATGAGCTGGCGCCGCTGGATGAGCCGGGCCTGATCCGGGGCTCGAAGTCGGCACCGAGTCAGAGGGAAAAGGCCCAATTTGAGTAATAGCTGGGGGCCTGCTGGAGGCTTGTGAGGGAGCCTCGTTCCCATTTCTGGCTTTGGGCTTCGGTTCTTTGCCCTTCCGTTGGCGCTTAAGCAAGGGCTCGGGCGCGGATGCTGGTACTGCTGCTGGAGCTGGAGCTGGAGGTCTCGTGTTACCTGACGGGACAGCTTGCGCGCGGCTGTTGGCGTCCGGAAAGCGAGCCAAGGCATCGCCGCCGTCATTCGAGCGAGGTTGATCGGCATCGGCATCGGCATCGGCGTCCCCTTTCCGCTTCCTCTTCTGCCCCGCGTTTTTGAGTGGCTTTGTCGGGCCTGGAATCGCTGTCGGAGGGGCCGGAAGCGTCAAAGGCTGAGGTTGATGAGGGGGTGCTTGGGCCTGTGCGGTGGAGATTGAGTTGGCCACCACCAGGGCGCTGGTCGCTCCTCGCTGCTGTTGTGCCGGCGAAGCTTGGCTGTTTTGCCCTTGCCCTTGCTTCTTCAATCCAGTGACCTTTGCTCTCCCGACCCTTTTCTTGGAAGACGCCGGGGAGATCGAGTTCACCGCTGTGAACGATTGGGGTTTGCTGGCTGGGCCTGGGGTGCGTTGGGGTGCTTGGTTCTCCTGTGTTGCCTGGGAAGCTGGAGGGTGAAACTGAGCTCCCTGCAAAAGCTGGGCCGCTGGCTGTGATGACAACGTCGGGGTTTCCACGGTGCTCGATGGCACGTCTTTAGGCCGGTTCCTTGAGCCCTTAGGGCGGCCCCTCTTCCTCGTGCTCGAGCTCCCGTCGGGCGCCGTGCCGTTGACTGCGGGTGCCCCCGGCAGAGCTGTCCTGGCAGCCGCGTTGGATGCCTGGTTGGGAGTTTCGGATCCCACAACTGGATGCGCGGTTCGGGCTAGCGGTTGCGGGGTCGAGGACTGCGGAGGGGGCATCGCATGCGTGTCTACATCGCCGGCGGCTTCTACGCCGCTGTCATCATCAACATCCATCCAGCTCTCATCTAGGACGGTAGATGGCCGGCGTTGATCCGCGTTCGCCGGGGTGGCACTCGGGCCCTTCTTGATCCCCTTGTCTTTCCGGGCCTTGGTCGCTTTACTCCCTTTCGGTCGTCCTCGCTTGCGCTTCACTGGTTGGGGATGGTCCAGTTGGCGGGTGGGGTCCAAGCTCTGCTGCCCCGGGTTTCCTCCCAGCCGAGGGAATATCTCTGCAATCCAGCCGACAAAGAGGCTCCCCGGCCCGTTTGCCTCTGCGCTCTCTGGGAAGCCATCGTTTGCCGGTGGCAGCGCCCCAGGAATGCCGCCAAAAAAGGCAAGCGCCTTGCATATTTGATCCACGACAAGCACGGGATGTAAACTCCGCAGCAGAGTCAATAGGCGCGCCTGCTCAGACTTTGTCTCTTCGGCGCCCAGGGGTGCGCGGCGTTGGTGCTGGGTCGGTGCCGGCGCCGGCGCCGGCGCCGGGACGAAGGGCTTCGCCACGGGCTCGTCTGGGAGATGGACAAAACGGCTTCTCCGAAGAGCGACATAGCCATTCTCAAAGGCACGCTTTGCGGCCAGCTCTGTGCTCTCGCTGGTTCGCTTCGCCTCGGCATCGCGATCTGTAGCCTCGCTCCTGCCAGCAACCTCGATTTGCATGACCCCAAAGTTGCCCTTTGAACCGTCGGTTTTACCCTTGAGTTTGCTGGGAACCGGATTGCGGATTCGGCCATCTCGAGGGGCCCCGCTCGCGGTCTCGTGGGGAATCGGTTCGGAGGACGGGAGGATGGGAGCAGCGTGGCCGAGGGCGGCCCCTGATGCTGAACTGCTGCTCGGCCCATGGACGGACGGCGCTGCTCGCTCGGATGACGAAGGCAGGGACGGCATTGATGCTGCCTTGGCGGCGGCCGCGGTGCGTGGTGCTGAGGGGGAAGCTGCGCGGCGATGCGATTAGCAGCAGACTCGGCGAAAGGCAGGACCGAGCATCGCATCACGCCTCACCTGAGGGTGTTGCCATTGGGCCTTCAGGCCGCTCGAGCGGGCGCCGGACTTGGTGTGACGGCCTTGGGGGCTCGGCAGTCGGGGATGAGGCGGTTCGAACGAGGCCCGCTGGCGGGCTGGGTGCTGCGGCGCGGCAGGCTTACGACCAGGGTCCAAGTCCCATGTTCGACGGGCGTCGAGGGCAGCGCGCTCAGCGGTGCAACAGGCTGTCAATCGCAGCGAAGGGCTGGAGTACCGAGTAACGCAGGCGAAAATGGGGAAACGGGTGTCGCCGTGGACTCCACCCGCCGGGGTACCGGCGCGACGCGGACGAGACGGCCGAGTCCTCGACGGAACGGATTGCTGTGCGAGAATGGGCAGCCCCAATTCACGTCGATGGATCGAGGGCGATAGACTCCGGATGCAGCGGGCAGTGTTGGAGCGATGGAGCGACCAAGGGATCCAGCATCTCGGGTCGACACTCGGCCGGCGATGGTGATCGTCAGGTTTAGATGTCATGGGTTAAGCCAGCCCAGCAGACCAGAGACAGCTGGCGGCTGAGAGTGCCAAACTTGTTAGTGGGACAAGGACTGCGCTTACTTGCGACGTGGCATGCCGTACTCAGTGACGAGGCTCGAGCGAGGTACCTAGCTCCGTGTGGCCCCACTCGTCCTCATCGCCAACAGCGGCGCATTCTCGCATCCATCGTCTTTGGTGCCGCCCGTCGATCTCGCCGCCATCTCGCACTTCTCGGTGTCTTGTGCGTCTTACCCAGCAGCATTGAAACCGCGTCTTGTTCACGTTGCGATCCTGCCTAACGTCTTGCAACTCCGGAACAGCCCACCAACGACCCCTCCTCTACCGCCCACGACCGACCGGCTGCATCTGGACAGCCTCCAACTTCGCCCAACACTGTCGCTCCCAAACCGCTGCTCTTGGGGAGAAACCAGGCCGTATCCACATCTCCGCACATCGAGCAGAGCAAGCCCCTCCGAGGCATGCTACGATAACCGACGATGCAGCCGACCCAGTACATCCTCGTTTCGCTGCCTCTCAGAATCTTCGATGACGACCCCTTGACGGCGCTCGCCGCCACGGTTGGACGCGATAACGGCGAGACGCTGCCGTTCCCGATACCCTCGTTCAAGATTGGCACCCTCGATGCCCTGGTGCAACATGCAGATGACCTCGCAAAGCTCAATGCTGCTTGCGAAGCCGCTGGGTCCAAGGTTGCCGACTCCCTAAAGAGCATCCTAGACGGGGACGAAGACAAGGCCGCTGAGCAGAAGATGGTCAACGACAGTACGCTCTGTGCTGCCAACCTCCCTTCGCCCAGACACGTCCCCAAGTGTATCTAACAACTGTCGGCAGAGCCCACGGATCACTACCTCCGCACATTTCAGTGGAACAAAGTCCGGTACCGAGCCGACCGACCGCTGGGCGAGCTGATCGACAATCTGCAAAAAGAACTGCAGAACATCGACAACGATGTCAAGGCCAAGTTCAACCAGTACAACGGGGTGAAAACCACGCTGGCGACGTTGCAGAGGAAACAGACGTACGCTTGCCGGAGACCCCCGTTATTGTGGCCCGATGCCTGAGACGCTGATGTGTGACAGCGGAAACTTGTCAACGAAATCACTGACGCCCATCGTCGACCCGAGTTTGCTGGTACAAGACTCGGAATACCTGGAAACCCATCTTATTGTGGTGCCCACGAACGCGCGCAAAGACTTCCTCCGCAGCTACGAGACTATTGCCCCCATGGTGGTGCCTCGGTCGTCAATCCAGGTGGCCCAGGACGACGAGTTCACCCTGTTTGCGGTAACGACCTTCAAGAAGACGAGTGCCGAGTTCTTGCAGAAGTGCAGGGAGCAGAAATGGACGCCCCGGCAATACAAGTACGTGGAGGGCGGCAAGGAGGAAGAGAAGCGTGAGCTCGAGCGCGTCGCCAGGGAGGAGAAGAAGGTCTGGGGGGAAGCTCTGAGGCTCGGGCGGACTGGCTGGAGCGAGGTTGTCATGATCTGGGCCCATGTCATGACACTGCGAGTGTTCGTTGAGACAGTCCTGAGATACGGCCTACCACTGGAGTTTGTTTCGGCGCTTGTCAAGGTAGGACTCGAGCCACATGCGTTTCGCTCGATTGTGTCAGCTGACATGGCGGCAGACAACCCCCAAGCAGGCAAAGAAGATCAAGACAGCGCTGGACTCGGCATACTCGTACCTCGGTGGAAATGCCTTCGGGAGGGATAAACGGGGCCGGGTGACCAAGGATGACGCGTCGCTAACGTCTGAGATGGCCGCCGCAGGTTTAGGCGCCGCCGAAGGTAGCGAGTACACGGCATACGTGTACTACGAAATCAACCTCCCGTGAGGGGCTTAGGACGGAGGGCTCAGAACGGAGGGCTCAGAACGGAGGGCTCAGGACGGAGGGCAGCCGGGAAGCGCGGGCAGGCACGAGGCAATGGGGGGAGGGGGGGTCATGGCTCGAGTCGACGACTGGGATTGTATTCAATATCCTCCTGGCGCCACTCTGGCGCCGGGGCAGGTCGTACTATCTGAGCAGAAGGATTCTGCTCTTCCTCGCTGCCGATGCGCAACATCTATAGACCACACTTCTCGCAGGGCAGGGAAAAGAATCGGCCCGAGACCGGCACCACGTCATCTCGTCTCCTGGGTTTGAGTCACCAAGCCCTTCTCTGCCAAGTACTCTACAATCTTGCGCACACACTCTTCGACGCTCAACAGGTCGGTTCGGATGGTGATCTCCGGGGCTTCGGGGGCCTCGTAGGGGGCCGAGATACCCGTGAAATCCTTGATCTCGCCCGCCCGCGCCTTTTTATACAGCCCCTTGGGGTCGCGCTTCTCGGCCTCCTCGAGGGGAACGTCGACAAAGACCTCGATGAACGGCAGGGCGTCGTCGCCTGGCTGGGAGGCACTCGCATGTAGATCCCGGGCGATCTGTCGGTCTGCGCGGTACGGGGAGATGAAGGAGGTCAGGGCGATGGTGGAAGAATCGGCAAAGAGCTTCGCGACCTGTGTGGTAGGTCCGAGACGGATTAGTGGGTGGGCTTGGGGGCCGGGAAGGGGTGAGAGAGGGTGGCGGGTGGGGGCGCTACCTCAGCGATACGGCGGATGTTCTCGTTGCGGTCCTTCTCGGAGAAGCCCAGGTCCTTGTTGAGCCCGAAACGCACATTGTCGCCGTCGAGCCGGTAGGCGGCCAGGCCGATGTGGAGCAGGTGCTGCTCAAGGGCGGTCGCGACGGTCGACTTGCCCGAGGCCGAGAGCCCTGTGAACCAGACGGTGAAGCCGCGCTGGGCGCGCAGTTGGTTCCGCTCGTGCCGCGTGAGCGACGGGTGCCATGTGATATTGCTAGCGCCAGTTGTCAGCCATGCCGGCGAAAGAGAAGGCGCCCGCCTGTCGCCGCCAGGAATGGGACTCACGTTGCCATTGCTGGGCCCTGCCACGTCCTACGGTCCTGGCTATGCTGGGAAAAGTACAGAATACAGCAGCTAGATAATTAACCAACAGCCTTTGGTGCTGATGATGGTTCGAAAAAATGGGTGGAGATGGCCGGCGGGCTGGCGGGCTGGCGGGTCGGCGGGTCGGCGAGGGAATTAACGTCAGTGGCAAGCCGGCAATTACTCCAGTACACTAATAGTATGGATTCAGGGGCATTCAACGTCAATCGCAGAGTGGCAGAACGGTGGGGTGGGCCGACTCCGTCGTGGCCGCCGTTCTCCTCCGGTCCGGCGCGGGGCGGCGCGGGGCACGAAAACCGTGTCTCGGCACCTCGATGGCGTCATTTCTGCAGGGTGGGTGCGACAGAACGGTAATGAGCAGGGTTGCGAGGTCGGTCCCCAGGCCGTGTTCTGTGCAGAACATCATGTGCCCGTCTTCTGTTGGGTAAGCACGTAAGGTAGGTATGTAGTATTCTGTACCTTAGCTCGCATAGGTAAGGTACCTAAGGTAGGTAGGTATGCACCACTGATTGATTACCAGACGAGGATCCGTCCGCCATCGCTTGTCCCCCATCCGCCGCTGCCGGGTGCAGCACTGGACTATTATTATACACAATGCGCACTGGACTACCTTATGCACAATGCCGAAGCAATGCCGAAGCAATGCCGTCTAGCACACGCCGCCACGCCAGCACCAACCCACGCCTCCAACGCCTCCAATGCCTCCAATGCCTCCTGTGTCGGTAGGCACATCGCTCATCTACGCTCTACTCTCTAGCCCCTAGTCGGCTTCGTATCGATATCTTCCATCGCTCCAACGGGCGGGGGGGCCTATTTCACTGGGTAGACCTTCGCCATCAGCTGCAGCAGGACACGGTGATATGGTCTCGGTCAGCAAAACAAGTCTCGTGCCAAGATAGAGGAAGGATTCCAGAGAGTGACTCCGGGCTACGCACCGCTGCTTGTTTGGGGGATATGTAGAGCGCGCTGGCTGTCGCCAGGATGGTCGGCGCTTCGCCCTCCTCGGCCGGAAGAGTCTCGATGTGGCCTTCGACCCACGCCTTCCGGCCTTCCACCTTGACGGTGGTGGCCCGGAGCACCAGGTACTGGTCGGCCATGGCGGGCGCCTTGTAGTTGATCTCCAGCTTCGCCGTCATGCCCACGTTGAAGGGCAGCACGGGGAAACAGCACCTCGCGAGGCCTTCGTCCAGCATCGTGGCCAGAAATCCTCCGTGGATTATGCCCTGGTGGCCGCACAGATCCGTCCCGACGTGTGTTATCTGGACATAGTTCTTCCCGTCCCGCGCGGTCCAGCTGAATGGCGGGATGGCCATCTTCCCGGGCCCGCTGAGGGTGCCGCCGGTCAGGTTGTGCCTGCGCCAGGAGGGTGGTATCTTCATGTGCGGCCGGGACTCTGTGAAGTCTGGGTTCACCCGCAGGGACGCTGTCAGCGGGTGCGCATTGACATAGTCCTCCTTGGCCCTCGCGTCGTCATCCTGCGGCGTGAAGGAGTCGAGCGTGTCGGCATCACTCGCCGGGGACAAGATGGCCGCTGCCGCTTCGTAGGCTGGTGCCGCGGCCATGATGAAGCCGAGGGTGGTAAACAGCACGATACGGCCGGCGGCGGAGGCTGCTCGGAGAAAGAAAGGAGTCCTCTTGGCTGTCGGCGGGGCCGAGACCGGGTCTAGGTGCGGATGAAAGCCACGAGTCAGTCCCGCGGATGCGGCATCAAGGGGAAATGGGCAAAAGGAGGGGCGAAGGGGGCGAAGGGCTGAGATACGGACCTGCTGCGGTTGTGATGGACCGGCCGAAGGGCGTCGGGAGAGAGCGGGCAGGAGTCGGAGTCGGAGTGAAGATTCGGCGGCGCGCGACCGAGAATAGGCGGGAAGACATTCTCCAGATCGACCGGGGCAGGCGTAGGTCGCGGCGTGGGTTCTTATACTAGACTCGGTGCAGCAGGGTGCCGGGTGCCCCGGCTTTCGTCCTGCGAGTCCAGCGCCGGCAACGCGAAAGAAAAAAAAGCGGACCCGCGCCCTTCTCGAAACGTCTTGGTGCCCACCGGGCAGACGGATGTCGCGGTCCCGGGCTCTGCTCTCGATGTTGCCGTTTGAGAATGGGCTCCGAGTGCTTGCCGGCTCTTGTGCGAGGCCCAGTGTTTCGGTCGGCGGGCCAGTGAACCTGAGGCGAAGGCTGGGAGGCTGGCGAGACTGGCGAGACTGGCTGCCCTGAGCCTCGGCTTCGGTCGCGGAACGGCCTCCCCGGCGTGCTTGGGTGGGCCTGCCAAGCCCGAGAGAATCCCAGTCCGCGGCGGGCCGTGATGGAGATTCTCTGCCCACAGCCCGCTGCTCTCGCTGCTCCATGGCTCCAGGCCCAGCGAGGTCAAGGGCACATGTACCTACCACACATCGGTGAGCGTTTGGCTGTGTCTATGGTGTAAAAAGCCATGCTGCCTCTAGCGGTAGCACGTCTCAACACAATCATCCCGTGCTTCACAGGCCCCGAGAAGCAGAGTGGGCGATGCCGTGGATCGTTGCGCAGTTCATCTCGAAGACGCCCTCCTCGTCATTCAAGTGCAATACTCTCACTCAATGAAGCTCCAAAGAAAAAGCGGGTTCGAGATGGAAGGTTGACGTCGCAGGTCTCACTCAGGCGGGACGGAACGCCACATGCCTCCCGCCGCATCAGGAGGCGCTCGTTCCCCGCGATTTGCTTTTCGACCTGACGCAATGTTGCACTCCCACTCGGGATCGGCAGCAACCGCTCCCGGTTCCCTGCCTCGATTGCTCCTCGGGCCACAGGCCAAACGTAGGTGCGTTTCTTGTCCCGGACACACACTTCCAGGGACCTACCTATGTAGATAGGCAGACAGCCATACTCAGCACCGCCAAACACACCATCGGCAATCACAGAAGGTTCAACATGGTAAGCCATGAATGCAAGTGTTTGCGGCCGGTGGCATTCAGTGCTGACTCGACCCCGAGGCCACCGCCGAGACTGTAAAGCTCGGGGACCCGCACGAGCCAAAGGAGGAGTCCGTCAAGGCGTTCAATCAGATCGAGCATGAGCTGAAGAGAGCTCTTGTGCGCCTCCGCCACGACTCTAAGAGTGAGCCATGACCCTACTCACGGCCCCGAGTGCCGGGTGTTGTCCAAGACCCCGTGCTCACACCCACCCGTTGAACTAGAGCATGAACCCGAGTATTTTGCCAGTGTCGATCATCTGAGCGATGCGCAGCTGGCGGGCTTTGGGGCCGACGACCTCCACCAAGTCCGAGTGGCTGTCTCTGCGTACGGCCTGCATATATTTGGCAAGGTGCGCATCCCGGCCTTGCCCGACGAGGGTCCGGCTTTTATCCACTTCCGAGCATTCACTGGAGGCCCGGATGACATGGCGACGCTCCACAGCATTCGTAAGCACTGGTCCTTCTTCCGCCGTCGGGGGGGTCCGCTGACGGGCTTCGTGCCATCTTTGTTTAGACACCGAGGACAGGGAGGCACCTGACGGAGGGCACACCTTCCGTGCGATATTCACGGCGGCCGATCCGTTGGAGTGGTTTGACACGTGATGGTGGGAAACCCTGCTCTCTTCACATCTTCAGGATACAAGCAGATGCCGTAACGCAGTAGCGCTTGAATTGGTTCACTCGGCTATGGTTAGAATGTCGGGGAGCAAACTGGGATTCAACCTGTCGTCCTTTTAGTCCTCCTCTGCAGCCAGCATCTCGGCATAGTCATCGGCCGATGCAAACGTAGGAAGACTCCTCATCTCCTTCCTGTTGAGCCTGCGCTTCCGGCCCGGTTCGGATGCCTCCTCCGCTTCTCCATCCTCCTCCTCCTCGTCACTCTCCTCGGAATCATCAAAGATACCCTCGAAACCAGCGTCACCTTGGGAGCCCTCTGACTCCAAGTCTGACATACCCTCCTCGGCACCTTGTTTGCCGAGTTCCATATCGTTGTCCGAATAATCGTATTCCTCCAGGTCCATGTCAGAATCTTCCTCGGCATCTGCGCCCTCGATTTCCGGCTGCGAGTTGACAAGGGCGTCCCAAATCTCCTCTTCCCCGGCCGCCTCGTCATCGGACACCACCTCCTCGCCGCCGGCCGCCTTCTTTGCGCGGGATGCCTCTCCGGGCTTTCCGACACGGGCAAAGTATTCATGGAAGAACACGTCTTCAGCAGAAACTTGCTCGAGCTTGAGATTCCAAAACGAGGAAGCGTTAACGGTCGGCTGCTGTCGGGCAGCGGCTTTGCTAGACGCCACAATATGCGACGAACTACCAGAAGCAAGGATCGGCTGCATGATTGAACCACCCCGTTTGGATTCCTCCGCCTTGGGGTTGCGGTAGACGAACTTGTCGAGGAAGTGCATCAGAGTGTGGTTGGCCAGGTCGGGTTTGGGCAGTGCCTTCTGCCGCGTCAAGAGGTTACCGGCAAACACGCATACCGAAGGGTGATAATGGGCGAAGAAAGGCACCTATTCTCGGGTCAGTCAAAGGATTCGTTGTCCACAGTAGTTCCTCGGCCAATGTCGGCCAAATTGCGCGTGTCGCTTACCAACTCCCAGAGGCAGCTCCGATGCGCGTTGCTATGCTCGGGATCCCGCTTTCGACCGTCGTAGGCCACGACATGGTGCTGGGTGTCGGGTTCAGTTGGACCCTGGCCATCCTCTCGAACGTCGCGGTAGACCTCCTCTCCGTCGTCGTCGTTGTCTTCGGGCTCGTCCAACAGGGTACGAAGGTCGGGGAAAGTCGTCTGCAGCTCGGCGATCAGGAAAAGGATGCCGCTTGCAAACGATGGCTGGTGCAGGCTCAGCACCTGAATCAACCTCTTAACAAACGCCTTGACCCGGCGTACATCAACGTCGTTCTTCATGGCTCGGAAGAGGAGGTTGAGGTACAGAGCATGCTTGGACGACGTAACGAGCCTCGGATCCAAGAGTGATTCGTACAGAGTCCTGTAAAACCTGTCGACAGCGAGCTGTTTCGAGGCCGCGAGCTGCTGAATAAGCATCAATGCCTGGACGCTGGTGTTGAAGTTGGAGGAATGTGTGATCCTGAAGAGCGTGTCGAGGTGTTTTTCCAGTGTCGAGTCCTCGGCAGCAGCAAAAGGAATCGCCCGGTTGACACCCGTCAGCAAAGATGAGACGAGTTTCTGCGCTGTCTCCTCCTCGTTACCGGAAGCTGGTGTGTTGGAACCTCCCGTCTTTTTGGGCTTTTTCCGCGAACGGCCCGGTTTCTTATCGTTGTCGTGAGCCTCAAAATCACCCAAGGCGCCCGTTTTCAAAAGGGAGAGAAAGATCTCAAAGTATATACGGAGCAGCGTGTCGGCGATGGCCGGCTCCTTCATGCTCAGTATGGTCTGGTTCAGTGTGTTGATGGCGGTGTACTTTGTGCGCAAGTTCTGAGCGGGCTTCAGGAGCACCTCCTGCTCCACGGTCGCGACGATGACTGTCTTCATCCCGGGGTGGATGGTGAGCAGCTGGAGAATGAGATGCGACGCCCGCGAAGCGATCTTCCGCTCTCGGTCGCCTAGCTTGTTCACCAGCAGCCGCAGCAGGTTAGCTTCTTGCTCCGGCTTGTTCTTGAGCAGCCCAAAGACGAAATCGAGGGCCCGAGACCTTGAATACTCAATCTCGTCGGAGCACCAGATCTCGAGGAGCTGGATGATGCGAAAATAGGCCCCTTTTAGCCAGTCTTCGTACGCCCACATCATCAGATGTGGCTCCGTCAAGTTTCCGGGGAGCTTTTGGCCTTCCGTCCAGGGTGCGCCGCCCTGATTGTCCGCGGAACCGAGCAACGCGGGTTGGGTGTTGAAGGGATGGAGACGGCGGTCGTCAGGAAGCACCGTCCCGTTCCCGAGTAAGTCAACAAGGGCCCCCAGCGCGGCAATTGCCTGGCCGCGGCTTCTTTTCCCCGCCAGGGTGATCAGGCTCTCAAACGCCTTGCGGTTGTGGAGCGGCGACTCTTGGATCGAAAGTGTCAATGCCGAGACCTTGTCGGAGAGTGTTCCGGACGACATGATGGTCGACATAAACTTCTGCGACGAGCTGGATGCCCTCGCCGTGAGATACCTGGAGGAATCTTCGTCCAGCAACTTGTCCGCGTATGCCTTCAGGCTCGACAACAAGCCAGGATATTGCTTGCTGTCGCCCGTAGTCTGTAGAGAGAGGCCTTCTAGAGAGAGACCATGCCAATCAGAGCGGGGCTCAAAAACCTGGCCCATGTTAGAAGTCGCGCTTGGTTCCAGCGGCGAGAGGCACGCTGCAGAGCTGCTTACTGACCAACTTCCCCGACTTTTTTCCCTGGCGCGCTTCCTGAGGCGCGGGGGCTGTCGGTTTGTCCTCTTCCGGTGCCCCGGTATCCTCCTCCACCTCATCAACCTCGTCATCAGTCTCGGGATCATCGTGCTCGTAGAAGTTGTTGAGACCAAGGCTAGACGCGAACTGGGCGAGCTCGTCTTTCAAGGACTTGTCGACAACCGTCTCGGATGAGACTTTCGGACGGGGTGCGTCGCCGCCTTCGTCGCCGGAGTCAACGTTGGCGACCAGTTCCAGGTCTTCCTCATTCCCTCCGAGAGCCAGGATCTCATCGAGGAGGTTCGGCGCCTGCTTGCTCTTCCGCCCACCGCCGAGTTCTCCTTGTGGGCGGCGCTCTGACGGACGAATCTGGTGCCTCTTCGGCTCGTGCTCATCGTCGTTTTCGCGCTGTCTCTTCCGCTTGGGCGGCCGCTGCTTCTCTGAATCGCCGAGCGACTTGTCGAGTTTGCTCGTCAACTGGGCGAGGGCGGCCTCGTCAAAACTCGGCTTGTCGGCCTTCTTCCTCTCTTTCGTGCGTTTTAAACCCATTGCGACTGTCGTTCCTGTCTTTGTTGCCGAGTATGTGTCAGGTTCGCGACCGGCCCTGGGCAATTGATTGGACTGCGCAATCGAGAAATGCTTCCCTGGGTATAAGTTGAACTGCCAAAATTCGAAGCGAAAAAAAAAAGTTGCGGACCCCTGCAGGCACCCACGCACCGCCGTGGCCCCACCGCTCGCCCAAAACTCTGGGTCCTGGTCGGAATCCAACCCGAAAGGACAAACAAAAACCACACCACCAAAGGCCGCGTCGTCTCATCTTTCTCTCCACGACACATCATCCTGAGTACCTGCCTGCCCGAGGCCTTTGGAAGACGGGCAGTCGGCACCTGGCCGGCGCTTCACCGACTGGCAAGCGCCGGGAAATATGTGCCGTGCCTTCACTCCACGCTTTCAGTGACACATTTCCATTATTTGTCTAGAAAAAGTAAAACAAAAGCCCGTGGATGGCCTGAGTTGGGTCTTCAACCGAAACCAGCACGATGGTTCCACCCGTGGCGCGCCTCTCGAGGGTGTGGTTTCCGAGCGGCGGCGTTGCTGTCTCCGGAGCCGAAGATGCTCACTCGAAGCTGATCCGCGCCGGCCTCCTCCGCCAAGCGAACGCCGGCATGTTCCATCTGCTGCCGCTGGGGCGCAGGGTGCAAGACAAGGTCGAGGCCCTAGTTGCGAGGCACATGGAGGATCTTCTCGGTAAGTCTTGACGCGATAGAGTCTACGATTCCTTGCGATGCACCTGGCTTACACGTCTATGCCATGGCCAACAGGCGCTTCAAGAGTCTCACTGTCTTCCATATCGGCCGAGGCCCTGTGGGAGAGGAGCGGCCGCTTGGACCAGGTCGCCTCCGAGGTTTGTGCCTGCCGGGAGCACCGTCTGTATGTAGCGTACGGCTTGGGGCTGACCGTCTTCTTCCACAGCTCTTCAGGTTGTCCGACCGCAGAGACGTGGCCTATCTGCTCGCCCCGACGCATGAAGAGGAGATCACGTCGCTGGTGGCCCGGACGGTTAAGTCGTACAAAGACCTTCCGCTCCGGCTGTACCAAATCACACGCAAGTATCGCGACGAGTTCCGTCCGCGCCACGGCCTCCTCCGCGGGCGAGAGTTCGTCATGAAGGACCTGTACACCTTCGACAGCAGCATTGAATCGGCTCTCGAAACGTACGGCCAGGTGCGCGCTGCCTACGACGGCATCTTTTCCGCCATGAAGCTACCTGTCTTGTCGGCCAAGGCGAGTTCCGGCGATATGGGCGGCGATTTGAGCCACGAGTATCACTTGCCTATGCCGTTCGGTGAGGATCGTGTCATCAGCTGCACCAGCTGCGACTATGTGGCCAACGAGGAAATCGCCGACTTGGCCGTGTCTGGGGAGGTAGCCGGCGACGCCCCATCCGAAGTCTGGCGAGGTATCACCAAGGACCGGACCAAGCTTGTCAACGTCTGGTACCCCAAGTGGGCCCGACGGCCAGGCAGCGGAGAATTGCGCGAGTATACGGATCAAGACATCAACCTGTCTGCCGTGAAATCTGTCGTTCCGGACCTCGACGCAAGCGTGGAAGACGCGCTTCCTTTCTGGTCAGCCGCCGCAACTTCCGAGGTAAGGACGGCGACCGAGGTACTGAATATCATCGACAGCCGTCTCCCGCCTTCGTTCGCTGATACCCTCGCCGGCCCCTCAGGGAGTCTGACGAGTTGGCCAGGAGCACTAAGTTTACCGACCCCTCCGCTTCCCATTTCGTCTCGCTCTGGGACAGGCTGCTTCAACGAGCCACTCAACCTCTTGCGCATTAGTGCTGGCGACAAGTGCCCTCGTTGCCTGTCAGGCAGCCTGAGGGTTGACAAGGCCATGGAGCTCGGCCACACCTTTTTTCTCGGAACAAGGTATTCGGAGCCGCTACGGGCCATGGTCACCGTGCCCCCCACCGGGCAGCGATCGCCTATGCAGATGGGCTGTTATGGAATCGGCATCTCTCGTATCATGGGTGCGGCCGCTGAGCACCTAGCCGACAAGACGGGCTTGAACTGGCCGGTGACGATAGCCCCGTATTCATGTGTCGTTATACCTGGAAACGACGCGGCGGACAGCGATGCCCTGCAGGTTTGTCACCATCTCAGCGGAATCTCGGGGCACGGAGTAGGGTTCGTCGATGTTGTGCTCGACGACCGCCAAAGGCCCTTGCCATGGAAACTGACCGATGCGGACCTCATCGGTTTTCCCGTCATCGTGCTGCTTGGTAGGGAGTGGCGCACCTCCGGGCGAGTTGAGGTGCAGTGCCGAAGGTTGGGACTGAAGCGAGCGGTTGAGATGGCGGACCTGCCGGCTGTGGTGGCGCAGCTACACGCGTCCTTGTAGACCCAGCGGAGGTGACTGACCGAGCGGGTTTACTTCATGGAGGACTGCGGGGTGCCCCATGTAATATATGATTCAGAGTGACCAAGCTCAAGTGAGGTGGGCGCCATCTCTGTTGGTCTCGAGTCGTGTTTAGGTATCACGTATGCACTTCTTCTTCACCGAATCTCGTGGCACAGATCGGGCTTAGGCCGAACCACTAGCTCCCAGGCGACAAAATCACGTAAGGCGCTCCCATCTCGCACATGTCTGTCGGGTTCTCTGCGAGCTGTCGTATAGTTAGCTAGGTATTACCTCGGCCTCCACAGGTAGTACGGCCAGTCATGGATGACGACGGCGACAATTGCCTCGACATACTTGGACAGCAGCCTGCGCTATATACTTATACTCGGTTGTCCCTCATCTACCCAGTGCCTGACCCCCCCCCACGCGGAGACATCGTCGACACCCTGACTACCGGCCTCGGCCGACTAGCAGAGAACCTTCCATGGGTTGCAGGTCGGGCCAACAAGGGAAATTCCTGCCATGGAGGCCTGAGCAGCGTCCAGATCGTGCCATTTGGTAGCGCGCCCAGCCTGACAGTACGAGACCCCCGACAGGACGAGTCAGCGCCAACTATGTCCAGCCTGAGAGGAGCGCGGTTCCCATTCCGCAATGCTCGACGAGGCCGTCATAGCGCCCCAATAAACCCTTTTCGGGGGCGGGCCCAAGACCCGTGTTTGCGATGCAGGCGAACTTCATCAACGGTGGCTTGATACTCACGTTTGTGAGCCAGCACCAGGCAATGGACTTGACAGGCCAGTGTCGAGTGATGTTCTTGTTTTCCAAAGTGTGCCGAGGCGCCAGACTCACCGAGTGGAGATGGCTGAGGCCAACCCAACTCGCTGCGGCCGCATACTGCCCCTGGACGAGTCGATTCCACGAGGGTCCGACTTGGATTCAGACTCGGAAGCAGTGAAGCCTCCAGCAAGCCGGGGGGCCTCGCACGGAGCCCTGCCCCCTGGGGAATGGGCATACTTTGCATTTTCCACCGAGTCATTGGTCGC
>OUNM010328498.1_pt1 | contig 34899 bp, 28 predicted proteins | sample 1769961 | NCBI WGS metagenome assembly OUNM01 (sample SAMEA3914820, study PRJEB12502) | metagenome | biome: forest; material: soil | place: USA | collected 2012-03-12 | depth 0.3 m | reverse complement strand
GCGTGTGTCATGCGGTATGGCGAACGAACCGGTGACAAGCCGTGCTGCTGATGCGGAACTGAGTTGCCGAACGGTTCCATGGCTTTAATATCGGCGCAGATGCCATCGCCCCTTGTTGAGTCTGAAGCCGTGCTCGCTTTCGCGGGGTTAGTGACGATCGTCTATCTCGCGGCGGTGACAATCGGTCGCTACCTGAAACGGCGCCAGGGAGTACGTCTGGGCGTTTCTTATCAGTTCTTTTGCATCGCTCTGGCGCTCTGGGTGCCGCTGCTTGCCTTTGATCGTTTGATCGGCGTTCAACCTGGCTGGGAATGGCTCCACGCGATGCTCACGCATCTCGGCACTGCGGTTGCCTTGTTTGGAACGATCGTCTTTCTCTCGCTGCTGCGACGCTTTTACTGGGAGCTCTGGTACGAACGCACGAATAACACGAAGGCGCCGAGATTTATTTCGGAAGTGATTGGGCTTCTGATCTTCGTCGCGGTGATGCTGGGCGTCTCAAGGATTCTCTATCCGCAAATGATGACGGGCCTTGCGCTCGGCTCGACCGTAGTTGCTGCGATCGTCGGCTTTGCGTTGCAGGATCTTCTTGGAAACCTCATCGCCGGCATTTCGCTCGAGCTTGGAAAACCATTTCGCACCGGAGACTGGCTGATCATCGATAACCAGCGCGCGGAAGTGATCGAGGTCAACTGGCGCTCCACCCGTCTCCGTACGAATGATGATGTTTATTTCGATCTGCCGAATAAGCTCATCGTTAGTTCGCGAATCGTAAATCTTACTTACCCAACCCACCAGCATGCGGTGCGGCTGCAGGTGGGATTCGAGTATGGCACGCCACCGAATATCGTGAAAGACTGCCTCGCGCGCGCGGCGCTTGGTGCACAGGGAGTGCTGAAGAATCCTGCTCCGAAAGTGTATCTCAAGGATTTTGCGGAATCGGCGATCACCTACGAAATCAAGTTCTGGATCGAAGACGAGCCGCAGTACAATAACATCATGGATGCAGTCCGTACCAATATCTGGTACGAGGCGCATCGGAATCGGCTGCGGATTCCGTATCCGATCCGCACGCTGCATATTGAGCGGAAAAACGGGCATCATCACGATGACTCGATGGAGACTGCGCGGGCGTGCGTTCGCAAACAGCCGTTTTTCCAGTTACTCGAAGAAGACCAGATCGATCATATCCTGCGGCATTCCCGAGCACTGCGCTTTGGCCGGGGGGAGAAGATCATCGAGCAGGGCGCAAGCGCGCATTCGATGTTCATCCTGCTCGAGGGAGAGGCGGACGTCTTTGTGCGGGTGGAAAATACAGACACCCGCGTTGCGACATTGCGGACTGGCGATTACTGTGGCGAGATGTCGCTGCTGACTGGCGAGCCGCGAAGCGCGACAGTGGTGGCCAAAAGCGATTGCGAGATGTGCGAGATCGAGAAGAATATCATCGGAACTATCCTTCAGCAGAATGAGGGGCTGGTACAAAAGCTGGGTGAAATCCTTGCCCGCCGGCGCATGGAAAACGAAGGAATTCTGGCAAATACTGGAAACGGCCACTCGGAGAAGAGGGAGATGGAGTACACCGAAGGTTTCCTGAAGCGCCTGTCGTCCTTTTTCGAACTTTAGTGATCACTTTGTAGCGGCTCCCGCACTTACCTAACTATGCAATCGTCTCCAAAGGTCGTGCTGGTTACTGGCGTGTCATCGGGTATCGGTCGCGCCACTGCGGAGCTTCTTGCGCAACAGGGATATCATGTCTTCGGAACATCGCGGCGGGTCGAAGGCATGGAGCCCATCGCCGGTGTCGAGGCACTCGAGCTGGATGTGCGGGACGGCGAGTCGGTCACGCGGTGCATTGCTTCCGTCCAAAAAAAGGCGGGCCGGCTCGATGTGCTGGTGAACAATGCCGGCATCACGATGTTTGGCGCGGTGGAGGAGCTGTGCATCGAGGAAGCAATGGCGCTATTTGAGACGAATTTCTTCGGAGTGGTGCGTACATCGCTCGCGGCACTGCCTATCATGCGGGCGCAGGGATTTGGCCGGATCATCAATGTGGGCTCGATTGCCGGTTTTCTTCCGACGCCCTTTGAAACCATGTATGGCGCATCCAAGCATGCGATCGAGGGCTTCTCCGAGTCGCTAAATTACGAAGTCGAACCGTTTGGTATTTCTGTTTCGATCATCCAGCCGGGCTTCGTCCGCACAGCGATGGATCGCAATTACACCGAAGCGGCAGCGCATCTTGATGCATATGCCGCGATCCGCCAGCAGGCGATGGAAACTGCAAACGCCGCGACACGGAAGGGCGCGGATCCTGACATGGTCGCTCGTATCATCCTGCGCGCGATCCGGTCGACGAGTCCGAAGCTTCGCTATCTGGCTGGCTGGGATGCATTCGGAACACGCCTCGCCCGGTCGGTGGTCCCGCCGGGGCTATTTGCGATGGGCGTGCGCGCGGAATTGAAGCTTCGCAAGTCCGTGGAGCCGCCGATCAAATCGGAAGGTACGACGGGCTCGGTGTAACTGCGAGCCGGTTACTTCATTGGTTACTAGGGATGCAAATGATCACCGATCCCGGCGGCGGAATCGCGAGAGCGCGAGGATGCCGAGGGCGCTTGCAGCCAGCGACAGGCTTCCTGGTTCTGGCACGGCGACAATTTCTCCGGTGGCCAACATCTGTGCCGGGAAATTTCCCGAGCCCGCGCCGAAGGGATCCACGAAGGTAATCGCCGAAAGCTGAACTCCGGTAAGTGCCGAGGCGCTGTTTCCAAAGAGGATCTGCTCGCTGCCACCGCCATTCGGTGAGCCGGTCCAGTTGAGGATGTTCAGCGTTCCAGTCCACGAAAGCAGGCTGCTATCGGCAAAGCTGAGGATGGCGGGGTTGCCGCCCATATCCAGTGTTATCGGTTGCGAGCTGAGATTGAGGGCTCCGAGAGTTTCGTTGAATCCCGCGAGGCCAAGTGTGCCGCTCGCGAAGGTTAGCGGTGCAGCGACTGGAAGCGCGTTCTGAGACGCAAGCTTGAGCAGGCCGCCGTTGACAGTCACGCCAGTGGTTCCGGTCAGGCTGCCCTTTACGATGAGTGAACCACTATTGAGAGTCGTCGTGCCGGTATAAGTGCTGCTGCCAGTAAGCGACATCACTCCATTGCCGCTTTTGACGATGGAACCCGCGGCACTGTAATTTTTCAGGGTCGAAGAGATAAGAAGATCGACCCCGGGCGTTGGACCGCCAGATACTGTTCCGGCAGCTACGTTAAAGGTCGTGAGGGTTTGTTGCAGGGAGACCACTCCTGCGGTGATTGCCGCAGTGGTGGAGGCAGGATTCGAAGTAACGGTGATCGCGCCCCCTGTTCCGAATAGCGAGTAGTTGCCATTGGCGTCCCCAGTATTGCCTGTCGCGGAAGTCAGAGTGCCTCCGGTGAAATTCAGATTGGGAAGCGTGATGCGATAGTTTGCTGTGGCAAGATCCGTGACGGTACCGCCAGCGATGTTGATGGCCGTTGGCGCCGTGCGTGGATAATAACCAAAGGCGTCGGCGCCGGCACCTGTGAGGGTTCCGCCTGCATTCACAGTGGGGTTGCCTGAGCCTAGAGCCGTATTGCCACCGGAGCCACTCACCTGAAGGGAGCCGCCATTGACCGTGGCGCCGCCGCTGTAAGTGCTATTGGCGGTGAGGATGAGCGTTCCGTTTCCAGACTTTGTCAGCGAGTTCCCGGTTCCGCCGGCGATGACGCCGCCAATCGTGAGCGATCCGGCAGTGGTGGTGATATTTGGATTGGAGTTAAGGGTAACGGCTCCGGTCCCGAGGCTGAGGTTCTGCGGGCCGGCGAAACCGAAATCGCCGTTCCAGAATTGAGTGTTATTCGTCGAGAGCGTCACCGCCCCGGCGGTAGTGTTTCCCAAAGATCCGCCGTTGATGGTAAGCGGTCCTGTGCCGATTGCGCTGGCGCTATTGATGTTCAGTTCGCCTTGATTGAGCGTCGTGCCGCCGCTGTAAGTGCTGGCTCCGGAAAGTGCGAGTGCGCCCGCGCCGGATTTCGAAAAGGTATTACCTGATCCATTGCCGATGCTGCCGCCGATTCCCAGGACCCCTGCGGTAACCGTGACGTTTGGGGTCGCGTTAAGTACGACGCTGCCGGTTCCGAGATTCAGATTCTGCGTGCCAGCAAAGGTGAAATCATTGGCCCATACTTGCTGATTGTTTGTCGAAAGCGTGATCGGCCCGGATGACGTGTTGTCGAGTGTGCCGCCGGCGAGCGTTAGTGTTCCGGTGCCGATGGCCGCCGGGTTGTTGAGGTTCAGGGCACCCTGGTCGAGAATCGTTCCTCCGGTGTAGGTGTTTGCATTCGAGATCGTGAGCGATTCAGTGCCGTTCTTGATCAGAATGGCGCTGCCGGAAATGGAGCCAGTGCCGCTGAATACGTAAGAGCCGAGGCTGTTCTGAATGGTTACTGCCGTCGGCGATACGAGGCCAGTGACCGTGACGTTATAATGTCCGTGATTGCTATCGTCGAAGTTAACGATGTCGGCGTTATAGAAGACATCAGGTGAAGCGGTGTTGTTCCAGTTCTGGCTTAACTGGTTGTCCCATGTCGTGCCATCGCCAGTGCCGCCGGTGTTATTCCATGAAAGATTTGCCGGCCCTCCCGTGACGTCGATCTGGATCATATTGCTGGCGAGCGCAGTGGGATCGATCGAAAAGTTGGTGCGTCCGACGTTAGTGGTGGCCAAAACCGGGGCGCCGACGAGCGTTCCTGCCTGGAGCACCACATAACTGCTTTGAGGAGTGCCGACGAGATTGAGCGAAATCGTGGTGCCAGTAAGGCTGGCTGTATTTAGCACCATGATGCCATCGCCCTCCGAGGCGCCGAGATCAAAGCGAAGGTCGCCGCCGTTTGCGGTCAGCGAGTTCATCGTAAGTGTGCCGAAACTTCCGTCTGTGGAGGTCGCTCCAGGATGGATCGCAGCGATGCTGGTTCCAACATTGGCACCGAGGGTTACTGCGCTGGAGATCGTGCCCGTACCGCTCAGGATGCCAGCGGAGGATGCGGAAGTATTCACATTCAGTGCGCTCGTGCTGGTGAGCGTTCCAGTCACGGAGAGTGTGCCGGAATAGACGTCCGTTTGACCGTTATAATTATTCGTCCCGCTTAGCGTAGTGGTCCCGATGCCGGCCTGCTGAAGTGCGCCGGATCCCGCGATGGATGCAGTGACGTTATTGTTATCGCTGCCTGCGAATATGAGCGTCCCGTTGTTTGTTACGATCGATGAGGCTGGGAGTGTGCCCGTCTGGCTGCTGGTGCCGACCTGAAGCGTGCTGCCGGCATTGATCGTGGTATTGCCGCCGTACGTGTTGTTTCCTGTCAGGATCAGGGTTCCTGCGCCAGCCATGTTCAAACCGGCTCCGTTGATGCCAGTGCCGCCGAGGTTACTCAGCGTTGCGGTCTGGCCGGATGCGGGAAGGTTGACCGTCGTAACCGGTGCGGCGGCAGTGCCGATGGCGTGGCCGGTCATGTTGAGTGTCCCGCCGGCGAGAGTCAGTGTCGTATTGGACGTGCCTTTGGTGCTCGGGACGGTAATGTTTGTCCCGATATTTGCCGTGCCGCCATTGATGATGAAGGTACCCGTGGCAGTAGTGGTCGTCGTGTTGGTGTTATTGGCGAGGAAGAACGAGGTGCTGACATTCAGGACACCCGTTGCCGTGTTGTTGGGCGTGGCGCCTCCCAGAGTGAAGGTGCCTTTCACTCCGTTTGGGGCGGATCCACTCGCGTCCACAGCAAGCTGCAAAGTCGCTACTGAAAACGTTCCTGTATCGAAGGTGACATTCCCGGCCAGTGTTCCAGCGGTGGCGCCTGCGAGATTTCCAATGGTCAGCGTTCCGGCCTGAACATTCGCCAAGTGTCCCGCCAAAAGCAGCTGGCTCGCGGTAGTCGTGCCGGTCGCGGTGGAGGCCCGCCCTACGGTGATATTCGCAGTGCTCGTGCCGCCAGTCTCTCCGGCGATAGTCACGCTGCCGCCGCTTCCTACGAACTGTACCAGTCCCGGCGACTTACCATTTCCAATCGTGATGGTATTGGCGTTGATCGTATTCGTCCCGCCGCCGAGCGAGACTGTGCTGGTGCCTGGGCCTGAGTTGCCATTGTTGCTATCACCTACGGTGAAAGTGCTGGCCGTGATGCTGTTTGACGTGCTGGCTAGTTTAAGTGTGCCCGTCGATCTGATTCCGAAGCCGACGAGAAACTGGCCGGTGCCGGTGGAAAAGGTGAAGTTGCTCAGGCCGCTCAGATCCAAAGTTGCCACGCTGCTGCCGTTATTATTGTTACCTCCCACTCCCAGGGTGAATGTGCTGTTGGCGGTACTTATGATATTGAGCGCTCCCTGGCCGGTGACGGTGAGGATCGTTGTTTCGCTTGTGGTTCCGGCCGGAGCAACACCGATGGTCGTAGCTCCCGAGATGGAGAGGGTATGGCCCGCTCCGATCGTGATGGTATTCGCCGTGGACGAATTCGTCTGAACGGTCAGAGATGTGGCCGCGACGTTGGCGGTACTTAGATCGATGCTGCTGGTATTCGTGCTATGCGCAGCGGCTCCGAAGGTCAGCGCTGCAAGCCCCGTATTATTTGCTGCGAACTGCACGGTTCCGCCGTCGAGAAGCGTGGCCCCAGTATAAGTATTGGTCGCGACTAAGATCAGTGTGCCGTTGCCCTGCTTGGTGAGGCCGAATCCGGTTCCTGAAATGACTCCCCCTACCATTAGCGTCCCGCCGGAGGTCACGTTGAAGTTCTGATTTCCTGTCAGAGCGAGGTTTAAGTCGATGGCCTCAGGGTTCGTCGCCGCGTTGTCGACGATGTCGCCTGCTATGCTGATGCTGTTTCCAGAGAGGATGAAGCTCTGCGCGGTTGCATTGAAGGTGATCCCGGAGACGGTGATGCCTGTGAGATCGTTGTAGCTAGAAGATCCTGAGCTCCCATCGAAGGTGATGCCGACTGGGAAGGCCGGCACGCCGGTATCCCAGTTATTCAGATCGCTCCAGTCGAAGTTGCCGCTTCCGTCCGGAGTGCCGAATCCTACCCAGGTATTCGTGGCTTTGGCGGGCACGCTGACCAGGAGTATTGCGGCGAGGGCGCCAGACAGGATGAGGGGACGAGAAAACTTACGCGGAATGGGAGGGGTCATTAAAACGGGGGATTTCAACCCGTAATTGTCCCGGAACGACGGACATAACACACCGGCGCAGAATTTTTTGCGTCCCTCTGCGCGCCTCGGAACGGGGGGCTAGCAGTAGCCGGTATCTAGTGGCCTTTGGTTGGCACAAATGCCCCTACACGATTGCGCGTCATCAGTTCCCGCACCTGGTCCCGATTGAGAGCGGCATCGCAGATGAAGACTTCATCGAGGCATCCGCGGAAAACTAGCCAATGAGCGGGCTTGGTCCGGTCATAGGTATTGTACGGGCCGATATTCAGGCCAAATGAGACCTTCTTCGCTTTTTCGCTGGAGACGTCGGTATGGACAATCGGAACGCCTTTCCGAAGCGTGTGCTCCAATTCGCCATCCACGTAGATCAGCACCTCGGTCTGGTGGTCGCGCTTTTCCATTCCGTAGAAGATAACTGCGAGATGATGCCAGTGATCGTCGCGCAGATCGGTGCTGCCGAGAATGGGTTCGCCGATCCGGCCCACCCTGACCACTCCGAGAGGTCCACGATCGGCTTTTGGATTTAGCGAGATCTGCCAGGCGTCGCCCTGGGCGTCGGTATTGCCCCATGAAACGAGAGCGTAGCCGTTCTTCGGTTGAAGATCGCGCGGAGCCTTGACCCAAAGCGCGATGGTCCGCGCACCGGAATCGCCGATGCCCGGAAAGTCGGTCTGGACATAGGCGCCAGTCCCATCAAACGAGAGCGCAGAGCCGAATTGGCCGGTCGTCCACTGTGGCCCGGCGGATTGGCTCGCATCCAATGAGAGTAGGCGGGCCGGTGCCGAAATTCCCGGGAGGCCTGCGCCATCTGTCTTGGTGGTATTTCCCTGGCCTTCGTCGAAGGCCCAGTGAGCCCAGCCAATTTCCTTGGGGCCTGTCGGTGGAAGTGCCGTGAGAAAGCGGCCTTCATCGGCCGTGATGGAATTCACGGCTCCGGCGGACATCTGCACGGCTTCATTTGCGTGCACTGACTGCAAATTCGAGCCATTGCCCGCGCGCACGAGCCCCTTGAACGTATGGACTTCCATGTCCTTGTCGCCGACGTGCACGCCGAAGTCAGTGCCACGATCCACGGCGCGACCGGAAGGGCTTTCAATGGTGAAGCCAATGGCCGGCTTTGGCACGTGGGCAAACGCATTCCCCGAACGCAGGCGCACCAAATCGGGAGAAAGCAGATCGAATTCCGCCGGGCCTTCCAGGAGTAAGTCGGCTCCGTGTTTGAAGTGAAGCGAGGCGAAGCCGCTCAAAAGAAAGAAGTGGCCGCGGGCAAGTCGTGCGCCCGTTCGAATCGTCTTCCGGTTTCCCTTCCATTCCGCGGACTCGAGCCGTACGACCGTGGCAACAGGGCGGAAATGGTTCCACATCGCGAGTCCACAAGCGATCACGATGCAGGCTGCCGCTGCGAGCGCGACCCAGCGCTTCCAGCGAAGCTGCAAGTGGATGTGTGGCGTGAGATTCGGTTCAGTCGCCGTAACGCCGCAGCGCGACGCGACTTCTCTTTCAAAAGCATCGGCTCCCGCGTCGTGAACTGCCACGCGCAGAAGGCGATCGAAACATTTCAGGCGCACTGCTTCATCGAGCAATTCCGGCTGCGCGCGTAGCAATACCAGCAACTCCTTCGCGCCTTCCGCATCCAACTCGCCGGCAAGCCACGCCGCGAACAGTTCTTCCTTGGTAGAGGCCATGCACTTAGTCCATTTGCGGCTTCAGCTTGCCCTCTACGCACATGGCAAGCACTTCACGGAGGCGATGCAGCTGCATCGTCATGGTGGAATAATTACGACCCAGTTCGCGCGCGAGTTCCCGGACGGAAACGTCGTCGGCATACCGGCGATCGATCAGCGTCCGCGCGGATGGATCCAGTTGCTCGAGACAATCGCGTAGCGCCGCGAGTTCGCCGCCTTCGCGATCCGAGGGACGCACGGCGATGCGTTGGTCCACCAGAGCTTCGAGTTCTTCATGCCCGCCAATGCCGGAGACACGGAATTTTCGCCAGTGATTGCGCAAGAGATTGAAGGCGATGCTGCGCAGCCACGGGCCAAAGGGACGCTCTATGTCGAATTCCTCGAGTTTTCGGAAGGCCGTGACGAATGTTTCCTGCGCGAGGTCTTCGGCCTCGTGCGGCTGGTCGAGCCGGACGGCAAGACAGGCCCGGATGCTTCCCTGGTGCCTGCGTACCAGCTCCGCATAAGCAGCCCACGCCCCGCGTCTTGCGGCGATGACGAGGTCGGCCTCCGTTTTGTTCTGGAATTCGTCCGGCATGGGGTCTTCGGAGGCCTAATTGTCGCGGCACTCGCGATGTAACACAAATTTGCACAGGAAAAGATCGAATGCCGTCCCCGACCCCGGACATTGCAGCCGGAGGAAAGCGGTCCGTCGTCTGCGGGATCGTCGCGCTATTTGGAAGAGCGAGTGCTCTTCAGCGCCTTGGCGAGCCTGGCCTCAAGCTTTTCGGGCGATTGCAGAGGCGCCGAGCAGGTGCCATTGCTGCAGAGGAAGGCCGCGGGTTCGGGAAGCGTAGGGTATTCCACATCGGTCCGGGGCAGGGGACCTTCCTGCGCATCGTGCCATTCGAGCCGTGTGAATTGCGGAGCATTCTTTAAGGCGGTCGCGAACAGCGCCTTCGCACGCGCGTCGCTCTTCGATCCGACAATGGTGATATGAATGGGATCCGTGCGGAACTCGCGATCCGCGAGTAGCACTCCCGCGCCGGTGAGGCCGAGACGATCGGTCACTGCGGGCGACGCGAGATAGCGCATGCCATGTTCCGCCATCGATCGATCGCTATCCTTACCGGTGATTTGATAGAGCAGATTGGCAAAGCGGGTGAGAAAGATGTTTTCGTCCAATTGCGGCTTCGCCGCGAGCGTGCCGGTGCTTCCTGCGGCGGTGCAAAATCCAACTTGAGCGCGGAATTTTGCATCCATGAAGGCGGCGGATTTCTCGGCCTGTGCGAGCCAACGACGGTCCGCCGTCACGTGATACAGCGCGAGGAATGCGCGCCCCATCGCTAGTGAATCGGCGAGATACGGGCCTGCCGCGTCGTGCTCATCATGCGAGAATCCACCTTCTGGCAAGGCGCGATGTTCCTGAACCCAGGCGGCGGCGCGTTCTGCTTCGCTTAAGGTGGACGGATCGCCAGTGGCTGCATAGCAGGCGGCGAGACCGGTGATCGCGAGGCCGTTTTCGCGGGTGTAGCAGTGCTTGTCGATGCGTGGGATCCCGAGCTTTCGTCGGCCTTGGTCATCGAGCGCGAAGTATTCTCCGCCGTGCTCTCCTTGGACAAGATCAGCGTCCTGGCTCGTATAGAATGCGCCCTCCGGAGATCTGAGGAAGTTATCGAGATAGCCATGGATTTTGTCGCTGTAAGTGATCCATGCCGGTTCGTGCCAGAGGGTCGATGCCAGCGCGAAAATGCGGAGATTCTCGGCCTGAAAGGGCATGATCTTTTCAAAGTGCGGGTGATCCCAGTCTCCGTCGGTCGAGTACTGATAGACACCGCCCCAGACGGGATCGATCAGCTTGGTGCCGGCAGACAAGGTTTTGCGCGCCATTGCTTCCATCTGCGCGTCGCCGGCGGCTCCTTCGGTTACACAATATTCCAGCGCGTCCCAGTTGAGATATTTACGGACGTCGCCCCAGCCGCCTTGTTTTTCATCATAGGTTGTGATGAGGGCCTGCCGAATCGCCGTGCGTTGTTCGGGGGATAGGGCGGCAGCCGGTGCTTCTGTAATTGCGGTCTCGGGCTGCACGGAAGGTCCAGGGCTCGGATCATCGATGATGGCCTGTAGCAGCGAGGCCATTGGCTTTGGCGGAATGTAACCCTGCCGCTTCACGATTTCGCTGCCATCGGTGTTGAAAACGATCGTGGCAGGCCAGCCGTAATCTTCATAACGGTTTGCCAGATCGGGACGTGAATCCTGGTCGACGTGAACGGGAAGGTATTTCGACCGAATCAGCGCCACGACGGCTGGATCGGCATAAGTGACTTGGTCCATGACATGGCACCAGTGGCACCAGCCTGCGCCGAGGTCGAGCAGGACGAAGCGATGCTCCTTTGCCGCGCGGGCGAAGACGTCGTCCGACCACGCCTGCCACTCGATGGCTTGAGGTGGTTCTGCGGCGCGAAGCTCCTGCGAGATCAAGCGGGCAACGAGGCCAAGTATGGCTGCGGAGAGGAAGGACGATTTCACGGATGTCTAGTGATACGCTGATCGCATCCTGAGCAGATGCGTCGATTGTTATGGCTCGGAAGTTCTCCTGCTTCGATGATCTGGTGAGTTGCTACATAACAAAAAACTCCGCGACCACCGATGGCAGTCGCGGAGTTTGAAAGATCGAGTGATTCGAGGATTACTGGAACTTGATGATCACGGGATTTGCCGTTTCGAAGGCGATGCCGGGGATGGTCTTCAAGAGCTTTGCGCTTTCCGCGGTCTGATCCTGCGATTTCATCAGCTGCTTCGCCTTTGCGGGATCGGCGAGGACCTTATTGAAGTCGACGTCAAACAAGGTCACTTTTGAGCCATCCTTGTATGCGCTGTTCGTATTGACGATGGTTCCCTCCGTCTCGACGCGAACGGTGACGCGCATGTCCTTGAGCGCCTGCATGAGCATCGCGCCCATGGCGTCAGAAGTCGCATCCGCGGCGGCGTCAGGCGCTTTTGGCGCCGCAGCCGCGTCTTCCTTCGGAGACTGCGGGTTATTGATGCTCAACTGGGCCGGATGACCCTTGTCGAATTTGAAAGTGATGGCCTTGCTATCATCCGTAGTGACCGTTCCGCCGTCGCCCATGCTCGGAGGTTCGGGCGAGATCTTCAGTTTATTGATATCGGTGAACGCAAAGGTGGCAGCGAACCCTTCACCAGTCGGGGTCTTGAGTTTCTTGGCGGAAACAAAAGTGACTCCGTCGCCCATCTTGGATGCCTGTTCCTTAAGCTTGGCTTCGTCGAAGAGTTCGACGGGCTTGGCGTTGGCGCCGGCTGCGCCTGCCTGCATCTGCTTGATTTGCGCAATGGCGGCGCTGCTCATGGTGCAGGTTTCTTCAATGGTTCCAGAACCATCGGTTTTAAGATGAACGACTTCTTCGACCTGGAAACAACCGCTCAGGAGCAAAAGCGGTGAAGCCAGTAAGACTGGAACGAGCTTTTTAAGGCTGGTCGTGAGTGGGGAGATCAGGGGAGCGAATCGCATGACAGGATCGTGTTAGAGATGATAATGACAAACCGCGGCTCGTGTGCTAGGTGGAGGCTGGTATTGCGTCAAGAAAAATCCCGGCGTAATGCCTGGAGCTAAGTTGATCGTGGTTCGTGTTATAATATCGTTACGATCGCTGAGGTTCTGCCCTGGTTGCCTGTCCGATGCGGATGTCTTTCTAACGGGAAAACGATTCGTGTTATGAATGTGAAGCGATGCTATCAGCTTAACCGCTTCGCGCCGCGAATGGTTCCTCGCGGCAATTTCGTTGGTGCCGGCGATACGGTGATGAGCTGAATGGCACTGTTTGGGATGATATAAAGAGTATCGTCCGCCCTGATTGTTACACTTGGATTCTTGAGTGCCTCGGCGATGCGCTCCGCTGCGTGCTCGTCTTTGATTTGAGCGGGATACTTGAAGCTGAGCTTTTGGCCGTCGAGGAGGGTGACTTCGATAACCTTTGTTGGCATTGACATAGGCGTGGGGACGGCGGCTGTTACAGGTGCGGGCAGAATGCGCCCAGCAGGCGTGACGAGGGCGTTGTTAAATGGAGCGTGCTTCGACCGTTTGCGATGGGGAGTTCTTCCGCAAATTCGGGCTGGACCTTAGGATCGTAAGCCGAGGGAAAAATCATGATTGCTACAAAGGGCGTCAAATCAGTTGGGACGCCAATTGATCTAACCCGGCACCGTAGCTTCCGGCCCGTGGGGCGTATATCGTCCTTTGGGGCAACTCCTCTGTTGGGATGGAGACGCAACGCAATGCGGTGGCGTATGACCGGGTCTTTGCCGCTGTCGCCGATCGTTGTCGCGATCCGCTGCCAGTGTCCTCACTCAGGGCACTAGGTCTGCGACGGATGGATCCCAAATTGGATCAGCTTCTCGCGCATGGTGAGCCGCGAGACGCCAAGGAGGCGCGCGGCTTTCGCCTGGTTGCCCTGGGCGAGCTTGATCGCCTGGGAAACCATCTCGCGCTCGGCTGCCTGAATGAGCACGGTGTGGGCGTTTTCCACTTCTCCACGTTGAGCGGCTGCCAGCAGATCGGCAACGAAGCCGGAGAGCGATTCGCTTTCGCCGGCTGCCATGCGCGAAGCAGCGAGCGCTCCGCGGACATTCTCTTCACTCACCGCAAAGCCTCGCGCGAGAAGCAGCGCCTTCCGCACTGCGTTTTCTAATTCGCGTACATTTCCCGGCCAGGCCTGTTCTTCGAGAAGCCGGATGGCGTCGGGATGGATGGACGGGGATTCGATGCCGAAATCGGCGGCGTGGCGAGTCAGGAAGAAGCGGACGAGATCGGCAATGTCGCCGGTTCGCTTGCGCAGCGGCGGAATGGTAATCGAGACGACATTGAGCCGGTAGAAGAGGTCTTCGCGGAATTCCTTTTCGGTGATGGCCTTTTCGAGATCCCGATGAGTGGCCGCGATGACCCGGCTATCAATCGGGATGGTCTCCCGTCCGCCGACGCGCTGGATGCATTTCTCCTGCAGCACGCGCAGGAGCTTGGCCTGTGTGGTGAGCGACATGTCGCCGATTTCGTCGAGGAAGATCGTGCCGCCATTTGCCTGTTCGAAGCGGCCGATCTTGCGAGCATCCGCGCCGGTGAAGGCGCCCTTTTCGTGTCCGAAGAGCTCGCTTTCGAGCAGGGTCTCCGGAATCGCGGCGCAATTGACGGCAATAAAAGGCATCTCCGCACGCTCGCTGTGCTGGTAGATGGCGCGGGCGATCAATTCCTTTCCCGAGCCCGTCTCGCCGCGTACCAGGACCGACACGGGCTTGTCCGCGACGCGTCCGATCTCCTTGTAGATTTCCTGCATGACGCGGCTGTTTCCAACGATGGCGTCGCGGCTGCCGGTTTCGGCGCCGATGGCGACCGACTCGAACATCATGCGGCTGCTCTCGACACCTTTTGCGACCAGTCCTAGGAGGTCCGGCATTTCGAAGGGTTTTACGAGGTAGTCGTAGGCTCCGAGCCTGGTCGCTTCGATCGCGGTGGCTGTGGAACCGTGAGCCGTCATCAGGATGACCGGAAGTTTAGGACGGGACTGATGAAGGCTCTTCACCAAGTCCATGCCGTTCAGGCCCGGAAGCTTGAGGTCGGTGAGGACGAGATCGCACGGACTCTCGGTGGCCAGCGCCAGACCGCGGTCGCCGTCCGCTGCGTGAGTAACGTCATAGCCTTCCTCCGCGAGCACGGTCTCGAGCGCGGCAGCGATTTGCGCGTCGTCTTCCACGAGCAGGATTTGCGATCGGCGTTTCATTCGGCGGTTTTCTCCGGAAGGATAATCCCAAATGTAGTCCCGCGGTCCACCCGGGTTTGATATTGGATGGCCCCGCCGTGTTTTTCGACGATGCGCGCCGCGATGGACAGGCCAAGGCCGGTGCCCGTTGGTTTGGTCGTGAAAAAGGGATCGAAGAGCCGATCCTGGACATCCGCAGGGATGCCTTTGCCGTTATCTTCCACCTCGAGGACTACGACCTTCTGGAAATGCCCGGCGAGCGAGCGTTCTTCCGCATGGGCTCGCAGGTGAATGGTGCCCTGGCTGCCGATGCTTTCCGCAGCGTTCTGCACGAGATTGATGAGGACCTGCTGCAATTGATGGGAGTCCGCGAGGATCGTGAGCGCAGCTGGCGCTTCGACTACAATCTGGATCGATTGCGAGGCCAGTTGGGGCGCGAGCAATTCCTTCACATCGCCCAGCAATCCGGCGGCAGCTGTGCTGGCCAGGATCGGATCGGCGGGGCGTGCGAAGGCGAGGAACTCGGAGATGATCTTCGCAAGACGATCGATTTCCTTTCCGATGAATGCCGCGTCATTGTGAGCGGGGCTGCCGGGCGGAAGCGCCTTTTGCTGGGTGTAAAGGCGCGCCTTGATGGCCGTGAGCGGATTCCGGATCTCATGCGCCACGCCGGCTGCGAGCACACCGAGCGAGGCGAGCTTTTGCTGGCGCTCTGCCAGTTCGCGCGTCTCGATGAGGCGTACGCGCAGAGGCGCGATGGTCTCGCGGTAGACCATTCGCACACTCCATGTTCCAAAGACGACGAGCGCGAGCAGCGACCCGAAGATGAACTGCTGCAGCCGGCCAATGGATTTCTCGGATTCATTGACGAATTCGGTCAGCGCGGTGCGGCGTGTGGTCGCGAGATCGACGCCCAGGTCCAGCAGCGGTTTCGAAGCGCTTTCAATCGCGATCATGCGCTTGGTCAGCTCGGCCTTGTTTTCAGTCTTCGGATGGGAGTCTTTGATTGCCTGGGCGACCTTGAGATAGTCCGAGTAGCCTGCATCGATCTTCACGAAAACTTCCCGTTCCTCGGCGGTGGTACTGTTTTCCTTGGCGGAGGCGAGCCACGTCCGCAATTGTTCGCTGCGATCCTGAAACGTTTCCCAGTACGTGGGATCATCCGTCACCTCGTACATCGCCAGGAGTGAGCGCATTTCCAGAATGCCATCCCGCAAACGGCTCGTCGTGCGCGCACCCTCGACCCGGACCCGCTCGAAACGTGCGCGGACATCGCGCCCGGCCCGCCAACTCGCGAATGCCGACCACAGGATGGCGGCGGCGAGCAAGGCCATGCCAATGACCAGGAAAGTCAGCCGTGAGTTCTTAGCCGGGCGGTTCATAAGAGTGGTAAGCGTCTTACCACATGAGGTAAGCGGGCATTCACTGACAGCGGTATTTTTGTGTTGTTCAAATTATTGTAACTCGCTGGTGCTGAATCGATTGTGGATTCGTTGATGGGCGTGGCATGGCGTGAGCTAAAGGCGCGGGTATGAAACACCAAATACTGGTAGTCGATGACGACACCGCTGTCCGCGAGGGATTGTGCTCGGTCCTCGAATTGGAAGGATACGATGTCATCCATGCGGCTGACGGCGAAGAGGCGGTCGCCCGTTTTCGCGAGTCATTCATCGACCTCGTGCTGCTCGATTTTCAGATGCCGCAGAAGCAGGGCCTTGAGGCGATGGCGGAGATCCTCGCGATTAATCCGCTCGTTCCGGTCGTGATCATCACGGCGGCCCCGCTTACCGGATTTCCGACCCGGGCATCCGGGCTGTGTGCGCTGGTTGAAAAGCCGGTAGAGATCCCTGTGCTGCTGGAAACCATCGCGGGTCTTATTCAAGATTCCCGCGAGGCTCGGGATTCGCGTTTGCCTGCGACCCGCCCACGAGCGCTGGATCGTCATTCCTTTCGACGGCGAGCCGCAGTGACGGATGAGGTTGAACTTGCATCGAGGATGCTCGGCAGCGGGACGTTGAAGCGCACGGAGAGTAAGCTGCAGGCTTTGCGCCGGGCTTGGAATCAATGCGGTCTCCAGGAACAGCGCCATTTCATGGAGGAGGTCGCGGCAAACGCCTGTGCACGCGACTTTTTCCTGTGAGCGACGATGCCGTCCAGATCCGGCCTGCCGGGGCGGGGGAGGAGAGTCATCGACCTGGCGGTAACGAAGGTGGCGACGCTGCGCGGGATATTCGCGTTGCGGCTAGCTGCGAGAAGCCTGATGAGGACCGAAACGTCGGTCTGCAGCGACCAACGCATCCTGTCCGTGCCGTTCCGCAGGCCGTGTCGTTTGGCCTCGGTGTTGCCGGCCGGTTTTTACTCTTTATCGGAATCCCGGCGAGCATCCTCCTGCCGCGGGTAATCTGGTTTGTTCGTGCCGCACGCGCCCGGGCAAGGAAGGCGTGCTTTGGAATTTTTTGGTCGCTCGTCGGTTCCCGGGTCGGGAACGAGCCGCCGCTGCGGATCGGCGAGTAACTGCAGGTACTTGGTTGGGTTGGGACGACGTCGGTTAGGCTTCCGGCGTCGTTCCTAGCACGATGTCGAAGTGTGCTGCGAGTTCGCCCAACTTTGAGCTGGGAAGCGGAGCGAAATCCACCGTTACGGAGTCCCGCTGTTTATCGTCGCGGATGCCTTTATAGATGCCATCGCGCTCATTCTGCGGCTGGCCTTTGATATAACATTGCGTGGTCAGTAACTCCTGTCCCTTCGCCTTGATCTTGAAGTGAATGTGCGGGCAGCGTCCAGGGTAGGGGACTGGCTTAATCGTGCGGAAGAGATACTCGCCAGTTGAACCTGTCAGAAAGCGTCCGAATCCCTGAAAATTTGGGTCGCGTTGGCCGGCATTTCCGCTGTGGCTGTGGAGATAGACGCCGTGCTGATCGCATTGCCAGATCTCGATGACGGCTCCGCGGACTGGTTCGCCGTGGGCGTCCAGAAGTCGTCCACTTAGATAAGTGACCTCGCCCACAGCGGGAGTGAGCGAATCGTTGACGATGATGAGATCGTTGTCGGTATCGAGCGGCAAATGGTCCGGATAGAAAGGCCCTTCTGTCTGGCGCGGCGTGCGGATGAGTTCTTCAGCGAAGAGTCCCGCCGTGCTAAAGAACGCTGCGGCGAAAGTGCTCCGGCGCAGAAATTCGCGACGGGAAGGAAGTGGATGGAAAGGATTCATGGACTGGAGGGAGTTTGGTGTGGGGAAGACTCAGTGAATGATCTGATTCGCGCAGCGATCTTAAGCCGATTCAACGGTCTCACAAGCGCGGGGACCTGAAAACGGCGAAGTAACGCCCGTTCAGTTGCGGCGCAAATCGACTCCCGCTGCGAGCGTAGCAGGCCCGCGCGATCCTAGGCGATTCTCCGTTGGGCCTGAGTCTTACTGGCCCATCATCACGATCGGCCCTTGCGCCGACGGGGCGCCACCTTTGCGTTCGCGACTGACGGCGAACTTATCGGCTGCGTGGATCGGCACCTCGACCTTGAAGACAATGCGGGCATCGCCGTTTTCGTCCACGTGGACGATCCCGCCACTAATCGGCTGCGGATACTGCGGGTCGATGATCCAAAGCTGGTAATCCTGCGCCGGCCCGGCCGGAGGAATCTTTTCGAGAGTCAGGACTCCGCGTTGCTTGTCACCGTCCCAGGCCACCGAGCCGACGGTCTGCGGCGAGTTATTCATCTTGGACGACAGCGTCGCGATCCGCAGTTTCGAGAGCTGATCCTGATTCTTCAGATCCGCGAGTTCGCCCAGCGTCTTGTTGTGCTCGGCTTGAAGCTCACCCAAATCGTGGACGGTCGTCTGATGAGCCGTGTTTAAGCTCTGGAGATCGGTCGAAAGCGTGGCGATCCGGTCCTTGGATGCTTCTCCCAGCTTGCGCAGGTTCGTGACGTCGCGTTCCGCATTCGTCTTCGCCGCCTGCAGGGAACCGATGTTCTGCTGCAATTGCGCACGGTCGAAGAGAAGGAATCCAGTCAGGATTGCCAGCCCGGCGGCCATGGCCCAGGGGAACCAGGATCCATGACTGGCGGAGGACGAAGGCAACGATGTAGCGGAAGCCGCAGATGACTCCGGCGCGGGAATTTCGCTCTGAATGGCTGCGAGCAGGCGCGAGCGGACGGCGGGTGGAGGCGCAATGACGGGCGCCGAATGGGCGAGGGCCGCTGCGGCTTCCTGGAATTCCACGACCAGAGGAGCCAGCTCCGGCTTACTGAGCATGAGATCTTCGAAGTACGCGGATTCCTCTGCGCTCAGCAGACCGAGCGCGTACAGCGAAGCCAATTCTTCTGTCCGTTCCTCGATCATATGGTGCGGAGGAGCGAGTCGCGCAGCCGCAGCATTCCGCGGCGGATGCGAGCTTTGACAGTGCCGAGAGGCGTCGCCAGGGACTCGGCGATTTCGGTTTGGGACATGCCCTTGAAGAAGGCCAATTCGATGGCTTCGCGTTGCTCGGACGGGATTCGTTCCAGGGCCGCGCGGACCGAGGCAGCGTTTTCATGCAGTATGGCGCTGGATTCGCCATCGTCCAGCAACTGTGGAGCCGGATCTTCCTCGAGCGTCGCGGCTTCGAGGGTGCGGGTTTGCCGCCGCCGCTGGCGGAGGCGATCAATCGCGCGGCTGCGCGTGATGTTCACCAGCCAGGTAAAGACTCCGCAACGCGATGCGTCATAAGTGGCCGCCTTTTTCCAGACCTGCAGGAATACCGTCTGGAGGATTTCTTCCGAGTCCTCCCGGTTCTGAAGCATCTTGAAAAGAAGAGAGAAGAGCGGCGTGGAATAACGCTCGTAGAGCGCGAGAAAGGCTTTCTCGTCGCCCTCGCCGATCGCAGCCAGCAGGGCCGCTTCGTCGGTCACTGTTGGTTGACGGTGGGTCATTTTTGGGTGCGCGCGAAGGGTGGCTCGTCGGGCAGGCGCCGCGATTGGAGCATCACCGCCGCCCATCAGAAACGACGCCGAATCAATCGTAAAGAGTTTTAGTGAGATTGCCGCCTGCACATTAACTAAGGACGTCCGCCGGACTCGGACAGACGCAGAAAAGTTTGGCGCTGCTCTGCCGCGAGAGCTGCGACGTGGCTCAACACAGCGAAGGATGAGGGCACAAAAAAAGCGAGGGCATCCGGAAGAAACGTTTCCGGAAATGCCCTCGCCTCGAAAGAATTAGCGGGAAGCGGCGCGCGTGATTTCCGAGAGTTTCGCTTCGAGCTTGGCCACGTGATGCTCGGCGTCTTCGCGGGCGCGACGTTCGTCCATCAGCGCTTCCTCGAGTTCGCGGATGCGCTGCTGGAGGTTGAATCGGATCGAGGTCCGGACAGGCTGTGAGTGTTCCTCATCGGAAGGATGGGCGACGAGTTCCGGGATATCCTTCAGCGGAGTGGCTGTGCCGTCCTTGCAGTTGGTGATCAGCGTCTCGCCGGTGATTTCACCCATCTGCACGAATTCGCGGATCGCTCCGAAAGTCGTCGGGCCGTAGTATTGGTCGGGACTAACTTCGACGAGATAATCCATCTCCAGGCCCGGAACCATTGGCGCGCGAAGCCAGTTTTGCTCGTCCGTGGAAACCTTGTCGAGCGGCGACACCTGAGCCTCGTGGGCCCATTGCTTGAGCTGTTGAAATGGGATCGGACCGAAGATGGTGCCGTCGTCGTTCTTGAGCAAATACCAGTTCTGAGTGTCTTCAGCCATTATGGATTCTCCTTTTTGTCTGTCGTAGGTTCAGGGGATTTAGTGGAGGGAGTTGATGACGTAGGAATCGTAAGGACCTGGCCAATCTGCAGTTTGCGTTCGTCCTGTATCTTGTTCGCCTTCTGCAACTCGGTGACGGGGATGTTGTAGTGCTTCGCGATGGAGGTCAATGTTTCGCCTTTCGCCACTGTATGTTTCGGGGCTCCGCCTACCGCCGTGGCGGGTTCGGCCTTTGGAGCCTCGGCAGTATGGGCTGGGGCTTCTGGATGCGGCGGCGCTTCTTTGCCGGGTGTTGGAGGCGCGGATGGCTCAGCGGCAGGAGCGGGCGGTTCGCCATGAGGCTGCGGCGGTGGCTGATGATGCCTCTCGAGTTGCAAATTGAGCTGGGCGATTTCGCGGGCGAGGACGTCGAGCTGCTTGGACTGCTGGTCGAGCAGCTGGTGAATCGCACGCACCTCTTCTTGCAGCGTCGGCGGAGGCGGCGAGGCTGGTTCCTCGGCGAAAGTGACTGCCGCCAGGGGAACAAGAAAGGCGGCAACGGAGAGAAGAGCGGGACGGCTCATAGTTCCGTCTATCTCACTTCGCGATATCTCCTGCAAGTCCCGGCGTGACTCCTTGCGTTTTCGAGATTCCCAAGGTACGATGACCATCATGCCTGAACGGACTCAAAGACCAGTTGGTCCCGCTCCGTGGGGACCCCAACAAGGAGATGGCGGCGGGCCAAAAGCCCCCGACGTGCAGAAGCCCGACACGAAAGATCTTCTTCAGCGCATGCGGCGCGTCGATCCGAATCAATCGAGGCGGTATCGGCAACGCACTGGCCAATAATCCAAAACACAATGGAGCCATCCCCCTGGCAGGCTGTCGCAAATCCAGCGGCGCCCGCTCCTGAAGATTTCGCGGGAATCCTCCGCAGCCGCGGCCTTTACCCTCATTTGCCGGCTGCTTCTTTCACCTTCACCGCTCACGGTATCCAGCGCCCAGACGAGACGCAGGCGACGACCATCATGGCGTTCAAATTCGCCGGCGGCGTGCTCGTGGCCGGTGACAGGCGTGCGACGGCCGGAAATGTGGTCGTCTACGATCGGGCCGACAAGGTTCTGGAGATCGACCGCTTTTCGCTGATGGCCATTGCCGGCGTGCCGGCGACTGCGTGGGAAATGGCCCGCGTGCTGGAGCATTCGTTCCAATTCTATCGCCGCAGCCAGTTGCAGGAGATGAGCCTCGAGGGCAAGGTTCGCGCGCTGTCCAAGCTGCTGCGCGATAACCTGGGATTTGTCATGCAGGGCGTAGGGATTGTGGTGCCGCTCTTTGCCACTTACGATCAGGAGGCAGATAGCTCCCGGCTCTATTTTTATGACGCAATGGGCGCGCAGTTCGAAGCGACCGATTACGCTGCCAGCGGGTCGGGTGGGCATGCCGTGCGCAGCATCCTTTATTACGAAAATACGTTCGGTTCGAGGCCGCTTCGCAAGCGGACCGAGCAACAAGCGATCCTGGTCGCATTGCGCGCGCTGGATACTGCCGCTGAAGCCGATACGGCGACTGGCGGGGTGGATCGTCGGGGTAAGGTCTATCCCATCGTGAAGCTGATCACGCGCGAGGGAATCACGACATTGCCGGAGAAGACGCTCGCACGGCTTTTCAAGGAGCACGTGGCATGAGGCGAGCGCGGGTGCCGGATTCTATAATTCAAAGCTGGCGTTTCATGGTGTTATCCAAGCCTGACTTACGGCGCTGGAAATCCACCATGTGCGATCCTTCAGCAGTTATCCCTTTATGATCGAGGAGCCCTACCGCTGGATGGAGGCGATCTCCAATCGGCGCGAATACATCGAGCATCAATTGACAGGCGGCAGTCCGATAGCCGCTTTGTCCTATCGGGACGGGATCGTCCTGCTGACGGTCAGCCGGGAGCGCCAGAAGATCTTTGAAGTTTACGACCGCATTGCGATGGGCGGCATTGGTCATCCGGGCGACATGGAGCGTCTGCGCATGACCGCGATCGAATTGGCGAGCACCGAGGGCTTTGCCCGCTCGGCGGATGACGTATCGCTGCGGCGGATGACGAGTTATTCGCTGAGCCCGGCGCTGAAGGCCGCTTTCGAGCAGATCTATGGGCCGCCCTATCTCGCTCGGTTGCTCTTCGCTGAACTCGGGCGCGGTGGCGCGCCGAATCTCTTTGTGCGGCTTGATTACGACGGTGCGCTGCATACCAATGGCGGCGCCTTTGGCAGGACATTCGAGGACTTCGGTTTGGTAGCGAGCACTGCGGCATCGGGAGCGCTCATGGAGCGGTTCCTGAAGGAACGGGTGAATCCGGCGGCTTCGCTCGGGGAAGCGCTGACCGTGGCTGCCGATGCGTGGACGGTCGGCCATCTCGCGATGGACGATCCGGAACGGCAGGAACTGCCTTCCGAGGAGCAAATTGCAGCCCTTCGTGGAAGCAAGTTTGGCGAATCGGCACCTGAAGCGGCCCTCCTGGATCGCAATAGCGCGTCGCGGATCACCTACAGGAGCCTGCCTGAAGCGGAAATCCGCCGCTTGCTCGGCATACGATAGTGTGTTGAGTAAGTTTATGCTTGACCGCATGGCCAGAATTTGGGCCGGCGTTTTCAGGGTGTTGCGTATTCGCGATGCTTTACCCTGCGTGGGATTGATCGTTTTGGGAGGGTGTCTCACTCTGATCATTGCTCCGGACGAACCGTTGCCGCCTGCTTCCAATCCGCCGACTGGCGGCATTGCGGGGCTACCCACGGTCATTGTCGACCCAGGGCACGGCGGCAAGGACGAGGGCACGAAATGGCGCGGGCTCGCGGAAAAAGACCTGACTCTCGACGTGGGGACCCGGTTGGAGCGTTTGCTGAAGATCGCCGGGTTTCCAACCGTTCTGACCCGACGCGACGACGTTTTCATTCCGCTCTCGGAGCGGGTCAAGGTAGCGAATCAATATACCGATGCGGTTTTCGTGAGCATCCACTTCAACAGCGACCCGGGTGGTTCCAGCTCCGGTATTCAGACCCACTATGCCAAGCACAAGGATGCCGGGGGCGATCCGGACTGGGCATGGATCGGGTTTTTCGGACGTCAGGATCCACCGGCCTCCGATGCGAGCGAAGTGCTGGCTGCGGCGATCGAAACGGCTGCAACTGGGCGGACTGAGGCGCGCAATCGTGGAATTTACGCCAACGATTTTTACGTCATCCATCACACCCGCTGCCCTGCGGTGCTGGTCGAAGGAGGATTCGTCAGTAATGCTTTCGAGGCGCAAATGCTTCGGAACGAGGAATATCGGGAGCGCTTGGCCATGGGGATCGCCGAGGGCGTGATGGGTTACGTCAAATCCCGTCCGAGCCCTACAGCCCCACCGCCCCAGCTTGCCGAAGCGATTCGCTGATTGACTGAATGCATGCGAGGCTGGAAGCGTCTCAGATTCCGAGCCCGCGATGAAACGCCTCTTTTTCCTGTTTGCCATCCTCTTTCTCGAAGCCGCCGTTGTTCATGCCGATGACCAAACGCGGAACGTCCAGACCCAGCTCAAAGACAAGGGCTTCTATTACGGCGAGGTCGATGGGAAAAGCGGCTCGGAGCTTTCGGCCGCGATCCGCCGTTACCAGATCCGAAATGGCCTCGAAGTGTCGGGCGAACTGAACAAGGAGACACTCGACTCGCTGGGAATCGCTGGGACTGCGGTCAGGAAAGCCCAGCCGGTAGCCAAGCGGCCGCAGCCTGAAATGCAGGAAACACCGGAGGCGCAGTCGAACCCCGCCCCAGCGGAGGAAGTCAGGCCCCGTCCTCCGGTGAATCTACGACGCAGCGCCGATGCGCAAGAAAGCGATGTCCCCCGGCCAGTAGCGCCACGCGGTACCATTCCGCCGCCCGCGCCGCTCGATGAAGGCAACGCCATTGCGCCTACTGCTCCGGCCGGGCCGTATTCGGATGTCTTTGCCGGGACGCCCTACGCTTCAGCTCCTCGGATCGTGCAGGAGAGCACGTTGCGGCGCGCTCAGCAGGCGCTCGCGCAGCGGGGCTTCTATCGTGAGGCCATCACGGGCATTCCCGGGCCGGCTCTGGAAGAGGCAGTCCTCACGTACCAGCGAAGCGCTCGTCTTCAGCTGAGCGGGCGACTGGATTTGCAGACCCTGGCCTCGCTCCATCTGCTGCCCGTTCGAGGTGGTTCTGGAAACCCGCAGCTACGCCCTTTCTATCCGCAGGGAGCGGACGCACCACGGCAGGTGTACCGCGGCGTCTGGGTGAATTGAGAATCGGGTAGATTACTTGGTTTCCGAGTCTTCGCTGCGCGCAAAAATCACTCGCGTGCGTGGTGGTATCTCCTGTGATGCCATCGCCCGCTGCAACGGCATCGACAAGCCCAGCTGCCGTCGATATTGGACTGGGCGTGATGGCCCTTTCTTCTTCAAACCTGCATAGTGAAAATCGTGATGCCTCTGCGGCTCTGGCATTCTTCCGTGAGACAGTTGGAGAGGAAGCTAGCCATCTAGTCTATGCGCCGGGCCGAGTGAATCTCATTGGCGAGCATACGGATTACAACGGCGGGTTCGTACTCCCGATGGCCATCGAACTCGGGATCTATATAGCTGCGAAGCCTCGTAATGATCAGCGCATTCGTGTGTGGAGCGCAGAGATGCCGGAGCAGCCCGCGGAATTTATAGCAGATGCATCGGTGAAGCCGGGAGAGCCTTCCTGGAGTAATTATGTTCGCGGAGTGGTTGGCGGCCTATGCACAGCGGGAATGCCACTTCCTGGTTTTGACGCGTGTATTTATGCCAATCTGCCTCCGGGCGGGGGGCTAAGCAGCAGTGCCGCGCTTGAAGTCTCGACGGCCACGCTGGGTGAGTCACTTTCCGGAATGAAGCTGGATCCGCTGAAGAAGGCGCTGCTTTGCCAGCGTGCCGAGCATGTCTATGCGGGTACGCCTTGCGGCATCATGGACCAGTTTGCCGTGACCTTTGCGCAGGAGGGAAATCTGCTGCTCATCGATTGTCAGTCGATGGCGCGTGAGCAGGTCCCGATGGCGGGAACGGACACGACCATTCTGATCATCAACACGATGGTCCGGCACGAGTTGACTGACGGTGGTTATGCAAGCCGTCGCGACGATTGCCATGAGGCAGCCCGGTTGCTGGGAGTAAAGGAATTGCGCGATGTAACTCCGGAGCGGGTGGATGAAGCCCGTGACCTGTTGTCGGAGCGGATCTTCCGGCGGGCTCGCCACGTAACGACCGAAGACCGTCGTACGCTTGCGGCAGCCGGGGCACTGCGCCGAGGTGACTGGTCGGCAATCGGAGAGCTCATGTACGGGAGCCATGATTCGTTGCGGGATGATTTCAATGTGAGCTGCGAGGAACTCGACGCAGTGGTCGCAGCGGCGAAGGCGCTTGGCATCACTCGCGGAGTGTATGGCTGCCGCATGACCGGAGGCGGATTTGGCGGCTCCTGTGTGGCGCTGGTCCAAACCGACAAGGCTCCGGAAATCGAAGCTGCCATTCGTGAAGCGTACGTGCGCGCCACGGGAATCACGCCGACCATTTTTTCCTCACGTCCGGCCAATGGCGCAACGGTGCTCGTGCAGCCGTGAGCCGGCTGTTGGCGATTCTTTACACGGCGTTTTGAGGTCGCATGCGCTTTTGAGTCGCCGTTCCACCCGGAGCGAGAGACAAACACTTAATATCGAATTCCATGAATAAGCCGACGATCCAATTTTCTCCATTTGGCCGAATGCCAGACGGCACCGAGGCCGGTCTTTACACCCTTGGCGTCGAATCAGGGATCCAGCTTTCCATTACGAATTTTGGCGCGGCCATCACGTCTCTGCTAGCTCAAGATCTCGATGGAAACTATGCGGACGTGGTTCTTGGCTACGACACGCTGGAGGGTTATCTAGGTGGAAAATCATTCTTTGGCGCAACTGTCGGGCGTTTCGGCAATCGTATTGCGAAGGGGCGTTTCACGATCGATGGCGTGGAGTATTCGCTGCCGCAGAACAACGGGGCGAACCATCTCCATGGCGGGCCGCTGGGATTCAATCGCCTTCTGTGGCAGGCGCAGATGATCGAGACACCTGAAGGGCCTGCACTGAAGCTGACCCGGACGAGTCCGGATGGCGACCAAGGTTATCCTGGGAATCTAACTGTCGAAGTGACTTATCGACTAATCGACGAACATAGCTTTGCGATTCACTATCGCGCCGAGACGGATCGTGCGACTCCGGTCAATCTGACGAATCACGCGTTCTTCAATCTGCGCGGCCACGATTCGGGCGATATTCTCGGGCATGAGCTAACGTTGTTTTCCGATCGATTCACGGAGGTTAATTCCGAGCTGATTCCAACTGGCGGATTTCGCGAAACGCGCGGCACGGCTTTCGATTTTCAAGGACAACCGATAGGAAAGAGAATTGGTGATGATGACGATCAACTTCGTCTCGGTGGTGGCTATGATCACAATTTTGTCCTGCAGCAAGGAGCCGCTGGAAAGCCGGTGCGCGCGGCGCTTGTCCATGAGCCGAAATCGGGCCGTACGCTGGAAGTTCTGACTACCGAACCCGGCGTGCAATTCTATTCCGGCAACTTCCTCGATGGCACGGAAGTCGGCAAGGGCGGAGCGGTCTATGGCCATCGCAATGGCTTCTGCCTCGAGACGCAACATTTCCCGGATTCGCCGAATCACCGCCATTTCCCGAGCACGATCTTGCGTCCTGGCGAGGTCTATGAGTCGATAACGATTTACCGCTTTGGTGCGCGCCGTCCCGCTTAACGTCCTATGATCGATTCCGCGCCCCATCGCCGCCGTAATGCCCTGACTGGAGACTGGCTGCTCGTCTCGCCGCATCGCACCCAGCGTCCATGGCAGGGGCGTCGTGAGGAGACCGCGACGGCGGAGCGTCCGGCTCACGATCCGAAATGTTATCTCTGCGCCGGGAGCGTCCGCGCAAATGGCGAGGTCAATCCTCACTATGAGAGCACCTTTGCGTTCGATAACGACTTTGCTGCATTGCTTCCTCAAAGTATGGAGCCAGGCTCCGCAAGCGATAGCCTGCTTCAGAGCGAGCCAGTACGCGGGCGCTGCCGTGTGATCTGCTTTTCTCCGCGGCACGATCTCACGCTCGCTCAGATGCCGGTTGGCGGGATCCGCGCGGTGGTTGATACCTGGGCGAATGAGACGGAAAACTTGGGTCGCGACTGGCGCTGGGTGCAGGTTTTCGAAAACAAGGGCGACGTCATGGGTTGCTCGAATCCGCATCCGCACGGGCAGATCTGGGCGAGCGATCACTTGCCGAACGAGATTGCCAAGGAAGACCGTTGCCAGCGCGAGTATTGGGAAACGCATGGCGAGCGGTTGCTCATTCGGTACGCAGGAATTGAGCGGCAAGCCGGATCTCGAGTGGTGCTCGAAAATGCGGAGTGGATTGTGGTGGTCCCATATTGGGCCGTCTGGCCTTACGAAACGCTTCTGCTGCCAAAGATGCCAGTCGCTCGCATTCCCGATCTGACGCCGGGCCAGCGCGACTCGTTGGCTAGCATTCTCAAGCAGTTGCTAACTCGCTACGACAATCTATTCGAGACGCCGTTTCCTTATTCCATGGGATGGCACGGTGCGCCGTTCGGTGGAGAGGAATCCAATGAGCACTGGCAGCTTCACGCGCACTTCTATCCGCCACTGTTGCGCTCGGCTTCCGTGAAGAAATTCATGGTTGGCTATGAGATGCTGGCCGAGCCACAGCGTGACCTAACTCCTGAAGCTGCCGCCGCAAGGTTGCGAGAGGTTTCGGATGTTCACTATCTCGAGAGTCGGAAGTAGGCGTAAATTGGCGACCTTTCAACCTCTGCTGCGAATCTCCATTAGCGCGCTTTTCAGCGGCGGCGGATTCCGCTAAAACCTCGCCACCCGCAGGAAGAGTTCCTGCGGGATGAAGAAGCCCTTGCCCTTACCCTCGTGATATGAATCAACCTACTCCCGAACGTCTGATGCAGTTTGCCTGGGGTTACGCTGCCCCGATCATCATCGAAACCGCCGTCAAGCTGCGTGTGTTCGATTGCCTCGCCGATGCTTCGCGCACGGTGGCAGAGGTCGGCGCTGAAATCGGAGCGTCTCAGCGCGGATTGGTCGCCCTTCTCGATGCTTTGGTCGGGTTCAATCTCCTTGCAAAGGAAGGTGATCGCTATGCGTTGACTCCGGAAAGCGCGGCTTTTCTCGTGAGTTCGCGGCCCGGATATCACGGGGCATTTTTTGCTCATATCACCGATCAGTTGCTTCCCAAGTGGATGCAGCTCGAGGAAGTGGTGCGAACCGGTCAGCCGGCAAAGGTCGTGAATGCGGAAGATCATGGTGCCGCGTTTTTCGAGAAATTTGTCGAGGGCCTATTCCCGCTCAGTTATCGCGCGGCCCAGGTGCTTGCGGAGGATCTCAAGCTTGCGGATGCAAAGGCACCGCTTTCGGTGCTCGATCTCGCGGCCGGTTCTGGCGTGTGGGGGATCGCGCTGGCGCAGGCCTCGCCGCAAGTGCGCGTCACGGCGGTCGACTGGCCAGGAGTGCTTCCGGTGACGGAGCGCGTGGCGAAGCGCTTTGCTGTCGCTGACCGTTTTTCCTTCAGCGCCGGCGATCTTGCTGACGCAGACTTTGGTTCCGGTCACCGCGCCGCGACGCTCGGACATATCCTGCACAGCGAGGGCGTCGAGCGCAGTCAGGCGCTCCTGCGCAAGACCTATGCGGCACTTGCACCGGGCGGAACGATCGCCATTGCCGAATTTGTCCCGAATGATGAACGGACAGGTCCGCCACATACGCTGATCTTTGCCGTGAATATGCTAGTCAATACCGACAAGGGGGACGCGTTTACCTTTGCGCGGATCAGCTCGTGGCTGCGGGATGCCGGGTTCGTGAATATCCGCCAGCTCGAGGCGCCGTCGCCGTCGCCATTGATCCTCGCGGATAAGCCCTAGTTAAGTTGCACTAAGTCAGCCTGAAGTCTCCCATTGCCCTGCCAGTGACGTGTAAGTCAGTTGGTAAGCGTTTGCTTCTCGACTGAGCCGTCGCTGGCGGGCATTGTTTTTTGAAATGTCACACACACCTGTTTCCCGGGATCCCGCCAGATTCTGGCTCCCGGCCGCAGGCTGGTATCGGGTACTTTGGGGCATGGCGATCATTGCCCTGTGTGTGGTGGGCTCCCGCTCGCTCTTTCCGGCATCAAAGGTCACTCGCGAGATTTACGTGGGACCCGACGCGGCGCTCGAGATGTACGGGGAGAATGCCATCCGGCAACCCGGAGCGCTTGGCGCGCTCCGCAGCGCGATTGAGCGGTTGCCGGAGAGTCGCCCAATCAAGGTCTTCGCACGCCCCGGCGATGACCATAACGCTTCAGTGGAGCAACTAGTGCTCTATCTTGCGTGGCCCCGGAGCGTCGATTGCACAGAGAAAGCTCCCGGCGCGGAGGGGGACACGATCGCCTCGATGCGCGAGCGGTATTCCGCGATAATTCTGTGCGGTTGGCATTCCCCGGATGGAGCGCCGGGAGTCCATCGGATTGGGCCCGAACTGGAGGTCGTGCCGTTGTATCCGTCGCTGCCTCCGGCGCCGGCTCTGGACTTGCCGCCTTATGCTCCATGAATAACTGGTTGGAAGGAATTCCTGCTCTCCTTTTCGTGGTGCTGATGGGCAGCGGAATCGTGCTGACCGCGTGGCGGGGAAATCGACCGCTTTCCGTTGCGGAATGGCTGGGCTGGTCATGGCTCGCGGGCACTGCCGCGATTTCTGTTCTACTGGCGTTGGTGGGACCATTAATCCAGTCACCGATGTTGGTTCTGCTGATATGTGTGGCAGCGGTTTGTTCCGGCGTTTTGGCGTGGATTCTCGCGCGGATCAGGCCGGGGCTGGCGTGGTTTCCAGTGGAGGCTGCGACTTGGGAGAAATGGCTGGCGCTTGTGCCGCTGGCTGCCATGGCGTGGGTGTTTTCACAGGCATTTGCCGGACCGCTTTACTCGGATGCGCTCCTGATTTGGGAATTCAAGGCGCGGGCCGCGTTTCTCAATGGCGGTTATGTTCCTCCGACACTCTTCTCCGACGCTTCGCGCGTGGCTCTGCATCCGGGCTATCCGCTCTATCTTCCTTTATCGGAGTTATGGGTCTATCTCTGGCTCGGCGAATGCGACCAGACGACGGTGAAGGTCCTGTTTCCGCCTTTCTATTTCGCGGCCGCGTGCCTGCTGTGGGGAGGTGTTTCGCGGATGACCGGCTGTCTCTGGGCGGGCGTGGTTGCGGCAACGATTCCGATCTTTATTCCTGAGTTATCGGCCAATGGCGCGGTGCTCGATGGCTATGCCGATTACCCGCTTGGTGTATTCTATCTGGCGGCGATCGTGGCGGTGCTGCTGCCTCGCGATGAGGAGTCTTTTGGTCAGTGGTTTCTGGCAGCTGGGGCGGCTGCGATGCTGCCCTGGATCAAGCAGGAGGGGATTCTTCTCTGGATGAGCTTTGCCATCGTCACCGACATCGTCTGTGGCGCGCGCCGTTGGCGAACCGCGCTGTGGACGGTCCTTCCCGGGGCCCTTGTCATGGCTGCGTGGAAACTCATTACGCGCCATTTGGCTGTGCCTCCGGAAATGACTTTTCTGCCAGTAAGTGCATCGACAATGCCGCAGGCGATTTCACGCATTGGCTCTGTCGCAAATTACTTCCTGCAGGAGTTGGGTAAGTGGGAAAGCTGGAGCCTGCTTTGGGTGCTGGCGATTCCGGCGATGGCCTGTCTCGCGTTGCGGAAAACGAAGGGAATCGCATTGATCGCAGCGATCATTCTGCCGCTCGTGCTGGATCTCGTGCCGTATCTTTTCACCCGGCTCGATCTCAACTGGCATCTTCAGAATTCCTGCACTCGGTTGGTGCTTCACTCGGCACTTACAGCGGTGCTGGCATTGGGCGTAGTGCTCGTGCCGTGTTCGGCAAAGGCAAAGGATAAGCGTGTGGAGCCTGAGGTAACTAAGGAACCGGATGTGGCAGAACCAGTTGCGGCTGAGAAGCCAGTTGAGGCTGAGGAGCCTGTTGTGGAAGAGCAGCCTGTTGTGGAAGAGCAGCCTGTTGTGGAAGAGCAGCCTGTTGTGGAAGAGCAGCCTGTTGTGGAAGAGCAGCCGGTTGTGGAAGAGCAGCCGGTTGTGGAAGAGCAGCCGGTTGTGGCAGAGCCGGTTGCAGGGCAGGAGCTCCATTCGCCTGAGGAATCGACTCAAAAGGACCCAGCCGGCGAGATGAGCAAGTCGCCTCCCAAAAATGAAAAGCCGCCCGAGCAGATGTCGCTGCCACTATAGGCGCGACATGTTCCAGGGCGGCTCGATCAGCTCTCGCCTGCGGTTGCGAGTTAGACTGTCGCGGCTCGCAGCGCCAGCGCGGTGGATGCGACGGCTGCTCGCTGGTCTTCTTCGAGTCCGCTAAGAAGCGGAAGGATTTCGCCGGTATCGGCGACGCCCGCGAGTGACACGGCTTCGTGCAGGACGCGCACCGGGTTGATGGCGTTGCGCAGGTCTTCCAGCGGCTTGAAGGTTTCGCGGATCGCTTCTGCTTCAGCCCAATCGCCGGTCTTGATTGCTCGCAGCATCCGTTGTGACAACGCGGGGGCGACGCACACGCAGCCGGAAGTAAAGCCATTGCAGCTGAAGTCGCGGAGATGAGTGATGGCGGGTTGTTCGCCAATGCCGCTCACGACGATCTCGCCGCCAACTAGTTGAATTAGTTCCGAAAGGAACGGATCCTCGGACGGATTCTGCCGAACGATGGCGTACTTGATCCACGAGATGAGCCCATCGGCCACGAGCCCGGCAGCGCCTTCCGTAGTGATGTAACCTTCCGCTTTGATATAGAGAACGACAGGTTTGCCGTAGAGCTCGGCAAAGCGGCGGATCCCGGTCTCTACCCCTGTCGAGGTATTCAGGCCGGTATGCGGGAGAATCATCACGGTTGGAAAATCGAAGTCGTGCAGGATCACTGCCTGATCGAGCGAGAGTCCGTAAGCGGGGCCAGCCGACGGAACGACAAGCGTGCCTGGGGCCGCCGCTTCCGCGAGCATTTGGAGCGTGTCCGCATACTCGCTGGGGCGGATGTGATAGAAGTTCGCATTCCCGCCATAGAGCAGGGTGTTGACGCCGCCGGATTCCAGGTGGCGGATGATGCGCGTGTTTTGCTCGCGGTCGACGTGTTGCTGCTGATTGCGCGCCAGTGGCGGCACGGCAATGACCGATTGGGCGAGGCGTACCGGGGTAATGGGACGGGTATCCATGTTACTAAGTCAGGCTAAGTCAATAGATCTCGGGCTCGGGAGTTTGTTTGCCGTCGCGATGCAGAAAGCGAAAATCGCAGCCTTCGTTGGCCTGGGTGATTTCATCGAGAAAGAGCCGTCCGTAGCCGCGTGTGAAGCGCGCCGGACGCGGCTGCCATTCAGCGCGCCGACGGGAAAGCTCGTCGTCGGAGACGTCGAGATGGAGACGACGCGCTTCCACGTCGAGTTCGATCATGTCGCCATCGCGGACCAGGGCGAGCGGTCCGCCGATGGCCGATTCCGGCGCAATGTGCAGCACGCATGTACCGTAACTAGTGCCGCTCATCCGGGCATCGGAAATGCGCACCATGTCGCGAATGCCTTCCCGTAGGAGTTTCTTCGGGATTGGAAGCATGCCCCACTCGGGCATGCCTGGCGCGCCCTGCGGACCTGCGTTTTGCAGGACGATTACCGTATCTTGCGTGGCCGGCAGATCCTCGAGATCGATGCGGGCCTTCAGATCCGGGTAATCGCGAAATACCAACGCCGGGCCTCGATGCCGGAGCAGGGCGGGGTTGGCCGCGGTAGGTTTGATCACCGCGCCATCGGGCGCAAGATTGCCGTGGAGGACATAAGTCCCGCCCGTCGGAGCGAGCGGCTTGGAGCGTGGAAGGATGACCTCGGAATTGAATACTTCAGCCCCGGCGATTTGTTCTCCGAGCGTGCCGCCTGTCACTGTGCGCGCTTCGGTGTGGAGTAAGTCGCGGATGACTTCAAGAAAGGCGCGAAGGCCGCCCGCGTCGTGAAAGTCGGGCATGAGATAGCGGCCTGCGGGACGGAGATTTGCGACAACCGGAGTGGTTTGCGAAAGGCGGTCGAAATCCGCCAGCGTGATGTCCACGCCGGCGCGCCGGGCCATCGCAATGATATGCACGATCGCGTTCGTGGAACCGCTCAGCGCGAGATCGGCGACGATGGCATTTTCAAAGGACTGCCTTGTGAGGAAATCGGACGGCTTCCAGTCTTCCCAGATCATCTCGACGATGCGGCGTCCGCAGGCAGCGGCCATGCGGGAATGTTCGGAAAAAACGGCGGGGATCGAGGCAGCGCCGGGAAGCGTGAGGCCGAGTGTTTCGGTAATGCACGCCATCGTGGCAGCAGTTCCCATGGTCATGCACACGCCGGGCGAGCGCGCGATCCCGTCTTCGAGTTCCTGCCAGGCATCGCAGCCAATGCGTCCTGCTCGGCGTTCGTCCCAGTACTTCCAGACATCGCTGCCGCTGCCGAGTGTCTCGCCGCGCCAGCAGCCTTTGGCCATCGGTCCGGCCGGGAGAAAAATGCAGGGGAGATTCGCCGAGAATGCGCCCATGAGCAGCGCTGGCACCGTCTTGTCGCAGCCGCCCATGAGCACGGCGCCATCGATCGGGTGACAGCGGAGCATTTCCTCCACCTCCATCGCGACCATGTTGCGATAGAACATGCTCGTCGGCTTCATGAACATCTCGCTGAGTGTCGTCACCGGGATTTCCACGGGGAATCCGCCCGCCTGCCAGACGCCGCGCTTTACCTCCTCGGCACGATCGCGGAAATGGGTGTGGCAGGTATTGAGATCGCTCCAGGTATTGAGGATGCCGACGACCGGCTTGCCCATGAATTCCTCGCTCGAATAGCCCATCTGTTTCGTGCGGGAGCGGTGGCCGAACGAACGGAGGTCGTCATGGCCAAACCAGCGCCAGGAGCGAAGCTGTTCGGGAGTCTTTCGAGGGGGCGGACAGTCAGGGGAAGACATTGAGGGAAGCGCACCATAGGAACCGTCATGGATCTTGGGAAGACTGAATGGTAAGTCGGTTGCGATTCGGGCAACCGGCGGACGACACAACTAAGGAGCTGCGTTTTGAAATCCTGGCGGGTCGTGCTCAATTCCAGCAGTGACGAACCGCACGGGCTCTGCCAAACAGTGCGGGCATCGATCCGGCTCGCCTGAAAAGCGGGCTGGATTTTTCGGCAACGCGGCCCCGCGTGTTTCCTTTCCCCCTCATGATTCCTCTCCTCATTGTTCTGCTCGGCGCAGGCCTTGTCATCGGCCTGATTCTTGGCTTTCGCCTGCATGCATTTCTTGCACTGATCGGTGCCGCCCTCGTGGTTGTTTCGATAACGCCGGAGTCTTTCCGTGTCCGGAGCGCGGCAAGAGGTCAGACGGCGGAAGTCGCGTCGTTCGATTCCGCGTCGAGAATCGTGCAGTTCACAGGCGCCACGGCGAAACTCGTCAAAGCGCCGGGAGAGTTTCACGTAGTGG
>OUNM010473977.1_pt1 | contig 34916 bp, 25 predicted proteins | sample 1769961 | NCBI WGS metagenome assembly OUNM01 (sample SAMEA3914820, study PRJEB12502) | metagenome | biome: forest; material: soil | place: USA | collected 2012-03-12 | depth 0.3 m | reverse complement strand
TTGATGAGGGCTCGGATTTCTCCTATTTGATTCGGATCCAAACCTGTCAAAGGCTCATCCAGTACCAAGATTTCCGGATCGTGGACAAGCGCTTGGGCCAAGCCTACCCGTTGGCGGTATCCTTTGGAAAGGGTTCCTATTTTTTTCCCTTGTTCGGGAACAAGCCCTACTCTTTCGATCGAATCCAGCACGGCCTTACGCGAATTCTTCAGCCGATAAACAGAGGCTACAAAATCCAAATATTCGTGCACGTACATATCCAAGTACAAGGGATTATGTTCCGGCAAATAGCCGATTTTCTGCTGGACTTGTTGGGGGTATTTCAGCACATCGATCCCACTTATCGAGACGGAACCTGAAAAAGGAGGCAGATAACCCGTCACTATTTTCATGGTCGTGGACTTTCCGGCGCCGTTGGGTCCTAAAAAACCCGTGATTTGCCCTTTTTCCGCCGAAAAAGAGATGTCGTCCAATGCCCATTGTGTGCCATACTTCTTGCAGAGATGTGAAATGTGAACAGACATAGGGGCAATTGGGTGGCAAATATACAAGGAAATGGGAGTATGTAGAAAAAAAGAGCGTCTTGGGAATTCCCAAGACGCTCCGATAAAATGGACTTGCGTTCTCCTTATTTGATGAAAAGCAATTCCCTGTATTTTGGAAGAGGCCAATCCTCGTCATCCACCATTACTTCCAACTTGTCCACACAATAGCGGATTTTGTCGAAGTAAGGTTTAATTTTATCGCAATAGGCAAGTGCTTTCTCTTTCTCGCTGCTCAATACGTTGGCTTTTTTCCTTTCTTCTACCATGGCATCCACGTCTTCATTGATCGAATCGATAAATTTAGAGATCTCGATGATGTTGTCTTTCAAGGTTTTGTTGGCCTTGTCTGCCATGCCGATTTCTTTCAACCCACGAAGGTTATCAATCAATTTGTTTTGGTAAGCGATTGCAGTAGGGATGATGTGGTTGATGGCCAAATCGCCGATGATCCTCGCTTCGATTTGCACTTTTTTCACATAATTTTCCAACATGATTTCATAACGTGCGTGCAATTCACGCTCTGTCATGATCCCGTTGCCTACCAATACTTGCTCCGCTTTCTTGGTAACATAGAAATCAAGTGCAGGAGGAGTCGTAGGCACGTTGTTCAACCCACGTTTTTTCGCTTCTACCTTCCATTCGTCAGAATAGCCGTTTCCTTCAAAACGGATGGATTTTGATTTAATGGTATAATCACGTAGCACATTGATAATGGCCACTTCCTTCTTCGTTCCTTTGGTAATTTGCTTGTCTACTTCTGTTTTGAACTTCGTCAACTGGTCGGCCACGATACAGTTCAAAATCGTCATAGGGTTCGCACTATTGGCTGTACTTCCTACGGCACGGAATTCAAATTTGTTCCCTGTGAAAGCGAAAGGAGAAGTACGGTTCCTGTCTGTGTTGTCCAACAAGATTGGCGGGATTTTGTTGATGCCCAATTTCAAATATACATTGTCTCCTTTGTCTACTTTTATTTTGGCATTTTTTTCCAATTCATCCAAAACGGCCGTCAATTCAGCTCCTACGAAAACAGATACAATCGCGGGAGGAGCTTCGTTGGCACCCAAACGGTGGTCGTTTCCAGCAGCAGCAATAGACGCCCTCAGCAAATCGGCGTGTTCATACACGGCCATGATCGTGTTCACAAAGAAGGTAAGGAACCAAAGGTTTTCTTTTGGTTTTGAGCTTGGGGCCAACAAGTTTTTGCCCGTGTTGGTGGCAATCGCCCAGTTGTTGTGTTTTCCGCTTCCGTTCACACCTGCAAATGGCTTCTCATGGAAAAGCACTTTGAGGTTATGTTTTTCCGCTACTTTCTCCATCAAATCCATCAATAGGATGTTGTGGTCAACAGAAAGGTTGATTTCCTCGAACACAGGAGCACACTCGAATTGGCCTGGTGCCACCTCGTTGTGACGCGTGCGTACAGGAATGCCTAATTTTTGTGCTTCGATTTCAAAATCGACCATGTACGCATGTACACGAGGAGGAATAGAGCCAAAATAATGGTCTTCCAATTGTTGTCCTTTTGCCGGAGGGTGACCGAAAACCGTACGACCTGCCATTACCAAATCAGGGCGGGCATAGTACAAGGCACGGTCAATCAAGAAATACTCTTGTTCCGGACCCAATGTAGCATACACCTTGGTTACTTCTGTGTCGAAATATTGGCATACATCGGTCGCTGCTTTATCCAAGAACGCAAGTGACTTCAACAAAGGCGTTTTGTAGTCTAGCGCTTCGCTTGTATAAGAGACAAAAACGGTAGGGATACAAAGTGTTTTGATATTTCCTTGTTCAAAAATGAATACAGGGGAAGTCGAATCCCAAGCAGTATAGCCGCGCGCCTCAAATGTACTGCGGATACCTCCATTTGGGAACGAAGAAGCATCAGGCTCTTGTTGGATCAACGCAGAACCTTTGAAACGTTCCAATACTTTTCCGTCGCCGGTCGGCTCGAAGAATCCGTCGTGTTTCTCAGCAGTGGTACCTGTCAAAGGTTGGAACCAGTGTGTATAGTGTGTCACTCCTTTTTCCATTGCCCATGATTTCATGGCAGAAGCAACGGCGTCAGCAAGAGAAGAATCAATTTTTTCACCTTTGTTGATGACAGAATTCAGTTTTTTGTAAGTATCTGGGGAAAGATACATTTTCATCGTCTCGGTGCTGAAAACATTTGTTCCATAATAATCCGAAACTTTGGACGAAGGCAGCCTCACATCCACAACTGGTCTGTTTTGAGCCTGTTCCAGGGCTTTTTTCCTAAAATCTGCTGACATACGATTAATTTTTAACGTTAAGGGGGTTAAGGTTTAAAGCAAGACAAAAATAGAAAATTTGACCACAAAAAAAGGCTATTGATATTTTTTTTTGATCCAATCTCTCAAAAATACATTCTTTTGGACGAAAGTAGTTTAATTTTGAGACCGATTATCAAAAAAAATGATTTTTCGAAAAAAAATGGATTTCCGGATCTTTTCTGGCAAAAGCTATTTTTCAAAAAAATGAATATAACATCATTAAATGCGTTCGAAAAGTCCTCCAATACCCATATATATTTATTTGGCCACAGAAGTGGGTACCCCTCTTTTTGACTCGGTGCCTGCTTTTGCGTTTTGCCTCCGTGGATGCGGGGGAAGAGGCGAACCAATCGGATTCCGGTTCATTTCCACGCTGTTGCCGCTTGGTTTCCAAAGCTCTTGTTCTCCATAAATGCCCGGACTCTTGTTCACTTGCAGCTTATTGTAGAGGCCCACATCGTTCGGTTCCAAATTGATGTCTTTTACCAATACGGTTCCTGCTGTGGTACCGTCGCTCCTCCATAGTTCGTTGTTATGGATACTGTCATTGGCGGCGAAATAGAGCATTCCATTGAGATTCACCAAATACGAAGGGGCTGAGCTGCCCGGACCTGGGTAAATATCTTTTACTAAGGAAGTGCCAGAATATGTCCCGTTGCTTTTCCAAAGCTCGATCCCACCGGAACCGTTATTCGCAGTAAAAAAAAGTACGCCATTGAGGTTGATGAAATTGGAAGGGGAAGAGCCTATCGATCCTACATAGATGTCCTTTACCAGCATGGTTCCGGCAGCTGTCCCATTCGATTTCCAGAGTTCGACTCCATGACTGCTGTCTTTGGCGGCAAAAAACAGGGTGCCGTTGATATTGATCAGATTCCGCAATTGAGAATCCCCTGTTTGTTTGCTATTGGATTGGGAAAAAAGCACATGGCCCGTCAATACAAGCACAAAAAAAACCGATAAAGAAAAGCTGTTCATACGTATTCAGATTCAAGGGTAGGTAAATTGAGAAGGCTAGGAAGTTTAAAGGTATCCAAATTTTCACTCTTCCATCATTTTTTAGATGTTAATTTCTACCCTTCTCCTTTTCGCTCCACCGCTTTTTTGTTACAACATTATTATTCCCACCTTAAATTGGATTTTTGTAAGAAATTCTGAAGAAAATCTTAATCCAAGGGCCTGTTGTTGAAAAGGATATAGCCGACGTGAAGCAAGATCCCAAGCTCCTTTTTCGGATCGTCATAATAGAGCCCGCTCAAACTTATAGGGCCAAAGGGACTCCAGTACACCATGTTTACGTTGCCGCAAAAACGGAGCTTGTCAAGCAAAAAATAGCTATTGGTAGATTGGTCAGGCAAGATTTCGAGCCGGTTGTAACGTTGGAAGAAATAGGCTTCGGATCTGAAGTGCAATTTCGGGGCGATCTTGACGACCGCCTTTAATCCTCCTGCCACGTATTGAAATCCTCTGAAGTTTTCGAGAAAGAGTGTCTTACTGTCGAGCATTGGAGTAAAGGCAGACTCCAAGATCACTGTAGACATGTAATTGCGAAAAGTAGGCTGATTGGAGAATACGCCTTCCATGAGGCAGCCGACCGAAAAGGATTTCGCGATGGGGAGATATTGCTCGTATTTTGCTTTCAATTTGAACCATTCGTGGTATTTGAAATAGCGATTTTGGAAGAGGGAGGTTGTGCCTGGCTCATGCACCTCGTTGGCAAAAATGTATTTGGCGCTCAGGCTATACGAAATGCCGCTGGTGGGGTACATTTTCTTGTCCAAATCGTAACGGTCTATCGCCACTCCGGGATATATCCCTTCTGTCAACGTCAAATCCAACTTCTCTTTGTCGTTTAGGGAAAGGTTGTTGGAATATTTATCGACCATGTTGAAATAGGCGAATTGTGCCAAGATCCGCGTCCTCGACCGTAGCGGCATCCCGACTGTGAGCCCAGCTTTAAGATCATTCTGTGTGATATAGGTAGGAATTTGGTCATCGATGATAATCTCATTGAGACGGAGAAAATCCCATTGGTTCCAGGTCAATTCCGGCTCTAAATAAATAGGTTCTTTGAGCACTGGCCAAATGATGCGAAGTTTGGTTTGGGCCGAATGATAGAACCTACCTGAGTAAAAATTCCCATACCAGTTAAAGGAAAGGCGGTTGATAAAACTATAGCTGTATCCCAGGTACAACTCTTGCAATGATCGGGTAGCGATGTTTCCGCCGAGTTCCAACTCCAGTCTCCTGTCAAGCCCCATTTTCATCTCCAAATCGTATTTGCTTTCCTTTTTATTCCATTTAATAAGGGGGAAGAGCACGTTGAAATTTCCGTCTTGAACGATCCGGTAGTAGCGCAACTTGAATTTGTCTAATGTGAGCTCCTTTTTCCGTTCCCGGATCGTGTTGTAAACGAAATTTTTTTGCCTTTTATCCAAGCCCGTGATTTTAATGGTCCCGAAACTGTTCGGCTTTTCTTGGTCCCTGAACCGTTTTCTTTTTTCCATAAGTTGCATATATCCCAAAGTATCACGCAACTGTGAGAGAAGAGGGCTGAACTTTTTCTTTGCCATGTCATATCCTGCCCGGATCATTTTATCTGCTTTGTCAAAGTCCTGGGTGCTTAGCTCTGACAGTTCCGGTTGGATATAAATCCCGTCTTGCTTGATCAAAGTAGAATCCGACTTGGCAAAAAGCATGTAAATGAGGGCTCTGGAAATGTGCATTTCATCGTTCTCATATGGATAATCGGTAAATGTCTTGGAAGAGACGTTCACTCCCATGACATAGTCCGGTTTGAATTCGCTATACGCCACATCCACAGGGAAATTGTTGTAAATGCCCCCATCGTACATATACCTTCCGTTGATCTTGAAGGGTTTGAAAAATAGGGGCACCGACATTGTCGCACGCAGTGCCTCGCTTAGGTTACCTTCTTTGAGCACAATCTTATTTTGGGAAAAAACATCGGCCGCTATGCAACGGAAGGGAACGACGAGGCTATCAAAATTGTCGGTGATCGCGGACGTGCTGGCTACCAACGTAGAGATGGCCAAATTCAAGGGCGCATCGTCCACTAAAATCGGTTTGATGGAAGGCCGCAACATCGTATCGGTTTTGAACGAAATGGAGACGATGGAAGCATTCTCTTCCTTCCTTAGGTAATAATTGTTGTATTCATCGTCTATTTTCCCAGAAGACCACCGCAAAAAATCTTCCGAAGTCGCGATCGTTTCCATTTCCGAAGGGGTGTATCCGGCGGCATAAAAACCTCCTACCAAGCCCCCCATCGAAGTCCCTACGATCGAGTGAACAGGAATTTTATTTTCTTCTAAATACTTTAAAACCCCTATGTGAGCCAAGCCTTTAGCACCGCCTCCGCTCAATACCAATGCCACTTTCCTTTGACCAAACAAGGACATGGACAAAAGCAGAAAAAGGCAAGATGATATGATTTTTTTAATAAAGAGTGTAAATTAACGTCCCAATTTAGGCATCCTACCCTATTATAAAACATAAAAATCATGGCTTTTGGTACACGTTCTGATTTTTTTTCCGAAAAAAAAGTTTTCAACCGATTTGCATTATTCATGACTTTGAGCATCTGCTTTTCTTCCTGTCAAAAAGTACCCGTGACGGGGAGAAGGCAATTTGATGTCATCCCCGGATCGGAAATGCAATCCATGAGCTATACCAATTACAAACAGTTCCTATCCGAAAACAAGCTATCGGCCGATGCGGAAAAAACGGCCATGGTAAAACGTGTAGGCGCACGGATCCAGCATGCCGTGGAGCAATACATGGCACAAAACAATTTAAGCTCGGAATTGAAAGGGTTCAATTGGGAGTTTAACTTAGTGGAAAGCAATGAGGTGAACGCGTGGTGCATGCCGGGAGGAAAAGTCGTCGTGTACACGGGCATCATTCCCGTGGTAAAAGACGAGACAGGGCTCGCCGTCGTACTGGGCCATGAAATTTCCCATGCCATTGCCAACCACGGCGGGGAGCGCATGAGCCAACAGCTCGCCGTGCAAGCGGGCGGAGCTGCACTTTCGGTAGCCTTGGCCAGCAAGCCTGCCTTGACACAGCAAATTTTCATGCAAGTATTCAATGCGGGAAGCAATGTGGGAATTTTGCTTCCTTATAGCAGATTGCAAGAATCTGAAGCTGACCATCTTGGACTTATCTTTATGGCCATGGCTGGCTATGATCCCAGCAAAGCGTTGGATTTTTGGCAGCGGATGAAAGCGCAGAGCGGAAGCAAACCACCCGTGTACCTCTCCGACCATCCCGACGACGACAAGCGCATTGCAGATCTTCAAAAGGAATTGCCGGAAGCGCAGAAGTATTACAAGCCACAGTAAATTTTAGCACACATTCGTCAACTCATAAAGCCTAAACCGCAGAGATCACCAAGTTTTTCGCAAAGAAGACGCAGAGGGATGGGTACATTTTCCGAATTTAATCTTCTTCTTTAGGGTGGTAAGCTCTTAGAGACCTTTTCGGTTCTCTTCTTCGCGGCCTCTTCGGTTTAAAAAGCCTACTGTTTTGAATGAGGGTGGAACAATTCTTTACTCCACTTCTACGAGAAAGTAGTTCTTTTTGCCCTTTTGAATGACCAAGAACTTATCTTTCAATAGAGGGTATTCTACTTTTTGTGCAGGATCGGCCACTTTGTTTTTGTTTACGCTCACCCCGCCTCCTTGGATCATTTTCCGTGCTTCTCCTTTGGAAGGGAAGATGATGTTTTGTGTCTCCACGGAAAGGAAATCGGTCACATTCTGGGTATTGGTCCAGATGTCTTTGGATATTTTCACGAACGGAACTCCTTCAAAAACGGCCAAAAGGGTTTCTTCGTCCAAAGACAGCAATTGCTCGGAAGTACCATTGCCAAAGAGAATCTCGGAGGCTCTTACCGCATTTTCGTATTCTTCCCGACTGTGTACGCGGCATGTTACATCTTCGGCCAAGGCTTTTTGCAACAAGCGTTCATGCGGCTTCTCTTGGTGGGACTGGATAAGTGCGTCGATTTCTTCCTTTTCTTTCAGGGTAAAAATTTTGATGTAGTTTTCGGCATCCGCATCTGCGGCATTGAGCCAAAACTGGTAAAATTTATAGGGAGAAGTCTTATTCTTGTCCAACCAAATATTGCCGGACTCAGATTTACCGAATTTAGTCCCATCTGCCTTTTTGATCAAGTGGGTGGTCAGCGCAAAGGCTTCTCCCCCATTTTTTCTCCGGACCAGTTCTGTCCCCGTGGTGATGTTTCCCCATTGGTCGCTTCCGCCCATTTGCAATTTGATCCCTTTGTGCTGGTAAAGATGAAGGAAGTCGTATCCTTGAATCAATTGATAGGAAAATTCCGTGAAAGACATGCCATTTTCCAGCCGGTTCTTGACAGAATCCTTGGCCATCATGTAATTGACGGACAGGTGTTTCCCCACATCGCGGATAAAATCCAAGAAAGAAAACTCTTTGAACCAATCGTAATTATTGACTATTTCTGCGGCATTTTCCCCGCAGTCGAAATCGAGGAATTTTTCTAATTGCTTTTTCTGGCTCTGCAAATTGTGCTGCAACGCATCTACATCCAGCAAATTGCGCTCTTGGCTCTTGCCCGACGGATCGCCCACCATGCCTGTGGCACCTCCCACAAGAGCCACTGGTAGGTGTCCACATTGCTGGAAATGCATCAACGTCATCACTTGGACCAAATTGCCCACCCCGAGAGAATCTGCCGTAGGGTCGAAGCCAATATAGGCTTTCACGCGCTCGCCTGAATTGAGCAAGGCTTCGGTGCCGGGAACCATATCATGCAACATTCCCCGCCAGCGCAATTCTTCTACAAAATTCTTCATGGTGTCTTTTCTCTCGTAATGGGCTGCAAAATTCGGTTTTTCTCCTGTATTTTCAAGAATAGATTTTATAAACCCTTTTCCACTGAACTCCACGACTTCTATTTTCTTGTTCTATCGCCACAAAATTATCTGTTCGGGGACATTATCCTGCCCCATTCTGGGAAGTCTTCTTATTTTTGAATCCCAAACTCTTGTATGCCTGTAAAAAAGGAAGCCGCCCTAGTATTTATTTTCATCACGGTTTTATTGGACGTGATCGGCTTTGGCATCATTATCCCCATTTTCCCCAAACTGATCGAGCAGCTTATCCAAGGTGATTTAAGTGCCGCTTCTCTGTACAGCGGTTGGCTTATGTTTGCCTTCTCGGTCATGCAGTTTATTTTTTCTCCCATCTTGGGCAATTTAAGCGACCGCTTTGGCCGAAGGCCAGTGTTGCTTTTGTCCCTTTTGGGCTTCGGCATCGATTATATCTTCCTTGCATTTGCTCCTACGATTGAATGGCTATTCGTGGGCCGCATCATTGCTGGTATCATGGGAGCGAGCTATACCACCGCCACTGCCTACATTGCCGATATCAGTGCCCCGGAAAAGAGGGCGCAGAATTTTGGCCTGATCGGGGCCGCCTTTGGGATCGGATTTATTATCGGCCCCGTGCTGGGCGGGCTTTTAGGCAAATTAGGAACCCAAGTGCCTTTTTTGACGGCTGCCGGCCTCACGCTCCTCAATTGCTTGTATGGCTATTTTATTTTGCCAGAATCCCTTTCGCTGCAAAACCGTAGGCCTTTTTCTTGGAAAAGAGCCAATCCTGTCGGTGCGCTTGTCCAATTGAAGCGCTATCCCTTGATTTTCGGCTTGGCAGGTTCTTTTCTTTGTTTCAATATCGCAGGCCATGCTACACAAAGCACGTGGACATTTTTCACGATGGAACACCTGAAATGGGACGAGACATGGGTAGGCTATTCCTTAGGAGTCGTAGGCGTGTTGATCGCGATCGTGCAGGGCGGCCTCATGGGACGCATCAATGCCGCACTGGGTTTGCAACGTTCTGTCTACACCGCCTTTTTGCTGTACACGGTCGCCAATCTCCTTTTTTCTTTTGCCAATCAGAGTTGGATGATGTTTGTGTACTTGGTCCCTTATTGCCTGGGAAGCATTGCGGGACCTTCTTTGCAGAGCATCATGTCCAATCAAGTTCCCGCCAATGAACAAGGAGAGCTTCAAGGCTCTCTCACAAGCCTCATCAGCATCACTTCGATTATAGGCCCTCTGCTCATGACCAATTTGTTCGCTTTTTTCACCTCGAAAGAAGCTCCCTACTTTCCAGGCGCCCCCTTTTTGATGGCCGCAGTCCTCACATGTGTCAGCGGACTGCTCGCCTACCGTTCTTTTTCTAAAAAAGCATTGACTTCTTAATTCCCATGGCATCGCTCGACGAAAGGCTGCACCAAATCCTCCCCAAAGAACGGATCAAAAACCGATTGATCGACTGCTTGGCATTTTCCAGCGACGCAGGGTTTTACCGCCTTATCCCCAAAGCCGTCGTACAACCTGTGGACGAAAGTGAAATCCAAGCTTTGTTTTGTCTTTCGAGAGAATTGAACATTCCCTTGACGTTCCGTGCGGGAGGCACAAGCTTATCGGGTCAATCTGTCAGCGATGGGCTATTGGTAGACTTGAGCCAACATTGGCGAAAAATAAGTCCTTTGGATCAAGGCAAACTTGTCCATGTGCAACCCGGGGCGATCGGGTCCTGGGTAAACATCTCCCTCAAACCCCATGGACGGAAAATAGGCCCAGACCCTTCGTCCATTGCAGCGGCTATGATGGGAGGCATTTTGGCCAACAATGCCAGTGGCATGTGCTGTGGGGTGCACGCCAATTCTTACCACACCTTGCACAGCATCCGTTTCCTGCTCCCGAGCGGTGCCGCTTTTGATACTTCCCTGCCGGAAGAGTATGCCCGTTTCGAGCAAGAAGAGGCTTCCTTATTTGCCATCCTTCAACGTTTGAAGCGTCAAATCAGGCAGTCGGCAACCTTAAGCGAGAAAATCCGCACCAAATATTTGCTCAAGAACACCGTGGGCTATTCGCTGAATGCTTTCTTGGATTATGAACATCCTTTGGATATTTTGGCCCATTTGCTCATCGGATCCGAAGGCACCTTGGCTTTCATCTCGGAAGCCGTCTTGCAAACATTGCCGGACCTCCCTTACAAAGCAACTTCCCTGCTCATTTTTCCCTCTATCGAAGAGGCCTGCCATGCCATTCCGATCCTTAAAAATTGCCAAGCAGAAGCAGTGGAACTGATGGATCGAGCCTCTTTGCGATCGGTCGAAAGCAAAGAAGGAATGCCTTCCGAATTGCGTTCCTTGCCAGAAAAATCGGCTGCGCTTCTCGTGGAATTTCAATCTGGCACTGCACAGGGACTGGATACATTGCTTTCCGAAGCGCTTCCTTTATTGCAAAAGATGCCGACACTTTTCCCAGTGGAATTCACACTGGATGCGGCCCACCAGGCAAAATTGTGGAAGATCCGGAAAGGCCTGTTTCCCGCAGTGGGGGCAGTTCGGCAACAAGGAAGTACTGTCATTTTGGAAGACATCGCTTTTCCCGTGGAACAATTGGCCGCTGCCATTACCGATTTGCAAGTGCTTTTTGCCCAATATGCCTATCAAAATGCGATCATATTCGGCCATGCAAAAGACGGAAACCTGCATTTCGTGGTGACGCAACTGTTCGACAAGGAAACAGAAATAAAACGGTATGAACGTTTTATGGAGGACCTCGTCCATTTGGTAGTGGTGAAATACAAGGGCTCTTTAAAAGCGGAACATGGCACAGGACGCAACATGGCCCCTTTTGTAGAGACCGAATGGGGCCCAGAGGCATATGCCATCATGGAAGAAGTAAAAAAAGCCATCGACCCTTCTTTTCTTCTGAATCCGGGTGTGGTGATCAGCGATGACAAGCAAGTACACCTTAAAAATCTAAAATCGCTTCCCCCAGTGGAGGAAGAAGTGGACAAATGCATTGAATGCGGATTTTGTGAGCGCATGTGCCCCAGTCGCGATGTCACCTTATCGCCAAGAAAACGGATCGTGTTGCGCAGGCTCATGTCGGATCCATTTTTACCTTTTGGAAAATCCCAGGCCCTGAAAGCCGATTTCCAATACCAGGGATTGGATACATGCGCCGCAGACGGTCTCTGTGCCGTCGATTGCCCTGTGGACATCAACACTGGGACATTGGTAAAAAGACTCCGGTCCAAAGGGCACTCTTCCCTTTCACGCTTCTTTTCCCTGACCATTGCCCGCCATTTTTACTTGGCCGAAACCTGCATCACATTCTTCCTTCGTGCGGGGGCCGCCTTGAATCATTTTCAAAACCTCCATGTGCTCAACAGGGCCTCTTGGAAAATAAGGTCCCTTTTCCCCCATTTTCCTGTTTGGATGAACAGCTTACGGGTTTCCAGAACTTCTAAAAAGACTACACCTACGCCAGGAACACAAAAAGTGGTCCTTTTTAGTTCGTGCGTGCAACGGATCATGGGCGGAAACACGGAAGAAAAAACATGGACGGAAACGCTTTGTTCCTTGGCCCTGAAGTCCAACATCCAACTTGTGCTGGATGAAAACAAAGGGCTTTGTTGCGGACAGGCTTTTTCATCCAAGGGATACGAGGAAGCAGCCGCCCTTGCTGCAAATGCCAGTGTCGAATGGCTATGGAACATGACAGAAGAAGGAAAGCACCCTGTCCTCATCGATACCTCTTCCTGCGTACAATCTCTTTATCACACCAAATTGAGCCAAGAAAACGAACGTCGCTTGAAGAGACTGCAAGTTTTGGATGTGACGGCGTTTTGTTCCGATTATGTGTTGCCTTCTCTTTCTATCCCCAAAAAAAAGGAACAGGTGGCCCTTCATCCCGTCTGTTCTTTGGAAAAGATGAAACTGAAAGACAAATTGCTTGCCGTAGCAAACGCGTGTGCCGAAAAAGTCCTCCTCCCACACCATGCTGGATGCTGCGGCATGGCAGGAGACAAAGGATTTTTCTTCCCTGAACTCACCGCGGCCGCCACCTCCTTGGAAGCACAGGAAATACAGCATACTGCATGCAGTGGTTACTATTCCACAGGGCGTACCTGCGAGATGGCCATGTCCGAACATACAGGAAAGGAATACCTTTCCCTGATCTATTTATTGGATGAAGTAGGAGAACCAAAAGCATGAAAATATCCTTCTTTTCCCCTGTAAGACAGCGCATTTTTTGTTACTTTGTCTTCAAATCCATCGAATGAGATTCTTATTGGCCCTTTTATTGTTTTTCAGCATCCTACTTCCTGCACAAGATACGTTGCAGGAATTCTACCCCAACAAGCAACTTAAAACGCTGGGTTTTCTGTCTAACGACACGGTTAGAACCGGAACATGGACATTTTTCTTTGAAAATGGAAAAGTAGAAGGAAAAGTGACGTTCGAGAACGACAAAGAGCAGGGTCCTTTTCAATTTTTTTACATCAATGGCCGGATTTCCCAAGTGGGCACCAACAAATCGGGGGAATTGGACAGTCTGTATAAGAGCTACTTTCCCAATGGCACACAACAGGCGGCCGGTACCTACAAAGAAGGAAAAAAGGATGGTACCTGGAAATATTATTATGAAAATGGGACCTTGGAGAGGGAAATATTCTTTTCTGCCGATATAGAAAACGGAAAATACAGCAGTTTCAACCCGGACGGGAAACCTGACCAAGACGGGATGTTCTTCGCAGGTCTGAAAGAAGGAGAATGGCTGACCTATTATGAAAATGGAAAAATCCAGTCCAAACAATTTTTCCGGAAAGGAAAATTGGACGGTCCTACCGAATCGTTCTTCGAATCGGGCAAAATCCAAAGCAAGGAACACTATACGGAAGGAAAACCTGACGGAGAATTCCTTTTCTATTTCGAGAACGGAAAAGTAGCCCGAAAAGAAAAGCTGGAAGGAGGATTGCTTCAGGAAATCCTGGAATGCAACAGCCCAGATGGAAAAAAGCTGGACAAAGGGACCCTTAAAGCCGGAAACGGATTGGCGAAACTATATGATGAGAGCGGCCAGTTATATGCCCAATACCTCTACAAAAATGGGCTAAAGGATGGCAGAGGCAAATTGCTTTACCCCGATGGGAAACCCCGGATGGACTTTACCTACAAAGCAGGTACCATGGATGGTTTGGTGAGGGAATATTATGAAAATGGCGTAACGGCCTCTGAAACGATGTTTTCCAAAGGGACAGAGAACGGCACTACAAAAGAATTTCATGAAAATCGGAAACTCGCCAGCGAAGGTTTTTACAAAAACGGGCAAGAGGATAGCCTATGGAAAGAATACCACGAGAACGGGAAATTAAAATCGATCGGGAAATACAAGGACGGAGAACAAGAAGGCGCTTGGAAAGAATTTCACGAAAACGGGAAAATTGCCGCCATAGGATCCTATCTTCTGGGAGAACAAGAAGGGCTCTGGTACGAGTTTTACGATGACAGCACGATTTCCAAGGTCGGAAACTATGCACAAGGCGAAAAAACGGGACCTTGGAAAAGCTACTATGCCGATGGGAAGCTAAATATGCAGGGCAGCTTCATCGACGGATTGGAAGATGGACATTGGAAAATTTACTTGCAGAATGAGCAATTGGACTCGGAAGGCGATTATGCCGGCGGTGAAGAAAATGGACTTTGGCGGTACTATTACCCCAGTGGCAGATTATCCACGATCGGCAAATATATAAATGGAAAGGAAGACAGCACATGGACCTATTACTACGAGAATGCCAAGCAAATGCAATTGGAATATTGGAAAGACGGGAAATTGGTAAACCTGAGCGATTTGGTGGACAAGGATGGGAACAAACTGGATCAAGGCGATTTTAAGGACGGGAATGGCCTCCGCAAAAGCTATTACGACAATGGAACGCTCTCTGCTGTCGGAAAGTACCTCAACGGGATTCCGGAAGGAGAATGGAAATATTACCACGACAACGGTACATTGTCCGGGGTAGGTAGCTACAAAAATGGGTTAAAGGAAGGGCATTGGAAATTTTATCATCCCAACGGAAAGCAAGATGCGGTAGGGCAATACAAGCAAAACGAAATGCAGGGCCTTTGGAAATTCTATAAAGAATCGGGAGAATTGAAGGAAGAGAAGAATTTCGACGAAGAACTTTGACCCCAAGCATGAATCAATACATGATCATATTGGCGATCGGATTGGCAGCAGGCTGGATCAGTGGCTTGGTAGGAATCGGAGGAGGCATTATCATTGTTCCTGCCCTCATGTTCTTCTTGGATTTCTCGATCCAAAATGCGCAGGGTACCTCTCTTGCCGCCATGGTCCCTCCTATCGGCATCTTGGCAGCTTATGTATTTTATAAAAATGGCCATGTCGATGTAAAGACCTCTGCTTTGATCGCATGTGGATTTTTGTTGGGAGCCTTTTTAGGTGCCCAAACCAATCATCTCCTTGCCAATAAATTTATCGAAAAATTATTTGCCCTTACCCTTCTTTTCGTAGCCATGAAGCTTCTTTGGAGATAATCGTTGTTACCAAGAACGAAAGCTTATTTTTATGCTATGCTTTGTTTTCCTCTATAAAGATTTCCAGCATGATCGCATTCGCCGCTTTCAGGTCAAAGCCATACAATTCTTCAAAACGTTCCCCTTTTTTCAATCCAAGCCATTTTCGAAATTCCTGATGTTGCCCGTGTAAAGGATCTGCCATACTTTCCAACAAGTGGACATAGCCTTGGGTTCCGCCACAATCCTCCGGAGGACAGATCCCTTTTCCGGCCAAACATCTTGGGTACAGCAAGTGGTTTTCTATCACTTTTTCTAATTTGACAGTGTGCCGCCAATCATCCCCAAAATCATAGCGGTATTCAAACAACTGCCCAACTTCCAGTGGATAGTCCCTTAAGTTGAGTTTTAGTGCATTCAGCTTTGGCTTCCTTCTATGTACAAAATCTTCTAGTTCTTCCTCTTCTAAAATCCCGATGTATTCTTTTCCGACTACTTGGGAAGTCGCGAATTGATACAGGTGAATATCTTCCCAACCCATGGCGACCTGGAGCACCATATGGAATTCATCAAACGTCATATAATCCGGCACAAGCACCCTCCTCCAAACTTTTGGTTTGACACCATTCAGCGAAATATAGAATTGATACGTCATTGCCCCTTGTTTTGAATAGCGTAACTAGGTTTGTTTGCCTTGAATGGCCGCACGCCCTCTTTTTATCGACGTGTTGCGGAATAAAAATAGTAAAAAATATTCATTTCATGCTCATTTTGCCCTTACTTTCAACTTCACTGTCACCTCTGCCGCTTCTTCCAACTTTTGCAATTGTGCTTTTATATCCTCGTTCCATTTTGCTTGCATCGCCACATTCCTGGAGAAATCCGTCTCCCGGTCATATTGTGTTTGATATTGGTCCATTTGCCGGTTCATTTGGTGGAAAAGGTGAATGGCTTGGTCTTCGTGCGTCGCCTCGTCCAAGGTCATATTGCCCAATTGTTTTCGCAATTTTCGCGCGTACAATTCTGAAATGGCAAAATGTACCCTTTCATGTTCCAACAAGAGCGGATGCCGATTCGACACCCATGATTTTTGCGGATCGAACAGTGCTTCCACGATCGCTTGAGGGTGGTGGGGTTGCACTTCGCTGATTTCAATATGGATTACGCTCATCGTTTCGGCTCCTATGGGCAGTCCTCGTGGGTTGGGTCGACCTTTGAAATCGCTCCATGAAAGCTCTTTTGTTCCCCATCGTATAGCATCCTGAGGAGCCTGTGCGAACGTCGCCAGATACCCTGAAAAATAGAGCATTACCCAAGTCAGCCCTTTCAACTTTCCCATTTTAGTAACCATTGGATTCCATCACTAAGACTGTTCCTATTTCTTCCCGAAGATAGCGGGTTTGCAGTTCCGCGAAGACAGGGAGACTTTTTTCCACAATTTCGCTGGCCCATATCCCGTTATAAGGTGCAAAACACGCATCTTTGCATGTTGCTATTAATGGCAAGAACCTGAGAATCACCCTTTCCATATTTTTTTTTTTACTGGCGGCCGCTCCGTTGGTCGCCCAGCAGCATAGCCTTCGCACACGCTGGGTAAAAACGAAGGAAGGTTCGTTCCAAGACTCCCTCACGATCGATCCTGCCACATTGCGTATTTTGGAACCACAAGATGCGAAGGTTCAAGCAGTTTTGGAACCCAGCGGCACTAAAATGACCTTTCGGGCAGACAGCAGCTTGCCGGACTCCATTCTCATCAGTTACCGTGTATTTCCTTTCAATTTATCCCAACGGGTCTTTCACCGCAATCTTTCAGCCTATGACTCGTCCCGCTATTATGTGGATCCGATGCGACGGAATGGGGCGGGACGTTATTATGAGCAAAAAGAGGAGTTATTCAAAACCCCCGGCTTAAATAAGACAGGAACGATAAGTCGCGGTGTTTCGTTCGGGAACAATCAGAACCTTTTCGTCAACTCGGCACTGAATCTGCAAATGGAAGGAAAGCTAAGCCAAGATGTGAGTATTCTAGCGGCTATCTCCGACCAAAACATCCCTGTGCAACCAGAGGGAAATACCCAAAGTCTCCAGCAATTTGACCGAGTGTACATCCAATTATCGGCCAAAGGGGTTACGTTGACAGCCGGTGATGTGTTATTGCGCAATAAAGACTCGTACTTTTTGCGTTACTTGAAAAATGTACAGGGTGCTTTTGCCGAAGCTTCTTATGCACCTCTTCCGGAAGGAAAGGCTACCACGTCTGTAGGTGCGGCCGTTTCCAAAGGCAAATTCAATTCCTTGTTCGTAACGCCCCAAGAAGGTTTATTAGGTCCCTACAAGCTCACAGGGCCAAACGGCGAACGCTTCATCATCGTGATTTCAGGATCTGAAAAAGTATACTTGGACGGGAGGTTGTTAACAAGGGGATTTAATTATGATTACGTCATCGATTATAACCAGGCGCAGATCACCTTTACGAACCAGATCCTGATCACCCGTTTTTCCCGTATTCGTGTCGATTTTGAGTTTTCCGATAAAAACTTTTCCAGGACCACTCTGGTAGCAAGCCATTACCAAAGCTATAAGAAGCTGAATGGATTTTTTAATTATTACAGCGAAAAAGACAATCCCAACAATCCCATCACAGCCCAATTGTCCAATGATGACGTGAATGTCCTCAAAAGGATCGGCGACACGCTCAGCGAAGCCTATGCCACAGGAGCTGTGCTTACGACGTTCAGCTCCGATTTAGTTTTATACAAAAGAACAGATACGACACTCTCGTATGCACCCATCATTTACACGTATGCTCCTATCGATCCGGGCGTTCCCGTATATCAGGTGACCTTTTCGGACCTTGGTGTCGGGAACGGAAACTATATCCAATCGACTAGCGTGGCCAATGGGAAAGTATATGTGTTTACGGCTCCCGTGAACGGAGTGAAACAAGGCCAATATGAACCGATTCGCCAACTTCCCGTGCCCAATAAAAAACAACTCTACAATTTCGGACTGAATTACGAAATCGGGAAAAACGAAAAAGTGTTCGTAGAATATGCTGTCTCAGACAATAGCCAGAACCTTTTCTCTACAGTAGACAGTTACGACGATGTGGGACAGGCCCTAAAAGTAGGCTACGGCACCAAAGGAAAGGACATTGGTCTGCCCAACGACTATAAAATAGTAGGAAGCCTCGATTATGAATACTTAAGCAAGTATTTCCGCCCGATCGACCGGTTTCGCCCGATCGAATTTGACAGGGATTGGGGTACGACGCAATACACGACCTGGAGCCAGGCCCTCGCCCCGTCTGCAGATGACAATGTCATCACCGCCAATGCGGGCGTAGCCAAAAACAAAGACAACCAATGGATGAACCGATACAGTTACCGGCAAAAGGAAGGATTTGTAAGCGGCTACCAGTACCAAGGAAACCTCTCCAAAAGATTGGGTTTCTATCAGTTGCGGGCCGATTATTTCTTGCTTAAAAACGACCTGCCCCAAACCCGGGCCGATTGGCAGCGCCTCAGCATCGACAATTCGCTGGTATTTAAAAAGTTCAGTCCCGGATACGTCTACAGTTTTGACAAAAATGCCGTAGTGGGGGGAACAAAAAAAGATTCCGTCATTTCCAGTGCCATGTATTTCGAAGAACATAAGGTGTACTTGCGCAAAAATGACAGCACGCGTTTTCGCTTTTCGACGGAATACAGCCTCCGCAACGACAATACTCCATACCAAGGCGAAATCGTCTCTCAATTGTTCAGCCGATCCAACACCTCCAGCACCAATGTGGGCTATAAACCCAACGAAACCAACAATGTGAATTTTTTATTCACCTACCGAAACTTAGAATACTTGCGGGGAGACTCCAGCCAAAAATCCAACGAAACTATCATGGGACGTGTCGATTGGGCTTCCGAACTCTTGAAACGACATGTGCGCTCCGAACTCACCTATGTCGCCCAGACCGGGAGGCAACAAGTAAGCGAATACGTGTATATCCTTGTGCCGGCTGGACAAGGCCAATACAAATGGGTAGACTACAACAACGACGGAATCAAACAATTGAACGAATTTATTGAAGCCGTCAATTTCGACGAGAAGATCTATGTGCGCTATTCCACTCCTACCGACAAATACGTGACGGCATACAGCAACAATGTGAATTACCGGCTCAACATTACTTCTCCACGGAGTTGGCGGGGTAAAGGAAGGATGAAAGACTTTGTCTCCCGTTTCTCCAACACCAGTGCATGGAACACGGACCGAAAATCGCTGGATGAGAGCCTCGGTTCCCGGTTTCTTCCCCTATACGCCAACTCCGCTCCCACTGATGTCTTATCTTCTACCAACAATTTACGCAGTACTTTTTTCTTCAACCGTTCCAGCCCTTCTTACGGCATCGATTTCATTTACATCCGCAATCAGCAAAAATCCTACCTATTTTATGGAACGGATACGCGAAATACATTGGAATACCAACTCAACTCACGACTCAACATCAAATCGGTTTTCAATATTAAAATCAACGCCATACAAAGCACGAAAGGGATCGGCTCCGACTATTTGAGCAACCGGAACTATACTATTTTAAGGCGGGAACTTAGTCCCGAATTCGCATTTCAGCCCACAGAAAGTTTCCGCCTCACGGCCACCTTCCAATACATCCCCAAAAAGAACATACAAGCCAATAACAATGGCGAAAAAGCCACCTTCAAAAACTTGGGAATAGAAATGCGCCTCAATCAGGTAAACAAAAGGACCATGACTGCCAACGTCAAATACATCAACATCGAATTCACCGGGGATGCCAATTCGCCTTTGGGCTACGATTTATTGGAATCCCTGCAACCTGGCAATAATTTCACGTGGTTGGCCACCATGCAACAAAAACTGACCAACGGACTGAATGTTTCCCTCAACTATGAAGGCCGAAAGCCACAAGGATTTTCCACCATCCACATCGGACGGGTACAGGTAAGCGCGACCTTTTAAGCCCTCAGCGTTGGTATTCCAAACTGTAATAATTGTAAAAAGAAGTACTGCCCGATTGGATATCGAACGTAAGAGGTACCGTGTTGCTATTCCCAGACCCCGTTACATTCAACGTAGCATTTTGGGTGCCGGCAGGCAGTGACATCCGCGTATAGTAAACGCTATGAGGCAATGTTTGCCAATTGCGGGTATCGGCATTTTCCGTCAAGGCATCAAAAACGCTCAACAAGGCACCTGCTGTCTGGTTTTGTTTCCTCACTTGGTATTCCAAAGCCTTTTTCATGGCAAAACGAAGGAGCGATTTCGACATTTCTGTCAGCATGCGGTCGTGCAGGGACTTGAAGGCTACTTTGTTGATGTCCATGCCCAATTCTAACGGAACAGAAATCGTATTTGCAGAAAGGGTGGCATTGGTAAAATGCAAGGGCCTTTCTCTGTATTTGGGGAACGCTACCCGAAATACATTTATTCCGCCGATCCCGGAACTCTTGTATTCGCTGTCCGACATGTAAAAAGGAAACGAAAGCCCATATTCCTGATTTTGAAAAATCAAGGCGCCTCCAGCTCCTCTTACCAAGACAAAATCAATCGCGAATTGGTCTTTGACAGGTCCAAGTCCATCGTTCCAAAAAAACACCAGCTCCCCGTTTCCGCTTTTTTCTTTTGCATCCAACTTTATGCCCGTCTCTTTCTCATAAAAATCCACTTCATCCATAAAGCCTGTTTTGTACGCGGCAAAAAGCATGTCTTTGATGAGCTGTGTGGGAGCCGAAACGCCAAAAAACGTCGCATAGTCACTTTTATAGCCGTTGTAGGCATTGCGATAGGCGATGAAAGCATTGTTGTAATCTCCATTTGCTTGGTAGATAATTCCCATAAGATTATGGGCGAATGCATCGTCTTTCAACTTTTTGTGGCTTGTGTACAGGTCGTTGTATTGTTCTAATTCGATGTTGATCCGTTTGCATTCCACCAGTGCTTCGTCAAATTGACCCAACTTTAAGTAGTTGATCGCCTTGTAATACTGGATAAGAAGCATTTCGTGCATTTCCGGTTTGTACACCGTGATATTTGGGTTGAGCAAAAAAGAAGCCGCTTCATTGGCATAATTCCGCTGATGGTCTTCTGCCATCAGGTAAGCGTCTTCAAAATAGGTATTGCTTGTCTTGTAATCTCCCATCATGGAATGCACCACTCCTTGATTGAGTTTATAAAGGATAAGGGTCTTGTGAAGATGCTTTGTCTTCATTTTATCCAACATTTTTTGAGCATCTTCCAGATGCCCCGATTCAAATTTCGACTGGAATTCCGCCGTTTTTTGATAATAGGTAAGGCAAGATGTGCTAAGAAGAATGCTACAAAGCAGAAGAAATCGCAGGCTCCTTACCATAGATCGGCCACTAGAAGGGGATATAAAAATGTGCAGGAAGCAAAAGGCATGCTTCCTTCTGCAATGACTATTAATTCTCGATGAACTTCTTGATTTCCTTGTCCCCGATCCACACTACCTCATTGGTCTCCATGTCGGTAAGTTCCAAATTCACTTTGTAGAAGTTTACTTTCTTTTTGTTGTAATCGTCTGTGACGGAATTGATGGTACCAAACATCATAAAATCGGCTCCCATTTCTTTGCCCCATTTTTTGGCTGTTTCAGGCGAGGCATATTGTCCTTGATCCGCCCTTTCTTGGCGTACTTTCTCACGGAATTCACTGTTTTGTACCACCCGGATGGTGCCAGAATTGATGAACTCTTTCTCTACATCTTTAATAAAGACATCTGACTCGATGTGTTCGCTGCTTTTGTTGGTGACGATGCCTACGATGACCGTCGGTTTTTTATTGTACTTATTGAAGAACGTTTCCCTCCATGGACGGCCCAATGCGTCTTTGATCATTTCTTCCGCGACCAATTTGGAATCTGTGTCGTTCCAGCGGCCACTTAAATCGATTTGCTTGCCCGGATCTACCCGAGTGACGGTGCGTTTTGCGCAATTTGTAAATACCAAAAGTAAAATCGTGGGGAGGCAAAGGATGGCTTTTCTCATTCTGGTCGATTGGTAAGGATGCAAATTTATTTTTTCTCGGATCAGTTTCTAAACTTTCCTCAAGAAATATTGGAGACGCCCCAAGTAGCGATCGCCAAGCCCAAAATAAAACCTGCGCAGACCTGTCCCAAGGTATGCACATGCAGGTATAGCCTTGCTGCAAGGACACATCCGGCCAACAAGAAGCAACAAATGCCGATGGTACAAAAAACAGGGACGGGCAGATTTCCGGAGGCAAATAACATGAATGCACAAAAGCCTCCGATCCCTGCACTATGGGCACTGATTTTCCAGAAAAAATTAATGGCCGTAACACAGACCATGCACAGTGTCATGCTGCCCATAAGCATAAACAGGGTATGCACCATGGGCATTCTGGAATAGAAAAACCATGTCGTCATGGCATATAATAAGGTAGAAAGAATCTGGGGGATATAGCGGTCGTTCCGATCGGCAATGTTGAAGGTAGCGACCAGATTCAATTTATACATGAATAGTACCAATAAGCAAGGGGCCAACAGCGTAGATAGGGCAATGAAGGAAAGGATCGGCACGAACATGTCGGCTTGCAAGGGTCGCATCAGTTCGGGCAGAAAGCCGCAGATAAAGCTAAAAATAAGGAGGGGCATCAATAACGGGTGAAGGAGAGTCGAGACCGCCTTGGCTAAAAAATTCATTTGTGTTCTTTTAAATTCCGAAACATGATCTTGAACGTGGTCCCTTTGTTTTCTTCCGAATCAAATGTAACACTTCCTTGCAGTTTGTCCACGGCCTGTTTCACGATGTACAATCCAAGTCCGCTTCCTTCAGACCGTTCTGTGGCCCGGTAAAACATGTTGAAGATCCCGTTTTGGAATTCTTTTTTGATCCCGATGCCATTGTCTTGGATCTCCAATTCGGCAAATTGTTCCGTGATGGTGCCTGTTACCCGGATGAAAGGGTTGGAAATGCTGGCTTTTTGATATTTGATCGAATTGGAAAGAATATTTTGCAACACCACCTCTATGCGGTGCTTGTCGGAAAAAAAACTTGTTTTCTTATCTATTTTCAAATCGACGGAGATCTTTTTTAAAGGATCCAGGTATTTGAGGTTATCCAGGATGGTATAGATCGTTCCTTCCAAGTCGATGTCCTGGCTTTGAATCTCCAAACGTGCATTCCGCGAATAATTGGTTAGATCGGAAATAAACAAATCCAAGCGGTTGATCGTTTTTTCCATTCTTTCTACACAGTCCGAGATATTTTCTTCGCTTTTGTCCATCCGCATGAGGCTTACCAAGCCCAATACGGAGCGCAAAGGAGCCTTCAGATCATGCGACGACCGGTATACAAAACTGTCCAATTCAAAATTGGTCTTTACCAGCTCTTCTTCGGCCGTTTTCCGTTCGGTATAGTCGATCGAGATGCCCAAAATGTTCTTTTCTCCCGTTACCGCATTGATGAAAGGTACCTTGGTGGTTTGCAGCACATAGCGGGTGCCATTGGGCGTGGTAAAATGTTGTTCGGGAATTGTCACTTTTTGCAAAAGCTCCAAGACCTGTTTATCCGATTGCCTGACCGTTTCCAGTTCTTGTTCATCGCGGATCAGTTCATGGTCGCTTTTGCCCAACATTTCGCTCAATTTCAGCCCGAACAGATCGGCTTGGGCCTGATTCAACAGAATATACTCCGACTTGGAGTTTTTCACAAAAATGGGATAGGGCACCAAGTCCAAAATAAGGAACAGGACATGTTCATTGAGGATGTTTTCGGAGTTGTAACGATGAAGTGGCTCCAAGTCTTCCAATTGCAGCAACAACTTATTTTTAACGCGATACTTGATCGAAAAATTCATCGGCAAAAAATGTCCATTGGCCATTTTAAAACGAAGCACCTGTTCCGATTGTCCCGTGCCTTTCTCCGGTGCCGTGAACAGCATCTTGGCCGGGAATACATCGTCTTCATGCACGAAATTGTAGAGGTTGTCCCCTTTCAATTCCTCCAATGTATATCCCAAAAAAGTAGAAAAACTCTGGTTGTATTCCTTAATGGCACCTTTTGTGTCGGCGATCAACAAATAGTCTTTACTCAGATCAAATAAGGATCTTTTTAAAGGCATTAATGTCGGTTTAGGTTTTCCTTTCATATTACGCTGTTTTAGTCTAACTGCCAAAAAACAAACGCCTTTTTAGAAAAAAACACCGAAAATGAATGTCGAGCCTTAAAAATGAATGTTATTTATAAAAATAAATATTTTATTGGACTATTGAAACAAATATGAGTACGGCATTTGCCAAAAAATAAGTGCCCAAGATCCAATTGCGCCCCATCCTGTCGATCCTCCTCGCCCTCTCCTTTTGACCTTTATCAAATACTTGCAAGGAATAGACCGAAATGGCCAGTATAATAAAGATGCCGATAAACGTCAGGGCATGAAGGGAATCTACCAATGTGAAGAGGGAACTCTCGGGCAATATGGTATCGATGATGTATTTATTCCCAATACTTCCAAAAAGCCCGCCCACGGGAAGTTCAAAGCGAGGCCCGGAATCCCCTTGGTCTACATTGAAACTGATAAGGGCGATCAAAAAGGAAATATACATGCCGATGAAAAGTTTTAAGAAAAGGCCCCAGGCATTGCGGTTCAGTTCCAAGCTGATAACGTAGCTGGCATACTCCGAGACATCCCGTCCAAGCGTCGGATCCCCAAAATCTGTCTCATAGCGGCTGTTTTGTGCGGTTGTGTTGAAGTTCGAGATTTTCCACCCGTCCAGGACGAATTTAGGATCAAAATGTTTCCCGCTGGTATCCACCTTAAACACGAGTTTTCGTGTGTCGTATTCGCTGTTTTCGATGTTTATTTCCAGGCGTTGTTTGTCAAAAGGAAAGTTATGCACCCTCCAATTTTGCTTCATCGTGCACTTGAGTTTCATCAATACCCAGATCTTGTTCCCCGGCAATGTGTCGGTCATAATATCTTGGATCTCCATGTCCTTGGCATTGGGCACCTCCACGCGGTGGGCAAAATCAAATTCAGGATTTTTGTAAATCATCCATACCCAAAAGCGCGCGTCGTATTCTTTGTCGTGGAAGTTGAGATCGTGCAGGCTGATCACGTAAGAACCTATTTCCACGGTGTCTGGAACGGATTGGGACCGGGCCGTTTGAAAGCCCAAAAACAGTGCAAAAAAAACTACGATCTTACCTACACAATTGTATCCTATTTTTCCCATTCGATGAAAGTCTGCCAAAAAGCCCGTAGCTTTGCGGCAAAATTGTAACTAATTCACATGACCATCAATTTTAACGGTGAATTTATTCAAGAAGAGGACATTGCATTGAATATTTCGAACAATCGGTGCTTCCTCTACGGCGATGGCGTGTTTGAATCCATGTTGGGCACTTCCATGGGAATCCGCTTTTGGGACGACCATTACGATAGGCTGGTGAAAAGTTCCAAGGCCATCCGGTTGGACATCCAACGTCTTCCCGGCTCGCAAAACCTTCACTCCTTGCTCAAGCAACTCCTTATTTACAACAATATCCACGGGCAAGCGAGAATGAAAATACAGATATGGCGTACCGCAGAAGGGTTGTACAATCCGGATGCGGACGATATCAGTTACCTCATCACCGCCTTGCCTTACGACAAGCCTTTCGTGCAATTGAAGGAACATGTGCGCGTGATTTATTCGCCCCGCCTCACCTTTACCGAATACTCTTCGTTCAAGACTTGCAATTCGCTTCCCTATGTGTTGGCTTCCAAGGAAAAGACGTTGCTCAATCTGGACGATGTCCTTTTATTGGATCAGAAAAACCGGATCTCCGAATTCAGCGCTTCCAATATTTTCTGGTTCCAAAAAGGCAAACTCTTTACCCCTTCTTTGAACACGGGCTGCATAGCGGGCGTAATGCGCAAAAAAATCTTGGATTATTGCGCCCAAAACAGAGTCAAAACGATGCCTGCCTTGGCCACGATCGACGAACTTCAAGAAAGCGAGTATGTATTCGGCTCCAATTTCTCCGGAATTCATCCCGTCGCCCAAATCAACGAATGGAAATTTAAACCTGTGCTGCCCGACTTCATGTTGGACTTCATCGAAAAAGAAATTACTTCATGATAGAGACGGCAGAAGATACCACATTACCCGTCATGGAGGCTTTCTACACGATCCAAGGCGAAGGGTTCCATCAAGGAAAAGCGGCCTATTTCATCCGCTTGGCAGGCTGCGATGTAGGATGCCATTGGTGCGATGTAAAAGAATCTTGGGACAGTTCGGCGCATCCTTCTTTCCGTGTGGAAGAAATCGCACAAAAAGCGGCCCAGCATGCCGGTAAGATCGTCGTGGTGACAGGAGGTGAGCCCTTGATGCATGATCTGACCTCTCTTTGCCATTCTCTAAAAGCAAAGGGCCTACGCACCCATATTGAAACATCCGGAGCGCACTCTGTCACTGGTCTTTGGGACTGGTTTTGCTTGTCTCCCAAAAAATTCAAGGAACCTGTTCCCGAAGCATGTAGAGCGGCCAATGAATTGAAAATTATCATCTTCAATGCCTCTGATTTTGCTTTCGCCGAAAAATACGAAAAAATGGTGTCCGCGGACTGCAAACTGTACTTACAGCCTGAATGGGACAAAAGAGAGCACGTCACACCCCTTATCGTTGATTTTATAAAGGAAAATCCTCGGTGGCAAGTCTCTTTACAAGTGCATAAATACATGCAAATTCCTTAAGGAGTCTTGTTTGCAGCGTGTTGAATTCCCATGTAAAGACCCCTCCCTCGTGGGGATGACAGTCGAATTTGAGGGCTTTTGAAATGAACTTGTCATCCCCACCAAGTACTGAACTGTCCTGCTGACGACAGGAAGCATCTACTCAAGATGTATCCTGCTGGCAGATCCTTCGTTCCTCAGGATGACGGCCTGCTCGGGACAAACGTAGGATAACGTACACTAGCTATTTAATGGCCCATCCGAACGTGATTTCTGCCCGCGGGTAATAGGCATAGCCGACAGTCCCATCTTTTAATTGGATTTTATCCTGGTATTCCCTCCCATCTACCACATAGGTGTGGGTATAATATTGTTCAGAAAAAGAACCTTTGGCAATGGAAAACCCTATGAGTGCTTCCAGTGTCCATTTTTTATTGAAAATATGTTGGTAGCCACAGTCAAACCCTACACCTATAAGAGAATAGCGTAATTTGTCCTTCGATACAGAATAGAGGACACCTTGTTGGTCTAAATAGCGCGGGACAGAAACGCTTGCTAATTGAAAAGGAATGTACATCCCGACGAATAGACCCTTTGGGGCATATTTCTCGGAGCCGTAATAACGGCCTTCCGGTACCAGCCCGATGCCGATCAAACTATTTGTATTCGCATAAGCATCCTTGATATAAGAAACGTGTGAAAAGGGATTGTATTTTCCCAATACCTCTACTTTCAATTGGAGGGAGCCCATAAAAGCCACGACATGTTCATAGGCAATAAATCCCATCCCATACGCAGAAGCTGGGTTCCCTCCAACTTTCACGATGTGCAAAGGATTGTCGATGTAGATCGTATCGACCTTAGAGGTATCTTCGACGATTTCGGAAACAAATTTGGAAGTGTCTGCTTTTACTTTTTGCAAGAGCGATTCGACCGGGACAAGCTTTTTTGTAGAATCCTGCTGAGCTGACAAAAAAAAGCATGCTTGGAAGAAAAGCATGCATGTCAAAAGAAGTTTTTTCATGGCCATGGCAAGTACGATAAACTTTTGGGAAAGAAAAACAGTTAGGTACATAATTTCCATTTAGAAACTATTACCCGTTTTTATGAATCGCTATACTGTTATTTTATTTATCACCGCCCTATTTGTCGTGCTTGACTTCTACGTTTTCTTTGCGATCAAGCAAATCGTTTCCGATGCACACCCGGTTGCAAAAAGAATCTTCTTTCTGTTTTATTGGACATACAGTGCTTTTTGTGTAGGTACCCTTCTCTACTTTTCCTCTGGAGGATTTGAACGTGTCAATGCCATCAGCCGCAATTTCATCGTTTCAGCCGTATTCATCAACTTGTTGTTCAAACTCTTGATGAGTATTTTCCTCGTTTTGGAAGATGTCGTGCGTGGATTTGCCTATGCTTGGGGAAAGCTGTTCGAGGAAAAAAGGAACGTAAGCCAATTGCCCGATGCATCTGAAAACGTCCAATTGATGAGCCGTTCTTCTTTCTTTGTAAAAACGGCCCTTGCCGTAAGCAGTACTCCCGTCATCGCCCTTACATACGGCATTCTTTCCGGTGCTTACGACTACCGCGTCAAACGAGTAAAAGTTGTTCTGCCGAATCTTCCCAAATCGTTTGACGGATTCCGGATTGCCCAGATTTCCGATATCCATTCCGGAAGCTTTTACAATAAGAAAGCAGTAGCAGGAGGGGTAGATCTCCTCCTAGGAGAGAAGCCTGACGTGGTTTTTTTTACCGGCGATTTGGTGAACAATACGGCAGACGAAGCCCGCGACTATGTTTCCATATTCCAAAAAATAAAAGCGCCCATGGGGGTCTTTTCCACCTTGGGGAATCACGATTACGGTGATTATGTCTCTTGGCCTTCTTTAGAGGCAAAAAGACAAAATTTGGCCATGCTGAAACAAGCCCACAAGGAAATGGGCTGGCGACTCTTGATGAATGAGCACCTGTTCCTGGAACAAGGGGCAGACAAAATTGCGGTGTTGGGAATCGAAAATTTTGGCGCAAAAGGACATTTTCCGAAATATGGCAAAATGTCCCTGGCATATCCGGGTACTGAGGAAGCTCCCGTCAAGCTGTTGCTGTCTCATGACCCCAGCCACTGGGACTATGAAGTACGGCCCAAGTATTCGGATATAGACATCATGTTTTCAGGACATACCCATGGGATGCAATTTGGCGTAGACACAAAATATTTGAAATGGAGTCCTGTGCAATACATGTACAAACAGTGGGCGGGGCTTTATCAAGAAGGCAATCAATACCTGTATGTAAACAGAGGGTATGGATTCTTGGGGTACCCTGGACGAGTCGGAATACTTCCCGAAATTACTGTGATGGAATTGGTAAGGGCATAGGTTTCTGCTATGCCCTTTTTTACACAATTTGAAGTTCTACTCCCATGGCGAGCAAAATAAGAAGAGCTGCCCCAAGGACGATCCGGTAATATCCAAAAAATTTAAATCCGTATTTCGTCAAAATCCCGATAAAAAAACGGATGGCAAGGATCGCTACGATAAATGCGACCACATTCCCTAAAATCAACAAAGGGATCTTATCTGTGGAGGCCATGATCAAGTCCTTTTCGTCCCAAAGGCTCTTAGCGGTAGCGGCAAACATGGTGGGCACCGCGAGAAAGAAAGAAAACTCGGCGGCGGCTTTCCGTGTCATTCCTTGCGTGAGTCCTCCGATAATGCTCGCAGCCGAACGGGAAACACCGGGGATCATCGAGATACTTTGAAACAAGCCCACGATAAATCCAGTCTTATAATCTACTTCTTCTTTCCCCCCTTCTTCGTTTTTGGCAAACCATTTGTCGATGAACAACAGGATCACACCTCCGATCAACAACGAAAAGGCTACTACCCACACATTTTCTAGCAATAAATCGATCCTTTTTTTCAACAATAGGCCCAAAATGGCGGTGGGGAGAAACGCAACGAAAAGTTTCACGTAAAAATCCAACGTATTGAAAAAACGCTGGAAATAAATGACCACTACGGACAAGATGGCTCCAAACTGGATACAGACTTCAAAGACTTTCGTGAAAGCATCATTTTTGATCCCCAACAACGCAGACGTGATGATCATGTGGCCTGTGGAAGAGATCGGCAAAAACTCCGTCACCCCTTCCACGATCGCCAAAATAATAGCGTGCAACCAACTCATTTGCTCTTGTCCAATTCAGGTGTAGATTCTGCCTCCGATTTCGCGAAAATGGAAAAGAAAGGAACAATAAATCCAATTATGACCACAATAGGGCCGAGCGTCAGGCCTAAAAATCCAAAACCATATTCTTCTTTGTCCAAGCTCATGATGACAAAACCCAGGACAAGTACTGCAATTCCTGCCAACAGGTATGTATAGTTCTTCTTTCCAAAAATCAATTTAGTAGTGGCCATTTGATACAATTTTAAATACGAAAGTACGGTTTATTTGGATATTACTTGGCATATCCCAGGATTTTCAACATACTGTCGCTATCCTGTTCTTTGGCAAACAGTTTGGTTACTACTTCTCCATCTTCGTCACGGTCGATCAACACATGTTTCGGGGCAGGGATAAGGCAATGCTGGATCCCTCCATATCCACCCAGCGATTCTTGGTAGGCGCCTGTATGGAAGAAGCCGATGTATTGTTTCTTGGGATCCTGCTCCCCGACCACAGGTAAATAAATATCGGCCGAATGTGCATCAGTATAATAATAATCCTGACTATCGCAGGTGAGTCCTCCTAAATGCACCTTTTTGTATTTCTTGTCCCAATTGTTTACTGCCAAAAGGATAAACTTTTGTCCGATCCCCCACATATCTGGCAAATTGGTGATGAACGAGCCATCGATCATGTACCAGACTTCTTTGTCGTTTTGAAGCTTTTGGTCGAGAAGGGAGTAAAGAACAGCCCCGCTCTCTCCTACTGTGAACGATCCGAATTCAGAGAATATATTGGGTTCGGGCACCCCGTTTTCCGTACATACCTCCTTGATGGTATCGATGATCTGATCCACCATGAACTGGTAGTTGTACTTGAACTCCAAACTCGTTTTGATAGGGAAACCGCCTCCGATGTCAATGGAATCGATGGTAGGGCAGATTTTCCGCAGCTCACAATAGGTATTCAAAAAATCGGTAAGTTCTCCCCAATAATAGGCAGTATCCTTGATGCCCGTGTTAATGAAGAAATGGAGCATTTTCAGGTTGAACTTCGGATTATTTTCGATTTTCTCCTTATAAAGCTGGATGATACTGTTTTGCCTTACCCCTAAACGGGAGGTATAAAATTCAAATTTGGGTTCCTCGTCCGAGGCGAAGCGGATCCCCAAATTGCAAGGCACCGTGATTAGCTTGTCGAACTCGTCGATCTCTTTGATGTTATCCAAAATAGGGATGCAGTTGACAAAGCCATCGTTGATGAGTTCGCTCACGTTTTGGATGTACAAAGGGCGCTTGAATCCGTTGCACAAAATAAACGTGTCCTTGCTCACTCTCTTTTTCTTATGTAACTGGCGTACAATCGGAATATCGTAGGCAGAAGATGTCTCGATGTGCACATCATTTTTCAAGGCTTCGTCCAAGACAAATTCAAAATGAGACGCTTTGGTACAATAACAGTAGGTATAGGAACCATTGTAATTGGATTTCTGCATGGCATTGCGGAAATACCGCTTGGCGTCTTGGATGTTATGTCCGATCTTGGGCAAATACGTCAATTTCAGAGGAGTACCGTATTCCTTGATGATCTTCATCAACGGTACCCCATGAAAATACAACTCGTTGTTGATTACAGTAAACTCCTCTGTCGGGAAATAAAAAGATTGTTCAATGAGGTCAATGTAACGGTCACGTCTTGCCATGTAGTAATTTTGTTAAAAGCGTGCAAAATTCGCTCACAGTTTAATGTTTGACAAGAAAAACCTGCGTTATATTACTGTTAAGGATTAAAAAGTTCCTGAGTCATTGCTTGTTTATTCCTTACCCTTCAAAAAGGCAGCAGTTTTTTCCAATTTCCAGCTGACAGAAAGGTTTACTACTCTGTTGTCAAAACGGTATAAATAAGTACTGTTCAACTCCGGAATGTTCGTTTCGCCCCTGTATTTAAACGTGTAGAAAATATCCTGGAAATTCAGCTTTGTGGTGACTCTCCCTCCGCGCCACTCTTTCTTGATCCCGATGGAAAGCATGCCCATCGACCTGTTGCGCGTATAACCATACACGGTAGGGGATGAAAAAGTCCCGCTGAGCTCAAAAGACCAGGCATTCGAAAAAGAAAACTGCTGGGTCGTGTTGGAAGTGAAAGAGGTAACAGCCGTATTCACATTGTACCTGCTGGCAAGTCCGGAGAAATGGTTATTGTACACGTTGAAAAAAATCTGGGAAGTCCAGAAGGAGGTCACAGGAAAATTCAAGGATACGGAGAGCCCGTAATTGACAAAGCTGGGGACATTTACAGGTCCCACATACTGTATTTTGCTCGTGTCGCTCGTTTGAAAAATAGCATAGTCGGAAATAAAATTCTTCATCGCCGAATAGTTGAGCGTGGTGACGATGGTACCGCTCAAGAAATTGTGCGACAGTTCCGTATGGTAGGTCGATTGTGGCTTGATCCTTGGATTGCCCACATAATAGCTATACGGATCGCTGTAATAGGCAATCGGGTTCAGCGTAAGGTAATTCGGCCTGTCGATACGCCGGCTGAAAGCGAGGGAAAATTCATGCTTGGCATGCACCTTGTATTTGGCCAAGAAATTAGGGAAAAACTGAAGACTGTCGCGCGTAAAGGAAGTCTGTTTGAGATTGCCCTGGGCATGCCAATGTTCTACCCGGGTGCCAATTTGGATTCCCCAATTCGTACTGTCCCATTTCAAGGAGGCATAGGCCGCATCTACCTGTTCCGAATAGGTGAAATGATTGTTGGAAGGAATCTGGGGAATAAAATTCCCAGTTTGTACAACAGAATATTCCACAGGATTATCGATGGCAACATGCGTGAGTTTGATCCCGCTTTCCAATTTCAGTACTTTGGAAAGGGGCTTCACATAGTCCATCTTTCCCCAATAAATAGTATTGTCCAATGGTACATGGGAACGAAAATCCAAGGTCGTCAGGGAATCAGCCTGCTGCACAGTGGTGAAAATGTATTGCCAGGACCGTTGCGCGAAATGGGAAAGTTCACCGTCCACCGATAGCTCGTGCCCGACGGAATCCAACTTGTATTTGCCATTGGCTCCCACCGCCAAATCGCTGTTGTAATTGGGATTGTTGTCATGGGAAACCACCTCCTGGACAGACTGGCCTTCCGCATTTTTGATCACTCCTGTATTGGTGCTGAGCCACCGATCTTCGACATACATGCCCCGCTGAGTTAGGCCCAATTTCCATCGCGCATTGGGGGCATAATCCACGACTACTCGATAGTTGTGGGTTTTTGTGGGCACTTCGTAATGCTGGGTTTGGGAATAGCGGTTTCCGCTCTGGGCTCCTTGAAAGTTCCGGTCTTGTGTGCCCGCATGGAGATCGCGGTTGTCCGTATAGTCATACATGGCGTTCAATTGCCATTTTTTCAAACCCACCGAAATACTGCCACCCAGGTTGGATTTGTGGAAAAAGCCATGTCCATACATAGCTTGCACATTGCCCGTCACCCCTTTTTTGTCCGATTTTTTCAAATTGATGTTGATGATCCCCGCATTTCCCCTGGCGTCGTATTTGGCGGAAGGAGAAGTGATGATCTCGATATTGGAAATTTGGTTGGCCGGAAGGCTGCGGAGGATGATGCCGATTTGTTTGGCAGAAAGATAGGAAGGCTTGTCGTTGATCATAAAAAGGACCTCCGATTTGCCTTTCAAACTGATGTTCCCGTCGTTGTCCACTTGCACGCCTGGCATCCTTTTCAACAAGTCGATGGCCATGAGCCCGGCTGAAGAAGCCGTATTTTCGATGTTCACGATCATTTTGCCGGGTTCTTGCTGAACAATGGGCTTTTTTCCTTGGATGACTACTTCGTCCAAGTGGCGCAATTCTTCCTCGAGGACGACGTCTTGCACGATGTGCGACGATATCTCTCCCACATGCACCTCTTCGGAATGTTTCTTTTGAAACCCGATTTGTTGTGCTACTACTCTGTATTTTCCTGGCTTTACCTGTTCGAATGCATAATATCCTGCCGTATCGGTAACAGCACCCATGACAAAACTGGAGTCCTTTGCATGCTGTAACGTTACATTGGCAAATTCGATGGGCTTTTTTTCATTGTCCCATACATGTCCAGAAATGGTTTGACCGTAGGAAATGGATACAAAAAGGCAAAGAGCCAAGAAAGGAAGGCCCCATGGTGATTTCATTCTTCTTTTTTGTCAGCTAGACCTGCAATTTAAGAAGGAAAATGGGAAGCCAAAATCTTTCGCTACAATTCCATTCACTCGTCTTTCGTTCACCAAGAAGTCTCAAAAAAGAGAGAGGCCCTCTCCAAAAATGGAGGGGGCCTCTTTATACTGAACGATATTAAAATTAGTTCGCAGTCAAAGTTCCGCTTACTTGGATACTTCCTCCTCCGTATGTATCTGTAAAAGTAACATTCGAAAAGGACACCGTTACGGTACCTCCGCTTACCGACACATTCACCGTTCCTGATGATGCAGTATATGCCGTAGAGCCAGAAGTAAGTACAAGACTCGGGCTTAAACTATAAGCTGACAAAGTTTCAGTGCTGGAACTAGTAGGTTTTCCTGCTATAAATTCGGCAGCAAGATCGTATCCTCCACCAGATGTATATCCCGTGATTTCATAGATCCCAAATTCATTTGCCGAAATAACGGTCAATGACGACGAGTTACCCCCGATGGTCAAGGAACCACTGCCACCGTAACTCACCCCTGTGGTACCAGTTGTTCCGGTAGTACCTGTTGTACCC